>Ga0078894_10002594_pt1 | contig 13702 bp, 12 predicted proteins | sample LauGreSu1BDMLBSD_2_FD_67506 | JGI IMG/M metagenome (GOLD analysis project Ga0078894, IMG submission 67506) | Freshwater lake microbial communities from Lake Michigan, USA - Su13.BD.MLB.SD (version 4) (version 4) | ecosystem: Environmental > Aquatic > Freshwater > Lake | place: Lake Michigan...
GGCGCGAGCCATGACCATTGATCGGGGATAACTGACATGCTTGCCCGTATCATCGGCTTTTCCATCCGCCAGCGCTGGTTCGTGCTTGCTGTCGTCGCGCTGCTTTGCGCGCTCGGCGTCTATAGCGCGACCAAGCTCCCTATCGACGCTGTACCGGACATCACCAATGTTCAGGTGCAGATCAACACCGAGGCGGAGGGCTTTTCACCGCTCGAAGCCGAACAGCGCATTACCTTTCCCATCGAAACCGCAATCTCTGGTATCCCGAAACTTGCCTATACGCGATCAATCTCACGCTACGGATTGAGTCAAGTAACTGTCGTATTCGAAGACGGCACCGACACCTACTTCGCGCGCCAGCTCGTCAATGAGCGGATCCAGTCGGCGAAGTCGCAACTACCGCCGGGGATTGAGCCGCAGCTTGGTCCTCTTGCAACAGGCCTTGGTGAGATTTTCATGTATGCCGTCGAGCCGAAGCCCGGCGCGCGCAAACCCGATGGTTCAGAATATACCCCAAGCGATTTACGCACGCTTTCCGATTGGGTTGTGCGGCCGCAGATGCGGACAATCCCCGGGGTTGCCGAGGTCAACACCATCGGCGGCTATGCGCGCCAATATCATGTGACACCCAACCCGCAGCAGCTCGCTTCACTCAAATTATCGCTGACGGATATTGTCGAGGCGCTGGAAGCCAACAACGCCAACAAGGGTGCAGGCTACGTCGAGCGTGCAGGCGAACAGATACTGATCCGAGTGCCGGGTCAGGCAAAGGACGAAGCTGATTTGTCGCAGATCATAGTTGCGACGCGCGGCGGTGTCCCGATCCGCATCGGCGATGTCGCCGAGGTCGTTATCGGCTCCGAGCTACGCACAGGAGCGGCGACCGAAAATGGCCGTGAGATCGTGCTTGGCACGATATTCATGCTCACTGGTGAAAATCCGCGTGTGGTGGCGCAAGCCGCAGCCGAGCGACTCAAACAGGCGACAAAATCGCTACCAGCGGGCGTAGTCGCGCACCCGCTCTACGACCGCACCGAATTGGTCGACCGTACCATTGCGACAGTTGAGAAAAACCTCGCCGAAGGTGCGTTACTCGTTGTTGTCGTGCTGTTCCTTCTTTTAGGGAATATCCGCGCTGCCCTTATCACGGCGGCGGTTATCCCTGTTGCTATGCTGATGACGCTGACCGGCATGGTGCAGACGCGGACCTCGGCAAATTTGATGAGTCTGGGAGCACTGGACTTCGGTTTGATTGTCGATGGCGCAGTCATCATTGTCGAGAATTGCTTACGCCGCTTGGGCGAGGCGCAGCATCGGCTTGGCCGCTTGCTGGACCGCGATGAACGCTTTGGGTTGGTCGCAAGCGCTAGTACCGAGGTGATGAAGCCAAGCATTTTCGGCGTTATCATCATCACTGTCGTCTATCTGCCGATCTTTGCACTAACGGGAATCGAAGGCAAAACCTTCCATCCGATGGCGATCACGGTCGTCATGGCACTGACCGCAGCGTTGCTTCTCGCGCTGACCCTCGTTCCCGCCGCTATCGCGCAGTTGGTGACGGGCCGCGTTGAGGAAAAAGAAAACCGTGTGATGAGTTGGCTCAATCGCCAATATGCCCCGTTGCTCGATGCCACTATGAAGCGAGGCAAGCTGATTATCGGCGGCGCTGTGGCGCTTGTCTTGCTTGCGGGCGTAGGCGCCACCCGATTAGGTTCGGAGTTCATTCCCAATCTCGACGAAGGCGATATTGCGATGCACGCGCTACGCATTCCCGGCACGAGCCTTAGCCAAGCGATTGACATGCAACGTGCGCTCGAAGAACGCATCCGCAAATTTCCAGAGGTTGAACGGGTGTTTGCCAAGATCGGCACAGCCGATGTTGCAACCGATCCGATGCCGCCTTCGGTTGCGGATAACTTTATCATGCTGAAAGACCGCAAAGACTGGCCTGATCCGCGCAAACCGCGTGAGCAGCTTGTCGCTGAACTGAACAAAGCTGTCTCGGAAATCCCCGGCAACAATTATGAGTTCACCCAGCCGGTGCAAATGCGGATGAACGAGCTGATTGCAGGCGTCCGTTCCGACGTTGCGGTCAAGCTGTTCGGCGACGACCTGGACCAGTTGCTCGAAAGCGGCGGCGCGGTGGAAGAAGTCGTCGCTTCGGTTTCCGGTGCCGAGGATGTCAAGATCGAGCAAGTGACGGGCCTGCCCGTACTTGCCGTGACCCCCAAACGTGACATGCTCGCACGCTATAGCATCAACATGAGCGACGTGCAGGACGCAGTCGCGACCGCAACCGGCGGACGTGCGGCGGGACAAGTATTCGAGAGCGACCGACGCTTCGATGTCGTCGTCCGGCTTCCTGAAGAGCTACGCACCAACGTCGATGCGCTTGGCAGTCTGCCAATCCCCATTGGCGGCAACGGCGCGGCGGGTTTCGTGCCGCTCGGGCAAGTCGCCGACATAGAGCTTTCGGTCGGCCCTAACCAGATCAGCCGCGAAAATGGCAAACGCCGCGCAGTTATCACTGCAAACGTAAGAGGCCGCGATTTGGGATCGTTCATCGCTGAGCTGCGGACCAAGATTGACGCCGAGGTAACACTCCCCGAGGGGTATTATGTCGAATATGGCGGGACGTTTGAACAATTGCAGTCGGCGGCTACGCGGCTCCAGATTGTCGTGCCGCTCGCATTGCTTTTGATTTTCGGGTTGCTGTTCACGCTGTTCGGCTCAGCCAAAGACGCTGCCACCGTATTCTCGGGCGTTCCGCTCGCACTCACCGGCGGCGTTGCAGCTTTGGCGCTACGCGACATTCCGATGTCGATCTCCGCAGGCGTCGGGTTTATTGCACTGTCTGGCGTTGCTGTGTTGAATGGCGTTGTCATGCTGTCATTTATTAAGGATTTGCGGGAACGCGGGATGGATCTTGATGCTGCAATCCGTGAAGGCGCGCTGACACGGCTGCGTCCGGTTTTGATGACAGCATTAGTCGCTTCATTGGGCTTCGTCCCGATGGCGCTCAATGTAGGCGCAGGGTCAGAAGTGCAACGACCGCTAGCCAGCGTCGTGATTGGCGGGATTATCTCTTCGACGATTCTGACACTGATCGTGCTGCCTGCGCTCTACCGGCTAATCCACGGTCGTGAAAAAAGATCGGTGGGCGAACCGGCAACCATGCAAACTGCAAATCTGGTGTAAGAAACGAAGAGAGTTTGCAGGCATAATCAGTTTCTAAATTGAGATGTTATTCACGCAGAGGGCTATCCTTGCCACTGGCCACATCAGTGGCGGCTGTAAGGATACGTTAGTCGGTAGCCTAACGTCTGCATTTGGGCGCAAAGCAGAACGGCCGCAAATAACCTGGCCTTTTGGGATGATTATATTCCCCGAAGTCTTCGACATTACTTGCTCTGAATGGCTGATGATGACCAGTGAATATGAATTATGCGCCATCGCCCTTCGGTTTTGCGCAGCACCATCGTTTCAACCGATCGACTATTAACCGGGCGATCACGGAAGGTTCCTTTTACGAACTCAACGCTCATAACGGATGAGAGGTTTCCGTCGGAAGCGATCGTTTGGCTGACGGGCGTTCTCGTTGTCGCTGCACTGAAGGCCGCGTCGGACTTGAGATGGTGGGTTTCATATTCGGCACGATTTCGTTCGACCCCGCCGGACTCAAAAATGACGACATCTTCAGCCATTAGGTTGAGCGCCGCAGTGGCGTCGCCGCGCTTCAGCGCCGCATGGAACGCATTTACAACGTCAGTTGGCGTATCGAAATTGGCAGTATCCGATTGGAGTGACGGGTTAGCCGCTGATGACATTGCATGAGCTTCAGGATGAACAGCTGCCAACATTAATGGGGTCAGGGCTAATCCCAGAAGGCGTGCTGTTCGCACCGCTGAACCATGTTGGATTTTCATAATATTCTACCCCTCGTTTTGGTAACCGTAATTGGCAGGATTTAGTGGCCCAACGGAGACATAGTGCCGATGAAAGCAACCAGCCCGAGAACTGCTAAGGCCAATGTGACCTCTGCTGCAAGGCTGGTCCGTAGTTTTGATAAAGTGGAGTTAACATCGTCAGCTGGCGTTTGGTATATTCTTGAATGTCGCCGTCCAAGAATGGCATTCCGCGCAGCGAACAGCAGCATGATGCCAACTAGCGAAATCTTTGCGGCAAACAACCAGCCATAATCTGTCCTCAACACGTCTGCGCTTTTGTCCAAACCGAAAATAAGATGCGCATTAACCAGTCCAGTGACGCTAACAGCGAAAACCAAAAATACCCCCAGCGGGGCGAACTTATGCATGTCAGAAAGTATAGCAACAGGTGCGATCAGGTCGGGTCTGCGGGAGGCAACGCGGGTCACATGAATGAACCAGCCAATTGCGCCAAGCCATAAACCAGCCGCCCAAAGATGCGCCGCATCGTTTAACCTGTGTATTGTGCCCAACGTGCCTTCTGTTGCTGCAGCATGGCCGTTCCAAGCAAGCGTCGTGAGGGCCAGCCCAAACAAACAAGCTGCAACTAACGCTCCAAATGTTGATCTGCCAAATAGGATCAAAGTAAAAGCGGCAGCGCTAAGAAGCCCAAGCCGAAATAGAAACGACCATCCAATGCTGGTCGACATCACCATCGCCTCGATTGTGGCCCATTCTAGTTGCCAGACAGGCTGCGCCATCATGGCGGCGATACTCAAAAACATTAATGTGATGGTCAGGACAGGTGCCACCACCGCAGCAACTGCCAGTGCACCATTATCTTTACGCTTAGACTGCTGCGCCAATGTTTCGCGTAACCCGATGCAGCGAAAAGCCGTTATCCCAAATAGACCCAATAACAGCGTATAATGGGCAAAACGCAATAATGGATATAGCCAGTTGTCCATGGTCACGGATTAGCTGACTTTAAAGCTGACTTTTCCGGTCATGCGGTGACCGTCTGCACCGGCCGCCTGCCACCGGACTTCATAGCTTCCTGCACGAAGCGGTTGGCGCAAGCTCAGAGTTAAGGTCCGATTATCGTTCGACCAGCTTGGCGTGAAATTGCGGATTATCATTTCACCATGGTTTTTTACGCCAGGCATGTCAGTCATTACGATGCTGGCAACGGCAGTTGGCGTGAGCATACCTTCAGAGAAGTTTAACTGAACCACTCGCGGCTTCGCGACGGTGGTCCCTTCGGCAGGTGTTGATGACACAATCTTGCTATGCGCTAACGTTGCGGCCGGGCTGACAAGCGCTGCTGAGCCGAGTGCGAGACTGGCAATCAGGGAGAAAAATTTCATAACATTATCCTTTTATCTCAGAACCAGAAACGGACGCCGACAACATAATTTGTGACCGAGGGGTCCTCACCCGAGCCCCTTGCAAAATCGGCGCTGCGACCCACACGCCAGCTTTGTTCAACGCCTAAATAAGGTGCAAATTCTCGTGTGATCTCGTACCGAAGCCGGACGCCAGCTTCAACACTGTCGATGCCTGCGCCGATCCCCAAGCGCGGAACGTTTTGTGCAGACAAATTAACTTCTGCCCGCGGCTGTAAAATCAGCCTTCGTGTGATGCGCTGGTCAAGCTCTGCTTCAACGCGCGCCGTGACGTCACCGCGATGCGATACAAACATCGCCGCGTCGACTTCAAACATATACGGCGCTAGCCCCTGCACACCGATAACGGCATGTGTAGTTTTATCTCCTGCCACATCCTGCCGCACACCAAGCTGAAAATCCCAAAAAGGTGCTATTGCGCGCGAATAGAGAGCTTGGACTTCAGCATCTTCAAGCGCCTTGCCGAAACCACCTTCGCCTTCGCTTTTGAACCAGAGGCGGCTTGTCGGTCCGCCATAATAGCCCTGAAAATCCCACAGATAGCCATTATGGCCACCGCGAATCTGGGCTTCTAATCGGTCGCCCTGAAACCAGAATACTGGAAAGTCACCATGCGATTCCCGCAGACTTTTTCTGGAATCGAACATTGCGTCCGCACCCCAGATTGCGTCAGCTGCACGCGAAGGACCAATGCCGGCCTCAACGGGTTGGGTGGTTTCCATCATCGGACCCGGTGACACGCCAGTGCTGCTTGCCGTGTCGTTCGCAGAACCGTGCTTCAGATCGCCATGGACCATCATATTGTGGTCCATAGCTGGTTTAGGATTAACCACAGATGGCGAATGGCCAGCATGGAGGTCGGCCTTTACTGGCGGGCTGCTCTGCGCTCCCGGAGCTACGGCGGGCTGTCCATCGTGCCCGTTATGGTCTTGCGCACGCGCGGGCATTGATAACAATGCGGTGGCGACTAACGTGACGGCAATCAGGGGGGATGTGGTCATGTTGCTACCTTTGGACCTACAACCGTTACCGTCTGCATCATGCCGCCATGCATGTGGTAAAGAAGGTGGCAATGAAATGCCCAGTCCCCCGGCTCATTGGCAGTCAAATCAAACTGGGCACTTGCACCTGGTTGAACCACAACAACATTCTTACGCGGCTGGTGCATAGCGCTTTCGCCGTTGACCAGTTCGAAGAACATACCATGCAGGTGAATAGGGTGCGCCATCATCGTGTTGTTCACCAGCTTGACACGTACGCGCTCGTTCCAGGCAAAACGGATTGGAATGTCGTCAACTGAACTAAACATACGCCCATCGAACGACCACATATAGCGTTCCATGTTGCCCGTCAGATGGATCTCCAGTAGCCTCGACGGCTCACGGGTATCTTGATTGGGCTCAAGCGCTGACAGCATGCGATAGTTTAACACGCGATGTTTGACGTCCCGCAGCCCTATCCCTGGGTCGCCCATTTTATCGACCGGAGCCATAGACACCATATCGAGGCCAGGGCCAATTTCGACATCGGGTGGCAAAAGCGATTTATCGCGCATGCTCATGCCATCCATGCTGTGGCTCTTAGCGGCATTCGCATCCGCGCCACCGCCATGATCCATTCCTGCATGTCCGTTATGGTCTGCCGCCATGTCGCTTGCAGCAGGTCCATGGTTCATACCCATGTCACCCATTGTTAGCAAAGGTGCCTCGCGTAGTGGCGGTACGCTTGCTTTCGCACCGGGGACGGTAGCTAGCATGGCCAGCGCCATACCTGATCGGTCCATAGATTCGGCGACTATTGCATATGCATCAGCCTTGCCCGGCTCGATGATAATGTCATAAGTTTCAGCAGTTGCAATCTGTAGTTCATCAACCTCAACCGGTTTTACGTTCTGCCCATCCGCAGCAATAACCGTCATCGGTAAGCCGGGGATCCGCAGATTGAAAAAGGTCATGGCGGAGCCATTGATGACGCGCAGCCGGATGCGTTCACCGCGGCGGAAGAGATATTCTAGACCTTCCTCTGCGCCACGTCCGTTGGCAAGATAGGTGTACGTAGGCGCACTTACGTCAGCGATGTCGGTCGGAAGCATGCGCATTTCTGCCCACATGCGTCTTTCTGCTCCCGACATAGGATATTTGTCAGTCCAGCTTGAGAGCTTGTCGTTGAAATAGCCTTCGCCGGTACGCAAGCGGCTCATAATGAAATGCGGGTGAAGCGGTGTAAATTCGCTCAACAGGAGGATGTAATCCCGATCGTAGCTAACAGGTTCGGCACCAGCAGGTTCGATAATGAGCGGACCATAATGCCCCGATTGTTCCTGCAGATGAGAATGGCTATGATACCAATAGGTGCCAGACTGCCGTATCGGGAAGTCATAGGTAAACGTCTTGTGCGGCTTGATTCCAGGAAAGCTAACTCCGGGAACACCATCATATTGAAATGGAACCAGCAGCCCGTGCCAGTGAATTGAGGTGTCCTCGTTCAGATGGTTCGTCACGTTAAGACGGACATTCTGCCCTTCGCGTAGCCGGATAAGCGGTCCAGGCACGCTTCCATTAACCGCGATACCATGCCCACTACGGCCTTGGACAGTCCGTCGACCGCTGGCCACCGCAAGGTCAATTATTTTGCCACTGACTTCGTCAAAACCGACGCGGATGGGTGGTCCATTGTGCCTGCGCATGCTGTGACCTTGAGCCCACGCAGGAACGGCGGCCAAAGTTGCGCCAGCACCCAATCCAGCTAATATGCCTCGTCGCGTTAGGGAGGTATTCATTTACGCTTGCATCCTTCTGAATAGCAGAATTATAGGATACCCCCATAGGGTATATCAATAGAGCATTTACGCTTATGGCTAAAGATTGCAGTAACACCATAAATCGCTTGAAACGGATCGAGGGCCAGGTGCGGGGCATCTCTCAGATGGTTGTTGATGACCGCTATTGCATCGACATTCTGCATCAGGTGCAAGCGGTGAAGTCCGCGCTTGCTAAGGTAGAAAGCACAATCCTTAGAGATCATGCATCATGCTGTGTCGCTGATGCAATTGCGTCAGGTAATGTGACAGAGCAGCGCGAAAAATTTAACGAGCTTATTGATCTGTTTGACAAGGTTAAGCGCTGAATACGGCAATCAATCTGATGGGACGTCCGCTTTTGGATAAGCTAGCTGGATCTACATATGGCCACAGTTGGGCGCAAAGCAGACTGTCTGCTAGTGTGCGTAGATAGATGAATAGCTGCCCCGTTGGCCCGTTGGCAGCTTTAGCCAACGACGGGGGCTGATGGCCTGCACTTCATAGTCCCAAGCGGGCCTAGCTTGTTGGCGCAACCAATACGTGAGCTTGGTAGGAAACCTTCAAAATACCACCTGCGCCAGCTTGTCGATCTGCTCATCAACAAACACCTGCTGCTTGATCAGCCGATGTACTAACCGTTCCCGCGTCGGCGAGGACCCGCTGCGGCATCGCATCGAAACACCATTTGCATCAGCCTGTCGATCTGCTCATCAACAAAGACCTGACGCTCGATCAGCCGATCCCATAACCGCGCCCGCGTCGGCTTACGGGCATACTTGGACAGCGCCTTACGGCGCTCCTGAGCCTTGTATATGGCGCGATGGCCACGATGTATGGGGCACTCTCGCTGCGAGCCGTAGGCCACGTTCCATCCCTTCACAGAGGCGAAGTGGGTCTGACCCAGCGGTAGCACCAGCGCGGTGCTCCTGCGGCCAGTACGCGGGCACAGCGCGTACCAACGCTCTCCTCCATATGGCAGGGGCTGCTCTTCGAGTTGGATCACGCAGTTGATGACGTTGCCGAACGCGCGTCCTGTGATCCTCAGACACGGCGAAGCTTCAAGGCAGTGCACGTCAGTTACTAGCGTTAGCCTCGCGGTGGTCTGGCCGTATTGGCTCCACACTCGCTCGCGACGGTCCATGCAGTGCCGCTGCAACATGCCGAGCTGCTTTAGGTTCGAGAGGTTGATGTGCAGGCAGTCATCGGTCGTCCAACGGTTGCTGCGTCGCCCAGACCCGTAACCGCCCATGCGTGCCTCCGCAGATTAATCGAAATACTCTGCGTAACTATCATATTTAATCGTTTTTGTCGATAATTTAGCGACTGTTCGAAGCCCATTGGTAGTTTTTTACGGCATGCCGCAACGGTAAAATCATCGAAGCGATAAACCGCATCTGACCCCTCTGACCCTTCTGCCCCCCCAGTTGTATAAAGGGTGTTAATCAAATCCAGGATTAACATTACTACCTTTATAGAAGTAGCGGGACAGAGGGGTCTGAGGGGTCAATTATGTGTGCCACACCTTCATGGGCGATCGAGCTTCAGCACAGATCATCGCCATCTTCATAGAACGCCGCATCTTTTGCACGCCGATCCATACGGTCCACCTCGGCGCGCATTTGGGCTATGCTGGCCTTCTTCCATACCTCCGCATTCCGCACCGCGTAGCCGTTAGCCCTCTGCCGCGAAATGTAATCACCGGAGTACTTCTTCCAAGTGCCCACCTTTTCAACACCGGCACGCTCAAGCGCATAACGAAACGCCGTTCCTTTTAGGCGTTCGTCGTCCAGCAGCGTGTGCAGTTCATCGCTTGTGACGATATCCACGGGCCAACGCTCGACGATATCGCGCAGGACTTGCTCTTCGGCCGGCCGTGTGCGTTCCAGTAGCGTTGCCTTTGCGGTGGTAATGGGCGCACGCTGCCCCTGCTTGAAGTGAGACATGTCCCGCCGAGACAGGTACTCAGCAACTGAAGCGATGAATGCAGGGTCATCCTTCAAGGCGTACAGGTGTGCGTAATATTCAGCGCTTTTGGGGCCTTCATCGCATTGGACAACCCAAAAGCGGCGATCGTCATCCTCCAGCGGAAGCGCAGTCGTGCTGTTCGAAAATATCAGCCAACGACAGGCGTTCCACTCGACATGTTGTCGGCCATATTTTGGGTTGATGGTGCGTGTTTCTTCAGTCACCAACTGCTTCAGTTCTTGTTGGATCTGGTATTTGCGTTGGCCACTTCCCTCATCGATCTCATCGACGACCGCCAGTACCTTTCCAGCCAACAACCCATTGTACCCCGTCCGCAGAGTTCCGCTTAGGTTGAAGGCCAAGGCGGCGTAGCCGACGAAGACACGCCCCAGAACGGTTGCCACCCAGTTCCTGCCCATCCCAGTCCGCTTTGCGATGTGCAGCCATGCGATTGACGGCAACTCTCCGGGCCGCTGGGCAATGTGAGCCAGCCAGTCGAGGAAGGCGCCTGCATCTTTGCCCCAGAGCCAATTAATGTGTTTCACAAATGGCGCTGCGCGCAATTCCCAGTCATCGGGACATGGGAGGAAACGGAAGCCGCCCCAAGTGTTGAGTGCATTTTGACCGTTGGGCGCGAGCGTGATCATAGGCGCGCCCGGCCTGAACGTCATTGTGGCAGCGCTGCGCCTGTCGGGATGCTCAAGCCAAATCTCGGCAACCTTGCGACTGATCTTCCTCGTCGATCCGTTCTTGCCGGGGACTTCCACAACCATCTTCGAAGCGGCAGTGCTTGCGCGGAAATCTGACTGCGTCAGAACACAACGGGGCCGAGTGGTATCGACGACCTGCGCCCCATCCTCAATCAAGATGCAGTCCCCCACCATGCCATCAAGTGTCCAAAGCTTGGTAAAATCAGTCGGGTCATTGTCTTCTCCTGCGGCCAAGGCACGTTCGCGTTCACGCGCATGCCTTTTCGCAAGGATACGGACATCCTCTTCGCCTAGAGCCTTCTCGATGGCACGGTTGGCCGCACGCCTCGGTTCCATTTGATCTAAGCAGTGGCTGCTGATGGCGTTGTGTGGATGTAGCAGAACGCCCACCACCTGCTCAGGCGTCAGACCGTCCCGCAACGCCTGACAGGCAAAGTGAAACACGTCGGCACTGCGATCAAGCCCATGTGGCTCGTCGATGAGCTTGCGCAGATACGCATCGGACGGCAGACCTAGATCATCAGCGGTCAGTGGCACGACTTCGCCAAGATCGGTCGGTTGCCGCTCACGCGGTTTGTCGGCCGCTGGGAATGCAAGCAGCATCGCTTGCGCGTCTGCCTCTTCCCCCGTGTCAGCGTCAACGATGTAGGCCAATGCAGGCACGCGACCGATGCTGCGCTTGTACTCATTGGGCCGATTGATAAGACCCGTAACGCGGAGTAAACGCGAGGCGTCATGTGTGCCTGTGTCGCCGCCAAGCGCCTGGATGAGGCCACGGTTAATCCGCTCCACAACATCGATGCTAACACCCCTGGGGAGCCGCCAAAGGCCTTGCAAGCCGTTGCCGGACCATATGATGATACTAGGCGATGCCGCCTTCAGACGTTCGTAAACCGCAGCCCGCTCCAAGGGCGTGAACGAAGCGACCCCCTTAGGCGGATCGATGTCCACGTGGGCAAAACGAATGCTCACGATGTCGTCTTTGTCCCGCTCAGCGCCTCGACCGGGGCGAACCCCGTTGACGGTGAAGTACACGTTATAGCCCTCGGCGTTGCGCTCCGACGCCCACCGGATTGCCGCTTCCGCGTCTGTCCCGAAGTCCTGCCCATGCGTCGGCAGGACTTTGTCAGGATCGATAGCGGTAAGGTGCATCTGATCGGGGATAGTCTGCTCAAACAATTTTTGGGTGTCAGCATGGTTCTGTTGAAGCGCGGTCATTTCGCACCCCCTGACAGAAAGCCCGCATGCAGCCCGAACGTCTCGTAAAATGGCGCAAGTTCCTCTTGGAGGCGCTCGTGCAGCTTATCCATCTCAATCGCGCTGGGTAGTTTGGGGTCCCACACGCAGGAGATCACATAGACGCCTTCAGCGTCGTGCAATGCGATATCGACGGCGTATTTAGACGACATGCGAACCCGTTTCTTTTTCAAAATGGGAAGGCCTGCGTAAGGTCCCTTCATCTGGCGACGAACGCTCTTAGGGCGGGTCATGCAGACACCTGTAAGGCACAGTTTTTCTGGCGCGGAGGCGCCTTGTGTGGTACGTAGTTCATAAGAAAAATCTTTCTTTTAGCGGCGCGGCTTGTGATGGAGCGGCGCCGTTTGTTTAGGCGTCTGCGGCAGCAGCTTGGGCGGTGGATGTGAAGCGGCGCTGTATTCGCCAAGCTTCAATGTCGGCAGGGTCGTATAGGACCTTGCCCGTCCGCCCAGGGGTCTTGTGAAACGGGGGGCCTTCCCCGCGTACGCGCCAGTTTTCCAGTGTGGCCGGTGTAATGCCGATCAGCGGAGCGGCAGTTTTAGCATCAATGAGTTGTTGCATTTCGTCACCCAATATTGGCCTCTGCGGGACTGCATCGGCTTCAATGGGCATCCAAATATTCTAATGATTTCGGTGCAGCAAAACACCAATTGGGAGAAATTGGGAGAAATAGATTACTCCGCGGAAGCCTCGGCTACTTCACCTGCCTCAATCCACAAGCGCGCCCTGTCGATCATTGGCTTTACCGTTTTTTGAACCAGCGGGGTCCGACCTGCTTCAAGGAGTTTATTAGCTACCGCTTCGTAGACGCCATTGGTTGATCGCAGCTGGCTATTGTCTGCTTCGCTAATAAATAGTGCTAACGCCGCGCCAAAGTCAGCCCAACCATCGGTTTTCGGTTTGTCACCAGCATTTGAACGAGCGGTCTTTGAGAGCGGCACTTTGGGCTGTCGTTCGCCAACTCCGTTAAGCAACGCGTCAAGGTCATCCGAATGAAAGGATACACCATACAGCTTCATGTGCTCAGTCTCGCTGTGGGTACCTATCTCCGGATCTAATTCAACGAGCGCGGCAAATATTCCAGCCTCGTAGTGGGCTTCCGCATTGCCATTCTTGACATTAACGTAGTGCCAAAAGTCGCTCGGGATATCCGGCCATGGTTTTGATACTCCAAGGCCATCTGGAACGGCGGACGGTTCGTTCGGAAAAGTGAGTTCGTCCACTCCCCCGTCATGACTGAAACGTCCCCAACTGGCTCGCGACTTTACAAACCCTTCCTCAGCCCAAAGGCCCAGCGTTGCCTCCGGGGCATTCAAACCTGCGTCCCGCAACCGCAGTACCGCCTTCAAACTGGAAATCCACTCGCTCATGCCCTTACCTCCGACAGCTGCACTACATTGGTCTGGTCGGCCCCAGTCAGAAGGCCGGACACGCGGTCCGCCCATGCCTGCACCGCGCTAGCCTTCTCGGTCGCCCAATCATATCGCTGGTAAACGCCAGCCACGCCGCCCTTAGAGCCACTGACGTGGTTGAGCACCGCCTCGGTCACTTCGAACCGCACACCCAGCCGCTGAAGCCCTGTGGCCAGCGTGCGGCGCAGGTCATGCAGTCGCCACGGCGGTGGAGGCAAGGCATCGT
>Ga0078894_10002595_pt1 | contig 13700 bp, 12 predicted proteins | sample LauGreSu1BDMLBSD_2_FD_67506 | JGI IMG/M metagenome (GOLD analysis project Ga0078894, IMG submission 67506) | Freshwater lake microbial communities from Lake Michigan, USA - Su13.BD.MLB.SD (version 4) (version 4) | ecosystem: Environmental > Aquatic > Freshwater > Lake | place: Lake Michigan...
GTGGAGGGTGGTACGGCAGCCAGGTCGTCGCCCGAGCGCAGGCCGCGGGTGATGTGGGGGCTCACCAGCTTGCCGCCATTGGAGAGCATGGCGTGCAGCTGCAACAGCTTCAGTGGCGTGAGGTTGAAGCCCTGGCCAAAGGCGGCGGTGGCAGGCTCGATCGGCTGGGTGCGGAAGGTTTCCAGGCTTTTCAGCTGGCCAGCCACGGCGCCGGGCAGATCGGTGTCGGGTTTGGTGTCAATGCCCAGAGCGTGAAGCCAGTTCCAGAACTTGGCGGGCTTCACCCTTTGCATGGCCTTCACCATGGCCACGTTGCTCGATACCTGCAGCACCGTGGGGAAATCGATCACCCCGTTGCCTTTGCGGTCGTGGTTAAAGATCGGCCAGCCACCGATGGTGAGCTGACCGTTGTCATTCACCTTGCCGGCTGGATCAATGGCGTTTTCCTGCAGGGCGATTGCCAGGTTGATCGGCTTGAACGTTGAACCCGGTTCATAGAGGTCCTGGACCGACCACTCGCGGAAAAGCCCGGGCTTGTACTTCCAGAACTGATTGGGGTCATAGGTGGGGTTGGAGGCCAGGGCGAGCAGTTCGCCATTGCGTACATCCATCACCAGCGCTACGCCACGCTTGGCGTTCCATTTCTTGACCTGTTTGCTGAGAGCCATCTGCGCCACCTGCTGCAGGCGCGCATCGAGGGTGAGCTGCAGCCGCAGATCGTCGCCGTAGAGCACGCCAGCCTTCAGTCCATCGGGCAACGGTGTGCCATCGGCGCCTCGGCGGAGTTGGCGGGTGGCCTCGTGGCGGCGCAGATCGCTGTTGCGGCTCTGCTCGAGACCAGCCTGTGGCACCCGCTCGAGGTTGAGGAAGCCCACCACGTTGGCGAACAGGTTGCCCTGGGGGTACACCCGCTGGGGGTAGGGCTCCAGATCGATGCCACTGATCCCCAGTTCCCGCACCCGTTGGGCTGTTTCCGGATCGAGATCGCTGGCGAGTTTCACGCCGGATTTGCGGCCCTCCATGGTGCGGAGCAGATCTGCCATGGGAAGGGCGAGCACGCTTGAGAGCTTGCGCGCTACATCCAGGGGGCTGCGCAGCTTGCCGATGTCGTCGCCGGGAAAGGCGAAGTAACGGGGATGCGCCCAAAGGGTGAAGCGCTCCTCATCGAGGGCCACCAGGCTGCCCTGGCGATCCACGATCGTGCGGCGACGGCCCAGGGGTGTGATCGTCTGGGTTTGAACCGCCCGGGCGCGATCGAGCAGCTCTGGGCCCTGCACCACCTGAACCCAGGCCAGCCTGATGGCCAGGCCACCAAGACCGGCCGCCATGAGCAGATACACCGCCCAGAGGCGCCCTGCGGGCACCGGACTCAGGTTCAACACCCGCCGCTGCGGCCCACCGCTGCGGGGAGCCGGCCGCTGGCTTTGAAGGCGGTGAACCGCCATCAGTATCCCGGCAGGATCTGACGAGGATTCACCTGGGCCAGCAGGGCGCGCAGGCGGGGCGGTTCGTTAGTGGCCGGAGGCTCCAGATACACGAGTTTCTGGCTGGAGGTGGGTTCAAGCAGGGCCGGTTTGCGGGTCATCCCCAGGTGATGTTGCTCCAGAACAGCGGCGGTTTCCTGCAAGCGATGCTCCAGCCGTTGGGCTGCCTCCAGCTTCTGGAAGTTCTGGGTCCACTGACCCTGCCAGTGCAGGGTGAGGCCGCTCAGCCCGAGCACGGCCACGCCCAGGCCAAGCAGGCTGCCATCGGCAATGCGATGCAGGTTGCCGAGCAGAGGGGATTGGCGATCAGCTTGGCGCGACGACAGCGATCCCTGAATCAGTTCCAGGGGCCGAGCGGTGGATCGCCGTTGACCCTGCTGGGTCTGATGAAGTGGGGCGGCGACCACGGGTGCGCGGCAGAACTGCGCAAGTGAACCACGCGCCTGCTCCTCCAGCAAGGGGGCGATCAGGTCCTGAGACGCATGGCCTTGCCTTCTACCAGCCCAGCACCACCAGATTGGCGAAGGTGAGGGCATTCCACAGACCGTGCATCAGCACGCAACTGCCCAGCCGGCCGCTGCTCCAGCGCACCCAGCCGAGTCCGATGCCCAGCACCAGCAGCGGCAGCAGTTCGCCCAGGCTCAGGTGGGCGACAGCAAACACCGCGGCACTGAGCAGGATGCCGCCGGCTGCACCCAGCTTTCGCGCTGCCACGGGCAGCAGCGCGCCGCGAAAGATCGTTTCTTCAAATAGCGGTGCCAGCACGATTGCCGTGAAGCCGAAGCAGGCCAATGCCGGCACGTTGTGACTGTTCAGCACAAGCTCCAGCAGAGGATTGCTGCCGCCTGGATCTCCCCAGAGCTGCCCCTGCAGCCAGCCCACCAGGCTCACCAACGGCAGCACCATCAGCAGTCCCTTCAGCCCCTGCCGCAGGTTCAGGGCCAGGGGGTTCCAGCGGAATTGGAGCCCAGCCAGTGCCCCTTTGCCGCGCAGCATCAGGGCCAGGATCAGCAGGGGTCCGGCCATCAGCGCCAGATACAGGCTCACCACGTTGATGCCCTCGCGCAGGGGACTGGTCACAGCCAGCTGTAGCAGCAGGCCCGTGAGCAAGGGGCCCACCAGCAGAGGCGTGAGCAGCTCCCCGATCACCACGAAGCCGCCAGCGATCAGCAGCACGGCATCGAGGCCGCTGAGTTGGGGGCCCTGCAGTGGTGGTGCCTCGGCTGCGCGGCCACGCCAGCGCAGCCACAGTTCCCGCAGCAGGGCGGCGCTACCAAGCAGCAACAACAGCACCGGCAGCACGCTCACGCTGGTCAGCTGCAGCAGAGCCCGTCGGCTGGCTCTCGCAGCGTCGCAATTAGCGTCCGGCGTGAGTGCTTCACAGCTCCATAACTGCAGCACGCCGCCCTTAGGCAGCGCATCGATCAAGATTCTGTTCGCCGGGCCGTCTGGCTTTCGCTCTGGGGCGAGCAGGGCCTGGGCCAGGGCCGACTGGGGGCTGTTTCCGGTGCCCAGTTCTGCCAGGAGTGCATCGGAGGCTGGGGTCTGCCCCTGGCGTCGTAGCAGCAGGGCTTGTTCCAGCAGGAGGCCTGGATCGGGGCTTTGGCCTGCTTCGCGCGCGTCGTTGATCTCCTCAGCCAGGGCCTTGCGCAGGGTGTCGAGAGGGTTGCTGCCTGCTAGCAGGTTGCGCAGCGGTCCGCTCAGCTGCGGTTCGGCCAGCACTGCCAGCTCCAGCTGGCGGCGGTTGAGGTCGTTGCCCACGGAGGGGCGACTGAGGCTGTCGATGAGCCCGTTGAGCCAGAGCAGCAGGCTCAGGGCCAGGCTCACCAAGGCCAGCGCCACCTTCCAGCCCGGCGCTGCCCCTTCCGGTCTGCCGCCGGGCCTGTTGGCTGCTGTCACCCTGCGCCTGCTCCCTGGTGCTGATCAGCGCAGCATCTCATCGTTTGGCTTTGGGCTGACCGGTGGCTGATCGGCGCCTGAGCGGGATCTTGGGCTGAAACCCCACCAAATACGATGCCTTTTGCTCAATCCTGCGCCTGTGTCTCTCCGGATCCTGCTGGTTCGCCATGGGTTGAGCAGCTTCAATCTCGAGCACCGCATCCAGGGTCGCGACGATCTCTCCAGCCTCACCGAGGAGGGTGTGAAGCAGGCCCTGGCTACGGGCGAGGCCCTGAGGGATCTGCCGATCACGGCCGCCTACAGCTCTCCGCTCCGCCGCGCCCACGACACCGCCACCGCCCTGCTCGCCGCCCAAGGCGGTGGCCTTGAGCCCAACCTCGACGACGACCTGCTCGAGGTGGATCTAGCCCCCTGGAGTGGTCTGCTCAGCAGTGAAGTGCAGGAGCGCTTCCCTGAGGCCTACCGCACCTGGAAGCAGCATCCGGAGCAGCTGGAGCTGCAACGCGCCGATGCCAGCAGCTATGCCCCCATCCCGGAGTTGATGGCTCAGGCGCGTCGGTTTGTGGATCGCCTGCTGGCTCAGCACAATCCAACCAGCCCCACACCGCAGACTGTGCTGGTGGTGGGTCATAACGCCATCCTGCGCTGCCTGCTGCTCACTCTGCTGGGTCTGGATGCCCGCGGTTTCCGCCGCCTGCGGGTCGACAACGCTTCCCTCTCGGTGTTGAACCTCAGCGCCGATGGTGAGGGTGGGGTCTCGGTGCAGATCGAATCGCTCAACGGCACCACCCATCTCCATCCCGAGGTGTGCGGCGGCCGCCTGCCGGCGAAAGGAGCAGGTCCGCGCCTGCTGCTGGTGCGCCATGGCGAAACCGACTGGAACCGCCAGGGCCGCTTCCAGGGCCAGATCGATATCCCGCTCAACGAGAACGGCCGCGCGCAGGCGGCCGCCGCCGGCAACTTCCTGCGCAAGGTGTCGTTCCAGCGGGCCTACACCAGCTCCATGGCCCGGCCGCGCCAAACCGCTGAGGGCATCCTCAGCCACCACCCCGGGGTGCCTCTCACCAGCGTTCGCGATCTGGTGGAGATCGGTCATGGGGAATGGGAGGGCTGCCTGGAATCGGAAATCTCCGAAGGCTGGGGCGAGCTGCTGGCTGCCTGGAAGCGCGCGCCGCAAACGGTGCAGATGCCCAATGGCGAAACCATCCACGACGTCTGGGATCGTTCGCTGCGCGGATGGAACACCATCGCCGCCAGCCTCCACAGCGATGAAACGGCTCTGGTGGTCGCTCACGATGCCGTAAACAAAACCATCCTCTGCGCCTTGCTGGGGCTCGGGCCCGCCGATATCTGGGCCGTCAAGCAGGGCAACGGTGGTGTGACAGTGATCGATTACCCCCACGGGCCCGATCAAGCGCCGGTGGTGGTGTGTTTGAACCAAACGGCTCATCTTGGGGGTGTTCTGGATCGCACCGCCGCCGGCGCTCTATGACCCCCAACCCCGAGCAGCCGCTGCTGCTGCATCAGGTTCAGCTGCTCGAAGCGGAAGGCGCTGAGCTGCGCCGATGCGATGTGCTGATTCAGGCGGGGCGGCTGACGGCAATCGGCGGCGATGCTGCAGCCCAGGCCTCGGCCTGCGGGGCTCAGGTGCTCGATGCCCAGGGATGGTTGCTGGCACCGCCCCTGGTGGATCCCCATTCTGAGCTGGAGGATCCGGCCACCGGTTCGGCGGAATCCCTGGCCTCACTGGAGCGCTCAGCCCTGGCTGCCGGATACGGCACCGTGGCCCTCTTGCCCCGTGCCCAGAGCTGGCGCGATCGGCCTGAGCGGCTGCAGGGTTTGGCGCCCCTCGGCCGGCTGCAGCTGCTGCTCTGGGGCAGCTTCAGCCATGGCGCCAGTGGCGCTGATCTGGCGGCCCACGGCGATCAGCTGGTTGCTGGTGCTATCGGCCTGGCTGAGGCCGATCAGATTCCGCCCTTGGCGCTGCTGGAGCGCGGGCTCACCCTGGGGGAGTGCGGCCATGCACCTCTGCTGCTGGCCCCCCGCGACCCCAGTCTCAGCCAGGGGGGCTTCGTGCGTGAGGGGGTGGAAGCCTTACGCGCCGGCTGGCCCACCGATCCTTCCATCAGTGAAACCCTGCCGCTGCAGAACCTGCTGGCCATGGCCCGGCGTCATCCCCAGCGGCGGCTGCAGCTGATGAATCTCTCCACGGCCGAGGGTGTGAGCCTGCTGCGGGAGCTGCCGGCCGAGCAGCGCCCCGAGGCCACGGTGTGCTGGTGGCATCTGCTCGCCGATAGCGGCAGCCTCGATCCGATTGCGGAGGGCTGGCGGGTGGTGCCACCCCTGGGAACTCCGGCGGATCGCCTGGCACTTCAGCAGGCTTTGGCCGATGGGGTGCTTACAGCGGTGGCCGTGCACCATCAGGCGCTGGATGCGGAGGAGCAGCTGCTACCGCTGGATCAGCGCAAGCCTGGGGTGGCGGGCCATCGTTTCGTGTTGCCCTGTTTATGGCAGGAGCTGGTGGTGAAGCACGGCTGGAGTGCTCATCAGCTCTGGCGCGCGCTCTGCTTCGCGCCTGCTCGCCTGCTGGGCATGGCTCCCCCGAGCCTCAGCCTGGGCAGCGATCAATGGGTGCTGTTCGATCCCAGCTGCCATTGGCAGCCAGGCGATGACGGCTGGGGCCCGCAGGCCGCCAATCAGCCGGCAGCGACCGCCACGCTCACTGGCCAGGTGCTGGCCAGTGGGCTCATCCCGGAGCTGCGGCGCTGGCCGGTTTCGCCGGCTTGAGCGGATCGCTGCTGTTCAGTTCGCCGGCGGTGCCCAGTGGCCAGAACCGCCAGAAGGCCCGGCCGATCACCTCGCTTTCCGGCAGGAAGGCACCACCGGGCCAGAAGCGACCATCCCAGCTGTTGCCGCGGTTATCGCCCAGCACCAGCACATGGCCAGGGGGCACCGTGGCGTTGAGCGTGCGGCAGGGGCCCATGCCCTGATCATCCACCGGGCAGTAGTTGGTCACGTAGGGCTCTTTCAGCCGCTGGCCGTTCACCATCACCTCGCCGCGGGGATCGATCACCACCTGATCACCGGCCACCGCCACCACCCGTTTGATGTAGGCATCGCAAGCCGGTTCCTGTAGGCCCGGCACCAGGTTCACCAGGGGCAGGTTCACCAGCAGGCACCGCAGCGGACCGGCCTGGTGGTTGGGCTTGAGCACCGGATCGAAATGGTGCGGAGCGTGGAAGACCACGATCTCGCCGCGTTGCGGGGGGCGGCTGCGGTAGGTGAGCTTTTCCACCAGCAGCCGATCCTGCAGCTGCAGCCCTGGCAGCATCGAGCCCGAAGGGATGTAGCGGGCCTCGACCACGGTTTGGCGCACACCGAGGGCGACGCCGAGGGTGATCAGCACGCCCCGCCAGAACACCCAGGGGCTTTCCTGCGGTGCGGCTGCTTGCTGGTCCGGCTTGGAATCGGGCTGCGGTGCGGTCGCGTCTTGGTCGGGGCTGGACAAGGGCTGGAGCTGCCGGCAGCAGGTGCAAGTGAGGCAGATTAGGGCCGTCGCCCCAGCATCAGATGGTTCGTCCGCGTTGGTTGTCGGCCCAGAGGGTCACGGCCTCGCGGCTTTGGCGCCATTGGGATCGGGCAGTGGCTCTCTGGGCCGGGTTGAACCTGCTGCTGGTGCTGTTCGACATCACCTATATCCCCCTGCGCACCTTCTGGCTGCAGCGCAACCTCACGCCGCTGCCCCAGGTGCCCCTGGTGGTCCCTCTCAGCCTGCTGCCCGATCTCACACCCCTCTACGACCCGGTGAAGGGGATTGAGCCGCACCGGGAAACCCAGTCCTACCTGCAGGCCTTCCAGCTGCTGGATCAGGCGCTCTTGGCCGGCTCCACACCGGCCCAGAGCGCAGCGCAGCGGCGCCGTGTGGTAGCTCTCACTGAGGCGATGATCAATGAAAACCCGTTTGCGGCCTCCGGCAACAGCGGTACCCTCGAAAAGATCAAGAACCGCCTGCGGCAGAGGGCCGGCAATGATTCGGCCAAGCAGGCGGCCGTTCAGCTGCTCGGCGATACCTGGCTGGCGCAGAGCAGCTGGCAGCAGGAGCGGCGCTTCTGGCAGCAGCAGGTGCTGCCGTTGGTGGCTACCAGCTACTGGCGCTCCATCGATGAGAACGGCAGGCCCACCGATCACTTCTGGCGGATCGATCTGCTGCTCTTCCAGAGTGTGTTTGCTCTAGACATCCTGCTGCGCATGCTGCGCATGCGGCGGCGCTTCCCGGGGCTGAGCTGGCGGGATGCGTTGCTGCGTCGCTGGATCGACCTGCCTTTGCTGCTGCCCTTCTGGCGCTGGATGCGGCTGGTGCCGGTGGTGGAGCGCCTCAGTCAGGCCCAGTTGATCAATGTGGAGCCGCTGCGGGCCGCCGTGAGCCGGGCTGTGGTGTCGTTGCTGGCTCTCGAGCTGTTCGAGGTTCTGGCGCTGCAACTGGTGGATGGCACCCAGTCGTTGATTCGCTCCTCCCAGTGGCCGCGCTGGATCCGCAGCCTGCGCAGCCACCAGAGCGTCAGCGGCGCTGATGAGCAGCAGCTCGTGGATCTGCTGCGTCTCTGGGGGCCGATGGTGCTGGGTCAGGTCACTCCGCGGCTGGCGCCGGAGCTGCAGTCGCTGCTGGGCCATGCCCTGCAGCAGCAGCTGCGGGAGGTGCCCGGTGGCGTGATGGTGCCGGTAGGGGTCAGCAGGCAGCTAGCGGGGGGCGTGGTCGACAGCCTCCTCGATCTCTCCCGCGGCACGGCCCAGCGCTTGGCCCGCAGCGACGATCGCCAGAGCGCCCTGCTGCAACAGGCTATTGATCGCTTCTGGGAGGAGCTGGCGGCGGCGCTGGAGCAGGCGGGCACGCTCGAGCGCAGCCAGGAACTGCTCTGTGCACTGCTACAGCAGCTCAAGCTCAACTACCTGGCCCAGATGAACCGGGCCGGCATTGATGCGCTAATGGATGAGCTCGATGAGCTCACCGCCCCCATCAGTGCTGCAGAGCCGCCTGCCACTCCTCCAGCTTGAAACCAACCAACGCTGTGCCCTGTGGGGTGATGGCAAAGGGTCGCTTGATCAATTTGCCATCGGCGGCCAGGGCAGCCAGGGCGGTCTGGTCGTCCATGGCGGCCACGGTGGCGCTGCCCAGGGCCCGGTAGCTCTGGCCGCTGGTGTTGAAGAGGCGCTTGCGGCCGAGGCTCTCGAACGCCGCACACAATTCGGCAGCACTCGGTGGCTGCTCAGTGATGTCCACCAGCTCGAGATTGCCAGCATCCACAGAAAAGCCCTGCTGGGCGAGCCATTGCAGGGCTTTGCGGCAGGTGCCGCACTTGGCGTAGCTGTAGATCTGGAGCCGTTGGCTCACTTGCCGATCAGGCTCTTGAGAGCGCCCACCAGGCTGTTGGAGCCGGAACCAGCACCGGCTTGGGGACGGGTGCGCACGGTGACGTCGCCATTGACGCTGGTGCGACAGCTCAGGCGGTAGTTGGCGGGACGATCAGCCAGGTACACCTGCTCCACATCACTGCGGGGAGACAGGTTCTGCATGCCCTCCACCACTTCCACGACGCAGGTGCCGCACTGGCCCACACCACCGCAGTTGTTCAGATTATTCAGACCCTTGTAGGGGTTGATGCCGGCGTCGAGGGCGGCCTTGCGCAGGTTTGCCCCCTCGATGCATCCGACCTGCTGGCCTTCCTGTTCGAAACGGATGGTGGGCACGGTCGGACGGGGATCTTCGGCGCCGACTAACTTACCTGGCCGCAGCCGATTCCTGCGGCCGATGTTGAGGGCTGACACCAAATGCCTCGAGGACTGCGCTCCTTAGCATTGGGTTTCTGGCTGATACGCGGTGCAGTCCTCCGGTTACGAACGGCTCCAGAGCCAGATGATTCCTGGCTACGGCAGCCTGGCGCGGCTGTCGGTTGCCCTGCTGGCCGCGTCGCCCGTGGCTTCCGGCTCGGGCGCTGAGGTGCTGGTGGCCGGCTGCGGCACGGGTTCCGAGCTCCTGGAGGCCGTGGCCCAACGGCCCGACTGGGCGCTCACTGCCCTCGACCCCAGCGCGGATATGCTGCAGGAGGCACGCCAGCGCCTGGGCGAGCAGGCGTCGATCCAGTGGCAGCAGTCCACCGTTGAGGCTCTGGTGGATGCGCCGGGCATGGCGGGCCGCTTTGCCGGCGCACTGTCGGTGTTGGTGCTGCAGTCGCTGCCGGATGACGGCAGCAAGTTGGCCTTCCTCACCGCTCTGGCCCGTTGCTTGCAGCCCGGCGCCCAGCTGGTGCTGGTGGATCTGATGCAAACCAGCCTCCCTTCGCTGGAAGGACAGCTGGATCAGGCCTGGCGTGGCTTCCAGCGGGCCAGCGGCCTCGAGGATGCGCTGCAGGAGGGGCTGTATCCCATCGGCCTCGCCCGGCTCACCAGTCTGGTGAATGCGGCCGGCTTCGGTGATCCAGCCCGCATCTTTCAGGCCCTGGGCTTTGAAGGGTTTCTGCTGCAGCGCCTTAGCTGACGCTGGCAGCAGCGATGCAGCGCTCCAACAGCGCGGGCACCGCATCGGCATCAAGCCAGCCGCTGATCTCGACGACCCGGCCCTCCAGGTTTTTGTAGGTACGGAAGAATTCCGCGACCTCCTCCAGCTGGTTGACCGCGATCTGGCGGATGCTGCGGATCTCGCGTTGCCGTGGATCGGCCTCCGGAACACAGAGCAGCTTCCCGTCGTGGGCCCCGCAATCCACCATGTCGAGGATGCCGATGGGCCTGGCTGTGATCAGGCAGCCCGCAAAGGTGGGCTCATCCATGATCACCATGGCGTCGAGCGGAGCGCCGTCTTCCGAGAGGGTGTTGGGAACGAAGCCGTAGTCGAACGGGTAGCGCACGGAGGAGTGCAACACCCGATCCAGCACCATCAGGCCGGCCTCGGCGTTGTACTCGTATTTATTGCGGCTCCCGGCTGGAATCTCCACCATCAGATTCACCAGCCCTGGCGTCGGTGAGGCCTGCAGGCTGCGCAAGTCCATGGGCCGTGGCTGGAGAAATGGCTGTGGGTGCCGGGCTGCGGTCGCTGATCACGCTGGCCAGAGGCACCACAAGGGTGCAGAACGCAAGAACAACGCCGAAGAGAGGAGCTGCTGTATGGAACAGGCTGCCTGAACCGTAGGAAGGACTGAAAGGTTCCTCGCCAGAGTCAGAAGGCTGGCCTGAAGGCTGAGCTGGACCTTGATCGACGGCTCGAGGAGGGGGTTCTGAATCCATGCAGGCTGTTGGCGGCGGTTCAACGGCCATGGAGCTCGATGAACAAGCCGGTCAACGGATCGGTTGATGATTGACTTCAGCTTGGCATTTTCAAGCGACCTGGCAAGTGGGGAAAACCGCTCAGGCCGCTGGTCGTGCTTGATCGTGCTGATCCCTGCGGCTTTCCAGGGAGGTAGGGCGACCCTCCGCCTCGCTCAGCAGGCTGCGGATCGCACGCAGCTCCTCCAGGATGGAACCCAGAAGTTGTTGTGTTGCGGTCGATGGCGAGTTCAGGACCTCAACCGTGACCTCCTTGATCCTCAGCACATCACGGGCAAACCGTGCTACCTCGTTGGGGTGAAACAGCAGCGGATCCTTCTGGTCGCTGCGGTATTCCGGATTGAGTTTGCGGGGATTGAAGGGGGGATTGAGATTGCGTGGGTCGGTGTTGGTGTAGCGGTAAACCGAGGCACGGGATCGGTTGAGACAGCGCTGAACCTCGTCAATTCCGATCAGGTTGTCGCCGCTCTCGCCCGCTTGCGCTTCGGATTGGGCTGCGATCACGGCTGCCGCTGCGGCGTTGGAGAGCTGCGTGCTTGTGAACTGTGTGCCTCCGCCCATTGCCGTTGAGACCGAATGGGCTTGCATGAGACGTGGATGCGACAGGTTGGACGTGCTGCGGAAGTTAGCAGAGTTTCCACTGCTGAGCTGGGAACTTTTCTGCTTTACCACTGGCGATGTGGCGCTTCGGTAGCCGGTTGGTGACGGAGCTCGGTGGTAGCTTCCGGCCTCCTTCTGTGCTGAGCATCCCATGCGCGTCTCCCGCCTGATGCTGGTGACGCTTCGGGATGACCCCGCCGAAGCTGAGATCCCTTCCCACAAGCTGCTGCTGCGGGCCGGCTACATCCGCCGTGTGGGGAGTGGCATCTATGCCTATCTGCCGTTGCTCTGGCGCGTGCTTCAGAAGATCTCCGCAATCGTGCGCGAGGAGCTGAACACCACCGGAGCGCTCGAAACTCTGCTGCCACAGCTTCAGCCCGCTGAGCTGTGGCAACGCAGTGGCCGCTGGGCCGGCTACACCGCCGGTGAGGGGATCATGTTCCACCTCGAAGACCGCCAAGGCCGCGAGCTGGGCCTTGGCCCCACGCATGAAGAGGTGATCACGGCCCTGGCGGGTGATCTGTTGCGCTCCTACCGGCAGCTCCCGGTGAACCTTTATCAGATTCAGACCAAATTCCGTGATGAGATCCGGCCGCGCTTCGGCCTGATGCGGGGGCGTGAATTCATCATGAAGGATGCCTATTCCTTCCATGCCGATGAGGCCTGCCTGAAGCAGACCTACGCGGCGATGGATCAGGCCTACCGGAGCATCTTCAGTCGCTGCGGCCTGCGGGCCGTGGCTGTTGAGGCCGATAGCGGCGCCATTGGCGGCTCCGCCAGCCAGGAATTCATGGTGACGGCCGAGGCCGGCGAGGACCTGATTCTGGCCAGTGGCGACGGCCGCTATGCCGCCAACCAGGAGCGCGCGGTGTCGCTGCCAGCCGATGCAGTTCCCCTGCCCGGTGGTGCTCGCGCCGGCGGCCTCGGCGACGACCTGGCCACCCCAGCTCAGAGCGCAATCGAGGTGCTTTGCAGCGCCCATGGATTTCAGCCCAGTCAGACCGTGAAGGTGCTGCTGCTGTTGGCTCGATTTGAAGATGGTTGCCTGCAGCCGCTGCTGGTGAGCCTGCGGGGTGATCAACAGCTCAATGAGGTAAAGCTGGCCAATGCGGTGAGCGCCCGTTGCAGCAGCGAGCACGGCACCTTGCTCGATATCAGTGCGCTGACGGCTGAAGCGGCCGCCAAGGAGGGTCTGGCAGCGATCCCCTTCGGCTTCATGGGACCCCACCTGGACGACGCCGTGCTGACCGGTGCCCGCAGCTGGCAGGCCCGTTTCCTTCGTCTGGCCGATGCCACGGCCACCGCACTGGAGAGCTTTGTGTGTGGGGCCAACAGCAGCGACACCCACCGAGTGGGTGCGAGCTGGGGCTCCCTCTGCCCGGCGCCCGAGAGTCTGGATCTGCGCGCCGCCCAGCCTGGTGATCGTTGCCTGCACGATTCCGCTCAGCAGCTGCAGGCCAGCCGCGGCATCGAAGTGGGCCACATTTTCCAGCTGGGTCGCAAATATTCCGCCGCTCTCGAGGCCACCTTCACCAACGAAGCCGGCCAGGAGGAGCCCCTGTGGATGGGTTGCTACGGCATTGGCGTCTCGCGCCTCGCCCAGGCCGCCGTGGAGCAGCACCATGATGCCAATGGCATTTGCTGGCCCACAGCCATCGCCCCCTACGAGGTGATCGTGGTTATTGCCAACGTGGCCGATGCTCCCCAGCGTGAGCTCGGTGAACAGCTCTATGGCGCGTTCCAGGCCGCTGGCATCGATGTGCTGCTGGATGACCGCAGCGAGCGCGCCGGCGTGAAGTTCAAGGATGCTGATCTGCTGGGCATTCCCTGGCGCGTGGTGGTGGGCCGTGGTGCTGTCGATGGACAGGTGGAACTGGTGCAGCGCGCCAGCGGCGAGCGCAGTGACGTTCCGGCAGCCGCTGTTCTCTCCAAGCTGCAGGCGCACCTGGAGCGTGAACGAGCCGGGCTGGCCTCAGCCTGACGCCATAGGATCCGGCCAACCCTTGTAGGAACACCATGGCGGCTGGTTGGCGTCAACTCAAAGCAGCCGTCCTGGCGGTGTGCCTGTGCCTCTGCCTGATGCTCACCGCCTGCTCCGGCGGAGGCCCCCTCAGCGGCAACTATGTGGAAGACACGGTGGCCGTGGCCGACACCCTGCTGGCCACCATTGCCCTGCCCGCGGAAGATCCTGGCCGCAGCGAGGCTGAAACCTCAGCTCGGGCCTTGATCAATGACTACATGGCGCGGTATCGCCCCCAGCCGAAGGTGAACGGGCTGGCTTCCTTCACCACCATGCAGACCGCCCTGAACTCCCTGGCCGGCCACTACACCAACTATCCGAACCGCCCCGTGCCTGATGCTCTGCGCGATCGCGTCGCGAAGGAGCTCAAGAAAGCGGAAACT
>Ga0078894_10002597_pt1 | contig 13698 bp, 11 predicted proteins | sample LauGreSu1BDMLBSD_2_FD_67506 | JGI IMG/M metagenome (GOLD analysis project Ga0078894, IMG submission 67506) | Freshwater lake microbial communities from Lake Michigan, USA - Su13.BD.MLB.SD (version 4) (version 4) | ecosystem: Environmental > Aquatic > Freshwater > Lake | place: Lake Michigan...
GCCTGGAAGGAGCGCGCACGAATCGAGTCGCCCGGTCCACGCATGAGCGGATGGTTCGGCTCCGCCGTCGCGATCTCGGCCGACGCGGTCGTGGTGGGCGCGCCCGGCGAGGCCGTCGGTGGCATCCACGCTGCAGGTGCCGCGCATCTCTACGCGTTCGTGCCGGACGGTCCGCCCCGCTTCAGCGGTTCACTGGCCTCGCCTGATCCACTCGGCTCGTCCTGGTTCGGTGCGGCGGTCGTTCACGACGGATCGCGCGTCGTGATCGGCGAACCACGCGCCCGACGCGACGGCGCGCGATGCGGTGCGGCATGGGTCTGGTCGGCGACCGCACCCCTCATCGGTCCGACACGCGTGGAACCTGCGCGGGGATCGGATGGAGACGGCTTCGGGCAGGCGGTCGCGCTCTTCGGAGACCTGCTTGTCGTCGGAGCGCCGGGGGCCCAAGCGGCCTCCCTCGGAGGCGTGATGGAGGACAGCGGCGCGGTCACGGCGTTCGACCTCTCCGGACTCTCGCCGGCCAGGCTTCTCACGATGCCCGGCGCCCGTGCCTCGTCGTTCCTCGGAGCGTCCGTCGCGGCAGTCCACCGGCCGGACGGAAACTTCGTGCTCGCTGGTCACCTGTATGTCGAGGAAGAGTCCGCCGGTCCAAGCCCGGGCGTCGCGGTCTTCCGCCTCACTCCATGGGCGGTGCCGGCATCCGAGCGGGATCCGCCGGATACCAGCGCTCAAGCGTCCGCTTCCAGTCCTCCACCGTCTCGCAGGCGATGAACTCGCGCTTCACCTCGTCCGAGCGCGGATGATGGGCGGCGAACTTGATCCCGAACTTGCGCATGCGCCTGCCTCCGGCGCCCTCGCCGTGCAGCTGCATCGCGAGCTCGAAGTGCCATTCGAGCGCGCGACGCTGCTCGGCGAGGTCGGGGGCGCGCACCTCTTCGCCGCGCATCAGCGCGCGCGCCTGAGAGAAGATCCACGGGTTCCCGATGCACCCACGCGCCACGCTGACGCCCTGCACGCCGGTGTACGCGTGCATCCGGAAGATGTCGTCGACGGTCCAGATGTCGCCCGACCCGAAGATCACGCGGTCCGGATAGCGGCTGCAGAGGTCGCGGAGGAACTCCCACTTGCCGGGACCGAGGTACTTCTGCTGCACGGTGCGGCAGTGGACGACGGCCCACGCGTAGCCGATCTCGTAGCACGCCTCGAAGATCTGCTCGAACCGCTCCGCCATCTCGGGCGTGTCGTCAAAGGCGCGCCGAAGCTTGACCGTGCAGGGGATCGTGGCGGGCACGACGGAACGGACGGCTCTGAGGATCTCGATCGCGTCGTCCGGGTACGCGAGGAAGTGGCCGCCCCGGTTGGACTTCTTGATCTTCTTGACCGGACACGCGAGATTCACATCGATCGCGTCGTAGTTCATCCCCACGAGGATCTCGCTCGCCCGGGCCATCTCGTCGGGGAAGGTCCCCATGACCTGCCCCGCGATCGGGTGGTCGTCGAGCCCCGCGGCGATGTTGTCCTCGATCTCGCCCATCCCGCACTCGGTGGCGAGAAGGTCGGGATCCTCCTTGCGGCGGCCCTTGCCTCCGTTGATGAGCGTGCGGTCGAGGAGCGCCTCGGTCACGCAGAACGGAGCGCCATGCCGTCGGGCCACGATCCGCATCGCGCCGTCGCTGTAGCCGGCGAGACCTGCCTGGAAGAAGGGCGCGTCGAAGCCCGGGATCGTTCCCGGGATGCGCGGATCGATGGTCCAGGAGCGCGCGATGTCCGCGACAGACCGGTCGATCGGGTAATTGGGCAGATCAGTTGGCGACAGCTCGACCGACATCGGCGCGAGCATAGAGGATCGGCCGGTGCGGCGTCAGCGACGGCGACGCGACGCGAGGCCGGCGAGTCCGACGAGCGCGAGCGCGCCCGGCGCCGGCACGAGCCGGAGCTGGTCCTGCGCGAACTCGTTGGTCAGTCCGCCGATCGCAGTCGTCTGGAAGCCTCCGACGCCGAGAGACTGCACGATCTGGGAATACCAGGTCGCGCTGTTGCCGCTCAGGTTCGCGCGGAAGGCGCCGCTCGAGAGCGACATCTGCGAGACGATGCCCGCAGGCGTCATCGCGGAGAAGTTCTCATGCGTGATCTCCCAGAGGACGACCTGGAACGCAGCGCTCTTGGCGTCGCGATCGGCCATCTCGCCGTTCACATTGCCGTTCACCGGGTTGATCCAGCGCGCGAAGAGATCGCGCACGGCCGCGGCCTTCACGGCACCCATCGGACCAGGCGCCACGGCTCCGCCGGGGGCGTACTCCGCCGCCACCTCGTTGAAGGTGTATGCGGTGCCCACATCGAGACCCTGGTAGATCTCGGTGCACCAGGTCAGGATCTGCTGACCGCTCGAAGTCGTCATCTCGTGCTGGAAGGCCCGGATCGACGCCATCGAGACCGAGGCGTTCGAGTTCCATGCCAGCGCAGAGTCGAAGCCGCACTCCTGGTAGCGCCCGGCGTGGTAGCCCGTCAGGGTCGCAACCAATGCTGCGTCCGCAGAGCCCACGTAGGCAAAAGATGCGACCACACCAACGGCACAAGCCGTTCCCGTGGAAATACGAATGTCCATCCCTAGTACCCTCCCAAGAGACGGCAGTGCCGCCTCCTCCCTAGTTACCCACTTGGAACCTAGCCCCGGATTCCCAAAATCCAAGGAACGCTGAGGCAAAATGTGCATGCTTGGGCGAAAGTCGAGTCAACGCAGTGACTTGCGCTCGACAAAGTTCTCCGCGGCCATGCATAGACCGCACCATCCGCGCACCCCGCACGCCGAAATGCCTGCGAGATCAGGAGATGCGCCAGGACTCCAGCACGCGCGGCTCCATCGGCTGCTTCGAACAGTCGATGTGGACCATAAAAAAGCCACCTCGATGCTGGCAGACATTGGGCCACATGACGCTGCGGTCGGTCTCGGGGATCGGCAGCTTCGCCACATCCTCGACGCGATGCCACTCGAGGCGGCCCTCGTCGAACTCCGAGTGTGGGATCTCTCCGGCGCGGATCGCGCGCGTCGCCTCGAAGAGGAAGATCAGCCAGTGGTCCTCGCCCTGGTAGGCCGTCTCGCTCACGACTGCCATCAGACGGATCTCGTCAGGCCGCAGCGCGACCGACGCCTCCTCGCGGATCTCGCGGAGCGCGCAGTCGTGAGGGCCCTCGCCCATCGAGATCTCGAGCTTTCCGCCGATCGGAGAGTACATGTCGCGGTTCGGCGGCTTGCGTCGGTGGAGGAGGAGCAGCCGGCCCTCCTCGTCGTAGAGGTAGCACAGCACCGCGATCTTGTACGGCATCGCGCGCGCATCGTGTGGGCTGGTGGGCGCCGCGTTCACGCGTGCACTGCGGCCCCGAGCTTGGCCTGGTTCAGCGCCGTGAGGATCTCGTGGACCCGCGCGGCCGTCTCCTTCGAGGCCTCCGCGAGCGGCAGCCGGACCGCGCCGGAATCGCGCCCGAGCGCGCGCAGCGCGGCCTTCAGCGGGACGGGGTTCACATCGAGCGAGAGCAGGCCCTTCGCGACGGGGAAGAGCTCGCGGTGGATCTCGCCCGCGCGCGCGAAGTCGTTCGCGAGGAACGCCTCGCAGAGCGCCTGCACGCGCGCCGGGAAGAGGTTCGAGACGACGCTCACGACGCCGGCGCTGCCGCAGGCCGCGAAGGGAAGCGTGAGGGAGTCGTCGCCGGAGAGGATCGTGATCCCGCAGCGCTGGCGGATCTCGCTCGCAGAGTCCATCGATCCGGTCGCCTCCTTGATCGCGACGATGTTCGGATGCCTCGCGAGGCGCGCCACGGTGTCGGGATTGATCGCGACTCCGCAGCGTCCGGGGATGTTGTAGAGCATCACCGGGAGCGCGCAGCTGTCCGCGACGGTCATGAAGTGCCGGTAGAGGCCCTCCTGCGACGGCTTGTTGTAGTAGGGCGAGACCTGGAGCCCGGCGTCCGCGCCGAGCTCGAAGGCGAGCCGCTGCAGCTCGACGGCGTGGCGGGTGGAGTTCGAACCCGCGCCCGCGATGACCTGGAGTCCGCGTGCGCGGCCGATTCCGACCGCGGTCTCGACGACGAGGCGGTGCTCGTCCTCCTCGAGCGTCGGCGACTCGCCGGTCGTGCCGCAGGCCACGATGCCGCTCACCCCGCCTTCGGCCTGGAAGGCGATCTGCTCTGCAAGTCGCGCCTCGTCGACCGCGATGCCGTCGGCCGTGAAGGGCGTGACGATCGCGGTGTAGCAGCCACGGAACTGGATCATGGGCGCGGAGTGTAGCGGGGCTCAGACGGCGCGCATCGCGAGCTTCATCTCGGCGACGGCCGCGCGGAGCCCGACGAACACCGCGCGCGAGACGATCGCGTGTCCGATGTGGAGCTCGTGGAGCCCGGGGATCGCCGCCACCGGTCCGACATTGGAGGGATTGAGGGCGTGACCGGCGTTCGCGCGCATGCCGAGCGACTGGACGAGCCGCGCCCCGCGCGCGATCTTCGCGTACTCGGCGCCCGTCCGCCCGTCGGCAAGACCGCCCGGATGGTCGTGGAACGCGTGCGCGTACGGCCCCGTGTGGATCTCGCAGTAGTCGAAGCCCGCGCGCGCGGCGGCCTCGATCTGCCGCTCGTCGGCGTCGATGAACGCACTCACCGCGATCCCGGCTCCCTTCAGCCGCGCGACCGCCTCACGGATCCGCGCCTCCTGGCCGGCGACATCGAGCCCACCCTCGGTGGTGACCTCCTGCCGCTTCTCCGGAACGAACATCGAGAGGTGCGGCCGAAGCGCGGTCGCGATCCCGATCATCTCGTCGGTCGCCGCCATCTCGAGGTTCAGGCGGGTCCGGACGACCGCCTTGATCCGGGGCAGATCGGCGTCCTGGATGTGCCGCCGGTCCTCGCGCAGGTGCACGGTGATGCCGTCGGCCCCGCCCGCCTCGGCCTCGATGGCCGCCTGCACGGGATCGGGCTCGTAGGTGCGCCGAGCCTGGCGGACGGTCGCGACATGGTCGATGTTGACGCAGAGATCGGGCATCGGTGCGGTGTCCTCGAGGGCGTCAGCATACGCGCGACAGGTATACTCGCGCCCCCGTGCAGACCTTCCACGAACGACTCGCGCAGCTCCAGCAGGACATCGTCGGCCAGGGCGACCGCGTCCTCGACCTCACGCTCAAGGCCGTCGAGTGCTACTTCGACGGCGACCGCGCGAAGGCGCGCGCCGTCATCGCCGCGGACGAGGACGTCGACCGCGTCGATGTCGAGATCGAGCGGGCCTCCATCCCCCTCCTCGCGATGGGCGTGACCGACGAGAAGTCGATCCGCTCGGTGCTGACGATCGTCAAGGTCAACAACGAGCTCGAGCGCATCGCCGACTGCGCGGTCGACATCGCGGAGGCCGTCGGCGGCGATGTGCCGCTTCCGGCGCGCATTCCCGATGTCTTCCGCGTGATGGCGAACTCCGTCATCGGCATGCTGCGCGACTCGAACCGCGCGCTCGCGGCCGGGAACACCGGACTCGCGCAGCAGGTGCTCCTCTTCGACGACACGGTCGCGCGCTTCAAGCAGGAGCTGCTCAAGACCGCGCAGGAGCAGGTCGCGGCGGGCACGCTTCCGGTGGACTACGCGTTCCGGCTGCTCACGATCACGAAGTCGATCGAGCGCGTCGCCGACCACTGCACGAACATCTGCGAGCAGGTGATCTACCTGCACGCCGGGCTCATCGTGCGCCACCGTCCCGAGGGCTGGTCCAAGCCCCTCCCGCCGACGCAGTGACCCCAACCGAGGACCAGGCCATGCTCTCCGCAGATCTCGAGCCCCGGATCACCGATGCGTTCCGCGCCCAAGGGCAAGGGCATGTGCTCCGCCACCTCGACGCGCTTCCGCAGCACGCCCGCGAGGAGTTCCTCGCGCAGCTCGCGGAGGTCGACCTCGCGCTGATGGCGCGGCTCGTCGAGGGCAAGGGCGACGGCGGGACGGACCTCTCGCGGCTCGCGCCCGCGCCATATGTCGCGCTCGGCTCTCCCGCCGCAGACGCGCGCGCCCACGGCGAGTCGCTGCTGCGCGCGGGCAAGGTCGCCGCGTTCACCGTCGCGGGCGGGCAAGGGACGCGGCTCGGATGGAAGGGCCCGAAGGGCACCTACCCTGCCACCTGCGTCACGGGCAAGCCGCTCTTCCGCGTCTTCGCGGAGCAGATCGCCGCCGCCGAGAAGCGCTACGGATGCGCCGTGCCGTGGTACATCATGACGAGCCCGCTGAACGATGCCGACACGCGCGCGTTCTTCAAGGACAACAACTGGTTCGGGCGCAACCCGGCCGACACCTTCCTGTTCCCGCAGGGCACCATGCCGTCGATCACCTTCGACGGCAAGCTCATGCTCGAGACGCCGGGCTCGCTCGCGGTCAATCCCGACGGCCACGGCGGCGCGCTGCGGGCGCTCCACCACAGCGGCGCGCTCGAGGACATGAAGGCGCGCGGCGTCGCCCATCTCTCGTACTTCCAGGTCGACAACCCGCTCGTGCGGATCGTCGACCCCGTGTTCCTCGGGCTGCATGCGCGCTCCGCGCATTCGTCGGGCGAGATGTCGAGCAAGATGGTCGCCAAGCGCGACGCCTCCGAGAAGGTCGGCGTCTTCTGCGACATCGGCGGAAAGACGGGCGTCGTCGAGTACAGCGACATGCCCGCCGGGCTCACGACCGCGGTCGATGCCGCGGGCAGGCTGCGGTTCAACGCGGGATCGATCGCGATCCATGTGATCTCGATCGAGTTCCTCGACCGCCTGACGGGCGGCGACTTCGCGCTGCCCTTCCACCGCGCGAAGAAGAAGGTCCCCTACTGGTGCGATGCGCAGGCGAAGACGGTCGAGCCCGCCGAGCCGAACGCGATCAAGTTCGAGGCGTTCGTGTTCGACGCGCTCGCTCTCGCCGCGAAGAGCCTCGTGATGGAGACCGCCCGCGTCGAGGAGTTCGCGCCGATCAAGAACGCGTCGGGCGACGACAGCCCGGCGTCGAGCCATCAGATCCAGTCGAACCGCAACGGCGCGTGGCTCGAGCGCTTCGGCGTGCGCGTGCCGCGCCGGGCCAATGGCGAAGTCGACGCGCGCATCGAGATCCTCGCCGAGACCGCGCTCGAGGCGGACGACCTCGCCGACGCCGACCTCCCGAAGGAGATCGGCGCCGGCGTGGAAGTCGTGATCTGAGCACGGGCCGCCTTGCTGGCAGGCGCCCGTAGGTCTTACTGGCAGGCGCCCGTAGGTCTTACTGGCAGGCGCCCGTAGGTCTTACTGGCAGGCGCCCCAGGCCGAGAGCATCAGCGCGAGGTCCTCGGCGTCCACCGCTCCGTCGTGGTTGACATCGCCTGCGCCGGTGTCGTCCGCGAGGCCCCAGTTCCCGAGCAGCTCGCCGAGGTCCCCGCCCGTCACGACGCCGTCGCCGGTGAGGTCGGCCAGGCAGTCACAGACCGTGGCGGCGCCGGACACGATGAAGGGCCCGGAAGCGTTGCGCGGAAGGTTGCCGCAGATGCTCGTGCCGCCCGACAGCACGCAGCTCTGCGCCGGTCCGGTGACGATCAGGCCGGCCGCGCCGAGACCCGATGCGTTGCCCGTGATCGAGGTCCCGACGATGCTGAGGACTCCCGCAACCGAACCGCTGTCCGCGAAGTGCTCGACGGCGGCGCCCGAGACGCTCCCGAGGCCGCCGGTCACGCTGCACGAATCGAGCAGCACGGTCTCGCCCGCGACGCGCGCGCCGACCGACTTGAAGCCACTTCCGCTGCCGGAGCCGAAGATGCCGCACTTGTTGAGGGCGAAGGTCGTGCCGCGCACCGTCGCGGTCGACTCGAAGCAGAAGACGCCGCCACCCTCGTCCGCCGCGGAGTTGTTGATGAAGTCGCTGTCCTCGATGAGGGCCGTGCACTTGTAGAGGTACGCGCCGCCGCCGAAGTCGGCGGAGTTCTCCTCGAACACGCAGGCACGGACCGACGCGCCGGACTGCTGCCCGTAGAGCGCGCCGCCGACGGTGAACGGCGCGCCCTTGAACACGCGCGAGCCTGCGGTGCCGTTGCGGAAGACCAGCTGCTCGACGCCCGCGGTCGCGGGCTCGCCGCCCTCGAACCGCGCGATCGAGGTCGCGAGGCCGGTTCCATCGAGGATGGTCGTGCCGCCGACCGCGCCGCGGACGAGGACATTCTTGCCGGAGAGGCTGAACGACTCGCTGTAGGTGCCGGGCGCGACGAAGACCTGGCCGAACGCGCCCACAGGCACGGCATCGATCGCGGCCTGGATCGTCGGGAAGTCCGCGGGCACCTCGTAGCCGCACGCGTCGGGCACGCCGTTTCCATCGGCATCGGCGAGCTGGCCGCCGAGGATCTGGCCGTAGTCGACGATGCCGTCGTTGTTGCAATCCGCCGACCACTCCACGACGTAGGAGCGCACGCCCGAACCGCAGGCAAACGCGTCATCGGGAATGTCGTTCCACGACTGCGAGCCTTGGAAGTAGAGATGAAGCCGGTCCTCCGGGGTGCTGCCGCAGCCGTTGTTGCAGCAGGTCGATTCGGTTGGGTCGAAGGAGGCTCCGGTGAGCCAGTACCAGCCGAAGGTGGTCTCCTGGGAGCCCGGCAGCTGGTACCCGCCGAGCCACGGTCCAAGTGGACCGTCGTAGGCCGAAGGAGACGCAGCGCGGCCGAACAGCGCGAAGAGCTTGGCCTTTTCAGCGACTTGTTCCGCGGTGGCGAGATAGCCACCGATGGCCTCTGCCGCGCTTCGAGCGTCCGTCCACGAGATCGCGGTCGACCTGATCTTGACTTCGTACCAGTGTCCGTTCCCGCCCTCGGAGACGCGCCATTGCACGGCATCTGCGGATGCGGCGTGGGGAATCGCGAGCGCGCAGGCTGCGGCGGCTGCAAGTCGTGAGACGAAAGACACATATCGCGATCGAACGGCCATCGAGATTCTCCTGGAGTGGTATGTGCGGAAACAGACCGCAAGGGTCCATGCGGAATCGTCGTGGCGATCCTCAGGGCTTCCGGCACTTTTCGCATTTCGATTCGCCGCAGGTACAGTCCTCGCGTGTCCGGCGCCCCGCTCACCACCACGCTCAACCAGGCGCTCGCGGGCGACGCCGCCGCTGCAGAGCGCGCGTGGACCGAGGTTTACGCCGAGGTGCGCATGATCGCGGCGGCCGCGATCGCGCTCGAGTCGACGGGCGCGGGCGAGATCAGCCCCACCGGCCTCGTGCACGAGATCTTTCTGCGGATCGGACGGAACCCGCCGCGCGCATGGGACAGCCGCCGGCATTTCTTCGGTGCGGTTGCGCTCGCGTGCGAGCAGGTGCTCGTCGACCTCGCCCGGTCGCGCAACGCGCTCAAGCGCGGCGGCGGCAGGACTCCCGTGCCGCTGACCTTCGTCGCGGGCGAGCTCGCGCAGCCCGACCGCGCGCGGGCGGCCGCGGACTTCGGCCTGCCCGCAGCGCTCGATGCGCTCGCGGCCGGCTACCCGCGCGCGGCCGAGGTGGCGCGGCTGCGGTACATGCTCGGCCTTCCGACGGCGGATGTCGCGAAGATCGTCGGCGTCAGCGAATCGACCATCGAGAAGGACTGGGCCTTCGCCCGCGCGTGGCTCCGGCGCGAACTCGAGCGGGATGCGAGTTCGCATCCATGACCGGCGACTCCGATCGAGAGCCGGACTGGGAGGATGAGACGCCCTCCGAGTGGCTCGCCCGGCTCGCCCGGCAGCGGAGGCGGTCGAGGCGCGGCCGGACGGACGCGGAGGTTCCCTCGACGGCCCCGGCCGAACCGACTGCCGAACAGCTGGATGCGATCGATGACTTCAGCCGCGAGCATCCAGAGTTCGCAACGATCGCGATGCTCAGGTACGCGCACGGGCGGTCGGTAGGCGAAACCGCGCTCGTGCTCGGCGTGACGGAGGAACCCGTCGTCAAGGCATGCCGCTTCGCTCGCGCGTGGATCGCGCGCCGGCTCGCCCAGAAGGACGCGTGACGCGCATTGCGGCGGCGGCGATGGATTCCGCATGAGCGACTGCATGACCTCCAAGCACGCACCGGACCCAGAACGCGTGCAGGCCGCCTTCGGCGAGGCGGTCTCGATGCCCGCGCTCGCGCGCGTCGCGTTCCTCGCGCGGATCCGCGCTGAGAGCGCACCGCTCGCGGACGAGGTCGAGTCGCTGCTCGGCTACCACATGCGCGAGGGCGAGGACCTCGGGCTGCCCGCACTGCCGACCGCGATGACGGGGAGCACGGTCGGCGGGTGCCGCATCGAGCGACTGGTCGGGTTCGGGGGCATGAGCGCGGTCTACGCGGCGACGCAGGATTTTCCCGATCGGCGCGTGGCGGTGAAGGTCATCCGCCGCGAGGCGACGACCGCGAGCGCGCGGCGGCGGCTCCGCGTCGAGGCCGAGGCGCTCGCGCGGCTCGCGCATCCGAACATCGCGCGCGTCCACTCGGCCGGCCTCGAGCGGCTGCGCGAGCACGACGCCGGCGAATCGCCGTACATCGTGATGGAGCTCGTCGAGGGCGCCGTCGCGGTCACGGAGTGGGCGGATCGCCGAGCGCTCGACGCTCGCGCGCGGATCGAGCTCGTCGCGACCATCGCCGACGCGGTCGAGCACGCGCACCGCGCCGGCGTGATCCACCGCGACCTGAAGCCGGGGAATGTGATCGTCGGCGCGGACGGCACGCCGAAGGTGATCGACTTCGGGATCGCATCCGTGCGCGACTCGCGCGTCACGGCGGCGACCGAAGGGCCGATGGGAACGCTCGCCTACATGAGCCCCGAGCAGGCGCGCGGCGGGACGATCGACACCCGCACCGATGTCTGGTCGCTCGGCGCGCTGCTCTACGAGCTCCTCGCGGGCAGGCCGCCGTTCGAAGGCGACGGCGACTCGGTCGCGGGCCACATCGAGCGGCTGCTGCGCGGGCGGCCGGCTGCGGTCGCCGGAGGCGGCGCGAGGATGCCGGGACTCGCGGCGGAGACCGACGCGGTCCTTGCGAAGGCGCTCGCGTCGGATCCCGGCGAGCGGTACCAGAGCGCGGCCGAGTTCGGCGCGGAGCTCGCGCGACTCCTCGCGGGTGAACCACTCCTCGCGCGCCCCGAGGGCGAATGGCGCACGCTCGTCCGGCTCGCGCGCAGGCGGTGGCGGAGCGTGGCGGCCGCAGGTGCGGCGATGGCGGCGGTGCTCGCGGCGCTCGCGGCGACGACGGTGCTCCTGCGCCGCGAGTCTGCGGCGAACGCGCGCGCGCAGTGGTCGGCGTACGCCGCGTCGATCAGCGCGGCGAGCGCGATGCTCGACCAGGGCGACGCAAGCGCGGCTCACTCGATCCTCGCGATGGCGCCCGAGGAGCACCGGGGCTGGGAGTGGAGCGCGCTCGCGCGCGCGGCGCGGCAGTCGCGCTGGAGCATCGCGAACGGTCCGGGCGCGCAGGTCTACGAGGTCGACTGGAGCCCGGACGGCGCGCGGATCGTCGCCGCCGCGAGCACGAGCGTGGTCGCGATCGACGCTGCCACGCGCCGGGTGCTGTGGCGCGTCGAGACGCCCGCCGACGACCCCGCGTGGCGCGTGCGCGCCATGGCGGACGGCCATGTGGTCGCCTCGCTGCTCGAGCGGGATCTGCTGCGGATCGCGCCGGATGGCCGCGTCGTCGCGCGCGTCACGCATGGTTCGACCGGCGGCGGGATCCGCGACATCGCGACCGACGCGGCGCGCACGCGGCTGTTCGCGACCGCCGCGAGCGGCGCGCTCGAGCTCGATCCGACGACGCTCGCCCGGGTGCGCGCGATCTCCGCAGCGCCTCCGCTCGAGGCGGCGCCGCGCTCGATCGCGGCGGCGCCCGATGCGGCTTTTCTCGTGATCGGCGACGCGGACGGCGTCGCGGCGTGCATCGAAGCGGGCTCCGGCGAGCGGCTGTGGACCTGGCGCGCGGCGCGGCGCGGACGCGACATCCACGACGCGGCGGTCTCGCCGGACGGACGCTCCGTCGCGCTCGTCACCGCCGATGCGGTCGCCCTCCTCGATGCGGCGACCGGGATTCCCCGCTGGATCCACTCGGACGGTGCGCGCGGATACCGAGCGTGCACCTTCACGCCCGACGGACGCGAGGTCGTCGCCTCGACCTGGGCGGAGTCGGTGGATCGCCTCGACGCCGAGCGCGGCGCGCTGCGCGGGGCGATCTTCGGGGCGTTCAGCCAGGTCTGGAGCTCGGCGGTGTCGCCCGACGGGCGCGAGATCGCGTCCGGGACATTCGAGTCGACGGTCGAGCTCTTCGATGCCCGCGCGAGCAGCGGTCCGGAGGAGGTCGCGCTCGACGGATCGGCGGTCGAGTGCGTCTCCCCGACCGGCGGGCTGCACGCGGTGACGGCCGACGGAGCGCTCTTCGAGATCCCTGCCGGCGGAGGCGGCGCGAGGCGCGTGCCGATTGCGTTCCGCGCGAACTGGGCGTGCGGGCTCGACGGCGCGACGATTCTCGTCGCACACGACCAGGGCGTGGCATGGGTCGCGCGCGAGGACGGACGGACGATGCGCGAGCTCGCGACGGGCGCGCGCGCGAGGCGCGTCGGAACCATCGATGGCGGACGCACCGTGCTCGCACGGCTCGACGACGAGGTCCTCCTCGCGTGCTCGGCGGAGGATGCGCGCGAGCTGTGGCGCACGGGAGGCTTCAAGCCGAACAGCCACCTCGCGGTCGAGACGGCCGTGCCGGGCCGGCTGTTCCTCCCCCGCGGCCTCGGCGGCGCGCAGATGGGGCTCGACCTCGGCGCGATGCGCGAGTTCCCGTCGGTCGCCGGCGCGGAGTTCGCGTCGATGGGCGAGCGCTCGCCGGACGGCGGCCTTGTCGTGCTCGCGTGCGTCGCGCGGGCGGGCGAGCTCACGCTCGCCGATGCGCGCACGCTCGCGGTCCTGCATGAGTTCCCGAACCACCGGGGGCCTGCGCGCGTGGCTCGCTGGAGCCCGGACGGCGCGCGCATCGCGAGCGCGTCGGTGGACGGAACGGTGCGGATCTGGCATGTCGCGCGGCGGACGGAGATCCTCACCGCGTGGCGCGGGCAGGTGAACGACCTCGCGTGGAGCTCGGACGGGACGCTCTGGCTCGCCTGCGCCGACGGCATGCTGCGGGCGATTCGGGCGACGGATCCCGTGGACTCCGGCGGCGGGCGCTAGCGGCGCGCGACCTCGACCAGCCAGGCGAGCTCATCGTCGACCTCGTCGGGCGGAACGCCCTCGCCGGCGACGAGCGCGCGCATCGCGGCGTCGAACCGGTCCCCGGCCTGCCTCGCGAGTGCGCGGGCCGCCGGAGCGGTGATCCCGAGCCCGCGCGCGACCTCCGCCGTGCCCGCGCCGGCGAGCGCGGTCTGCTCGAACACGCTCCACGCGTCGCCGGAGGACTCGCGCACGAGCGCCTCGCGCGCGGTCGCCGCCGCCTCCGAGAGCAGCGCGCGGCCCCACTCCTGCTCGAAGCGCTCGAGCGCGTGCGGATCAAGGCCGACGGAGCAGGTCGTGGCGCATCCGCAGCCGCCGCAGCTCGCACCGCCGCGCGCCGCGCGCCGCGCCTCGGTGGCATGCGCGAGGAACGCGCCGAGGACGCGCTTGCGGAGCGGCAGCACCGCCGCGTCCGACGGATCGCCGTCGATGATGCCCGCCGGACCGCTGAGGAAGCCCGCCACGAATCCAGTCTCATCGCCCGGGGCGCAGAGCGCGG
>Ga0078894_10002598_pt1 | contig 13697 bp, 7 predicted proteins | sample LauGreSu1BDMLBSD_2_FD_67506 | JGI IMG/M metagenome (GOLD analysis project Ga0078894, IMG submission 67506) | Freshwater lake microbial communities from Lake Michigan, USA - Su13.BD.MLB.SD (version 4) (version 4) | ecosystem: Environmental > Aquatic > Freshwater > Lake | place: Lake Michigan, USA...
TTCGTTTCCATCCAATCATACGGGTCTTTCCATGTTAAAAATCCCAGATCCTGCATCACACTACCGGTTAGCACATAAAATATGCTTAACGGCACATGCCGTTATCAGAACCGACCATCTAAACTGCCTCCCAGAATACTAATCTAGAAATGTCCTATCTGGTCACTGTGCTCGCGTCCAAGTCGAATCAGTACGGGCTTTCAAGAGACGTGGATATTATTCGCAATGCTTTCGCGTCTACGAAGTACTCGGTACGCCATTGTGACCCTCTTGAGCCCCCATCGTATTCGGATCTACTGATTCATTTGGAGGTCCCCATTTTCGGCTGGGCGCCCTTTGCGACGAAGAATTGTCTTGTAGTCAATCCGGAGTTGTATAATCCGGATGCATGGAATCCCTATCTCAGCCGGTTCGATCATATTATCGTGAAGGATCAGACTGCGCTACAGCAATTCAAGGCCCTCGTAGGCACAAAAGTCGTCTATATGCCGTGGACGACTCCCCCGACAACGCAGAAACCCGTCCGCCCTCCGCGCGATGAGTTCCTGTGGCTGATCGGGGCGTCTGCGAATAAGCGGGCCTATGTCCGCACTCTTCTTGCGGCATGGCGGCCCACATATCCGAGACTCACGATTACGTCTGTTACGGATCTTGATCTGGACGGGTTAGAGGTTCTGCCAAATGTGACAATACGTGTGGGCGATGTGCCGCAGTCGGAGCGTGAGGCAATGATTGCGGAGTACCGAGGGCACGTCTGTTGTTCTCGGGCGGAGGGCTACGGCTACACGGCGGCAGAGGCATTCTCTGTCGGGGCCTTCACGATTCTGAATTCTTTACCGACGTATCTTGACACATATAAGGACATTTCATCCGTGCATTTCCTCCCTTCGAAACTAGAGAATCGCTATTTTGATGCGGGGGCAGATGTGGACGCCTTGCGGGAAAGTCTGGATGCGGCGATGACGGCCTTTATGGCGAAGAAGACCGTATCCAATAAGACCCTGTTGGACTCGCGTTGGACGACCTTTGCTCGTACGTGGAAGGCCCTGTTCCCTCCGTGCCCTCGTCCTCCGGAGATGAAATTCATGCCGCCGAAACTGGATCTTGCGGACTGCCCCCACATTTCGGTCGTCACGTTGATCTACAATCGCAAGAAATTCTTCGATCTGGCCTGCCATTCCATGATGATCACGGATTATCCGAAGGACAAGATTGAGTGGATCATTGTGGACGATTCAGATGATCCGGCAGAACAGAACTCGGATCGTATCGTCCAGGTGGGAGAAGCGGCGCCACCTATGAAATTCGTGTATGTCCCTTTGAAGAGCAAGACGGCCGTTTCGGAGAAGCGGAACATCGGAGTCAAGTCGGCGAGCAACGAAATTATTCTGTATATGGATGACGACGATCATTATCCGGAGACGAGTTTCCGGAGACGGGTGGCGTGGCTCACACTACATCCGTGGCGCCCGCGCTGTGTTGCTGCGACGACGATCGCTTGCTACGATCTTGTGAAAGGTATTAGTGCGGTGAATGTTCCTCCGATGGATATTCCTCTGTCTCAGCGAGTGTCGGAGGCCACTTTGACATTTCATCGGTCATTTTGGGAGGAGAAGGGGTTTCCTGCAGGTGTTGTAGTGGGTGAGGGTGAGGGATTTTTACAGGGGCGCGATAGAGACTGTCTGGAGATTCCTCCGCAGCAGATCATCGTGGCGTTTAGTCATGGAAAAAATGCGTCCAGCCGTCGCGTACCATCCGATGCGGATGTTACGCCAGGCTGTTTCTGGGGATTCCCGAAGGAATTCCTTATATTCGTTCACGGATTGGCGGGTATTACGTTGGCTACTTAGATCCGGCCTTTGCCGCCGCAGGAGAGGCCATAGCAGCCGCACCATTAGGCTTCGAGCCGGCGGCTCCCTGAAACCCGTCCAGGCGATTCAGAATGGGGATATACGGCAGATAGGAGAGAAGAATCGCAAAGACGATCGCGTGTACGAAGACGGCCAGCACGGATGTCTGGCAGCTCATGAATATCTTCTTCCCAACCGGGGGAAGAGTTAAGAGGAGGCCGGGAGAAAGGAGAACGAACAGAACGACTTCGGCAAGCATTTATATTTATCTCTTAGAAAAAATGGATGGGGACAAATGAACTTTGGCACATGCCGTTAACGGCATGTGCCAAAGTTAGGTACACCCTTGGGGTGTACCTAACTTAGCCTACATGCCTACAGTAGTGATGTAGGCATAATATAAGTACCCCCTAAAGGGGGTACTTAACTTCAGCACATCACGGTAGAATCAGGCCGAGCAGTTCGTACACACGTCATCGGTAGACTCACTGTTCTCGAATTCCTTGCGTAAGCGCTGCCGCTCCTCGGCTGCAAGTCGCGCCTTCTTTTCTAAGAGGGCCTCCCTATCAGATGTGGGCTCCTCTTCGTCGTCGGAATCGTTGTAAATATGTTTAGTACCCTCCACGGCGGCAAGAAGACGAGGGTCGATCGTGAATTTCTGTGCCACGACGGGCGCCTTCGTCCTCAGATAATAAGAGCCCGTCTTGAGTCCCTTCTTCCAGCCGTAGAAGTGCATGGACGTCAACTTCGAGTTCGTCGGATCGGCCACGAAGAGATTCAGGCTCTGCGACTGGCAGATGAAGGCACCCCGATCCGCCGCCATATCGATCAGCAACTTCTGTGGCAACTCCCACGCCGTCTTGGACTTTTTACGTAGGCTTTCAGGGATTTCGGGAATTCCCTGAACGCTTCCGTTCATGGCGATAATACGCTGCTTCATTCCATCGGACCAGAGACCGAGGCTAATCAACTCCTTAATGAGATACTTGTTCATCACGATAAACTCCCCTGCGAGAGTGCGGCGCGTGTAGATATTGGTCGTAAACGGCTCAAAGCACTCGTTAAAGCCGAGGATCTGGGAGGTCGACGCAGTCGGCATAGGGGCAATAAGGAGCGAATTCCGAACACCGCGCGCGGCTGTTAAGCGGAGCCCGGCCCAATCCAGATCCGACATCGGCTTTACGTTCCACATATCCGGCTGAAGAATCCCCTTGGATATCGGGGAGCCGGCAAACGTCTCATAGGCGCCCTCCACAAGAGCAATCGCCGCGCTCTCCTCCACGGCGGCGAAATAGATGTTCTCAAAGACGAGTTTGTGGAGCACCTGGGCCTCATCGGATTCCCAGGCCATATCAAGCTCGGCAAAGAGGTCGGCGAGACCCTGGACGCCGATCCCAATAGGGCGATGGCGCATATTGGACTTCTTCGTCTCGGGTGTCGGGTAGAAGTTGATGTCAATGATGCGATTGAGATTCCGCACGAGCACCTTGACCGTCTCTCTTAGAGCGTCAAAGTCGAACGAGCGGTCCTCCTTAATGAAGGAGGGGAGAGCGATGGACGCGAGATTGCAGACGGCCGTCTCCGTCGGCGACGAGTACTCAATGATCTCCGTGCAGAGATTGGAGGACTTGATTGTCCCCAGATTCTGCTGATTCGATTTGGAATTCGCGGCGTCCTTGTAAAGGAGGTAGGGTGTCCCCGTCTCCATCTGTGTCTCGAGGATTTGGAACCAGAGCTTCCTCGCCGAGACTGTGGAGCGCGCCCGCCCAGCCTTCTCATACGATTCGTACAGCTCATCGAAGGCCGCACTGTGAACGTCGGAGAGTCCAGGCGCCTCATCGGGGCAGAAGAGCGACCACGACTCGTCGGCCTCCACGCGGCGCATGAAGAGGTCGGGGACCCAGAGGGCGTAGAAGAGGTCCCGCGCCCGCTCCTCTTCGGCCCCGGAATTCAGCTTCAGGCGCAGAAAGTCCTCCACGTCGGCGTGCCACGGCTCCAAATACATTGCGAAGGAGCCGTTGCGTTTACCGCCACCGTTGTGCACGATACCCATGTGCGCAACCACGTAATCGTGTGGCCCCTCAATCTCGAAATCATGCACAACACCCTCATATTTAGTATAGGTAATATCCTGAATGCGCGAATATATGTTGTTCTCGTGGCGAAGGAAGGTGAAATACTCTCCCTTTGGCGCCTTGGGAAACATCTGCAGGATCTCGGGAATCCTCGGAACACGCACAACGGCTGTAGGGAGCGTCGTTTGAATATCACGAGTGGAAGAGACATTCCCTACACGATTCCGCTCATAGCCAGATGCGAGAGCTCCCATGCGAAGTAGGAGGTATCGGAACCCCTCAATCAATGGGTATGAGGAGAGTTCAAGCGAAATCTCCTTCTCTCCAACACATCCATCGGTCTCAATAAGGCCGCGCACAATCTCCTTGATCTTGTTCACGGGTAGATGGAGGAAGGCAGTATCTATCTTCTTTTGTTTATTTGCGTCGTAGAGCTGGGAGCGAGTGAACTTGAACCCGGGAGAGCTGATGGACCACTTTACGTGAACACCATTCCTGCTGCCCTCGTAAGGATAACGCCTAGACTGTACCCCACGCTTGATAAGATACTCTTCCACAAAGGCGAGCGTCTCACTCTTTGATTCGGTATTGAGAGAGGCACCTGCGGTAGTGTTAGAGATGTGCCCATCGCCTAGAAGAATACCATAGAAACGGCAATCCTCCTCTGTGATGTTCTCATTATCCTCCACGTGCGTCGGCACTGGAAACACCAGGAAATCGCCAGGCAGAAGGTCCTTTGCGTCGACAAACTCGGGCTCTTTCAACTTCTTCTCAAGGCGATTACGAATAACCTCGAAGTTTAGGCCGCGCGCTTGCCCCTGTAGGGCGAAGATCTGGTGCTCAGGGGTTACACGAACAGGGTAGATCGCATTCTTTAGTTGAATATCCAGCATATCGCCTGTATACTCGTGGCGAACAGGAAGGCGAACAGATTCGTATGCCCCTGTGCTTGTAAGCACCTTGTCAGTCATACCAACATCCTCAATCGCTTTGGGACCTGCGGCAGTGAAGATGATGGTGTCGGGAGTAAAGCACTGGTCAACGTAGCGCGCCGTATTGTTAAACACGCGGAGCATGGGTACGAGGCCGTTGCTCGTGCCGTTCGTTCCGCGAATGAGCGAGCCACGGGCACGAATATTGTGCAGATGGAGGCCGATTCCGCCGGCGTACTTGCTAATAGCCGCGCAGTCGCCTAGCGTCTTATAGATACCGGCAATGCTGTCGTCGGCGACGGCCAGAAGATAGCAGGAGGACAGCTGTGCTCGCGGCGTTCCCGCGTTGAAGAGGGTCGGCGTGGCGTGGGTGATGCGCTTCGTGGAGAGGAGATCGTAGGTCTTGAAGGCCATGGCGAGATTCTCGCCCCAGATGCCGAGGGACACGCGCATCCACATATGCTGAGGGCGCTCTAGAATTTTCATGGAGGTATCGCGGAGAAGATAGGCCTTCTCTAAGGTCTTGAAGCCGAAGTAGTCGAAGAGGTAGTCGCGCTCGTGCTGAATATAGGCATCAATGGTCTCGGCATGCGCCTTCGTGATCTCAGCGAGTTCTGCAGAAATGTAGGAGATGCTCGACCCGGAAACGTGGTGCTGGGTAGAAAGGGTCCCGATCACATCGGAGAACTTTGTCGGCGTATTCTTTTGGTGATTGGATACGGCGATGCGAGAGGCGAGTGTACCCCAGTCGGGGTGTGTCGTACAGAGGGAGGCAGCACTGAGCGCCGTGAGATCGTCGAGCTCGCTCGTTTTGATGCCGTTAACGATGCGCGCAAGAATCTGTTGAGCGAGGGCGTCAGGGCTTACCTGGAGCCCTTTGGAAGCCTTGCGGATTCGCTCGAGAACCTTGTCGAACGAGACCGCCTCAAAAGAACCGTTACGCTTCTCAACTCGCATACTATACATCTGTTCGGAAAGGTTTTTCCCGGCCGGGTCGCGTTAAATTTTACTGGCGGGAGGATCTGCGTGTGCGTCTTACACCTATTTTTGTACGTCTTGCTCTTGTTCCTCCGCCTGCGGCAGTGGTAGTGGTGGTGACGGCTTCAGCGGCAGCTTCAGCAGCGGCCTCTACAGTTTCAGCGGAACCTGGGGGTGCAAATGCTTCAGTGGGATCCGAGGGCATTGCTGCTATACATTGTTTAAACTCGTCCGAATTAGCATCTTTGTATTGTGTACAGCATTCCATATTCCCAGCATAACAACCTACTAGCTCTTCCAGTTCATCCGTAAAAAAACCTACGAGGGCCGCTGAATTCGCCATTATGTATTGAAAACTGGGATTTCCATAAAATCCCTTTACAGTTTCATTTTCGTATACCTCTTTATTGAAATCATCTATACAATTCGCCTCTATCGTTTCAGGCTTACTGCAGTCTTTTGGAGGCAGCTCAACCTCTGGTAGCTCCGGCACAGGTTCTACTGGGGCTGCAGAAGCACCTGTGTTAATACCACTATCACCCGAACTAAACCCACTCCCTGGACCAGCACCTCCTGGCCCAGGAATATTATTCGCTGCATTCGCGGCGGCGGCGGCGGCGAGTGCGGCAGCATTCATTGCAGCCGCTGCGAGAGTTGCTGCTCCACTTATAAGAGCAGCACCGATGCTTCCTAGGGCACCTATACTCGCTAACCCGGTTTTACCAACACGTTTCAGTCCTTTCATCATGCGGCTATCCGGTGCCGCCGCATTTTCATGGCTTCTTTGTAACCTTTTTTGACGAGCCAACTCGGCTTCATGGTGCTTCTTGCGCGCTGTATGCTGTGCGAGAGCCGCTTTATGCTTGGCTATTTTCGCCTTATCGCCTGTTTTTGTATACATTTGCAACTTCTTTTGATGATGTGTGATTTGCGCCGTCTTCGTGGCAACCTTCGTGGAATGATGTCGAGCCTGTGATGTATGGTGCTTCGCCGCAACTACACTCGCTGCACGTGATCTCGGCATTTGCTCTCTCCTTACTTATACCTCCGCCTTTTCGGTTTCATAAATGGTTCGCAACAGCTTCTGCTGCGTAATGATGCGGCTTGAAATCGACATCGTCTCCAACTCCTGCAGGAGCAGTTTATAAGCATACGGGATCTCAATCGCCGAGAAGTTCGTCGTGTTCCCACAGCCCTTACACAGCCAGATACCCTCTCGGGGATTTGCAATGGCGATGAGGCCACAATCCTGGCAACTCCAGCACCGGAACAGATCCGAGCACTCCATCAAACGCTCCTTCGTGAATTCGCTGACGCCGTGTGCAGCCACGCAATCCCGCTCCATCTCTCCAAAGCGGAGGCCACCCTCGCGCGCGCGCCCCTCTGCCGGCTGGCGCGTCAACATCACGAGCGGACCCGATGAGCGGGAGTGCATCTTGTCCGCCGAGCAGTGGCGTAGCCGCTGATAGTAGCATGGGCCCATGAAGATACTCGTCTCCATCTGGCGCCCCGTGAACCCGTTGAAGAGGATCTCGTTGCCGTGCGGCTCCATACCGAGGTTGTCCCGCATGATCTTCGTAATGCCCTCCAGCGTCACATCATTAAAGGGCGAGCCGTCGCCCAGGCAGCCGAGTTCGCAGCCCATCTTCCCCAGAAGCGTCTCCATCAGCTGCGCAATCGTCATGCGGCTCGGAATGCAGTGCGGATTGATAATGATATCGGGGACAAGGCCCGACGCGGTCTGGGGCATGTCCTCCGGATTGAGAATCATTCCCACAGTACCCTTTTGGCCGTGTCGGGAAGAGAACTTGTCCCCGATCTCCGGAATTCTGTCCTGGCGCATACGCACCTTTGCGAACGAGTAGCCCTCGCCGTTCCGATTCTTGAATATGCGATCCACCCAGCCGACCTCGTTGTTGCGCATCGTGCGCGAGACGTCCCTGTAAATCTTCGCTCCCACAGGAACTACCATCCCCGTCGGCACACGCAAAGGCACGATCTTCCCAATAAGGATATCATCCGTATCCACGAAGGTCTGCTCGGGCACGAACCCGGTCTCATCCAACTTCTCGTAATTCCCGTTCTTCATCTGCTTCGTCAGAGTCGGGTCCGGTCGCACGAACCGTTCCTCCTCACCGCTGCTCTGATTCTTCCGCTCCTCGTCCTTGTAGGTCCGGTAGAAGATGCTGCGGAAGAGCCCCCTGTCGAGGGCGCCCCTGTTAATCATAACAGAGTCCTCCTGGTTGTAGCCCGTATAGGTCATGATCGCCACAATGATATTCTGCCCACAGGACATCGTCTGCGCCCCGTAGAATCGGCTCATGTACGGAGACACGAATGGCACCTGTGGATAGCACAGGAGGTGCGCCATCGCGTCGAACCTCTCCCGGAAATTCAGGGCGAACATCCCCATCGACTGTTTCCCCATCGCACACTGGTACGAGTTTCTCGGAGACTGATTGTGATCCGGGAAAGGGATGTTGCTCGCCAGAGTGCCGAGAATGGTGCTCGCGTGGATTTCGGCGTGGGTATAGTCGTCCGTGAGCGCGGTGATCGCCTTCATCGCGATATAGGAATGCTCCGTCTCGCCGGGATCAATGTACTCGACGAGATTCTCGCCTTTAGGACTCTTCCACACGAGAAGTTCCTCCCAGCGAGTAATGCCGTGAATCTGTTTGAGGAGTTCGCCGGAGGTGTCTGCCGCGATCTCCTTGAGGGCGCGCACGAAGAACAGGGGGCGCAACATCCGCCCCGCCTCCGTCGTAATCCAGAGCTCGCGCAACGATGAGCGCCAGATGATCCCCGTCTGAATATGAATGCGGCCTGAGCGCTTCGCCGATTGGAGGCGCTCGACCGTGTCCGTCGTCTTGTCAACCGGAATGGTCCCGATCCAGGCCCCATTGATGAAGATGCGCGTTGACGAGTGCTTCTCGGTGATACTGCTTTTCTCGAGAGGTACTACTGTACGCATCGTCTCGATGAATTCACGTACCGTCTTCGGATTGCTGTAGATGCTGACGATCGCCGTCGACGACATGTTCTTCACCACACCTACCGAGTGCCCCTCTGGCGTCTCGGAAGGACAGATGAAGCCGAACTGCGTATTGTGCAGCTTTCTCGGGGCGATCAGTTTCCCTGTCTTCTCAATCGGCGTACTGATACGGCGCAAATGCGAGATCCCCGAGACGTAATTCAGCCGGTTCAGAACTTGCGAAACGCCGATCTTGGACGGCCCACCGATCTTCACGGAGCCGAAATTCCCCGTGGCCAAAGAAGTCTTCATGCCGACCTCCATAATAACGGACTTGATGACCTTGTTGATGTTGCTCACGTTCAGAATGTCCTGGAACGCTCCGTTCGCCTTCCAGCCGCCGCCGTGAATCTCCTTTGCGAGCGAGGAGCGAATGTCGCGGACCATCTTCGTCGTGAAATAGCTGCGGAACAGGTTGGCAAGGAGAAAGCCGGGCAGGTCCACACGTTTATTCGGGTATCCGTCCCGGTCATCGTTCGGAATGCGATTCGTCATTACCCAGAGGATCTTGCGAGTCATGTGGGCCAGGTAGCACGCCTTCGCATACAGGGACTGCCGCGTAATGCCGACGTGCGGGAAGAGCTCAATGTCGAGAATGTCATCGATCTTCATCTGGCGAACCGTGCGCGAGGACCAGCTGTGGACGTGGGTACTCATCCAGGCGAGGGCCTGTTCCTGTGTCTGAACGTCACTCGACTCCTGGATAGACTCGTCCATGATACTCATGAAGGTAGTGTCCTCCTCCGATCCGATAATGAGTTCTACGATGTCCTTATCAGCAAGAACGCCCAGAGCACGGAAGAGGATGAAGATCGGAATCTCCGTCTTGATGCGGGGCATGGTCGCGCGCAACAGGAGAATCTGCGGATTCTTCGGGTGGTACATGACCTTCACTCCGTTCGTCTTGGGGACCTGATCGTTGTCCGGACCGATGGACTTCACTTCAATCACCTCCTTCTCTTTCGTTGTTGTGCGACTGTTTCGGAAGACGACGGGGCGATTCTCCGACATCCGTTCTTGCGAAATGATGACGCGCTCGCCGCCGCTCACGATGAAATAGCCGCCGTAGTCCTCCGTACACTCGCCCAGAACGCGGGGGTGTATATGCTTCTGGTCGTGCAGGAGGCAGTACTTGCTCCCCACCATGACGGGGATTTTCCCCATGTGCACATTAGGGAAAAGGCGCTCGCGTGTCTGGCGCTCGCCACCCTTCGTGTTATCAATGAAGGTGGTCTTGACGAGAATATCCACGAATAGGGGGGACGCGTACGTGAGATTGCGAAGGCGGGCGTCGTTCGGCATCATGGGGAGAATCGCACCATTGTTCTCGAAGATGGTGGGCTTTCTTAGAGAGACGTTCTGGAACGTGAGAGACACCTCGTATTCGTGTTTCGTGTTCGCCAGAGAGAAATTCGTGACTTCGTTGGCGCGACCCATGAGCGCATTTGCCGCCGTCGTCGAAAGTCCGGTGGCCGACGCGAGAGCGGAACGGGGGCCTGAAAGGGGTACCTCCGGACTTCCGCGAACAATGAGAGGATTGACATTCTGGATGATTTCCGGAATGTCAATATCCATGAAATGGTTGAACGACTCTATTTGATGAGATACGATCTGCCTTCCTCCCGCCTGCTTGAAATACAGATCAAGAACGTGATGATGGGAAGGAAGCATACGGGATTTGTGAATATACTTTTAGGCGGATTGGGGATCAAATTTTAAACGGGCGCTACTAAAAACTTAGCTCTCTTTAAGTATAGATATGGCCACGAAGACGGTCAGTATATCCAATGAGGCGGCGAAATCGCTGTCCCCGACGAATTACGAAGAGGTCAAGTCGGGTGGCGGCGCCGGAAAAACGCGACGCAAACAGCCAAAAAAATATACGATCGTTCGCGAGGGAGGGGCGATGAGTCCTGGGACGCTGGATCAGCTCGTGTCGAGTCGTGTTCCCGGCACAGATTCGTCCCGCGCTATGGGGGTAAGTTCCAAGATGACCGAGGAACTTTCCCCGATTGGGGAAATTGCGCCAGCGGCAGCTGTTACGGGAGGCTCTAAAGAGCCGAAAGTACATCTCGCAAAGACGCACAAAAAGGCGAAGGTCGTTCTTGCTCCGTCTGCTCTCACGAAAAAGAGTGGGAAGGCGGAAACGAAGAAGAGGGCCGTGAAAATGTTGAAGATGAATTTGAGCGGATTTACTCGGAAACTGAAGAAGGCTTCGGGGATTCACAAGTCGGCGAAGGAGAAGACGCTGAAGGAGATCAAGGATATTCTGATAAAAATGGAGCTCGTGAACAAGGAGACGAAGGCGCCGGAGGATGTTTTGCGGCAGATTTATTCGGATGTGGAGACTATGAAGAAACGCGCTCTGTGAGCGCTTTTCCTCAACCCACGGAACTATCTCCCCCTTTAGATACTATCGAGGATTTCACAGAGAGTCTGGATTTTTTGCGCGAGGCCTGGCTCAGTATTTCTTGTCGCCGAATTACGTAGCTCTTCTAGCGGTAGATTGTTGATCTTCTCCTTGAAGCGAATAATTGTATCGTAGAGGACTTGCCTGGAACAGCCGACAAGGCGTGTAAACGAACCAACGGATGTCACGGAGGGCGCAGGAGCTACCGCAGGAACAGCAGGAACAGCAGGAACAACAGGAACAGCAGGAACAGCAGGAACAGCAGGAACAACAGGAACAGCAGGAACAGCAGGAACAGCAGGAACAGCAGGAACAGCAGGAACAGCAGCAACAGGAGGCTTAGGACCAATCACGATCGGATAAAGATTTGCCGCCGGAGCAGCAATTGGCGCAGCAGCAGCAACAGCAACAGCAGGAGCAGCAGCAGCAACAGGAGGCTTTGTTTCCTTAAAGTTCTTCCTCTCGACTGGACCAAAGACGTCCTTGAACTTTAGAGTGAATGCCTTATATACAGGATCATTCTCGTAAAGACTCACCTTCGTCGTACACGGCAGAGGCAAACACCCGTAGTCGTCCTTCTTGTTCGGTACAAAGTCCACAAACACCTTGTAGCCGTTATAGTCGTTGTGATTTGCCTCGAGCCCCATCAGCTGGTAGATGGGAACAGCCTCAATACCCCGCCCATCAAGAGAAACGTGCGCCCGAGATGAACGCATGCTTCTAAGACCATACTTCGGAAACTCCTTCTTCAACGCGAATGACTTCTTCCCGTCCACAGTGATATAGTAGATTTCAATAATGTAATGGCCTCCCTCGATCTCGTGCCGCGTCTCATGTAGTTTCCTGACCTCCCCGCTTTTGATTGAATTCAGCACACACGTTTTGAATGAGTGCCACTTCTCTCTCTTGCTGCTGCGAGGCTTAAGTTTCGCATTTGAAGGGTGCGAAATATCCAGGATGAATTCCGTATTTAAGAGCGTCTCTTCCGAATACCTAGTCTGAATAATCTCCCTCATGGCCGTATAGAGCCCATCCGGATTGTCTGCCAGGTCTCCTAGAACAGCCGCAGCATCAAACCCTATGGAAATCTCACACCCAGACGGCATCAGTGTATCGGTATCCAGACCCTCATCATCCACAACATAGTCCGACGAATAGCCTCGAAACGGACCGGTCGTGGTCTGCAAATTCTTTCCAGGGAGTCTCCAGCGAATCGACCACTTGGCCTTCTCGTAATTCTGCTCCCATTTCGTAAGACACTTCTTGGTCCCATGGCCGTTCCTATGAATATTCGAGGTCGCCTTGGATGCGGCCCAAGCAAGAAGACGCCGCTCGTTCCGAATGCCGCCACCGTTATCGATAACCGTCAGTTTGCTATTCTCAGCCTTCAGAGAAATCCGAAAGGTGATCTGCGTCGCCTTACCTTGCCCGATTGAGCCATCACTCAATTCCGGCAGGACCAGAAGCGCCTCTGGGAAATCATCCGTATAAGGGACGGCCTCATAAGCAGAACTGCGCCACAATGCGTGATACTCTTCCGTCGACATTTCTTGATCTCTACGTTGCTTGTAGTCCGTCAATTTTTATCCGGTGAACCCCCTAAAGCCGTAGCAATATATGTATAAGAGAATGCCGAACGAGATGTACGAAGAGTACGTGAAGGCCTATAAAACGCACAGTTCCACACATGGACCCGATACAGCGATTTTCTATCAAGTCGGAAAATTCTATGAATTCTATGACTGGATAGACCCGATCAATAGTTCTACGCATACGTCCATGAAACGCTTCGTGGATATTCTCGGAGTCCGCCTGTCCGTTAAAAAGGGAGACGGACCCAATAAGTCGGATGCCCTCTTTGCCGGCGTTCCCGAGCAGTCGCTCCACAAATACGCCGCCACACTCTCTCGGGCCGGTTGGGTCGTCGTCGTATACGATCAAGTAAAGGACACAAGGGGGTCCGTGATCTCCAGAGATGTCGTGCGCATTCTCACCCCGGGGACGCACGTAGAGGCGCTGAGTTCCGTGACCGAGGGCGGTGCCACATACTTTGCGGGAGTCTGGATCGAGGACTCTGTATGGGGCTCCAAGGACCCCTTTCGCTTCTCCTGTCTCTGCGTCGATCTTACGACGGGGAAGTGTATAACACACGAGGGTACCGCCGCGGGCAAGAGGGGCTCCTGGACTACGGACGACGTGTGCCACTTCTTTCAAGTGTATCTCCCTACCGAATGTGTGGTCTGGTGGAAGGGTGATCCACTCGATCAGCCGGCCCCCGAAGAACTCCAGAGGAAATTCGGAATTCCGGGGAGTCGAATTCAATTCGTCTCCGCGACAGATCAGGGCGGTTTTGAACGTCCGATGGTGCGCGAAGAATTTCTGGAACGGGTCTTCGCAATTCAATCACTGCTTCCGACCCGC
>Ga0078894_10002600_pt1 | contig 13696 bp, 9 predicted proteins | sample LauGreSu1BDMLBSD_2_FD_67506 | JGI IMG/M metagenome (GOLD analysis project Ga0078894, IMG submission 67506) | Freshwater lake microbial communities from Lake Michigan, USA - Su13.BD.MLB.SD (version 4) (version 4) | ecosystem: Environmental > Aquatic > Freshwater > Lake | place: Lake Michigan, USA...
AGTTTTTTCTCCGGTGCAAGTAGACCGTAACGGTCGAACTTCTTCGCCTCATGGCCAGTCACGGCGATCAGATTCTCAGAGAGCTTGGAAGCAGGGAGATGTTTGGCCCAATGATGGATGCCCTGCATGCCAAAAACCGCCATGATCACGTAACCAATCAATAGAGAGTACGCTACCGATCCGACATGGTGACGAGGGGTGGGTTTAGGTAAACTGTCACTTATGGCAGTTGCAGGATTGGTCATTTCCCCGGCGCTTTGGACTTGTTCTGGTTGGTTCATAGAGTTTGTTTAGTCCTGTTTTATAGTTACTCGGGTGACTGACTAACTACAGTCAGGATATCGGCATGGCGTTTGGGGGACTTGAGAGCTTTTTGATGTGGGCCAAAATTAATATAAATAACAGTATCTTGTGTCTGGGGTGCGCTTGTGAATTTAAGCATGTTGTCGACGGCGGTGAGTCCTAGTTTAAGGAGGCGTCTAGCCCGGCTCAGTGAGGGAGGGTCAGCCTGGGTGGCCGCAGCTATGGGCATCACGGCTTTAATTCTTATTTTGACCAATGGCTGGATGTCAGACGATGGGTACATCACCTTTAGATCGGTGGAACAACTTTTCGCCGGTAACGGTCCACGGTGGAATCCTCACGAGCGTGTTCAGGTTTACACTCATCCCCTTTGGTTTGGATGCCTCTCACTGCTGCGTCTCTTGTCGACAGATGCTTGTCTTAATGCGGTGGTGCTTTCTCTGATCTGTAGCGTCGCTGCAGCAATGATGCTGTCAAAGGTTTCCACTAGTCGCACCACTTGGACAGTGGTGATAGCGGCTCTAGCCAGCTCGAAGGCAGTCATTGATTTTTCTACCTCCGGGTTAGAAAATCCGATGAGTCACCTGATGTGCGCTGGCTTTGTTCTGACCTTGATCAATTTTACCAAGGCCGCACCGTCTGGGCGTCACCGACAAATCGTGAAACTGAGTTGGATACTTTCATTAGCGGCGATCTTGCGTCTCGATTTGACAACGTTACTGGGTATACCTTATCTCTGGGCTCTCGGATCACAGGTTTGGACCGATGGTGGGATCAAACGCCACCTCTTAAAGCACATCATTCTTGCAGCAAGTGTTCCAGTAATCTGGACGCTGTTTAGCTTGGTGTATTATGGATTCCCACTCCCCAATACGGCATATGCCAAGCTTGGGTCCGGGGTACCGACGGCAGATCTGGTGCCGCATGGATTTTCCTACCTTTTGAATTCTCTCCGGCTAGATCCCATCACACTCGTAACGGTCGCGCTCGCCGTGGTTGCTAGCTTATGGTCACGAAGCGGGGGGCGCATTGCGGTCGCTGCCGGAATTTTATTCAACTTAGCCTATGTGGTCAGAGTTGGTGGTGACTTTATGAGTGGACGGTTTTTGACCGTCGCGATGGTGACAGCCGCTGCACTCTTGGCGTCGCTTCGGTGGTCAAGAGCGATTCTAGTCGCAGTCTTTTTTGTGCTGATTGCCTACAACCTATTGCAGCCCTACGCACCCTGGCGCACTGACGCTAGCTATATCAATAAAGAAATAGATGAGAGTGGAGTTGCGGATGAACGTGGTTACTACTTCGAGCACTCGTCTCTTTGGCGTTATTTAGAGAGTGTAAAAGAAGGCACTCCGTTTCCTAAAATCATTTGGGTCAGGGATGCTATCGAATTTGGCAGATCGAATTACATTGCCACCGTTATGCCAGCAATCGGCATCTTTGGATATTATGTGAGATTAGATCAGATCGTGATCGATCCCATGGCGCTGTCCGATCCTTTGCTCGCTCGCACCCCGGTGCGAGGGAACTGGCGCATAGGTCATATGCTGCGGGAGCTGCCGTTAGGCTATACCGAGTCGATCGCTACCAATACGAATCAAATTGCTGATCCATCCATACATAAGCTCTATGACCAAATCATATTGATTACGCGTGGACCACTCTTTACAGCCGAAAGGTGGCGGGCTATTGCCGAGCTCAATCTCGGAGTTAGTTGGCGTGGTTAAAATTAGGGCATCTACTCGCACGTGCAGCTGCAGCCGTTTTGATCTTGCACCCATCCGGTAGCTTTGTCGCTGCAGTCGGCCTCACCGCTCCCGAGCCAACCCCAACCGTCCTTGCAGAAGTCATTGTCGGGGCATTTGAGAGCATCGGCCTTACTTATTAGCACAGGAACTTTGTGCTCCGGAGTTTCGGCCGGTTTTGGCTCGGGGGTCGCCATGATCTTCTTAACGAACTCGCTGCCCTTTGGCTGCGTGATATTGGTGTAGATGCTGGTGAGTGGGTTTTTTGCGGTAATGTGGTCGTTTGTCACTTTGTCGATGCCGTCGGGAGCTTTGAAATCATTGGCGTGGGCAATACCTATGATTTCGCCACTGGCATTAAGCAGAGGCCCACCCGAATCGCCTTGGCCTATGCCTGCAGTCACCGTGCTAACGGCCTTGCTGTCGAGCCAGATAGTGCCACCGGCCTCGGCGTTAATAGCCTCAATCTTGTTGGTGCCTAGGTAGCGCTTTAGGTCTGGGTTTGACTTTTTGTCTTGGATAACTATGTGACCGTAGCCGACGAGAGTTACCGGGTCGGCCAATGCTACTGGCTTTTCGCCAAATTTAAGCTGCGGATAATCCTTAAATGTGCCCTTGGGAAAGACGACAAAGGCTATATCACTGTCAAAGCTCGAAGCCACATCGGTTGGGTCATAGCTGGGCTCTGGAATGAAGATACGGCTGCTGAGATTACGGCTGCGAAAGGGGTCCTTGTCACCTAAGGTCAGGTTGAAGAATGGTCTTACTTCGGTCGCCGCTTTGTCCACGAGGCAGTGGGCTGCGGTGATGATTAGGTCCTCCCGCACGACGGAAGCCGTGCAGACGGAGGTACCCTGGTTGTTTTTTACCAGTATTCCAATCACACCGGGGTTGTGCTCGTAGTCCTTGTCACCGCCAATCACTTTGATATCGGATCCAATCTTAAGCCTGGCCTTGAGGTAGCGACACCCACCGAGGCCAAAGGCCAGCGCGATGATTGCAGCCGACGCAAAAAGTCTCGAGTTATGCTTAGTTACAAGTAATCTGAGCATGCGTGAGTCCTGCCATTGGGGGCACAAAAGTGGGAGTCTTATCGGCATTTTATCATGAAAACTTGAGACAAAAGCTCAATTCTAATTAGTTTTCATCAAGTTAGACTATGTGGGGCAGGGTAGGCTCTTGAAGTCAAGGCAAATACGAACAGGCCGCCAGAGCAGCCTGTTAGTATATCGGATCTGATAACGAAAGTACTGTCGTTACTTGATCTTAGCTTCTTTGAAGACGACGTGCTTCTTAACCACTGGATCAAACTTCTTGATCTCGAGCTTGTCGCGGCCCTTCTTGCGCTTGGTGGTGTAGAAGTAACCAGTGTCGGCGGTCGACACTAGGCGGATCAGCTCGCGGTTCATTTTCTTTGCCATGGGATCGTGCTCCTCAAAGACTACAGGCCCCTGATTTAACGGGACACCTTTCATAGCAGGGTTAATTGGGGTTTTGCAACACAAACTGATGCAGTAGAGTCTGGGATGGTTGGTCTTTCTCTTGTGATATTGGGATTATGAATCAAAGAAGATCGTTGCCATCAAAAGCTTTCGTCATCAATGCACCTTGGACCGCCTTGGTTCCTGTAAAGGGCTGGCGTCACTACCGCATTTGCGCGACCATCCCCGCCTCGCGCAGTGAGACCAAGCTGCCAATGATTGAGATGATAGCCGTTTGCGACCGATCTGTGAGGTTTTGGATAGATAAGAAGGAGCTGGTTGCCGATTTGAACTGGGTTACCGGGTGGCGGGATTAGGTGGGGAAAACTTGAGCCACAAAGCTCCACTCCTTAGGAATTGTCATCAAGAATTGTCTTCGCGATTAGTAAAAGAAGGATAATCAATGTCCGATTTATACCTAAAGCAACTATCTGTCGGCCCAATGGCAAACTTCGCCTACCTAGTGGGTTCACGCAGCAAACGTGAATGCATGGTGGTTGATCCTGCCTGGGATATCGCTGCTATCACTGAGGCGGCTCAGGCCGATGGTATGACCATCACTGGGGCTTTAGTCACTCACTACCACCCCGATCACTGCGGTGGCCATATTTGGGGGCATGACATCCAAGGCATTGCCGAGCTCATGGCGACTAAGCATGTACCTGTTTACGTGCAGGCGGAGGAGGTCGAGGGCATCGTCAAGATGACTGGTGTCAGTCGCAATGATCTAAAAATCTGCCGCAGCGGGGACGAAATCGATATTGGTGGGGTTGCCATCAAAGTGATCCATACCCCGGGTCACACGCCAGGTAGCCAGTGTTTTCTCTGTGAAGACCGACTGATCTCTGGCGACACGCTTTTCATCAGCGGCTGTGGACGGGTGGATTTACCGGGCGGTAATGCTGATCAGCTTTACGATAGCCTCAGCAATAAACTGGCCAAGTTGCCAGCGGAGACGATCCTCCTACCTGGGCATAATTACGATCCCGTCCCATCTGCGACGATGGCAGATGTTAAAGCGCGTAACCCGTACCTGCAGGCTGCATCTCTTGCGGCTTGGCGGCAAGTGCGGGGTGTTTAAGTGAGGCGCAGCATTGCTCGCGCCTTAGTTGGTGCCGCGCTGCTCACCCTGGCTTATGTGCCAAGGGCTGCGGCTTACAGTCTTTCAAGTATGCGTAATTCGGTGTTTCGCATCCAGGTGATGCGCGATGAGCCTAGTTTTGTCGAACCGTGGAAGAGGGTTGTTGCCTCGCCGGGTGCAGGCACTGGGTTTTACATTGGCGATGGGCGGATTCTAACCAATGCGCACGTGGTGGCCAATGCATCGTTTGTCACCGTGCAACGAGACGGTGATGCCACTCCTATACCAGCAGGTATTAAGTTTATAGCGCATGATGCCGATCTTGCCGTCATCGAACCACTCGAGCCGGCAGGAAAAGCTGCTCTCAATGCAGTCGGGCCCATGCGGCTCGGCGAAGTACCGCGCCTGCGATCACCTGTGTCGACCATTGGCTTTCCTATGGGCGGTGATCAGCTGTCGGTGACTGATGGCATAGTGTCGCGGATTAGCTATCTCGGCTACGTCCATCACGGCGCGGCCAAGCATCTACTGGTGCAGGTTGATTCTGCGATCAATCCCGGCAACAGTGGCGGGCCTGTAGTGCAGGGAGATAAGGTCGTCGGCGTGGCCTTTCAGAGCTTTCAGCAGGCGGAAAATACGGGCTATATCATCCCAACACCGGTGATTAGGCGATTTCTGCGCGATATTGAAGACGGTCGTTACGATGGGCATCCGGACGACGGCATCACCGTGAGCGACTGGGCATTGCTTAATCCGTCGACCCAAGCATTTTACCGGCTAAGTGCCAGTGATGGTGGCGTCAAAGTTGCGCACGTGAGTCAATGGGCATCAACAGCAGGTCTCGTCCAACCGGGTGACATACTGCTTGCCATTGATCGTCAGCCGATTGGTGTCGATGGCCGCGTGGATTTTGGCGGCGAGCGAGTTGACTTCCATGTGCTGTTCGATCTCAAGCTGGTGGGTGATGACTGTAGACTCAGCATATTGCGCGACGGCGTCCGGCGGGATGTTGTGATTCGCGTTGGGCCTGCGCACGCTCATCACGAGGCAGGTTACACCTACGGTAGGCATCCACGTTACTTTGTCTACGGTGGGCTTGTATTCACCGCGCTAAGCCGCAATTTGCTGCGGACTTGGGGCGAGCGCTGGCTGCGCGATGCTCCGATGTCGCTTCGCTACCTGGAGTCGTGGTCTCAGTACGACCCCGAATACTCCGGGCTTGAGCAAATCATTGTGCTGGTTAAAAGACTACCCGACCCAGTGAACGCCTACGCAGCGGGCCAGCTTTATCAAGTGGTGCGTGCGGTCGATGGGCAAAAGGTGCTAAACATTGGCGCATTAGTCAAATACCTGGAGCAAGGTAAGTCGCCTTATGCGGTCATTGACTTCTTTGGCAGTCATGATCCATTAGTCCTATCGAGGGTGCAGGCCGGCGAACGTAAATCTCAGATCGAGAAGCGCTACGGTATAAATATGGATCGCTGGCTTGACGACAGTGATGAGACCTCACTCTCTAAGCGGGAGTCGCGCTCATGAGATTCTTGATTCTGCTTTGGTTATTGAGCACACCATCGTCGGCAGAGCCCTCGCCGAAGAATGGTAATGGTGAGCACTTTCGTATCGAGGATCACGTAGTCCGTATCTATGCGACCAAACGGGAAGTAGATCAAAGTGCTCCCTGGCAAAATGAGGATATTTCTCAGCAACAATACTTGGCAGCGCTCCTCGCAAGTGGCGAGCTACTAACTACAGCCAGTGCGGTGCGAGATGCCAGCTTTCTTGAACTGCAACGGTTTGACTCATCGCAGCGTGAAGAGGTCGTCACAGTCTTCGTGGATTACGAAGTGGATCTGGCATTGCTGCGACCCGTTAGACCGGTAGTTCTAAAGGGGCTGAAACCGCTAGCGATTGGCGATGATCTGGCTTTAGATAGCGTGGTTCAGGTCTATAAGCTTCGCGACTCAAACCAGCTCAGTCAAGTGTCGGCGAGTCTTCAAGAGGTCAGTCTTGGCACACCATCTACCAGTGCCTACGGTTTACTCTCTTACGACTTCAAGACTCAGCAAACCGGTCTTGGCAATGCTGAGCCGGTGACTTTTGCCGGCAAGCTGGTAGCTTTGACGACCTCGCAGGATCAAAACTTTTTGTCGGCGGTGCCGGCAACCGTCATGCGACACTTTCTGAGTGACAACCACGATGAAAGTTACCGCGGCTTTCCCTCTCTCGGCTGTGAACTCTCCTCGCTCACTTCTCCCGATACGCGGGCATTGCTGCGGGCGCCCCAAGTGCAAACAGGAGTTCGCGTGGCGAGTGTTTATCCAGATGCAAGCGCCACTGGTCACCTTGAGGTCGATGATGTGATCTTTGAGGTCAACGGCCAAAAAGTCACCGATCAGGGTCATGTCGTGCACGGAATGTGGGGCAAGCTACCGCTGCGCTTTGTGCTGAATCAGCTATACGGTGGGGATAAGCTCACGCTGAAGCTATGGCGCAACGGCGTTGAGCGCACGGAAACCCTGACGCTCAAGCGATTTGACTCAAACCGAGCGCCCGTCGTCACCTACCGCTACGGCCAGCCCGAGCCTCATCTGATCGTGGGAGGAGTGATCTTTCAGGAGCTGTCACTCGCATACCTTCGGCAGTGGGGTAAATATTGGCGCGACATCGGACCGCTCGACCTGCTGCATATCCTACGCGACCAAAACGAACCATTGGAAGACCCCTCGACGCGAGTCATCATCGTCAGCCGCGTCCTGGCAGACCAAATCAATCGCGGCTACAGTGACACCCGCCATCGACGGGTGGTGGCCGTGAATGGACGCGACGTTAAGTCAATGGCGCAGCTAAAGGACGCGCTTACGAAGCCTATAACTCGGGATGGCAAGCTCTACGTTGTCATTAAGCTTGGACCAGAGGGTGATGAATTAATCCTAATGGAGTCGGAGCTACCAGCAGCACACGCGAGAATGCGCAAGCTTTATGAAATAGAGAGCGAAAGATCGTTTTGGACACGCTGAATTAAGAAGCAGTCTGCAAGATGTGGAGAGCCGACGTCTCAAGTTCTTGCCAGCGGCTCTGCAGAGCTGCAATCTCGTGGTTTTGTTCGCCGAATCTAATGGTCAAATCAGCTATGTGGTTGACGAAGGCCGCTTTGGTAAATTCTGATATCGCAAGTCGCCCTAGGTTCATGCTCTCAATATAAAGATGTGTATCCAGTAAGTGGCAGCACAGTTCGATGGAGGCATCATTTTTGGCGAAGTTGGCGTACATTTTTTCGAGTGCCGTACTGACTAAGGGTAACTCGTCGGCATCGGCGCTCCGTGCAAGGCCACCTATGGCATCTAAAGCTTTCCCGCGTATTAGATTGTCTCTCGTGAGAGCCTTGCTGCTAGTTGCCATGTTAATGAAGTTGAGGATTTGCTGGCGATGTTCCTTCGGCTGCCGCTGAAAATCAGCTGTTGCCAGTACCAACCAAGCCTCGCTGAAGCGGGGGTCGCTACTGTTGCTGGCTACCGCAAGTAGACGGTCCACGTCGCGCAAGGCAATTTTATTCATTTGAGCGCTGTGCAAAATCTGACTTGGGTAGCCAATGATTTTTACAGCCTCCATAAGCTGCAGGTGGGCTTGCTTAAGTTCCTTGGCCTTGGCTTCGCCAAGGGATTCAGAGGGCGAAAGTATTTGTGTCAATCTATCGTGGGCTGCCAGAATCAACTGAAGCGCATTGTCTTTCTCGCGGAATCCGCGCCAAGGTACCGCTTTGATCTGACTGAGAACGCTCAGTATCCCGTCAGCAGTTTTGGCTTGGCTGAGCTGAATGGCAAGTAGGCGATGGACTCGCAAACTCTCGGCATTGGGTTCGTAGTCGATCAGGCTTGAGCGACTTTCGTCAAAGTTGAAGTAGCGCTGCAGCCGAGGAATCAACTGTTCGAACTTGATCGTAAACATAAGTAACTCGTCACTGTTTCCGATCGGTCCAAGGCGCGGCACAGGGCAGGCCTCGATAACGCTCGCCATACTGGGAGCCTCTTGCAGGAGTCTGGCGCGAGCCTCTGGCCCCATCCAGACTATGTTGCCGATTCCCCCGGTTTTTTCGAGATATTCGGTCATAGCTAGGCGTGTCTGGTCAGACAGTGTCGAAAGTTGGACCTGATATTTCAAATCTGATGATGAATTGCTTATCTGTTGGTCTAGCCAGGAAAAATCAAAATGGAAAAACCATTTATTTCTGCTTATCAACGCAGCGAATTGCTCCGGCTTTAAAATTCGGGCTAGGCCTGGGTCAATAATCGGGAGCAGAGATATTAGACCTTTAAGTCGCCTTTCCACCCTGGGAGCCGCATCCAGGTACATGCAGGCAAACATTTTGAGCGTGTCGATACATGGGTGTAGAGACTTTTCCGCATCCACAGCGCCCATAACGCGATGAGAGGATGCTTGCGCATGGAGATTTAGCCGCCCTAGAACTTCGTTAACGCAGCGCTGAATCTCCTCGCTACGAATCTGTAGCAGCGATACTGGTAGTGCCGCATGCAGTTGGTCATCGACATCATGATCTATGGTGTAATTAGTGGTTTTGATACCGACCATAGCCGCCCATGAGCTGTGGTTACTACCGTGCCGTCGGAGAAATTGCCGCGCAGAATTTGTGGTCAGTCTGGCAATTTCCTTGCTCTGCCGTTGCTCTATTATTAGAGAATTGACATTAGTTAGGTTCAAGTAAATCGAGCCTAGCCAACTTAGCTGGATTGTTTCTAAAGCATCGCTAAATAATTTTGCCATCTCTGCATTTAGAGTCATGGCAGACAGCATCCGAGCTGCGAGATTAACACTTAGGCCAATGCCACATATCAGGAGGCAGCGCCATGCTACCGCATCGTTATCCTCGGACGGAAGATGGGTAACGATGGACTCCCACCACAGTTTAGGTGAGCGAAAGATCGTACTACCGCTGCTCATCGTAAAGAGAACTATAATTGGAGTTAAAAAGAGAGCAACATCGCGCACAGTGGGCAAGCTATGGGAAACAGTTTCGATTGATAACCAACTACGTCCAAGTAAGCCGATGGCAGCTGTACCGAGAATAGCTAATGAAGAGCCAAGTCGGGCGTAAAGTGAGATGTGCCCGGGTACCTTCATGTAGCTCAGCATCACCGTGAGTATACTGAAGCAGAATAGGGTATCGGCTATTAGGTGCATGGTGAGCAGCATCACCGGACTAATCTGAGCGCTTCCGCTAGCAAGGCCCACGGCAGCAAGCACCGCCAAAGCTTGCGAGCTTAGGACGCTCATGAGTCTGGCAGAGGTAGGCTCGATCAATGTGGTGATTGCACCGAGTATAGTGCCGCCTGTGTAAAGTGAGATCAGGCTGATATTTAATAGGGAATACCATCTGAAGTGCTGGGCGAAATTCGGCGCCATGAAGCCGTAGGTGAGCATAAGTTGCAGCTGAACCGTCAAGGATACAACTGTCGCTAGTATAATGAGCCGAGCAAGGCTTCTGTGTTTTAAAATTCTTAGGAGCATTATGACAGCCTAATTAGGTTATAAAATTAGCCTTTGGCAGCCTTGATAGCTTTAAGCGGTAGTTCGATGGTAAAGCAGGTGCCCACATTGACTTTGCTGCTCACACGAATCGTGCCACCAAAGTCGTTGATGATGCCGTACGATAGGGCAAGTCCAAGTCCCGTGCCCTCGCCAGGATCCTTGGTGGTAAAGAATGGATCGAAAATCTTCGTCAGATTTTCATCGGAAATTCCGATGCCCGTGTCTTCAACCTCGTAAACACCGTAAACATTTCCCTTACTGTCGCGTCGAGATGAAGCTCGCAGGGTGAGGGCGCCACCGTCTGGCATCGCCTGCACGCCGTTTTGAATCAGGTTTAAAAATACCTGAATGATACGGTTGCGGTCGCCAGTGACCACATGCTCTTTCGCTTCGAGCTTGGTGGTAAGGGCGATTTTACCACCGTTCTTAAAGCCGACGCTGCCAAAGCGGATTGCCGTGCGGATTGCTTCGATTGTGTTGATTTCCACTTGCTGAGATTGAGGTTTCGGTGGGTTTTGTCGTGCAAAATCGAGCAAGCCCTCAACGATCGCCTTGCAACGCTGCGTTGCAGCCTCGATTTCAACGACGTCCTGATAGTGTGGACTCTTGGGATCCATTTCACGCAGGAGCATCTGGGAGAAGATCAAGATCCCTCCAAGTGGGTTATTAATCTCGTGAGCCACGCCACCTGCTAGAAGACCGATAGATGCAAGCTTGTCTTGCTGAGCTAACTGAGCTTGCATTGCTTTTGCAAGGGTACGGTCCCGGTAGACATGGACCACAGCTTCCGGTTTGCCTGCAGCATCGGTTAATGCTTGGGAGCTCACTTCAAAGGTTTGACTTTGACGCACATGGTCCAGTTCAAAGGAGGTTGGGGTGCCATCTTCCATTGTCGATTTCAGCTTGCAGCCAGGACAGGGCGAACTCCGGCCGGCAAACACGGTGTAACATTTGCGCCCAAGTACATCTTTGACATCGACATTGTTTAGCCTGGCCATGGCGATGTTGGCTTTTTGTACGCTGTAGTCGCCACTCACGATAATAAGTGGATCGACCAATGCATCGATGGTCGCCATCCATTGACGCTTAAGGTCCTCGACAAAGCGGAGTAGGTCGCCCTGATCTGGAGTGGGTGCTAGCTTACGAGCGGAACTACTACGGCGACTTTTTTCAGCCATAAAAACGAAACCTCGTATGATAACTGGCTCCGGGAGACAGTGGTCCTACGAGGTATATCGTCAATTTCGCTCAAGAATTTAGCTGCTCTTGAGCAGGTGGTCTCAGTGCGCGAAGGCTAAGTCGGCGGTACCTACTTCAGTTTCGGTGATTTTTCGCAGTTTCTCAAAGAGTTCGTCCTGCCCCGATGTGCCTTCTGGTTGCTTCCAAACCAGGGCGTGCATGAGGACTGTGTCCATATGTTCCACTGGTACCACGGTAACTTCCTTCAGTACCTGTTTAGGTAGCTCCTGGATGTCCTTCTCGTTCTCCTTGGGAATTAGCACCTTCTTGATCCCACCACGGTGCGCGGCGATGATCTTTTCCTTCAGGCCACCAATGGGCAGCACTCGGCCGCGAAGCGTGATCTCACCTGTCATCGCCACATCTTTGCTGATGGGACGATTGGTAAGTGCACTCGTCAGGGCAGTGGCCATTGCAATACCCGCCGACGGGCCATCTTTAGGAATGGCGCCTTCAGGTACGTGGATATGAATATCAACCTTGGCGTAGAAGTCATCATCTAGGCTCAAAAAGCTGGAGCGCGAGCGCACATAACTTAGTGCGGCTTGAGCTGACTCCTGCATGACTTCGCCCAGTTTACCGGTGCAGGTTAGCTTGCCTTTACCCGGTAGAATCGAAACTTCGGCAACGAGGAGGTCGCCTCCAACTTCGGTCCACGCGAGTCCCGTGCAAAGACCGACCTCGTGATGCTGATTGGTGAGCCCAATACGGAAGCGACGTGGTCCAAGGTACTTCTGTACGCTCTTGTCCGTCACGGTCTCGGTGATGTTCAGGTCGATTAGACCAGTGGCGGCAGCCTGCGGTGCCGGAGCTTCAGCTGCGGCGCTACCTTTCTTTTTCTTCGGTGGTGCAGTTTCAACCACCTCTTCCGTCACTTCAACGTCACCACTTGCATCGCTCGATTCGCTGGTGTCGCCAAGGTGATGCTTCTCTAGATGCTTACGCGCCAACTTGCGTAGCACAGCGCCAATCTCTCTTTCGAGATTACGGACGCCTGATTCCCTCGTGTAGTAGCGAACAAGCTCTTTTACAGCTGCCGGTGATACCGTTACATTGCTGTTAGCAAGCCCATTGGTTTTGAGCTGCTTTGGAACGAGGTACTGCTTAGCAATGGCCAGCTTCTCCTCTTCGGTATAACCGACTAGGCGAATGACTTCCATACGGTCCAAAAGTGGCTTCGATATGGTGTGCAAACTGTTGGCCGTCGCCATGAACATGACTTTGGACAGGTCGAAGTCGATGTCCAAATAGTGATCAACGAAGGTAGCATTCTGTTCCGGATCGAGCACCTCAAGGAGAGCCGAGGTTGGGTCACCGCGGAAGTCTTGGCTAAGCTTATCAACCTCGTCTAGGAGAACGACGGGATTCGCGCTGCCACATTTCTTGAGGGCATTAATGATCTTACCCGGCATCGAGCCGATGTAGGTACGGCGATGTCCACGAATCTCTGCCTCGTCACGGACGCCACCGAGCGAGATGCGCACAAACTTACGTCCGGTGGCCTCAGCCACGCTTTTTGCTAGCGAGGTTTTACCAACCCCGGGAGGTCCTGCTAAGCATAGAATCGGACCTTTCAGTTCCGTGACTAGTGCACGGACCGATAGGTACTCGAGTATCCGATCCTTAACCTTCTCTAAGCCGAAGTGATCCTGATCGAGCACCTGCCTTGAGAAGTTGATGTCACGCTTCTCGGTTGTGTACTCATTCCACGGCAAGGACAGGACCGTTTCGATGTAATTGCGTACGACCGTCGCTTCTGCCGACATTGGCGACATGTGCTTCAGCTTGCGTATTTCTTTATTAACCTTATCGCGAGCTTCCTCGGACAGTTTTTTCTTCTTGGCGAGATTCTCGATTTCCATGATCTCGGCGCGACCATCATCGCGATCACCGAGTTCCTTCTGAATGGCCGCCATCTGCTCATTCAGGTAGTACTCTTTTTGAGTCTTCTCCATCTGACGCTTGACCCGGGCGCGGATCTTCTTCTCAACGCGCATGATCTCGATCTCAGACTGGATGAATCCATAAAGGTCTTCGAGTCTCTGTCTAGGATCGGTCTGCTCGAGTAACCGTTGTTTGTCCTGCAGCTTTAGATTGGTTAGGTGAGCAACCAGCGTATCTGCGAGCTTCGACTCGTTCTCGATTTGCGCAATCGATAGGAGCATCTCTGGCGGGATGCGTTTATTCAATCTGACATAATTGTCGAACGCCATCTTTACAGTGCGGATGAGCGCTTCGTTTTCCACGCCAGTGCTTTGTGGCTCCGGTAGCGGTTCCGCCTCGACCATGAAGAACTCTTCGGTCTG
>Ga0078894_10002601_pt1 | contig 13691 bp, 11 predicted proteins | sample LauGreSu1BDMLBSD_2_FD_67506 | JGI IMG/M metagenome (GOLD analysis project Ga0078894, IMG submission 67506) | Freshwater lake microbial communities from Lake Michigan, USA - Su13.BD.MLB.SD (version 4) (version 4) | ecosystem: Environmental > Aquatic > Freshwater > Lake | place: Lake Michigan...
CCGCTTACGCGGACTTCGGGGGCCATGATTTCTCTGTTCAGGCGGTGTTTGCGTTCCTCGCGTTGTCGGCGATCGCGGAATTCAGTAGCGATGGTTCAATCCTTCAAAAAAAACCTGTTTCAACATGAAACAGTGAAACTCCGTCGCGTCTTCGACGTCCAAGCATGAAGTCAACCAGTGAAATCAAAGTTTGGCGGCAATGTCCGAAGCTAACTTTTCAGTAAAGGCTTCGAGTGACATGACCCCGAGATCTACATTGCCTCGGGCTCGCACTGCGACGGTACCTGCTGCTTTTTCCTTGTCACCCATGACGAGGATGTATGGCAACTTTTGCATTGAATGCTCGCGTATTTTATACGTAATCTTCTCGTTTTTCAGGTCTTGGGTAACCCTAAACCCTTGATTTTTCAGCTTTTTGACTACATCTTGGACGTAATCTGCTTGCGAATCGGTGATATTGAGCACCGCAACTTGAACCGGAGCCAGCCAAACCGGCAAGGCGCCTGCATGCTGTTCTATCAAAATACCAATAAAACGCTCCAAGCTTCCAACGATAGCTCGGTGCAACATGATGGGCCTGTGACGCGCACCATCTTCACCCACATATTCAGCGCCAAGCCGCTCAGGCATATTGGGGTCCACCTGCATGGTGCCGCACTGCCATTCACGACCAATCGCGTCTTTCAAGGTGTATTCAATTTTTGGGCCGTAAAACGCGCCCTCACCTGGCAGGTATTGGAAGTCGCAACCTGAAGCCTTCAAGCCTTCGGCCAAGGCCTGTTCAGCTCGGTCCCAACTTTCTTCTGAACCAATGCGCTTTTCGGGACGGGTGGACAATTTGTAAATGATGTCGGTATAGCCAAAATCTTTGTAGACCTTTTGCAGCAAGGTGGTGAATGCAATTACCTCTGACTGAATTTGTTCTTCCGTACAAAAAATATGTCCGTCGTCTTGGGTAAAAGCTCGTACACGCATGATGCCGTGTAAGCCACCCGAGGGCTCATTGCGATGGCATTGGCCAAACTCACCAAAACGCAAAGGCAAATCACGGTAACTCTTGAGCCCTTGGTTAAATATGATCAAGTGGCCAGGGCAGTTCATGGGCTTGAGCGCATAGTCACGTTTTTCAGACTCGGTGACAAACATGTTTTCACGGTATTTGTCCCAATGCCCGGTTTTCTCCCACAAGCCTTGGTCGAGAATTTGCGGGCCTTTGACCTCCAAATAGCCGTTATCTCGGTAAACCTGACGCATGTATTGCTCGACCTCTTGCCACAGCGTCCAACCCTTGGGATGCCAGAACACTGTGCCAGGAGAATGCTCATCAATGTGAAACAAGTCCAACTCACGGCCCAGTTTTCGATGGTCACGCTTTTCAGCTTCTTCCAACATCGTCAAGTACTGTTGCAAATCGTCTTTGCTGGCCCAGGCCGTGCCATAAATTCGCTGAAGCATTTCATTGCGATGGTCGCCCCGCCAATAAGCACCTGCCACCTTCATCAACTTGAAATGCTTGAGCTTGCCGGTACTAGGCACATGGGGGCCACGACACAAATCGGTGAAGTCACCCTCGCTGTAAAGCGATACATCTTCATTGGCAGGAATAGAGGTGATGATCTCGGCTTTGTAGTGCTCGCCAAGTTTTTTGAAATGGGCAACGGCTTGGTCTCTTGGCATGACTTGACGCGTGACGGTCTCGTCCTTAGAAGCCAACTCTGTCATTTTCTTTTCGATCAAACCAAGGTCATCAGGGGTGAAAGGTCGGCTGTATGAAAAGTCATAGTAAAAACCGTTCTCTATCACGGGTCCGATAGTGACTTGTGCTTCAGGAAATAAAGACTTCACAGCGTAGGCAAGTAAATGGGCTGTGGAATGGCGAATGACTTCCAAGCCTTGGGCATCTTTGGCCGTCAATATGGCCAAACGAGCGTTTTCTTGAATCACATAGCTGGTGTCGACCACCTCGCCATTGACATTACCCGCCAAAGCCGCTTTGGCCAAGCCTGCGCCGATAGACAGCGCAACATCTGCAACCGTGACAGGGCCAGGGTATTCGCGAAAAGAGCCATCCGGCAGGGATATTTGGAGCATAGGTTGGATCAGTTAGCCGTGAAAGTAAAACAAAAGCGCGGTGAGAACCGCGCTTACATGCTTGCAGATGTTATTTTCCCATAAAAAACAGGCCCCTAGAGGCCTGTTTTGTGGATCACTTAGCCCTGCAAATCAATGGAATTGCTCTTCTTCGGTAGAACCTGTCAAAGCGGTAACGCTGGATTGACCGCCTTGAATGACAGTGGTGACGTCATCAAAGTAGCCGGTTCCCACTTCTTGTTGGTGTGAAACAAAACTGTAACCACGGTCGCGGGCCGCGAATTCTGGCTCTTGAACCTTCTCAACATACGCAGACATGCCACGTGCGGCGTAGTCTTGCGCCAAGTCAAACATGTTGAACCACATAGAGTGAATACCCGCCAAAGTGATGAACTGGTATTTGTAACCCATGGCACCCAGTTCACGCTGGAACTTAGCAATGGTTGCGTCATCAAGATTTTTCTTCCAATTGAAAGAAGGTGAGCAGTTGTATGCAAGCATCTTTCCAGGATGAACCTTGTGGACTGCCTCTGCAAATTTACGCGCAAATTCCAAATCAGGGGTACCTGTTTCGCACCACACCAAATCCGCGTAATAGGCATAAGCAATCGCACGAGAGACCGCTTGGTCCATGCCTTTTTTGGTTTTGTAGAAACCTTCTGCTGTGCGTTCGCCTGTGATGAAAGGCTTGTCATTGGCGTCGTAATCGCTGGTCAGCAAATCAGCGGCTTCAGCGTCGGTACGCGCAATCACGAGCGTGGGAACACCACACACATCGGCAGCCATACGAGCAGCAACCAACTTTTGCACCGCCTCAGCAGTAGGCACCAAGACCTTGCCGCCCATGTGACCGCATTTTTTGACCGAAGCCAATTGATCTTCAAAGTGCACACCGCCAGCACCTGCACGGATCATGGCTTTCATCAATTCAAAGGCATTCAACACACCACCAAAACCCGCTTCTGCATCAGCAACGATGGGGGCAAAGTAATCGATATAGCCTTTGTCTGAAGGATTAACGCCTTTGGACCACTGGATTTCATCAGCACGACGGAAAGTGTTGTTGATGCGCTCAACCACCGTAGGCACAGAGTCCACGGGGTACAGCGATTGATCGGGGTACATGGATGCATAAGAGTTGTTATCTGCCGCCACTTGCCAGCCAGACAGGTAAATGGCCTTGATACCGGCTTTGACTTGCTGCATGGCTTGACCGCCTGTCAATGCGCCAAGGCAATTGACATAGGCTTCGTTATTCACCAAGTCCCACAGCTTTTCTGCACCACGACGTGACAAGGTGTATTCAATGGGAAAAGAACCACGCAGACGCACCACATCAGCAGCGCTGTAACCCCGCTTGATGCCCTTCCAACGAGGGTTGGTTGCCCAGTCTTTTTCGAGGGCACTGATCTGTTGTTCGCGGCTTAATTGCTCTGTGATGTCTTGTGGCATGTGTCACTCCAAGTGGAAGTTATGAATAAAAACGTTTCTAAGGGTTTATTCTATATCTTATATAAGAGTTAAATCGTCTCTTATGTCTTATATATGAAATAAATTTAATCATTAAAAAACAAAAACTTATTAATAATATTTTGTATAGTGAAATATAAAATCGCAATACCAAAAAAATGAACCCATCAATTCCACCCCAATGGGGTGAAAGCCAAAAAATGGAGAAAACAACATCCTCATTGGGAAAAGCCACTATTTCTGCGAAAAAAAGGCTTTTTCTCCATTACGATAAGCACTGCCGACAAAAGCAATAAAGCTAGCGGCGTTTCACTCACTTCTAGAAGGAAAATGAAAATGGCAACTGCAAAGAAAGCAGCAAAAAAAACTGCTGCGAAAAAATCTCCCGCTAAAAAAGCCGCCGCTAAAAAACCTGTTGCAAAAAAAGCTCCAGCTAAAAAAGTAGCAGCGAAAAAAGCGCCCGCAAAAAAAGCACCCGCGAAAAAGCCAGTAGCTAAAAAAGCCCCTGCCAAAAAAGCAGTTGCTAAAAAAGCACCCGCAAAAAAAGCAGCAAAAAAAGCAGCAAAGAAAGTCGCAAAAAAGTCGCCCGCTAAAAAGCGTACGCCTAATGCCGCTTTCATGAAACCGCTGACACCCAGCGCGGCCTTGGCTGCAGTTGTAGGATCCACTCCTTTGGCTCGCACCGAAGTTGTCAGCAAATTGTGGACATACATCAAAAAGCACGCTTTGCAAGACAAAGTCAATAAGCGCAACATCAATGCAGATGACAAGCTCAAAGCCGTGTTTGGTAAATCGCAAGTCACCATGTTTGAACTTGCAAGCCTGATTGGTAAGCACTTGTCATAAGTTCTTCCAGCATAAAAAAAGGGCCGCGTATGCGGCCCTTTTTTTTATTTAAAACCCTTACAACTTTGTGAAGGTAAATTCCCCTGGGGAAAGAATGGGGTCTACATTGATTTGTATGGTGTCATGAGGCCCAAATTGACCTTCAAGCAACATCTTAGACAGCGGATTTTCAATGCGCTGTTGTATTGCTCTCTTAAGTGGCCTAGCGCCAAAAACCGGGTCAAATCCCACTTTAGCCAACTCCTCCAAAGCTGCCACAGACACGTCCATACCTAAGTCCATACGGGCAAGCCGGTCTGAAAGAACTTTCAATTGGAACTCTGCGATCTTGGCAATGTGTTTGGCATCAAGGGAATGGAAGACGACCGTTTCATCGATTCGATTTAAAAATTCTGGTCTAAAGTGGTTTTTTAACTCGTCCCACACAGCCTCCTTGATATCGAGGTAATCTGCGCCTGTCATTTTTTGGATCAATTGCGATCCAATGTTTGAAGTCATGGCTATGACCGCGTTCTTAAAATCCACGGTGCGACCTTGACCATCGGTCAATCGCCCGTCGTCAAGAACCTGCAAAAGAATATTAAATACATCTGGATGGGCTTTTTCAATTTCATCCATCAAGATCACGGAATAAGGTTTGCGGCGAACAATTTCAGTTAAGTAGCCCCCTTCTTCGTAACCCACGTAGCCAGGTGGCGCGCCAATGAGTTTGCTCACCGAGTGCTTCTCCATGAATTCGCTCATATCGATGCGAACCAAATGGTCCTCGCTGTCAAACAAAAACCCAGCGAGCGCCTTGCAAAGCTCTGTTTTACCGACGCCTGTGGGACCTAAAAACAGAAATGAGCCTGTTGGTCGGGAAGGATCACTCAATCCTGCCCGACTGCGGCGAATGGCGTTGGACACCGCCACGATGGCTTCATCTTGTCCCACAACCCGTGCGTGAAGCCGCTCCTCCATTAGAAGCAATTTTTCCCGCTCGCCTTGCATTAACTTAGAGACAGGAATACCAGTGGACCGGGCAACAACTTCAGCAATTTCTTCAGCACCCACTTGGGTCCTTAGAAGGCGCATAGCAGGGGCTTGTCCATCGGGAGCGTCGACTGCATTCGCTGCTTTCATACGCTTTTCCAATTCGGGCAATTTGCCGTATTGAAGTTCGGCCACTTTGTTGAAGTCACCTTTGCGTTTGAGCTCTTCAATTTGAAAGCGGGTACGGTCAATTTCCTCTTTGATCACAGCGCCGCCTTGCGCTTGGGCTTTTTCGGACTTCCAAACTTCCTCTAGGTCGGCATACTCTTTTTGAAGCTTGAGAATCTCTTCTTCAATAAGCGACATGCGTTTTTGGGATGCATCGTCTTTTTCTTTGCGAACCGCCTCTCTTTCAATCTTCAATTGAATGAGTCGCCGCTCCAACTTGTCCATGATCTCAGGCTTGGAGTCGATTTCAATTTTGATTTTGGCGGCTGCCTCGTCGATTAAATCAATGGCCTTGTCTGGCAGAAAGCGGTCGGTGATGTAGCGGTGCGAAAGTTCTGCTGCTGCAACAATGGCGGGGTCGGTAATTTCTACACCATGATGTACTTCATATTTTTCTTGCAATCCACGCAAGATGGCAATGGTGGCTTCCACAGAAGGTTCACCCACAATGATTTTTTGAAAACGTCGCTCTAAGGCAGCATCTTTTTCGATGAAGCGACGGTATTCGTCAAGGGTCGTTGCACCCACACAATGCAACTCACCCCTGGCCAAAGCAGGCTTGAGCATATTGCCTGCATCCATGGCACCTTCAGCTTTGCCAGCACCCACCATGGTGTGGATCTCATCGATGAAGACAATGGTTTGTCCTTCGTCCTTGGCCAACTCATTCAAGACGCTTTTGAGTCGCTCTTCAAAATCACCCCTGAACTTAGCACCAGCCAAAAGGGATGCCATGTCCAAGGACAAAACACGCTTTCCTTTTAAAGAATCCGGTACCTCACCAGACACGATGCGCTGAGCAAGACCTTCAACAATGGCAGTCTTTCCAACGCCTGGCTCGCCAATAAGCACAGGGTTATTTTTACTGCGTCTTTGAAGGACTTGGATAGCTCTGCGAATTTCATCATCTCGTCCAATGACCGGATCGAGCTTTCCCATTCTGGCTCGCTCAGTCAAGTCAAGTGTGTATTTTTTGAGAGCACCTCGCTGACTCTCTTCATCAGCAGACTTGACCGTTTCACCACCCCTTAAAGACTCGACAGCTGCTCCCAGGTTTTGCCTGCTCAAGCCGTGCCGTCTGGCAAGCTGTCCCAAATCAGACTTTGAATCGGATAAGGCCAGTAAAAACATTTCGCTGGCTACGAATTGGTCTCCCCTCTTGAGGGATTCCTTTTCAGCTGACTGCATCAAAGTGACCAAATCACGCCCAACTTGAACTTGGTCTTGACCGTGAACTTCGGGTAACTTTGCAATTTCCTCTTCACTGTCCTTCAAAAGTCCAGCGATATTGACGCCTGAGCGCATCAACAAGGTACGCGGGCCATCGTCTTGACGCAACATAGCGACCAATAGATGACATGGCTCGATATAAGCTTGATCTTTGGCAAGTGCAAGTGACTGCGCATCAGACAGCGCTTCTTGGAATTTGGTGGTTAGTTTATCGAGCCGCATATTTATCCTTTGAGACCTAAGCCGTTTACTTCAGGTGAGGCGGTCGACAGAGAATTCAAGATGGACTAAAGGCCCTAACTCTGTGGTGAAGCATTGTTGGCCTCAATGCCCCATCTTGCCAAGGCTTGATCATCACTTATTCTGGCGTCTACCCAATGTGAGCCATTAGGCCCTGTTTCTTTCTTCCAAAATGGTGCTTGAGTTTTCAAATAGTCCATTAAAAATTCACATGCTTGAAAACTTTGACCTCGGTGGGCAGAGGTCACAGCAACCATCACGATTTGATCTAGAGGATATAAGATGCCTACCCTGTGTATTACTTTTGCAGAAATAATGTCGAATCTTGCTTTAGCCGCATTCAGCATTTGCTCAATAGATTTTTCGGTCATCCCAGGGTAATGCTCCAACTCCAAAGTCGATACTTTGTCGCCGTCGTTTCTGTCCCTGACCGTACCGACAAAAACACATACGGCACCTATATCAGCCTTTGCCGAACGCAATGTCTGCACTTCTCGGCTTACATCAAAGTCTTCAGTTTGTATAAGCACTGAAAAAGTCATATCAGCCACCTGTTACAGGAGGAAAAAAGGCAACCTCACAGCCTTCAGACAACAAGGCATTGTCGTCACAGACCTCATGGTTAACAGCGACACGAATAGCCTTGCCAGAGGCCAAGGCCTGGTCATATTTTGGGTTTAAGTGCATCAATTCAGCGCGCAACTGAGCGACGTTGAGGGCCAAAGTGTCATGCTCTTGAACACTCAGGCCAAGTTGCTCTCTCAAGGATGAGAAAAATCTAAGCGTAACTTTCATGACATTAAATCTTTGAATGAAAGAAAATTGACCATGTCCCCAGGTGCAATGATGGTTGATGGTGGGTTATCAACCAAGCCATCAGCCCACACCGCAGAAGTCAGGACGCCGGAACTTTGATTGTGAAACAAGTCCAATCCATCGTTTTGATTTCGCTTTACGCGTAAAAATTCTCTGCGCTTATCGGACTTTGGCAAAGCAAAGTCTGCTCTGGTCAACGTAGGCTTGACTGTTAAATACAGACATCCTTGAAGGGATAAAACAAAGGGTCTGACTAACAGCAAGAAAGTCACCAAGCTTGATACAGGGTTTCCTGGCAAGCCAATAAAGTGCGCCTGTTTATCTGGGTCGGATTGGTTTTTGACATGGCCATAGGCAAAAGGTTTGCCGGGCTTGATCGACAAGGCCCAGAGATGAAGCTCCCCAAGCGTCTGAACAGCAGGTTTGACAAAATCAGCTTCACCAACAGAAACCCCGCCACTGGTGAGAATCAAATCATGATCTAGCGCAGCCTGAGACAGGGCTTTGACAGTTTTTTCAGGATCGTCCGGCACATTCCCCATGTCGGTGACAAGACATCCCAAACGTTCAAGCAAAGAACGTAAAAAAAATCGATTTGAATTGAAAATAGAACCTGTCGGCAAAAGATGCGGTTCGATGTCCCCAGGCATGACCAATTCATCGCCAGTGGAAAACAAAGCGACTTTAGGACTGTCAGCGACAGTCAAAGAAGACAAGCCAATGCTGGCGGCCAAACCCAATGAGCCAGGGTCTAAGCGAGTACCTTTAGGAAGCAGCACAATGTCTTTATCAATGTCTTCACCTTTTTTACGAATGCATTGACCTACCGCAGGCGAAGTTTGAAAACGCACATGCGAGTCATCAACCAAGGTCACCTCTTCTTGCATAACCACGGCATCGGCTCCCATAGGGACTGGTGCACCTGTAAAGATTCGTGCCACTTCGCCAGCATTCAATGGTGAGGCTGAATGGCCAGCAAGAATGCGTTGACCTAACTTTAAAACACCACCATTTAAAGATAAATCTGCAACTCGTAAGGCGTATCCATCCATCGCTGAATTATCAAAAGATGGGACTTGAATTGCTGACACCAAGTCTTGCGCCAAAACATAACCATCTGCCCTAAAGGTTGACACATTCAAAGCTCTGTTCAGCGGCGTGGCACATAGCAACAGCTTTTTCAGAGCTTCATCTAATGAGATTAAGGAAGATGGGTTCATGGAAGTGGCGATGCGTAAACGAATCTATCTTGGTTTTTGATGAGCCATTCAGCAATGGCTTCAGGGTCGTCTAGAGGCAAGACTGGCAGGGCTGTAGGCACTGGGAAATCAGCTGTTGCAGAACAAGCAACGGCCACAACAAAATCATCGGAGAACAACAAGGGATTCTGTGAGGACGCCTGCGGTCTGATAACTTCGACTTTCAACAGATCACTGCTTTTGAATCCTTCTACAAAAATCCAATCAACCCCATCATACATTTGGGCAATTACCTCATGGATGGACATATGAGAGGTTCGCTCAAAAGTTCTTTGCAAACTCATGCTGCGATCAGAAACCAATACCACCTCAAACGAACCCGCCTGCTTCATTCTCCAACTGTCTTTTCCTGGGTGATCAATCTCAACCGAGTGGTGAGAGTTCTTCACTGTAGACACTCGCATACCGCGTTCTTTGAACAACCGAATCAGATGTTCAATCAGGGTCGTTTTCCCGGAACCGGAAGCACCCACAAATGCAAGCACATGCATCATGAAGGAGAGTCTCCATCGACATGGACAGCAATGAAATTTTTTAAAGCTGGGAGGTCTGCAGGCATCACACTCACAAATTGTGGCAACGCTTCGATCTCTGCAAAAGCTGGAGGGCATGGTGGTTGTATCCCAATAGCCTCCAGAATTGTTTGGGAGAATTTGATGGGTAATGCTGTTTCCAGCACCAACATCGGAACATTTTGATCGTGAAAATCGAGCGCAACTTTTAAGCCATCAGCGGTGTGCGGGTCTATCAACTCACCCATCACTTTATGGACATGACGAATTGTTTTTAGCCTGTCTTGATGTGTGCTTTTGCCGCTTAAAAAACCAAACTGTTCTTTTGCAAAAGCAAATGACGGATGCTCAGTGAGTGAGAACTGACCCGTGCGGACTAACTCCTCGGCAAAGAGGTTTTTTACAGTCTTGGCATCTTTGCGCAGGAGGTCAAAAATAAATCGTTCAAAGTTACTTGCCTTTGAAATATCCATTGAAGGACTTGATGTCTCGAATGTATTTTTACCAGAACGTGCCTTATAGGTGCCCGTTCGAAAAAACTCGTCGAGAACATCGTTTTCATTGGTGGCGACAATGAGGTTTTGAATTGGCAGCCCCATCATTCGCGCGACATGACCAGCACACACATTGCCAAAGTTTCCACTGGGAACAGTGAAACTCACCTTTTGTTTTGAGTTTTGAGTCGCCTGAAAGTAACCTGAAAAATAATAAACAACTTGAGCCAATAACCTAGCCCAATTGATGGAATTCACAGTGCCAATTTGGTACTTGCGCTTGAAACTCAAGTCATTAGAGACGTGCTTGACCAAATCTTGACAGTCATCGAAAACCCCTTTAATTGCAATATTGTGAATATTGGATTCATTCAAAGAAAACATTTGGGCTTGTTGAAACTTACTCATGCGCCCATGCGGACTGGTCATGAATACTTGAATCCCTTTTTTACCCTTCATGGCATATTCAGCAGCGCTTCCTGTGTCCCCTGAGGTGGCTCCCAAAATATTCAATGTTTGCTGGCGTCTTTCAAGTTCATATTCAAACAAATTGCCAAGCAACTGCATTGCCATATCTTTGAAAGCCAAGGTTGGCCCATTGGACAAAGCAAGCACAAAAACATTGTCAGGGTAAGCTCTCAATGGCGTTATCAGCGAACTGCCAAACACTTCTTTTGTATATGTCTTTAAACACAGCCTTCTTAAATCATCAGCAGGAATATCATCAATGTACAAAGACAAAATTTCAAATGCCAGTGAGGCATAACCTTCACTGCGAAAAATGTGTCGCCAATGCTCGAGTTTCTCTTCATTGACTGAAGGGTAAGACTCTGGAAGGTACAAACCACCATCAGGGGCTAGACCTTCGAGCAAAATATCGCAAAACCGCTGTCGCTCAGCATAGCCTCGCGTAGAAACATAAAACATCAGATCAACTCTTCTTTTCGAATTCGAATAATGGGTTCAATCACAGTCGCTAAAGATTGAATTTTTACCAACGCACCATTCATTTGGGATTCAGGGCATTGATGCGTCAAGATGATCAGTTCAGTACTCTCCTCCCTGTTGTGAGAAGGTTGTTGAAGCATGGCATCAATGCTGATATTGAACTCTGCGAGGATTCCTGTCACGCTTGCCAGTACGCCAGCTTGGTCAGCCACACCTAAGCGCAAATAATAAGCGGTCAAAACCTGATCGATCGATAAGATAGGAATATCTCGCATTTCTTGAGGCTGAAAAGCCAAATGAGGAACCCTGTTCAAAGGGTCTGCGGTATGCAATCGGGTGATGTCTACCAAGTCTGCGATCACAGCACTGGCGGTAGGCTCACTGCCCGCCCCTTTGCCATAGTAGAGCGTGGTTCCTACGGCATCGGCTTGAACCATCACCGCATTCATGGCCCCTTCCACATTTGCAATGATCGATTTAGCAGGTACCAAGCAGGGATGAATTCTCAGCTCTATGCCATCCGGGGTTTGTTTGGCGATGCCAAGAAGTTTTATACGGTACCCGAGTTGCTCAGCAAAACGAATATCTTGTGATTGAAGCTGAGTGATACCTTCAATGTAGGCATTTTTGAATGGCATCCGAACGCCAAATGCGATAGCCGCCATGATGGAGGCCTTGTGCGCCGCATCAATGCCTTGGATATCAAAAGTCGGGTCAGCCTCCGCATAACCAAGGCTTTGCGCCATCTCCAGTGCTTGCTGAAAAGACCAATTTTTCTCTCTCATCTGTGAAAGGATGAAATTGGTGGTCCCGTTAATGATGCCTGCAATCCACTCAATTCGGTTGGCAGTCAAACCCTCTCGCAAAGCTTTGATGATGGGAATGCCACCAGCCACAGACGCTTCAAAAGCAACCATGACGCCTTTTCGGTGCGCAGCCTCAAAAATTTCAGTCCCATGAACAGCCAATAAAGCTTTGTTCGCAGTGACCACGTGCTTTCCCGACTCAATCGCTGCCATCACCAATTCGTAAGCGATGCCATAGCCACCAATGAGCTCAACCACGATATCAATTTCAGGGTTGGCAATGATTTGTCGACCATCACTCACGACAACGCAGTCATGGCCAACAAGAGACCGCGCCCTTTCGACATCGATATCTGCAACCATTGAAATACGAATGTTGCGTCCGGCTCTTCGCTGAATTTCCTCTTGATTCCGATTCAAAACTTGGTAAGTTCCAAGCCCAACAGTACCTATTCCCAGAAGACCAATATTCATAGGCTTCATGCTGTTGGGTGCTTTCTGTATTGGTCAAGGAATTTAGCGATACGTGCTATTGCAATACGCAGATCGTCTTCATGGGGCAAAAAAACAATTCGAAAATGATCTGTGCTTGGCCAGTTGAAGCCTGTACCTTGCACCAATAAGACTTTCGTCTCCTGCAATAGCTCATTGATGAATTGCTGATCATCCTTAATGGGGTACATCTTGGGATCTAGCTTTGGAAACATATAAAGCGCAGCTTGGGGCTTAACGCATGTGACACCGGGGATGGCGGTAATGAGCTCATAGGCCAAGTCTCTTTGCCGACGCAACCTACCACCTGGCTTGATTAAGTCGTTAATCGTTTGATAACCACCTAAGGCAGTTTGAATGGCGTTTTGACCGGGTACGTTGGAACATAAGCGCATTGAAGACAGCATATTGAGGCCTTCAATATAGTCTTTAGCGGGTTTTTTTTCGCCTGAAACCATCAACCAACCGGCTCTGTAACCGCAAGAGCGGTAACTTTTCGACAATGAATTGAAGGTAAGGGTCAAAACATCTTTAGAGAGGCTCGCAATAGCTGTGTGCTTGACGTCTTCGTACAAGACCTTATCGTAGACCTCATCCGCAAAAAGGACCAAACCAAACTCACGCGCAACTTGCACAATTTCTTTAAGCAACTCATCGGAATACAAGGCGCCAGTGGGATTATTGGGATTGATCACCACAATCCCTTTGGTGTTGGGTGTGATTTTTGATCGAATATCGGCAATATCAGGCATCCATCCATTGGACTCATCGCACATATAGTGAACAGGTGTTCCGCCTGAAAGACTCACTGCTGCAGTCCACAATGGGTAATCTGGCGCAGGTAACAGCATTTCGTCACCATCATTAAGCAATGCATTGGTCGCCATGACAATCAATTCGCTGGCACCATTGCCTAGGTAAATATCATCTAAGGTGACGCCGTCCACGCCCTGCTCTTGGCTGTATTGCATGACAGCTTTTCTGGCTGCAAAAATACCTTTGCTGTCCGAATAAGCCGCCGCACTGGGCAAATTACGGATCATGTCCTGCTGGATTTCCTCGGGCGCATCAAACCCAAACACCGCTAAATTTCCAATGTTTAGCTTGATGATCTTGTGCCCTTCTTCTTCCATTTGACGGGCTTTATCTAAAACAGGCCCACGAATGTCGTAGCAGACATTGGCAAGCTTGGCAGATTTATGGATGGTTTTCATAGACTCTCCCTATGCGTGTGCAGGGCTAAAACCTATAATTTGACCATACTTCAAGGGCTATCCGCCTTTCTAT
>Ga0078894_10002602_pt1 | contig 13685 bp, 6 predicted proteins | sample LauGreSu1BDMLBSD_2_FD_67506 | JGI IMG/M metagenome (GOLD analysis project Ga0078894, IMG submission 67506) | Freshwater lake microbial communities from Lake Michigan, USA - Su13.BD.MLB.SD (version 4) (version 4) | ecosystem: Environmental > Aquatic > Freshwater > Lake | place: Lake Michigan, USA...
AATTGCAACGTTGTTACCAAGGGTGGTGCCCGAGAAAAGAGCACTCGTACCGACACCCACGTTGGCTGACCCTAATGAGAGGCTGCTAAGGGCACAAGCACCCAAGGCAGAGTTGCCACCGGCTCCTGGAACAGTAAGGTTGGAGAGAGAGGCGTATCCGATAGAAGTGTTTAAGTTTACCTTTGTCCCATCGCTGACATATCCGTAAACGGTGCCTACTGTGGCGGGAGTGGCAATGGGGGTAGTGGGAGCGTCAGCCCAACAAATTGCGTTTGCGCCAGTGCTTGAGAGGAACTGACCGGTAGTGCCGCAAGACCCTGCGCAATCTACAATACCAGCTCCCGGTTTAATGGCCAGAGTGCTGTCACCCGTGATCCAGCAAAAACCGGAAAATGGGCCAATAGCGAGTTGGCAGTTACCTGCAGTGTTTGTAACATTTATTCCCGTGCCGAGTGCTATGTTGAAGCATCCAGTTGACAGGAACGAGTTAGCGCTTGGACCGATGCCAATGTTACAACGTCCGGTAGTAACTCCATTGAGAGCCCCACGACCCAGAGCAACGTTATCCCTGCCCGACGTCAAAGCATTGAGCGAGTCCTTCCCGAGAGCGATGTTTCCAAAACCGGTCACGGTTCCAACGGTCATGGAGTTCGCACCAATTGCCACGTTCCAGAAACCAGTGCTCAGGTTGTTAGCTGCCTGGAAGCCGACTGCAACGTTCTCACAACCCGTGGTTGAAAACTCCATTGCTTCGGGGCCAATGGCCACGTTGGCGTTTCCGCCCTGAAGGCAGCACAGGGAGTTAAGCCCAAGTGCAATGTTATAGAAACCCGTCGTTAAGCCTTGGAATATGCAGTCGCCTAAGCCATAGTTGCCGTTTACGATGTCTGTACACCCGAAAACAGTACCCTCAACGCTAGGGGTGGCGGAAGGCACACTAGCGGCTGGCCCCCACTTTAAGCCGGTAGCACATGTAGAGTCAGCGATGAGAACCTGACCATCTGTTCCTACGGATAACGCAACTGGGGTGCTTGCCGCAGTTCCGGTAATTAACGCCCCCTGCCCTGTAACACAGCTCTTGGGGATCGCCTGAATTGCAATGTCGTACGCAGCCTTAACCGCAAAGGGGGTCGCAGCCAGGGCGGAGGAGGTGCTATTTACAGCGTCGGAAAGCTGAACAGCTCCGGAACCAGTAGTGCTCGCAGCGTTAATGGACACCACGGGAGTTGTTCCCGCAGTGACGTTAATAGGGGGGACACCTGTTACTGAACCGACAACGGTGCCGCTAGCGGCATTTGTAATTTGACCTTGAGAGTTTACCGTTACGGTAGCATTCGTGTAGGTGCCTGCAGTAACGGTTGTGTTGGCAAGAGAGATTGTACCGGAGATGCCAATGGGACCTCCCTGTAGTCCAGTCCCAGTAAAAATGCTGGTGACGGTTCCGGTTGCCAGAGAATTAATTATAACATTTTGCGGAGTTCCGGACAGGGAGATTCCCGAGCCGGCGGTAATGGCGTTAACCCCGATGTTTGAAACTGTGACGTTGCCTGTGGCAGAGCTAACGGAAATACCGTTGCCTGCAAGGATCGAGGATACTCCACCTCCACCACCTCCAGTTGAGGACAGGGTTCCTTCCTGAGACACGAAGAGACCCGAACCCACAATGAAGGGGTTGTAAGGTCCCCTTACTGTCCAGGCCAAAGGAGTATAAAAAGGGTTGTTTGGAATGGGGTTGGAGTAGGGGGGCGGAGTCGGCAACGCCATTTTACTCGTCACTATCGATGAGTGGTTTTACCCGCGGCGGCGCCAAGAGCGTTCACCCGCTCTACAGCTCATGAATAGAAAAACTCGTAAGGTTAGCCATATAGCATCCTGACATGTTGATGACGCCAGTTCCAGCGCAAACAGTCACACAACCGGTTGCTGCAGGTACAAAGACACCGCTAAAGGTGGGGGATCCAATAAAATTGGATGCGGGGAGCGCCAAAACCCCTGTAAATCCGTTTTCAATAGTGGACGTTGAAGAGCAGGCTAAGTAGAAACAAAACTGGTTGCAACCTGCGGTGCTAATGCTAAACCCGCAACCACCTAGAGCGGCACTTACATAGTATCTCTTGCCTGTCGTAACTAAAACATTTGACCCACTGACTGTAAAACCGCTGCTTTGGATAAGCGAAAGGTTAACCTGGTGGTAGGAAACATTTGTAACGGTTTGACCTGCTCCCTTAAATAAAGCGTAATTGCTAGAAGGCGTAGCCCAGACAACAGCATTTGCCCCATTCGAAGTCAAAATCTGGCCAGTGGTTCCACAGGAGCCAGCACAGTCAATGATTCCCGCCCCAGGCCTAATGGCCTTGGTGCTGTCCCCGGTGAGCCAGTTACAAGATGCTCCAAATCCGGTGCCCCAGCCAATAGCCAGCTGGCAAGACCCCACGTTACTGACGACCTGGGCTTGGGGTCCGATTACAACGTTATTTGAACCGGAAGTTATAGAGCACCCTGCCTGAAACCCCAATGCGGTGTTGCCTGACCCGGTAGTGCTGTTGAGGGACTGCATTCCGAGGGCAGTGTTACAATTGCCCGAGATATTGTTCCGTAAGGCATTTTTTCCTAAAGCCGTATTGCAGAAACCGGTGGTAAGATAGCAAGAGCTAAAGACTCCAACGGAGGTGTTATCTTCACCGCTCGTAAGTGAACCTAACGCACCATACGCAACACCCGTATTAGAGGAACCCGTCATAGATGGCCCACTCATTATCGCATCGCCAAACGCACTGTTAAAGGTGCCGGTAGCGTTTTGCAGAGATCCCGCCCCAATAGAAATTCGGTGAGTGTTTGTTGTGCACCCGTAAACCAACCCCAGCGTGGTTGCAGTGGCAATCGACACACTGGGTGGAGCAGCCCAACACAATCCCGATGAAGCAGTGGTGCATGAGTACAGAATTTGACCGTTTGCCCCGGCGGGGAGAGGTGACGGAGTATTGGCAGAAGTCCCCGTAATGAGGGATCCCTTGGACACAATGCAAGAGCAAGGAATTGCCGCTACCCCAGAAGACGCTGAAGTAACGATACCGAGGGAGTTAACTGAAAAAGTAGAGTTGGTATAGGTTCCTGCCGTTACTCCGGAAGTTGGAATGGAAATGGTGCCTGAACTCGTGATGGTGCCTCCCGAGAGACCAGTACCAGCAGTGACTGAAGTCAGAGTGCCGAAAGACGGGGTGGCCCAGCAGAGACCGGTGGAAGTCAGAGAACACGCATATAGAATCTGTCCGTTCGTGCCAACAGGCAATGCCGAAGCGGTGGAGGGGCTGGTGGCTGAAATGATGGTTCCCTTTGCAGTCAAGCAAGAGAGAGGAATGTAAGTGGCGGCAGCTCCAGAAGGAGTGATTGCCAGGGACCCGTCGGTTCCGGCTTGGGTCTCCGCAGTTGTTGCCAACTCCACAATACCAGCGCTTGTTGTCGAAGCATTCCCAGGCTGAAAGCCAGCGTCAATGAATTGCCATGCAATTCCATTCGATAACCACCAGTCACCGACGTGGCAGAACTGGGCGCTACCTCCCGGAGGTGTCATCGTGCCTTGAGTGGTTACAATGACGAAGAAATTATCGTTACCTGCTGCCGGAGCTGGGAGGGTACTGCCAACAGTGAATCCAGCTGTGATTCCCTCGTCTGTTACAGTAAGGAGGAAGCCCGTAGAGGCATCAATGGTGCCAGCAAGTGTAATGTTTGAGGAGAGGGAGACGGCATTAATTTGCTGCTGCAGCAGATATCCCTGATTTGCCGTCAGTGCTTGGGTAGTGGAAGTGCTGTCGAGCCCGTCATAAAGTTGAACAGCACCTGGAGTAGAAGTCGAGGCGGCCAATACTCCGACCACGGGACTTGTGGCAGTGCCCCCGATGGTGATTGGGGAAGTGCCAGTGACCGAAGTCACCGCAACCGGGGGTGGAGCAACCCACTTCAGGCCAGATCCAGTTGTGTTATCAGCTGCCAGCAAATAGTCATTGGCACCAGCAGGAAGCACAGAGAATGCGCCGGAGCCTGTGCCAGCCAACAGGTTTCCTTTTGCTAGGAATGCAGCGCAAGGAATTCGAGCATTGGCAGCAGCCTGAGCGGCAGCAGCTGTGGTCTGAGCAACTGCAGCATTTGTTACTGCCTGATTGGCGGTAGACTGTGCAGCAGCAGCATTGATCAATGCTTGATTGGCGCAGGATTGTGCGTTGAGCGCAATCGAGCACGCACTGTTTGCGGTTGAGAGAGCAGTATTTGCCGTGGCAAGTGCGGTTGTCGAAGAGGAACCGGAACTTGCGGCAAGATCGTAAGCTTGCTTTACAGCGGCAGGGGTAGCTGCTTCTGTGGTGGAATTACTATTTACAGCGCTATTAAGTTGAACAACCCCCGGCACCGTTGAGGAAGCAGTATCAATAGAAATATTTTGAGGTGTTCCAGTGGTTACACGCAGGGGCAAAGTTGCCGTGACGGAACTTCCTCCCGGTGGCAAAGACGGGGTCGCAAATGTAATCCGACCGTACTGATCTACGGTGATTGTAGGATTGGTATATGTACCAGGACCAACTCCGGAGGGAGCAAGTGCGACGGTGCCTGTCGAGGTGATGGGACCACCAGTGAGACCCGTCCCGGTGTTAATCCGAGTGACAGTCCCAGGGGTCACAGGGGCTGGATTTGTATTCGAGATCGTCAGGTTACCGCCGCTCCCTGAGATGCTGATGCCGACACCGGCGGTCAGGGTGAGAACGCCGGTATTAGTAACGGTAACGACACCACCCGTGTTCGCAGACACAAAAATGCCCGACCCCGGAAGAATTGTAGAAATTCCTCCAGGACCGGTGCCTCCAGCACTGAGTGTGCCAGTAAGGTTGTCGATATAAATTCCGCCGCCTACGATGAACGGACCATATTCCCCCTTGATGTAGTTGGTCTCGGGGTAGTAAAATGAGTTGTTTGGGATCGGTTGCTGGGAGTTCGGGGGAGTGGGAAACGCCATCTTACCGGGACAATACTCTGTATATGAGTGGTTTTACCCGGTTGGTGAGCAAAGAAAAAGGACCCTGGAGGGTCCTTGCGATCAGGGTGTGTTCTGGAAAACGATTTTTCCGCAAGCGGTGTTGGATATCAGTCCATTGGAAACAAGGACGCAGAGCTGAGACCCTACCACACAGACCGAACTGTTCGCAATGAGGTTACTTCCTGGCCAGGTTGAGGAGATAGAGGTGGTGGAAGCTGTGGTGGCTGTCTCCTGCAACCAACAGAAACTCTGTAGTTCAGCTACACCGCCAGCCAGTGTTGTGTTACACAGTACAACGGTATAGCATCCTGATTTACCTACCCCTGCCGTCATCCCTGGGATTGCTGCTACACAGCATGCGGAGTTGGCGTTGATGGTGGGGATTGCACAGCAGTAAATGACCGGAACATTGTTCCACTGAACCGCGTTGGTTCCTGTGGAGGTCAGTGCTTGACCCATTGTTCCACAAGAACCGGCACAGTCAATAATTCCAGCTCCGGGTTTGATTGCTTTTGTGCTATCACCGGTGAGCCAGTTTTGAGTGCCGCTAAATCCGATGGCAAGCTGACAGGAACCCGTGGTATTGGGTAGCTGAACTTGGGGGCCTATGGCGACATTACAGTCTCCGGTGGTTTGATTACAGGAAGTGCAGCTGCCCACGCTAACGTTGTAATTACCCGTCGTGCAAAAACCCGCAAAGCTCCCCAATGCAAGATTGTGGCAACCCGTGACATTACAAGAGAGAGACGAGACGCCGACAGCCACGTTGGCAGGACCTGTAGATACGCAGTTCATGGCGTTGGCGCCAACGGCTGTATTATCGGATCCCGTGGTATTGCTATCTAAAGCAAGTGCTCCAAGCGCAGTGTTATAGCCTCCAGTTGTGTTGGCACTTAGGGCAGCATTACCAAAGGCCGCGTTGAAGTTACCACCCAAAGCGTTGTTTCGGAGAGCGAAACAACCCATCGCCGTTGTGCCTAAACCTAAACCACTTAAAGTCGCACCTTGGCCAATTGAGGTGACACCATTGAGACGGTAACATCCATAAACAACTCCCGCGACGGTATTGGTAGCCAGAGCCGGTGTACCCCAACAAACAGCATTTGCCCCATTGGAGACAAGAACTTGCCCGAGAGTTCCGGTAGAACCGGTGCAGTCCATTATGCCTTTGCCTGGGCGGATGGCGCCTGTGGAACAACCGGTGAGCCAGTAGCTAGTGGTTCCATAGCCAATCGCAAGCTGGCAGGAACCATCGACTACTGGAACAGCCACGCTGTTTCCAATCACTACGTTTGCACACCCGGTTCCAATTCCGGTACCTGTGGCCATACCGATGGAAACATTTCCGATTCCAGTGGTTGCGCTGGTTCCTGAGTTGTAACCTACAAACGTATTCTGTGTACCTGTCGTAAGGCTAAATCCAGAATAAGTACCCAAAACTGTATTTTGGCCGCCGGAAGTCAGTGCCTTTCCAGAGCAGAATCCGAAGGCAGCGTTATCCGCAGCCGATGTAGCTGCGAGGAGGGACTGAGCACCCACGGCAGTGTTTGTGGAGCCCGTATTTTGAGTGAGAGCCTGAGCGCCAAAGGCCACGTTGCAAGCGCCTGTGGTTACAACGCACAGAGCATCCCGACCAACAGCAGTGTTCAGGGTTCCCGAGGTCACCCCGCAAAGGGCATTAAAACCTGTCGACACATTATTGTTGGTGGTTCCTACACAACCGTAGAAACTACCGAGGACAACCGGAGTGGCAGCAGCACCTGCAGGGGCTGAACCCCAGCAAATTGCATTAGCACCATTTGAGATCAGAACCTGACCAGCGGTACCAGTGGTATTGGCACAGTCGATAATACCTGCACCAGGTTTGATGGCTTTGGTACTATCACCGGAGAGCCAGTAGTTAGTGCCACTCCAACCAATTCTCAGGGTGCAGCTGTCGGTTGGGTTTGTAGGCTGAGCGTAAGGGCCAATCAGAACGTTGCAGATGCCGGAAGTAACCGTGCAACCCGCCAGGAAGCCAAGTCCGGTGTTGAAGCAACCGGTGGTAGCAGGGAGAGCACACCAGCCCACTGCGGTGTTGCCTTGCCCAGTGATGTTGGCAAGCAACGCTGCGTGACCCACAGCGGTGTTCTGTCCACCAGTGGTCAGTGCAGCAAGGGCACAAGCACCCACAGCGGTGGATTGAACAGGGTTGGTAGAAGTGGCGAGAGCGCAGAAACCAGCGGCAGTAGATTGTCCAGCGGTGGCAGCATTGCCGGCGCACAGACCCACAGCTGTGAGACCACCTGTAGTAGTGCAAGCATACACGGTACCCAGAACCTGTGGGCAAGCCTGGGGGGTACCAGCGGTAGTGCCCCAGCGAAGACCACCGGTGCAAGTCGAGTCAGCGATGAGAACCTGGCCATTTGTGCCTACGGCCAGAGCGACAGGGGTCGAGGCTGCAGAGGCAGTGATCAAAGTGCCCTTTGCGGTAAAGGCAGAGTTTGCTACATATGCAGAAGCCACGCCAGCGGGGGTGACCGCAAGGTTGGTGCTTGTGCCAGAGGCAGTCTGGGCATTGGTTGCGAAGCACACGGTGCCAGCAACGGTTGTGGTTGCATAGGCAACTTCGGGGCCAACATTCAAGAAGTTATAAACAGTGCCGTCAGACAGGAACCAGTCACCTTGAGAAGCAGTATATGGACCGCCGCCGCCAGGAGGAGAGTAGCTACCGCCCGTGGTTACAATTACGAAATAGTCGGTATTGCCAGCGGCAGGAGTCGGCAGAACGGACCCAACGGTAAAGCCAGCACCAGCACCCGAGGAAGTCACAGTGGCAAGTTGCCCAGTGGCAGCATTCAGGGTACCAGCCAGGGTCAGTCCGCCACCGGCAAGCAGGGAGTTGATCTGCTGCTGCATTGCGTAACCCTGGGCAGCTGTGAGCGCCAGAGTCGGGTCATTGGTTGTAGTGTTATTGGCAAGTTGAACCACACCAGAGCCAGTTGTGGTCGCAGCAGCAACGCTGACAACAGGGGTGCTGGAACCAGTTGCGACGCTGATGGGGGCAGTACCGGAGACATTAGTCACGGTGCCGCCAGCAGCATTAGCCCACTCGAGGCCCGTGGCGCAGAGGGAGTTGGCAATCAGGATTTTACCGTCAGTGCCAACAGGAAGGGCTGTAGGGGTGGAAGCACCAGTGCCAGTCAGAATGGCACCTTTGCCTGTGATGCAAGCGCAAGGAATGGCCAGATCTGCAATCGCTACGACTTCGTCAATCGCCGACTGAACATTGGTGGCAGAGAGGCCACTGGTTGTGTTGCTGTAGGTGATATCGTCGCCGCTGCCCAGAGGGATTCCAGGAGGGAGGGTAGGGGTGCAGCAGAAACTAACGGGGCAGCAGAAGGTGCTGGTTGCGTTGAAGGTGGTTGGGCAGCAGAAGGCAGCCGTGTTGTTGAAAGTTGTTGGGCAGCAGAACGCAGTGTTGCCGCAGAAAGTCGTGGTGGAATTGTAGGTTGCAGGGCAATTGTAGATAGCGCAACCGTTGAAGGTGCTCGGGCAGCTAAAGCTAACTGGGCCAGTGAAAGTGCCGCCGGTGATTGGCATCGCAGCAGCAGCCAGGTCAAAGGCAGACTTGACGGCACTAGGTGTGGCAGCAACGGTGGTCGAAGTGCTGTTGGTGGCAGAGCAAAGCTGGACGATGCCTTGCTGTGTAAGGGATCCTACGGGGATGGTGGGACCAGCATTGATAAACTGCCAGAGAGTGCCATTCGACAGCCACCAGTCGCCTTGGTCACAAGCCTGGGCAGAGCCGCCCGGAGGAGTCATTGTGCCAGCTGTGGTTACTACGACATAGTACTCAGCGTTGCCCGCAGCGGGGGCAGGCAGGGGGGAACCCACGGCAAAACCAGCAGCTGTAGCCTCGGTAGTTACCGTGGCCAGATTGCCGGTGGAAGCGTCAATTGTTCCAGCAAAAGTCAGGTTGCTGCTTACCGAGAGGTTGTTAATTTGCTGCTGAAGCAGATAACCGGTGTTTGCAGTGAGAGCAATGGTTGTGGAAGTATTGTTTGTACCGTCGTAAAGCTGAACGATACCTGCTTGAGTTGTGGAGGCAGGCAGGATCGAAATTGAGGGTGTGGTTGCACCGTTGGTGACAACAACAGGGCTTACACCAGACACAGAAGTCACCGTGCCTGATCCACCACCACCCCCGGAGGCGGAAATGGTGCCTGTGATGTTATTGATAGAAAGCCCAGAACCTACAATCAGGGGGCCTGTATTTCCGTAGATGAAGTTACTCTCGGGAGAGTAGAACGGATTGTTCGGAATGGGGGCAGTAAGATTGGGTCGGAAGATCGCCATTTTGCACCTAATGTTGCGAGGTTCTGGGGTTTATGGTCAGTAGTTGTCTTTGAGTGTTTTTACCCGTGACTTTGTTTCACGTGGCCGAACATGTACATCTTGGCTTCCTGCTTTTCGTAGGACTCATCCGTTAAAGTCACTTTGAAGTGGCAAAGGCTAAGCCTGTCAAGGTGCTCACCGTGGTGTTTAAGAATGATTTCTTTACCCTTTTGGTGCAGTTCTGAAAACTCGGCAAACTCGAGCGGAACATCCCGCTGATGAAAGTTTTTTAGAATCATTTCGGCAGCCGGTTTTGTCACACCTTCCTTGCTGATGTTAAAGGAAATGAGGCACGCCTCGCAATACTTGTTCAGGTCAAACTTATCGAACCACTTGGTGGAGAATCCCATTTGCTCGACAAAGTCCGGACACTCAGCAACCGACTTCGCACAAACCACCCTGAACCAGGGGGAACTGTGATCACGGTCCGGAAAGAAACCAAAAGTAACTCGGAAGAAGGGGTCAGTGTTTGGGCACGGGGGAACATCGCTAAGGGCCAAATCAAACCCTGCCGCTTGAGCCGTCTCAAGCAACAACCCGTTCCATTCACTCTCCGTTGGAACTCTTTCTTCGGGATTTGACCACCAAGCTCCAAAATCAATGAAAGCCGCTGGAGTTTTTAGTTCGCCACCAAGAGGATTGTCCCACTCGATGTATAAACGATTTTGGCAAGCCGTGTATTTCTCTCGCACTTTTTGAACCTTTGACACAAAGTCAAAATGCTCGGGTGTAAAGAGAGTGGACTCGACGGGAGTGGCCCAAGAGTAGATTTGATGATAGTCGAAATCTTCTGCGGGTCGATTTTTGTGAAACTCGTAAACCACCATCGACCCCTCAGGAACGTGGTTTAGGAAGAATCCGGATGTTTTCATTTAGTTTGGATAAACTTCGGTACAGTAAATGTAGACTTTTTTCCTGAGACCATCGGCAGAAATCTTGTGATGGTTGTATCCGCCGTTGCAGTATGGTTTGCAAGTGTCAGCGAGACCCAGCGCCCACTCATTCGGCACAACAAATTCGGTGGCAATGTGGACACCGTTTTCATACACCTTGCCATCCTGAGCGATTTCGCGGATGGGGCATCCGGGGCGAGAGGGGAAGAAACCGATGGTGTAGAAATCGGGTATGTAGGGGGTATAGGGCTCAGGGAGGTGAGTACTGATGGCCTCCACTACCTCTTCGCGAGTGAATAATGTAGTAGGCGTGATGAAGATACCGGGTAGTTCTGTCAGGAGGGGAACGGGGTTATCAATCTCGATTCCAACGCGAGAGCCGAATCTTTCAAAAGACTTGATGAAGGCTTTTACTTCAGGGTCCTGAAGCATCTCGCTTCCGTCCAGGTTTGTGAGACTCAGGTTCAGGGACAGAGGACTGTCAAAGAAAGGAACACCCTCCTCCATCTCCACCATTAAAATCCCAACTTCAAGTTTGCAATCTTTCCAGTTCATGATAATCAGAAGATAGTAAGGTAAGAGGCGAAGGGGTTGCCATCGCTATTGCCAGGGCCACCTTCCCCGCTGGCGTCCAGATAGCGTATGAAGAAATTCATGCGATCTGCGTCCAGGGACGGTGTAAATACAACGGTAGTGTCGGTGTATGCTGGGTAGCTATTGGCCTCCAGGCCAAAGGTGCCTGAGGAAGTGTTAAAAGTCTGAATTGTAGATGTTCCTAAACCGTTGTATCCACTGACCATGATCAGTACGTTAGACCCGTTCACGTAAGTAGGATCCGTGCCATACGAAGTGAAGATATTCAGTTGGCCCATCCAGAACCTGCCCACTTCCCGTGGCCATCCGGTTACATTGAATTTGGTTCCGTTTGTAACAGAGGTTTTGTATCCGTTGTATCCAGCATAACCAGACGCGGGAGTTGCCCAAACGATTGAGTTTGCTCCTGTGGACTGGAGAACCTGGCCTGCAGTACCGCAGCTAGAGGCGCAGTCGATGATGCCAGCGCCAGGTTTAATAGCCAGGGTGGAATCACCGGTTAGCCAGTTCACACCGGGATCATGGCCAATAGCCAGTTGACAACTGCCAGCTGGATCGGGCAACTGAACATAGTAACCAAGGGCTACGTTGCACTCACCAGTTGTTAGGAGTTCTCCAGCACCAGCCCCGATCAGAGTGTTAAAGGAGCCTGTTGCACCATACCCAGCTGCGTACCCTAAAGCGACGTTGGCTTCGGCCGTTTCTGAACAACAGAGGGCGTAAGTGCCAACAGCTACATTAGTACATCCCGTGGTAATCGACCTCAAAGATTCGGGGCCAAGGGCAACGTTTTCCGTGCCCGTCGTGAGAGACACTAAGGCATTGCAACCCAGAGCTGCGCTATCTGCGATACTGGTGCAACCTAAAACGAGGCCCGCGACAGTTGGTGTGGCAGCGGAGCCTCCCGCAGCAATCCACTCTAAGGCAGTTCCTGTCGACGAAAGGACTTGGCCGGCGGTGCCCACAGCGTCCGCACAATCAAGGATAGACACGGGTTTGATGCTTCCGTCGCCGCCAAGAGCTAGGCCTCCGGAGATAATTGAAGTAAATGGCAATGACATAGTGATTCCTCAGATGTGGATGCGAAAGTAAACTTTTGCGGGATACCCTTCGTTTAACTTATAGTGGTTGATTTGTGACTTCATTCCGTTGGTAAGTAACTCGGATTGAATTTCTTTAGCCCAGCTAAGTCTCTCAGGTAAGTTGCCTCTGAAAAGTGTCTCATCGTACAAATATTTACCTTCTTTGTCGTGGACATTGGTTTTTTCGTTAGGGTTTGAGGGATCTCTATATACAACCCGTACCTCGTTGTTTCTCCCTAAATAAGCCACTGTTGCGAAGTAGGTTTTATCCGTTAAAACGGTGGCTGACAAATTGAATAAACTGAGGGGTTTTGTAGGTTCCTTAAAAGTTGCTATCGTGGGGTCTTCCGTCGGATTGAAAAAAGAATCAATCGTAGGGCAAGACTGTGGGTCCAGCTTGCGAAATTCCCTAAACTTTTCAGCCAGGTGGGGGTACTTGGGGGCAATTAACTGGGAGATGGTTTCTTCTGTGGATGGAAAAGTTAAATCAAACTCCCTAGCGTTATTGCCCTCCACATACTCCAGCAATGCCCAAGCGCAAGGTAGTTTTGTGTCGAATAACTTGAGCATTTAGATCATCCAGGTAGGAGCGGCTCCCAGCATCGCGGCGTATACCAGTGTAAATTCGCTGGTAAATGAAGTTGCCGGCGTGTACTCAAGAATCATGTTGCCAGCCAAGGGGTCCGGATACACGGGGTAGAGCATGGTAAACGAACCGGGATTGTAAACCGAAGGCGCAGGCCATGAGAAGTATGGGTTCCAACCAGTGTTGAAGTTGGTGGGGTCTCCTGCCTTAACTGCCTTCCAGACGACTGAAACAGTGCCTTGCGGGGTGGTGAAGAGCGTCATGTCGACAACGCTGTTGCTGTTCCCAAAGTTGAGAATGCTAACAGGGACACCGGCGGAGAAAGTGTAAGGAGCGGTGCTCGTTGTCTGGTAGACGGTCGGAGGAGCAGCCCAAACAATGGCATTAGAACCGTTAGACGTTAATGTCTGACCTGCAGAACCGCAGGAACCTGCACAGTCAATGATGCCAGCTCCAGGTTTGATGGCCAGGGTGCTATTGCCGGTGAGCCATAAAGAGCCAGATTGAGCACCGATGGCAAGTTGGCAACTTCCTGTGGCGTTGGGTACGGTTACACCGGAACCGACAGTTACGTTATAGCAACCCGTTGTAATCGTTGACCCACCCGAATCGCCGATTGCAATGTTGTAGCAACCGGTGGTGAGAGCGGGGAACGCAGATATACCAAGGGCGCTGTTGCAAGCTCCTGTTGTTCTTGCAGCGAAAACTCCAGATCCAATGGCCGCATTGGTGGTGTTTGCGCAACCAAAAACAGTACCCGATACAGACGGAGTTGCCGGAGAAGCTCCGCCGCCGCCGGCAGTGCCCCAGCAAATTGCGTTGGAGCCATTTGACATCAGTACTTGGCCAGCGGTTCCGCAGGAGCCGGCGCAGTCGATGATGCCGGCTCCAGGTTTAATCGCCTTGGTGCTATCGCCAGTCAACCAATAGCAACCCGTAGCAAAACCGATGGCCAGTTGACAAGATCCCGTCGCGCTTAACGGATTCACCACATGACCAATCACCACGTTGTTGGTGACTGCCCCGGTTAAATCGCATCCTGCTAGAGTTCCAATAGTAATGTTGGAGGAGCTGGTGGTTCCTGCAGCACAAAGTGCATTCTGACCGATGGAAATATTACACGAGCCAGT
>Ga0078894_10002603_pt1 | contig 13685 bp, 2 predicted proteins | sample LauGreSu1BDMLBSD_2_FD_67506 | JGI IMG/M metagenome (GOLD analysis project Ga0078894, IMG submission 67506) | Freshwater lake microbial communities from Lake Michigan, USA - Su13.BD.MLB.SD (version 4) (version 4) | ecosystem: Environmental > Aquatic > Freshwater > Lake | place: Lake Michigan, USA...
TCTCCGCCTCCACCAGACCCACCCGCACCCCCGCCACCTCCACCTCCTCCAACAACAAGTAAATCACATATTGTATTTTTTGTAAAAGTATAATTATATCTTGTTTGAAGTTCACTATAATTTTCACTATGTCTAAATGTTAATATATTTTTATCAATAACTTTTTGATATGCCCTTATTATTACAATACCCGAACCTCCTCTTCGCGGATATCCGCCTGTACTTGAATAATGAGCTCCGCCTCCTCCTCCTAAATCATTCGTTCCTTTTACACCTAATCCGCCTAATGCTCCTATTCTAGCACTTCCGCCACCACCTAATCCTCCTGCTCTTCCACCAGCTCCTCCACCTGCCCCGCCTCCACCACCATAATATTGATTAACACCTGTTATAGTTACTAATCTTCCATGACCTCCTTCACATCCTAATGCAGTAGCTCCCGCGCCACCGCCTCCACCGCCATTGTTTCCTGCAAAACCAGCAGGATTTCCTCTACTTCCATTGAAACCTCCCGCGACATATTGTGTTCCATCCCAAAATGTATTGCCTTGTGTTGCAGTACCAAATGTAGTAAAACTATAAGAACTACCTCCTCCCGAACCTCCATTTGCACCTACTAAATTACCTCCTCCTCTTCCTCCTCCTCTGCCTATTAAACTAATACCGTCAAAAACAAGTGCCGTATTAGTATCATTATTTCTAATCTCACTATCTCCACCATTAGCATTATCACCACCTATACCAACAAATATAGAATATGTACCTTTTACTAATGTTTTATTAACCATATATACAATCCCTCCGCCTCCGCCTCCGCCTGGTTCATAACCGCCGCCGTCATTTCCAGAAGAACCACCGCCACCAACTATTAAAATATCACACAAAATATCAGTATCAAAAGTTATATTATATATTTCTTGTGTATTTGTGCCTCTTTTATGTTTAAAAGTAAATAAAGTAGGTGTTGTTTGCGGTGTTATGCTCGATGTAAATGTAGGTTCATTTGTTAAAAAAAGATTATTAATAGGAATGGTACCTAATAAATATCTTATTATTACTATGCCTGAACCTCCGTTACCAGCGTTATACACTCCACTATTCCCATTATAACCTCCGCCTCCTCCTCCGGAGCCTGTATTTGGTGCACCATTTCCTCCATTTTGCGGACCAATATTTGAACCATTTATACCATTATTAATACCGTCTTTTCCTGCAAATCCAAAGATTAAAGTTCCAACAACTCCTTCTCCTCCTCCTCCGCCTCCGCCTCCTAAACCGCCATCACCAGCATGAGTAAGATGACCAGAACCACCTCCGCCAGCCCCCCAATAATATGTAGTCCCTGTTATATTAATTGCCACACCATCCCCTCCTTTTGATGGTCTTCCTGCTGCAATCCAACTACTTCTTGTAGTATATTGTGTTTGTGATGAATTAAAACCCGCTGTTCCAGCACCCCCACCTCCGCCAGAACCGAGATTACCAGCTGCAGCTTGCGGCAATCCGTTACCACCAACATTACCATTATACAAGGTTCCAGAACTTAACAAAGCCCCTTTTGTTGATACTCCGGCCGTACCACCAGTAGCAGTAGCTGTTGAAGGTGAACCAGAACTACCACCGCTACCACTTCCTCCGACTGTTCCGTTATTTTGCGTACCCCATCCAACAAATGCGGTAGAGCCACCTCCAAGACAAGTTGCTCCAAACGCTTCGCTATTACCTCCGTTTCCAGCCTCGCCTCCTTTTCCAACTTTTATTGTATAGGTATTTGCTGGTATTGTAATATTTGTAGCATGTAAAACAGCTCCACCTCCTCCACCCCCTCCAATCTGTCTATCTCCTGCACCGCCACCACCAACTATTAAGATATCACATACAGTACTCTTAGTAAAAACCCTTGTATAATCTGCTGTATTTGCAGTTCCATTGTATGTATAGGATTCGACTGCATATACATTACCACTATTATCAACGTATGTATTAGGAGTTACAGGAGCAACCTGTATATTATTCCTTATTATAGTATCTATATTTTCATTTTTACGATACAAATCACTCTTAACAGTCTCAATAATATAATTACTGCCAGAACTGTATTGAACCTCTATATTACTGTGATTCAAAGTAATAGGCATATATATTCAAGATATGCTTAGATGCTCTATAATAATAATTATAAATAATTATAGCTATAAAAAACAAAGCAATATTCATAATTTACGTGATATACAAAGATATAGGATATATCAAACAGATTCCTAGGGTATAGAAAAATATATATATTTACTCGCGCTATCTAAAATATTAAATTGTGTAGTACGGTCACTAGGAAACTTTTTAGTAGAAGATTCATAAGATATATAGTCTTCTATGCTATAATCAAGAATAGGATTTACATTAGTACTCAAAGGAAATAATTCAGTAGATAATATTGAAACATTTGGTATTATCTTAGGTTCTTCTACTGTAACTGATGTAGTGTTTATTATATTCTTGATAATTTTAAGGGCATTTATATCACATACGTGCGAAGCATAATCAGAAGAAGTAAGATTATTACAGTTATCATTAATATTTTCGAGAGTAATTCTTGAAGCTTCTTTTTTAATTATATCTTGATTTTTTGCTACAATTCCCCATACATTTTTCTCAGTCAAAGATATATTCCAATTGACTATATTATTAAAATCCGTTATTTTATTTGACACGAATGCATATATTTCTGCATCATTCAATCCTTGTGAATTTTTCATATAAGTTTTTGCTATAAACTTTTCCCCAGCTATATTAGTTATTGGTTTTATTGATAAATAAATATCAATTGGAATTATTACATTATTAGAAGAAGTTTCGGGGAATACATATCTAATACTATAATTATCTGATGGTATTAAGGTACCATCCGTAGTATTTAATACAACATTAAAATTAACACTATTTGGTCCTGTCTTATATGTTTTTGTTATATGTGTTTTGATGATGTATCTGTTATATTTGCTTTTAGTGAATGGTATCCCTGGACCTCCGTTTACTGCCATATTATTTAAATATGCTGCTGTAAGATTTGTTTTTAAGGGTATGGCTAAACTAGAGGCATTTATATCTTCAATAGATTTAAACAAATTATAAATAAAATCTATTTTATTTGTAATAAACCTTTTTCTTTCAAGAGATATTGTTGTAATACCAGTTATAGGAAAATCGGTATCTATACTTATTGTAGTTATAGAAGGAGTAATAGAAACCTTATATGTTCCGTGTAAAAATTGAGATACCTCATTATCTCCTCCAATAATCCTTACATATGTTTTTGTTGGAAATCTTAATCTAAATACCTTAGTATTGTTATTAGTATATCTAACAATAACTATACCAGAGCCACCACTACCAGCTAAAGCTTCGGAAGAACCACCGCCACCACTGCCTGTATTTGGAAGCCCATTTGCACCATTCTGTCCCCTCAAAGAAGCATTTCCTCCTCCACCATACCCTCCGCGAACAAGATTACCTCCGTGCCATTCTTGCTCTCTAGCTCCATACGCAGAAATACTTCCTGCACCACCTGCACCATAATAGTTTGTATTAAATATTGGTATGTTAATTCCACTACCACCGCCTCTTCCCGATGTGTTCTGTCGTACCGGCCAATGATCTAGCCACCAGTACCCACCAAATCTTTGTGTTGTACTATTTCCAGGTTCTTTTGCTCCACCACCACCCGCTCCACCTGCTACATTATGTCCAAAGCCACCTCTATTTCCGTAATAAGTATAAGAAATAATAGATGAATCTGTACTCTGTATTTGAGATTTATCCTTAATTCCGGTACTAGCCCCGCCATGAAAATCTCCGCAAAAACCTGACCCGCCTCCACCCGAGCCACCTGGCTTTCCAGTACCACCTCGCCAATCACAAGCAATATATGAACCTCCGCCTTGTCCACCACCATCTGCCAGCAATTGAACTTGATTTTCAGAATTATTTTTATATGTTATTGACGATGGGTTACCTTTACTATTCTGTCCTCCTCCACTGCCTATTACAACTTTTAATTCTCTTGAAGAATCAGGCATTTTGAGTTTAGCATGTATTACACCACCACCACCTCCGCCGCCACCTCCTTCCGCACCATCATTTCTGGCACCTCCACCACCTCCACCAACAATTAATACATCAGCTAGCGTATTAGGATTCAAAGTAATAGAATCCGAGCTTGTGAAAATACGAGTTATTGTATTTTCATCGTTTTTAAAGGGGTTATTATGTAATGTTAATATTTTACTATTATTATCATCTTGCATTTTAGCAAATTTTTTAAACTTTACTATAACAATACCAGAACCACCCATGCCTCCATCATTAGTTCTATTGTAATGTGAGCCTCCGCCACCTCCCCCGCCTGTATGAGGGGCTCCATCTCCACCACGTGTTTGCGACCAACAACCTGTGCACCCACCTCCACCTGGACTTCCTTTAAAATATCCATCTCCTCCTATTGTTTCTCCCACAGCACCACCTCCTCCTCCTCCTAAACCACCATTTCCTCCTGTTGTAGAATATCCTGCTCCTCCACCGCCACCCGCCCAATAATATTCTACTCCTAATATATCAGATTTTTTACCTTCTCCACCATATGCTCCTCCTGCTGCCGTCGAAGGTCCTCCACCTGGTTTACCAGCTCCACCACCACCTCCACTATACCATGCGCCCGCACCATAACCACCCATATTTCCCTGTCCTGGTTGAGGTTTGCCGGCGCGATCCGGAAGTTGCTGCCAACAATAACCCGAACCACCTCCGCCCGAACCTCCATCTCCGCCTTTTCCGCGCAATCTATGATCTTGATAACTAGAACCACCGTACCCACCTCCAATAGCAACCTTATCGTCAAATGAAGAATTAGAACCTTGGCTAGCATTAATTGTAAACTCATGAGTATCTGCTTGACCATCTTTTCCTCCCGCTAGTGCCCCATTACCTCCTTTACCAACCATTATTTTATGCTTGCCCTTAGCAATTTTTACTTTTTTAAGTTCAATAAAACCACCTCCTCCCCCGCCACCACCCATATCCATACCTCCGCCTCCTCCGCCTGCTACTATTAATATATCGCATTCTGTTTCGTCATCAAAGCTTAGATCATAAGGTGTTTGTGCATCTCTTCTTCCATCATGGGTATATACCATTATTTCAAATACTTCTTTTTCTCCTGCGGTAAGCACCTCTTTAACAGTTGGCTCTTTATCACTTGACATTTTTATAGATTCACTAATAACTTCTAAAACACTACTATGATATGCAACTGCCCCTACTATTATATTGTAATTATTCTCATTAATAAGGTTTCTATAATTTAAACTTAAATCATCATAGTTGCTCTTTATTATGGCATTATCAATAAATGTTTGTTTTGGATTATTATTAATAAAAGTATTTCTCGCAGTTTCCAAAGAACCCCTTTCCTTTATAAGTGTATCTATCTTATCATTAGTATCTTTATTAACAGCAATCAATTCAGAGTTTATTAATGTATCAAAATTGGTAAGCAAAGTATCTTTTGTAAAACCATTTCCTCTAATAGTTGCATTATTAATATATCTTGATGGAAGTGTCGTATTTTTAATTGATTTTTTAGGTGGCAAATTGAAATCTATAAGTTTAGAAACATCAATTTTAGCATTATTTAGTTTTTTATATGTTTTTATATTCTGATAAGTTGTGCTCCCCGAAGTTTTATCACATAGTAAATTTCTATCAAATTGATATAAGCTTATTATAGTAATAAGACCAGATGTTGCGGAATTAGCAGTAATACATTCATATATATTGTTATTATAATTATAAGTCTGTGAATTACCGCTACTTATTAAACTAGAAATTGTAAATGTAGAGTCTATATTGAAAATATGATTATTCGCAGAATCTATATTAACTCTCTTTATTCCCTGAATTGTATTATCAGCATTTAATATTAATTTTATTAATTTTCCGCTTAATCCCGAAACTGTATCCGCATATTTTAAAGAACATATTGAGTTTTTTAGATTATCATAATATGTAGAACTGTTTTCTGGTAGCAAATCAAACTCCATTTGCATATATTTTTCAGACGCACCTTTGGCATCAAGTTTTAATTCTACATGATTGTCTGTGCTATATTTTATTAAATTATTACCTTGATATCTATACTTATTATCTGATCCAGATATTCTTTTGAAACACTTAGAATGTTCTGAATAATTTACAAAATCTTTTACTCCTTCTGCATTAACATCATTTTTATTTGTTTCATTTTTACTAGATATTATTTTGTTTGTTATTTTTATAGGCGAGGAATCGCTCGTTTCTTTAAGTGTCGCTATCTCTTGCCATCCGTCTTCGTAAACATATTTATGAGTACCTGTACCGTCAGCGTCAAAAGTATTATTAAATTGAACCTGACAAGGTCTTAAAGTAACAACAGTCCCATCTGTTGGAAATTGACTATTTTTAACGGAATCAGTTACATTTGTGTGGGAAGTATAGCTTGTTGTATTAATATTGGTATTTGTAATAGTAGGTTCTGGTGTTGACTTTGATGAACCCGCTGTGTATTTCTCAATTAATTCATCATGTTTTGTTGTGCTATTTCTAAGATAATATATTATAACTATGATTAATATTAATATTAATATTATTAATGTTATATTTTGAATATTATAACTCATATTACCAATAGAACATTTTTCTATCATATTGAATATTTTTTCTTAATCTATTATAATTAAGTATTATAATTATTGTATTTTTAACTTTTATAAAACCGAAACTTATTCTAAATAAATATCTTTCATATTATTATTCTTAAACACATCATATTTCTATATATCAGCAGTCATATCCCTTTGTTTTTTATAGCTATAATTATTTATAATTATTATTATAGAGCATCCAAGCATATCTTGAATATATATGCCTATTATTTTGAATCACAGTAATATAGAGGTTCAATACAGTACTGGCAGTAACTATATTATTGAGGCTGTTAAGAGCGATTTGTATCGTAAAAATGAAAATATAGATACTGTAATAAGGGATAATATACAGGTTGCTCCTGTAACTCCTATAACATATATTGATAGTGGTAATGTATATGCAGTGGAATCCTATACATACTACGGGGCTGCAAATACAGCAGATTATACTAGATTTTTTACTAAAAATACAACTTGTGATATCTTAATAGTTGGAGGCGGTGGTCCTGGCGGTAATGATAGAGGTGGTGGGGGTGGTGGTGGAGGTGTAATTTTTTCACAAAATATTACTTTAAACGGCACATATACTATAAAAGTTGGCATGGGAGGATTAGGTAGTACATCTGGAACAACCGGTGGTTCTGGAACAAGAGGTACAAATGGAATGAACTCGTCTTTTAGTGGTACAGGATTAACAACATTAACTGCAATAGGTGGTGGCGCCGGCGGTTCTTGTGCTGCTGGTGTTACAAGAGATGGTGTATCTGGTGGTTCTGGCGGTGGAGCATCTCATTATAACGGCGCAGGTGTAGCGGGAAGTGGTACCGTAGGGCAAGGTAAAAATGGCGGTATCGGTTTTGAATGGGGTGCTGGCGGTGGTGGCGGTGGATATACGACTGCTGGTACCAATGCAAGCTCGACAAATGCTGGTAATGGTGGTGTAGGTCTATCAAACTCTATTACAGGTATAACAATTATATATGGTTCGGGAGGCGGAGGAGGAAGTTCTGGAAATGGTTCTGGTTCCGGAATAGGTAATCAAGCAATAGGAATAGCAGGTTCAATTGGTGGTGGAAACGGAACTATTCAAAACGTTAACGGATATGATGCTACTGTTAATGGTTGTGGCGGAGGAGGAGCGGGACAAAGCAATGGTGCAACTACAAAAGGAGGCAATGGCGGTTCAGGTATAGTAATTATAAGATATTTATTGGGAACTATCCCTTCTAACAATTTTTTAACAACAGTTCCTATTGTATCTCCGAATATATATACATCAGGATATTTTACCGAAAGTACTAGAATGTTTGTACATAATGGTTCTTCAGAAAATCAATCCACATATTATATTAATATTCCCGAGGATACTATATGCGATATGCTTATTGTTGCAGGGGGTGGTGGTGGAGGTATGGACATGGGAGGAGGCGGTGGAGGTGGTGGCGTTATTGAATTAAATAATGTTCTAGTTACGGCCGGAACACATATTATAAAAGTTGGAAAGGGAGGAGATGGTGCACCAGCTGCGGGAACAAACGGACAACCATTTGCTCATCAATATAGAATTAACGGTAAACAAGGTTCTAATTCTTCATTTGATAATTATATTGCTATTGGAGGTGGGTACGGTGGTTCTTCTGTCCATTCCCATAGATTAGGAGGGCAGGGTGGTAATGGTGGTTCGGGCGGAGGCAGCTCAGGATATGAAGCTGCAAATAATATTTCAAAAGCAGGAACGGGTGTACAAGGACAAGGATTTAGAGGAGGTTATGGTGGACAGGCACATTATAGTGGAGGTGGTGGTGGAGCAGGTGAAGTTGGTGGAGGACCTTCGACAGCAGCAGGAGGAGCATATGGTGGAAGAGGAAAAATATCATATATTCTTGGAACACCTTATTATTGGGCAGGTGGCGGTGGAGGAGCATCATATTCTACAACAGGAGGAAATGGTGGTTTAGGAGGAGGTGGTGGTGGTGCTGTTGGAACAACAAGTGGAGGCGCAGGATATTTTAATGGATTTGCAGGTGGTGGAGGAGTAATAAACGCACAAACAAATACGCCAGGAGGAAACGCGGCAGAACATACAGGAGGAGGAGGGGGTGGAGGAGCGCATTATCAGGGCAACAACAAAGGAGGCAATGGTGGCTCAGGTATTGTAATAATTAAGCTAAAATCACTTTCAAAAACTGGAAAAATACCCGACGAAAAATCATTAAACTTTTCTTATGACCCAGTAATTTCTTTTGATCCGGGAAAAAGAGCAGAATATCAAGCACAACTTAAAACGGGCGTAGGAGGCTGGAGAATTGTAAGATTTTTACCTGCAACATCGACAGCTTCGTGGTATCCTATAAATGATAATTTAACAGGAACTACACAATCCGGAATATCATATTCTTATACTAACTATTGGACTGTTCCTTTTGGAACGTTTGACGAGTTCGTATTTGCAACTTTAAATATGAATTATTGGCTTTATTGTACAAAAACAACAGCATATGCTTCATATAATAATACAGCAGCTAATATAATAAAATCGTCTATATCATCAGTGCCTTATACTGCTTTGTGGTATAATAGAGGTTCAGGAACTCCCGAAGACCCCCTAATTTCAATACAAAATTATGGAACACAAGTTGTCTATGCAGAAAATGGCGCATCAAATCCTAATCCAAAGGATATGATACCGTTAGATGGCGGTATGTGTGTATTAGTTAGAGATTCTACTGCGAACACAATAGTACCTAGTACAATATATACATTAAACTTTCCAGTTCCTACATTAGCAAATATCAATACTATTAATAATGTTTTATTAGAAGGAGAGTATGATATTACTATAAATAATAATTCTTCTTCAATTGTTTCGAAGACAGGGAAACATATTCCTAAGTTAGCATCTCCTATTTCTTCTTCTACAATAGGAATTAGTTATAATGTTTTAAAACCAGTAATAGATCCAGTTGGGGCTCAATGGACTTACAACTCTTCTAATACAAATGTGTATCATATGGGTAGTGTTGGAATAGGAACTATGAGTCCAGAGTATCAACTTGATGTTCGTGGTACTATATATTCATCTCTTGGCGGATATACATCAAGTACTTTAACTAAATGGTCTGTTCTGTCGGACAGAAGAATAAAGGAAAATATAGTCAAAGCTTCTTATGAAAAATGTTTAGAGAATGTTAAAAACATTGAGTTGTACAATTTTAACTTCAAGGATAATTGTGTTAATACTAATGACCGGCATCAATTAGGCTTCATAGCACAAGAAGTGCAACAAGTGTATCCAAAAGCAGTTGAAGTCAGTAAAATGATAGTGAATCTTGAAGAAAAAATAGATGATTTACTAACATTAAATATAACTCAGATAGATTATACACTCTATGGGGCTGTAAAAAGCTTAATAGAAAAAATAGAAAATATCAAGATAAAAATGGAACACATAAAAACAACCTATGACATTCAATAAACAATTTACATCTTAATTCTCCTTTGTTTTTTATAGCTATAATTATTTATAATTATTATTATAGAGAATCTAAGCATATCTTGAATATATATGCCTATTATTTTGAATCACAGTAATATAGAAATTCAATACAATACGGGCAGTAATTATATAATAGATACTGTTAAGAGTGATTTGTATCGCAAAAATGAAATCTATGAAAATATAGTCCGGAATAATATTCAAACGGCTCCTGTAACTCCAATGACATATATAGATAATGGTAATGTATATGCTGTCGAATCTTATACATACTTGTCATGGTCAACAGCAAATACAACAGATTATACAAGGGTTTTTACTAAAAATACAACCTGTGATATCTTGGTTGTTGGCGGTGGTGGTGGCGGAGCAAGAAGAATGGCGGGTGGTGGAGGGGCAGGTGCATTAATATTTTATCCAAATTATACATTTGCATCAGGAAGTTATAATATTAAAGTTGGAAAGGGCGGAAATGGTTCTAGTGTTTCCGGAAATATTAATACAGATTTGAGTAATATTAATGCTAAAAGAGGACAAAATGGTTCAGATAGTGAAATAATACTACAAGGTAACACATTGTTTAGATCTAAGGGCGGTGGTGGTGGTTTAGGCGGCAATACAAATTATACTAATCCATCTCAGCAAACAGCATTAGCTGGTGGTAGCGGTGGAGGTAATGGTGGAAAAGATAATGCACACGGTGGTCTTCTAGCAACAGATAATATTGTTATAAGTAATATTGTACCTGTATTATATAATACGTATAATAGAGATGTTTCGACCCCTGTATATAATAGTTTATTTTGTTATGGTAATGAAGGTGGTATTGGAGGAGGCGATAATCCATGGTATGGTTCTGGTGGCGGAGGGGCCGGACAAAGAGGTAGAGATGTTGATACAATAAACACGATTGCTACTGCAAACGATATGATTGGTGTTGGAGGAAATGGATTGTGTGAAGTTAATATTAACGGGACTATATATAATTTTGCTAAAATATTTGGAAATAATATAAATTATATAAAAGGCGAATTATCAGGAGGTAACATATATTATGCTGGCGGTGGCGGCGGTGGTAGTGCCAATTTTAATGATAATACGAGTCCTTATTATAACAGCGGAGGTTTAGGAGGTGGCGGTAGAAGTGGTACATCAACTGTTTTACCCCAAAATGGAATAGAAGGAACTGGGGGTGGTGGTGGAGGAGATGGATTGGATGTATACGGGGGAGGTAATGGAGGTTCAGGCATAGTTATTATAAGATATTTATTAGGCACTATTCCTACTAATAATATTTTGGCTACGGAACCAATTGTTAACCCGTCTGTTCTTGTAGCAGACGCTTATTATCCGAGAACGCCATCTACTACATCACCATCTTGGGCGGATAATGGTTATAATGTGATTGCCAAAGTATCTGATCCTATATTAGGTACTGAATATGTATATAAAATATTTAATAATATAATAACTTCGCAAGACCATTATCATTCGCAACTAATATATAATGGTGCAGGCAATACATATACCGGCACTACAAGATTTAAAACATTTGCGGGTATAGCAATAGGTGTAGATTTTGGAAGGTCTATATATCCAAAAAGAATGAGAATTGCTCCGCGCCCTCTTCAATCTGGATATACAGGTAGTACTTTTATAAATGGAGCACCTAATGCATTTAAAATATTTGCGTCAGATGATGCTTCTTGTTGGAATGATAATAATCATTCTTCTTGGACACAGATACACGACCAAACAACATCACTAACATATACTAATGAACAATATACAATAGTCAATTTTACAGCAAATCTACCAAAATATCGTTATTATACTATGGTGGTATTATCAACAATAGGAAGTTATTCTGGTGGATATATGATGATTTCTGAATGGAATATTGGCGGTGATGAAAAGATGGTATTTGAGCTTGATGGTGGGACGCATAAAAAATTGGTTTTCGATTATCCAAAATATGGGGCTATTAGTGAAATGACTGGAATGACAAATTGGGTAAAAATAAAACACAAGCCTGCTTCATGGACAACTGTGTATTCCGGAAATACTTTTAATGGTTCTTCAATATCAGGAACATACACGCTAGGTAATAGCAGTGATAATTCAAATGAATGGGCGGTTCCTTTTAATGAACCAGAAGTTAAATACTATTTATTTGTTATGCACATTAGTCAGCTAAATCCTGATTACAAAGATTTGTGGATGGTATTTGAAGCAAGTGAAATGAAAAAAGCAAGTACATTTACAACAAATTATAATTATCAATCAGTATATGTTCACGCTTATAAAACAACAATGAAACCATTAGGATTTGCAGCTAAAAACTCTACTAATTATCAAGGCCCGACGTACGATCAAGTTATATATAATAGAGTAGGAGCTTCCAATCCAGACCCTGTTATTTCAATGTATTATATATATGATGACGGGAATTGGAATGTTAATATATCTACAAATCTCTATGTAGAATGGGATTTGGGCTATGATCTTCCAGCAGTTGAAGGGGGCGTATATGTTAAATATGATAATGATGTTCCATTAGTATATCCAGCAAACTCATCATATACATTAAACTTCCCTGTTCCTACACTAACAGACATTAATAACCATAGTAACATAATATTGCAAGGAACATATAATATTAATGTGAATAATTCAAATATATTAATAACTCCTAAACCTTCGACATTTATTAATACTATTAATAATTATAATATTGAAAGAATGTATCCGCCAATTAGAAACTTTACAGCAGCCACAACAACAGTATCTGGACAAGTTTATGGTAACGGAACTTATGTTGTATCATTTTCTGCTACATTTGGAAATGGATTAGACCCATGGACTTGTTTTAATACAAGTATTGCATCCGGTGGTCATTGGACTGACAGATATACCGCTGGCACTTTTAATAGTACAAGTTTTATAGTATCAGGATATTTGGGCGATTGGGTAAAGATACAATTGCCTGTTGCTATTAAACTTACTCGATTTGAATTTTTAATGAGAAATGAAGGGGTTCAAGCACTTCGTGATAGAGCACCAAAAGATTTCAAAATATATGGCTCAAACGATAATATTACTTGGATTGAACTTGTAAATAAAATAGATGCCGTATATAATGCTTCTTTTAAATATGAACAGACAACTCCTGAAATAACAAATACATACTCTTATTATGCTCTTGTAGTTAATAAATTATTTAGTACTGGCACAGTTCTGAACTTTAACGAATGGTATATATACGGCCAAGAACTTTTAGCTAGTCCATTATCAATCCGCTATAATATCATAAATCCAATACAAGACCCAGTAGGCGCTCAGTGGACATACAACTCTTCAAATACTAATGTGTATCATATGGGAAATGTTGGGATTGGTACTACGAGTCCTGAGTATTCGCTTGATGTCCGCGGTTTTATATTTGCATCAGG
>Ga0078894_10002605_pt1 | contig 13680 bp, 16 predicted proteins | sample LauGreSu1BDMLBSD_2_FD_67506 | JGI IMG/M metagenome (GOLD analysis project Ga0078894, IMG submission 67506) | Freshwater lake microbial communities from Lake Michigan, USA - Su13.BD.MLB.SD (version 4) (version 4) | ecosystem: Environmental > Aquatic > Freshwater > Lake | place: Lake Michigan...
CTTGTAGACAGCCCAAATCGCAACAGCACCAATAACGATAGTCCAAACAATAGTATTTTCCATTTTATTTTCTCCTTAGTAGAATATTAAATATTTATCTTGAAACTTCTTCCCAGTCCATAGAAGAATATATGTCTGCGCCGTTAGTAGCAGAGGCGGCCACCAATGTAAGTTCAAAAGGCGTTGACGTAAGCCCGTTACGCTCTAACTGAAACTTAAACAATGCTTCTTTCAGAATGTCAGTCGGCGTTGAACCTTGATTAGATCCGCTCAAGAATCCGCTTGCCATAGTGCGACCACCAGCAAAACTTGTTCCTGTCAGATTATACTCAACAGCAGAATCAGAACCAGCACTTACCCAAGAACCGCCAGTTGTTGTTCCGCCACTAACAACTTTCCAGTTATAATAGGCGTTGTTCGTAATAGCTAGTAGCGAAAGCGCAGTAAGAATAACAATAGCGTCTAGTCTATCTGGTGATGTTTTTAATCTTAAAGAAATTACTGGATAGTATGTTCCAGCAGTAGTAAGATCGCGAGGCGAACCTATTGTAGTTTCTATAGCTTGTTGAGCACCTCTAAGCTCATAACCACCCTCTGAAATAACAGTAGAACATACTTGTTTTAAAGTACTATTACTTGCCGTAGTTCCTGTATTCTTTATCTCATATCTAATTGGCAGAGAAGCTGTAGTCATGTATGTTGTCTCAATTGCATTCGCATGATGAAACGAATGACAATGAATAAGTTGGCCATCAATAACAAATCCACAGCGAACAGTACCTAAACCGAGCCACTCAACATCAATAAACATAATCTGCGCTTTTGTCAGATCAAGAGTTTTCTGTGATGGGCTTGATGCAACTGCGCCAAGCAATGTGTCCATATTCCAATTAGCCTGACTTATACGGTTTTCAACTAGTGTTCCGGATGAAAATGTTCTCTCTACAAAAGAGATACTAGTACCATTTGCTTCTAGGAATATACCATTGTTTGCACCAAAATAACCAACACGTTGTCTTAAGTTTGCTTTTGGTGTAGAAAAAACAAACGTGTTTAAATTCTGTAATGATTTACCTGGCTGATAAGAGAATACTTTTGTTGTCTCTCTAATAATCTCAGCGTTAGCCGTAGTCGGTAGATTTAATTCGATTAATCCTGAATTAGCATTATGTGAATATGTGGTGCCAGCAGTGTTTGAAGCAGACCATAATCCATTATCTCTGAATCTATGAGATGAATCAAATAACGTTAGTGGCATAGACACTCTAGCACGACCAAACGCATCGACTGCCATTCCAGTTGGATTTGCAGGACCAACATGATTACCATATTGGTCGGCAAGCATAACTACTTCAAATATAGTCTTACCATCTGCTAGATATTGATGCGTGTCTTTTCTAAACTGTGCCATATCAACAATTCCACTTTCTAAGTGCTTTATTGATACGTGAATCCGGATCATTTGCAGTCTTAGCAGAGGTCAAACGTTTCTTCATTCCACCCATACGGGCACAGAATGACTTACGACGATTCGCTGCTTTACTTCCCTTCTTAAGCTTAGAAGGTTTTGTAGTTACTGGAGCTTTTAAGTTACTTCCAGTTGTTCTGTTGTAGTAGTCTCGACCCTTCTGTGTTAAACCACCAGATGGACTCTTATGACCTTTTTTATCTTCATCAACATCTTTGCAACCACACGAGCAGTTGCCATTACACTCTTGTATTTCTTCTTCTTTTACTTGTTTTTTATCTCTGTCTACAATCTTTTTATATTCTTTATCTAGATCGCTTAGCTCTTTTGCATGTGCATCAATTCTGGCACCAATACCTGGCTTAGCTTTTTCAATCTTGTCCCAAGGCGACTTATAGCCTTTGCCATACTTTTCTTCAATCTCTGTTTCTTCTTTAGGAACACAGTTAGGAACTTTACGACCATTCTTCATTTTCATTCCTACAGCAGTATAACCTTTCCAACAGGCATTCTTTAATTCACCGGTTGGTTCTTTTACGCCTTCAAGGATTTCTCTGAGTTTCTTAGCCATTTTAAAGTCCTTTTATTGAATTTATTAGTATTTATAAATTAATCAGTCTGAGGCTTTTTTAAAGAATCTTTAACATGGTTAAACAACTCTTTGGCATGTTCTGGATTTACGTGTGAAGGTATGCCCTTCTTAAACTCTTTAAACTTATTATTACGAGCATGATCTCTCATCTTAGATGCTGACATACCTTCAGCACCTTCGGCATCAGGATCTCTTGCGCCCGCTGACACTACATCAATCTTATGAAAACTAAATGGGATGTTACCAGACTTATCAGGCTTACCATTATAACGGTGTAATAAGTCGTGATACTCTTTAACTCTATCTTCACCAGCAACCATGACAAGATGATCATGACCGGCCTTATTTAACCTTTTTGCGTGGTGTATAAGTGTAGGTTCTGTTTTTGATGCTGACTTTATATTTGTATTTGGAAAGAATCTCTTTGCATGCATTAACTTTTGTTCTGGAGTTAATGGATTCTTGTCATTATCATGAGTAGCAGATAATACTACTTCATGGTGTGCTTTGTGCTTGCTGGCTAGTTCATGAACTTTATTAACTAAGACTTCGTGGCCAGTCGTAGGTGGATTCATGCGTCCAAAAGCAAACACGACAGGTTTCTTTGGTTTAGGTTGATCTTCCTCAACTATAAAGTTTTTAAACCTCTTCATCTTGCTTCTTTCCTGCGATGGCGCCGTAACCTAATAGATTCATCTTTGAAAACTCTGATCTATTTACAAACTTAGCCATATTACCTTTATTATGTGCAACGAAACCTTCTGGTCCAGTCTTCTGCCCAGCGATGCTATGTTCAAAATCAGAATGTTGTGACATAACACTTGTTAGTGTATCTTTTGCTTTCTGCAAATGATGATGCAGCTCTAACACTTTATTAATGTGTTCTTTATTATCTTGCACATGCTGCAACTTCTTTGCGAGAGCCTGTCTCTTCTTTTCTTTACCAGCTTCGGATTTTAGTTTATCAATCTCTTTTTGATGCTTAGCAGTAATATGATTCATGTAACCTTCGTGTGAAGGTTTACCATCTTTACGAACCATGTCATTAACATGACCTTCTAAGTCTGCTTCATGACCTTTGATTGCATCGAATGCTTCTGGCTTCATCTTAGAATAAGTCTTCTTTGCATTCTCCATATGATTCATGAATTCTTTTTGTTTATCTGGAGTATACTTTGAAGAATCAAACTTAACTGTTGGATCTATATTATGTACATCAGGATGATGGGAGAAGTTTTCTCTATCAACATGAGGTGTTGCTTCCATATCCTCTAGTTGTTTCCCTTTATACTTTGTATGTACAACTAAACCAAACTTCGCATGCCTTATTGCTTGTCCGTGATGTGTGTCACGATCAACTGAATACTTAACTGTGTTTGGTTGAAAATGAAACTGGCCTTTATCGCTCGTCACATCTTTCTTGCCAGAATGCATGACATCACCTTGATACACACCATTCTTTGGTGCAATCTTAGGAAGATGTTGAAGAGCATGCTTGAGTTTTTCGGCTAATCCTGGTGCATGACCATGATTATCATCGACGTCTTTATCTGTATAGTTTATTTTTGGATTCTTATTAAATGCAGATTTAGATGCGACAAAGAAGCGACCATTCTTCGGATGATAACCAAATACAATCGATGGTGCACCGTCGTATTTTGTAGAGATATGTGTTTCAGTCTTTTTACCGAGAAGAGCTTTATGCGCATTATCTAACATCTCGCCGGCTGCAGAGACACCTTCATGACCACCGTGGATTGGCATGTCTTCTAAGTGTGTTAGATGTTTTAGTTTCTTACCAGAACCAGACTCATCCGTTTCTTCAGTCAGAAATGTGTTAAAAGATAATACCATTTTGAATCCTGTTTATTATATTTATTAGTTTGTTTCTGCTGAATATTCTACGATCGGCGCACTGTTTAAAGTTATAGAAAGCTGCATACGAATCGTGCCTGGTCTTGTTCCACCATAAGTTTGAAACTTTATTTCTTTTAAAGAAGTTCTACTAAAAGTTTCAATCTCTACACCTCTTTGTCTTTTAATTATTTCTGTCAGTGCTCCTTCACCATTAGTATTATAGATCATAAATTTATTGCCAGAAACTATCACGAAGTAATCGTCTTTTTTCCAATGATCTTTTAATGTATTAACCGCTTTATCTAATCTTTCAGTAAATTTAAAATGTTTAGTTGGTAAGTTACCACTCTTATTCTTAACACCCGGATCACCAGAATAACCAATAGTAATATCATTTTGTCTTAGACTGTCTATGTAATCTTCTAAAGTAGGGTAATTTGTAAAATCTTGTATTAAATCATTAACGAATGTAAGATCTTTAGAACCAGAAGATTTTTTATCTTTTCTATAGACAGTAATATCGAAAGCATTAATATCTTTTAGATTTGCAGAGTTTTTAATTTCAGCATTTTCTTTTTTATTGTTTATCTTAAATGCAACGTCAGCTTCTTGAGAACCAATTTTAGCAGTAGCAACATCAGTAGCTCCAAGTTGCTTTACAAAATTTGCAAACTTATCCTGAGCACCACTGCCAGAACTTACTCTACCGGCCATGTCAGGTTTTGTTGTATATTGTATTGAACCATTTACAACTATGACATATGGAAAATTTTTGGAGGCAGATTTAGATTCTTTTACTTCATACTCGATTTTTAAATTATCTAGTAACTCTTGTATCAGCTTAAAAGCTTTTTCTCTATCTTTATCAATACCACGAACAGAAAAAAACTTCTTATTACCAGAACTAAGTCTGGCAACATAATCAATCTTTGCTGTTGAATAAGCATCTTTTATAGCTTTATTGAGGAGTTCTTCCATAATACACCCTTTTATAGGTATTTATAATAAAAAAGGCGAGCCTTTCGACCCGCCTTTATATGCAACATGGACAGGCGGAACCCCACCGTTTATCCTGTCAATTCCATTCCTGATATATCAGCTTGCCACTTGTGCTGCAGCACAAACGTGTTGCATTGCCGCCCGTAAGAGCGGAACTAATATTATTTATACAGCCGGAGCAACTTTTTCTTTTGGAATACTAAATTTTTTTAGCATAAAAGTTGGTGTCCAACCATCAAAAGCACCACCCAAGTTCAAGTATCTCATGAATTCTTTTGCTTCTTTATAAGCATTGTATGTTCTGATAACCTGATGAGTAGAGGTTTCAACAACTTCGTATGATGTAGCAGATGCTTCAACAATGTAATTAAGCTTTGTGTTCTTCATGTTATATTCCTATCACTTGAAACCAGCGAATGCTTCTTTATTGAAATTAAACTTTGACTTTGGAAGGTTTCTTTCTGTATCTTCTGAGCCAAACTTAGAGTTATCAAATACTGACTTAGTCTTTGGACCATCCAACAGATCTTCCTGTGCAGATTGCTCTACATCATAAAGCCGCATTTTACTGCGATCAATGCCAAGGAAAAACCTACGATTAGTCCCTGGATCATTATAGCGATTCTTGAGTTGCTTAACCAGAATTTGATTTCGTGATTCCATTTCTTCTGATGTTTGGAGTCCAAACATAAAATCAGCTGTGGCCGGGAGTCCAAAGGATTCTGATGTATCTTCCAGTCCCAAGTCGCTGCTCGAATATCCACTTCGAGTTGTTTGAGTCGCACTGACGATAGGTACATTGAACTCCACGGCAAGTCCTCGTAACTCTTCTGCGATTGCTTTGATATAGGTATAAGAATTGATGTTGGCTCCATACTTCATCCTCGAAGACATGCAGATGTTTAGATAATCGATGTAGATAATATCTGGTTTGAAATTCTTTTTGATCTTCAACTCATTCAACAGGTGTCTGAAGTTTGCAGATCCAGCACAGGCAGTAGGATATTCCTTAACAATCAACTTGCCTGTTGTCTTAGACATTAGCTTTTCAATCTTACTCTTATAAGACTGCAATGGAATAATTTCCAGTTGATCAAGAGGAATATCAAGAAGGTTAGCATCAATACGTTCAGCAATACGTTCTTCAGCCATTTCCATAGTGATATAAAGAACATTATAACCTTTAGTAAGGTTAGAAGCAGCACAGTGACACATGAACAATGACTTACCAACACCTGTACCAGCAAGTGCAATGTTTAACGTCTTGTTCGGCAGCCCACCACCCGTGATCTCGTTGAAGTAGTGAAGATCGAATGGGAGACGACTTTCTTTCTTGTGGTAAAACTCATAGCGTGCATTCGAGTCTTCAAGGAAATCATGCCCAATATGCGTATCGAAAGATACTGCAAGTGCATCTGATAAGATTTGCGGAATTGCCCCGGTAGAGGCTTTCCCACTCTTGTCATCCAATATGTGAATGGAGGCCATAATCGCGTTGTACACCGCTTTATCTTGACAGAACTTTTCCGTTTGGTCAAGCAACCATTGGATCTCAGTTTTCTCATCAGACTTTAACTCCGCAATTCTATCACGTGTCTTCTTAAACACGTCTTCATTGATACCATCACGATTAGATAGATCAATGATCAATGCTTCTTTAGTAGGAAAGGTATTATACTTCTTGACATACTCATCGACAAGATTGAACGTCAACTTATCAGAGTAGTCTTGAAAATATTCTTCCCGCAAGAAGGGTATAACCTTTCTGCCGTAATCTTCGTTTGTTAGAAGATTACAGAAGATTAGCTGTTCAATTGCCATTTGGTTTCCTCAGTAGGTAACTAGAAGATCTTTAGGATTAATTACGCCGCTTACCCAGTTCTCTGCTGCATCTTCGGCATAATTTAGCGCACGATCTGGAAATACGCGGTAGTCTTTTACAGTATCATTCATTATGTACTGTACACCAAATACACCATCAGTATCTACGATTATAGCTTTACGATCGCTATACGCATCAATTCCAGTAAACTCACTCAACACTATCATCATCAGCTCCCATGATAGAACCAACTGCCATCTTGTAAGTTGTTTCAATGTACTTAGCAAGATCTGTCTCTTGGAACATCTTAGTCCAAAATTCTTTGTTATCTACGATATCACCAGCTCGCATGCTAGGCTGACGAACTTCGCCAGTTTCCTTATCTACGGTAGCATACCAACCAGCTTTAGGCTTAACAATGTACCCACCATCAATAGCAACATCCAGTAGACCAGACCACCGATTAATACCTCCGTCATAACTGACCGTGATAGGGATCTTAGACTTTTCTTTGACATAACGTGACTTCTCCACGTTGATGACGAAATGATATCCTGAAATACCATCTGCGTCTTTTTCCTGTTGACGACCGAGGATCCAGATGTTATCTGAACCATAGTAAGAACCGGTACCGCCACCAACGATATCCTTTGGATAGAGACCGATCTCCTTATATGTATGGTTGATCACGATCATAGGAATATCTTTGAGAGAAAGATGTGGAGTAATCATACGGAAGAGAGACTTAAGCTGCTTAGCACGTGACATATCTGCAACTGACTTACCATCAAGAGCATCATCAACTTCTTTCTTAGAAGCAAGGTTGCCGATAGAGTCGATGACGATCATGACGTGGTCATTGCGATCAAGTTCTTTCATCTGAGCCATGATATCAAACTTGAGTTCTTCAACATCAGTGATAGGTGTATGAACGACACTATCAAACGGGATATTAAACGTGTTGAAGTAAGACTGCGGAGTGCCGAACTCAGAGTCATAAAACAGGATGATACCATCCTTGTACTTCTTAAGGAAGGATGATGCCATGAGCAATGCAAAGCCAGTCTTAAAGTGCTTAGACGGGCCAGCAAGCATGGTCAAACCCGGTGTGATACCGCCGTCTACTGAACCAGACAATGCGACGTTGATCATAGGAACAGGAGTTGGGATCTGGTCCTTCTTCGTAAATACCTTGCTATCGAGCAAAGTAGCAGTAAGATCAATAGTAGAATTCTTAATAAGTTTTTCTTTAAGCGACATAATAACTCCTATGATTCAAGTACTTTGTTATCAATTTCTAATATACCAATTTCTTGTTCTTTTGTAAACCGTTTTTGATTAGTTAAGCCAATATTTGCTGCAATTAAAAGAACAATAGCGAGAGGATCAAAAACGAAAACAAGAAGAAGAATGACCATCCTAACACTTCTTTCAAGGTTATCAGTAGACTGTACTTCATATATGAGCTCAGCAATATATCTGATTGGTCCAACTTCTGCTTCGAGTTTTTTGAATTCTGATTCAAGTTTAATTCTTTGTTCGGTGAAAATGGAAATATTTTTGACATGATCGTCTTTCCTTTTGACAAGAGCATCTCTTGTCTTTCTCTGCTTGTCAGCAGCTTGAAGTGATGATGCTGCTTGTCCACGATCTGTCATCTTTGTAATAGCCGCATCGATTTGTGCTATTTGTTTGTCTAAGTCTTCTATACTTTGCTTTTCGAAACTAATCTTTGTGTTAAGAATTTGTATCTGATCTACGGCTCCTGTGTTTAAACTGACAGTTTGATCTATATGTGCTTTAGATAAGAAACCAAATATGCCCATGCTTGTTATAAACATGAGTACGATAACAGCAGTACTTAGATATGTTTTAATTAGAAACGGTGTCTGCTTCCAGTTTCTGTATAACCACGAAGCTGTAACTAATTTGCCTATCTCTAACACAGATCCCATAACTACGACAGGCCAAAAAGCCGATGAGAATATAGTCGTAAGACCTATGATCGAGTAGTAGCCAGAGACACCCGAGAGAGCCAGTGCTACTACGAGTGCCAGATAATTTATCATCCGTCTACGTAGTTATTAACTTTCTTAATAAAAGCCTGTATCTTTGCTGCACGATCAGGCCAAAGGATATATTCTTTGTTTGGATCTTTAGATAGGTTTACAAGAAGAGGCATGATCATATCTCTTAGACCATGCAATTTATCCTGTGCTTCAACAGTCTTCTGTTCGACTGCCTTTGCTTGTTGCTCTACTACCTTCTTCAGTTGTTCTTCATGAGCCTTTAACTCTGACTCAGATACAAGACTAAACCCAAAATCATCATCGCTTAACTTCATGCGAACCAATCCTCTAGTGTAGATACCTTTTTAGTGTTTACTTTCCAGTGCAATACATCAAGAATTGACTTGATAGGATCTAGGAAAGCTCGATCAAACTGCTTCTCGTAGTCAATATATTTATTAATCTCGAGTTGTTTAGGCATCGCAGAGTTAGTGGCAATAACATCTTCTTGTCGAGTGATAGGATTAGGTGTTACCAGATAGGCAAACTTAATCTTATCGCCGTTGGCGATTGGTTGATGTTTCTTTTCAAGACCAGCATCCTTAATAACTTTGTTATAAAGAAGAGATGCTCTAACTTGGATTGGAAGCGACTTCTGATCAAGTTTATAATGAAGTGGGAATGTACTACCACCCTCATTTTTGCGGAAGTAAATCATCTTAACGCTGCGTGGGAATGCAACCTCTTCGAACTCCATGCTGAAGAACTTCTCACGAAAATCTTCGATGAAGCTGAGCACAGTCTTTTGGTCTGTGTTCATGATCAACTCGAGAGTCTTCTTAATGTTCTCACGGCAAGATGCAGGCGTAGATGAACGCACAGCTTCGATACCCATCATCTTAAGTTGTGGCTTTTCGTACTGCACACCCTCACTGTTCCACACGTTGAGGATATACATCTTCTTAGCTTTCCAGATTCCCTTGTTAGCGATGTTCTCACGCTTCATCTGCATCTTCTGTTGATAAGCAGACATCATATCGAAAAGCTCTTGGTACGACTTATCGATGTAAGGCTGGATCTTTTGTTCGCAAAAAGCATCGAGTGCTTTAACGATCTCAAGATCATCTGTCATCTCGAGTTTATCAACCAATGGACCCATGTTAACATAGACTGAGTCAGTGTCAGATGCAATCACATAATCTTTGTCTTCAGACTTGAGGACTTTATTGAAGTATGCATTAATCTTTTTCTCAATCCAGCGGATCGATAACTGACCAGAAGTTGTGATCGCCTCTGCGTGATTGAAATTGAACCATCTGAAGTATTGGTTGCCCAGCGCTCCATACGCCGAGTTGAGCTGAATTTTCTTTGCGAGCTGAAGGTTGTGATAACGCGAGACAAGTTTTTCGTCATCTTTGCTTTTCGTTTGCGCGAATCTTTTCTTGGCTTCAAGCATCTTGTCTTTGTAGATAACACGATCATTGTACATCTTCTCCATGAGTTGAGGCAAGAAACCTTGTTTATCTTTTCTATAAGTGCAACCATTAGCAGCATATGCTACTGAACCATCACGATATTCCCAATGACCATCAAGCAAATAGTCGATGCTAGGAAACTGCTGACGACCAGCGAAGGTTTCTGGTGAGATATTATATTGCATGATAAGGTGTGGATAGAGCGAGTTCAAGTCAAAAGATACAACCCACTTATGCATGCCAACCTGAGGATCCTTGACATAACCACCAACGAGAGTATCGTAGTTATCTTCGATCTTCTGCTGTGGGATAACAATCTTTTGATCCAACAGGTAGTTGTGAATGATAACATCCCATGGTCTAACAGTAGTCAACGTATCAGTGTAGTTGACTTTAGCATCATATGCAAGAGCAAAGACCTGCTTGATGAAACCAAGTTTATCTTCGAGACGATCAACGAGCACACAGTCATGGATGTTATAGTCGATGAACTTCTCGTAATCTTTCTTGTACAAGTCAAGCAAGCTATCGTACTCTGAATAATCGAGTTTACGTTCACCAAGCACGATGTTAGCGATATGATCTAGACGATAAGACTCTTGGTTAGTAAACGAGAACTTCTTGTAGAGATGCATGTAATCGAGGATAGTGATACCAGCCGGCACGAATGCCTGGTTCTTCTGATCTCTTACGATGATTTCTTTCTCATCAAGGAATTTCCACGGCGAGAGCTTCTTAGCTTCCTTCTCACCGAGCTGACCAATGATACGGTTGACGATATATGGTACGTCAAAGAACTCTACGTTCCAACCCGTCAACACATCGGGTGTCCAATCAGGATGATTCCAACCCATGATGAACTTAGCGAGTAGATCTTTCTCGTCTTTGCAGAGGACATAGATCACATCATCAGACTTTGGCTTGTAATAACCACAACCAAACACGATGCTGCGACCATTCTTACGAAGCGAGATAGCAGTAATAGGTTTAGACGCTTGTTTGATATCAGGGAAGCCATCATCACTGGCAACCTCGATGTCGATGGTAACTACTGATACGAGTTCAGGATCATAGTCGATCTGACCAGGATACTCATCGTTGATGAATACATACGGGTAGTTAGTTAGACCATAAAACTTAAAGTTAGATACGTCGCTGTACTGCTTGACGAAGTCTCGAGCTTCTCGCATCGAGCTGAAGTTTATCTTTCCAACTTTCTTGTTATCAAGCGTAAGGTAATCACCCTTTTCAGAGGGAATGAAGAGGTAGGGTTGGTAATCTACCTCTTCACTAATACGCTTGCCATTCTGGTATCCACGCAAGTAGATCTTATTACCACGTGCGTAGAAGTTTGTGTAGAAACGTGACATATACACCTCAAATTATCAACTGTAAGCATATTATAACATATTCTAAGAGAGAAGTAAATTACTGTTTACCAGCTATCTTCTCTTGTCCACGCGTCCAAGCAGCAACACCAAGGATAGCACCGAATGCCATGTGAATCAAGCCACCGTTATCGAGTGTGATTGACTTCCAAGGGATATATGTCATGCCTTTAAGAAACTGTGGCATGAACATTGCTATGATTGGAAATGCAACGAAATCGCAGAAACACATGATCATGTAAAGCCAGCCCATAGCTGGTCTCCACATTGATTTCATCCATGGCTCTTCCTGCTTAGCGTGTTCTGCTTTCCATTTTTCTTTTTCTAGTTCAATCGCTGCGAGTTGTGCTGCCTCTGACATCTGAGGAGCAGCGCTTGATCTTGATGGACCTGAATCAACAAAGTTAGTCTGTATAGAAGCAGCTGCACCCTTTGTAGCGGGTGGTAACTGATCCATAGCAGGCTTTGCTGCAGCTGGTTCGTCGTCTGGTGTACCGAATTTAGGCATCATTAACCTCCAAATATTTCTAAGGCTGCTTCATAATGATGCTTACGATCTGCTAGACCGATTGTTCCACCGTTGATCTTCTTAGTAACAGTAAGGATATCATCCTTATCTGCCCATTGATTAAGTTCTCTTGAATCCCAGAACCAGCCGGCTGACCAAGCTGCTCCCTCTTCTGTCTCTAACCATTCTGTTGCTTCTGCTAAATCCATATTCATATCAGAAGCAAAAGCCTGATAGTTGCTCTTACCTGTTAGTTGGATAAGACCGCGACCGCAGTAGCGGTAACCATCACCAGACTCAGGAGGACCGTTACCCATTCTACTTGCGTAGACGAGGTTTGCGATCTTCTCTGGATTCTTTGCGTATTCGTTTGGATTCTTTCCACGAAAATATTTCGGAAACACCTTTACGAGTGTTTCTGCCCTATAGTTTAAGTTCTCTTTTCTTGCTCTTAGTCCGCCAGACTCGTGTCCAACCTGTGCCAAGAACATAGAGATTCTCTGTGGTGTATTGATCTCGTAGAATGTCATTACTTCGTTTAATGGTTCTACGAATGCTTGAACGATGTCTTCGTCAGTATCTTCAAAGAATTCATTCAATTGTTCAAAAGTTACTAAAGCCATTGTGATCTCCTATATTAAAATCAGGCCATAATATAGAAGTTATCATCATGCCTTATTTATGATGTAGGAAAGCTCCAGTCTTATAGTTCCACTGGTTCTGAAGATCTCTTGTTTCAATAAAGATTTCGAAGATGAATCTGAGTACTTTCATTATCCCCTCGCAAAATGTTTTGCTGCTTCGAATATGATTTGTTCTCTTGTCATACCAAGATCTTTAAGTTCACGATCAGTCAAAGCATTTAGTTGTGCGATAGTGGACATGTAGAGTGAATAACTGTTTACCCATTTGGCAGCAGCTTCTAGTACGTTTAGCATTTGTATTGTCTTTCTTTTAGTTCGTATGAAATGAAAATGTGGCCAGAAGCTAATGCCACCAGCCACATAATATATTATGTCATGATATATTACTTGTCTTCTACGAGAAGTTCTTTCTTTGACTTCTTAGGAGACTCTGTATCTGTGATATCAATCTTCTTTGGCTTCTTATCTTCTGGAATGATATGTTCAAGCCAGATCTTAAGGATGCCATTGACCATAGCAGCATTATTAACAACAACATTGTCAGCGAGTGAGAATGTACGAGTGAATGCACGGTCAGCAATTCCCTTGTGTAGATACTGAACGTCGATGCCGTCTTCAGTTAGTGTTTCTACAGTAGTTTGACCCTTAACAACAAGTTTGTTGTCTTCGAGTGTAAGTTCGATATCCTGCTTGCCAAACCCTGCGACAGCAAGTTCAACGACATAAACGTTGTCATCTGTCTTCTTGAGGTTGAATGGAGGGAATGCGGCGCCAGCAGTCTTTTGGATATGCTCTACTGTTTCTGCCATACGCTGTGCGATCTTATCAGCACCAACATAGAACTTACTAAACTTTTCGAGATCAGCAAAAGAGTGGTCGAACTTATATGTAGGCCAGTTTGTCATGTGTTTCTCCTAT
>Ga0078894_10002606_pt1 | contig 13679 bp, 18 predicted proteins | sample LauGreSu1BDMLBSD_2_FD_67506 | JGI IMG/M metagenome (GOLD analysis project Ga0078894, IMG submission 67506) | Freshwater lake microbial communities from Lake Michigan, USA - Su13.BD.MLB.SD (version 4) (version 4) | ecosystem: Environmental > Aquatic > Freshwater > Lake | place: Lake Michigan...
GTTCTCCATATGGATAACCAGGAGTATAATTAATATTATTTTTGTTTAATTCTTGCCATTTGTTCAAGTTTGTATTATCAACTACACCATTTTTATTATCTGGGAAAAACACTTGTTGATCTTGTGGAACTTCCAATAATGGTACATGATTATCTTTTGCAACCATTCTATAATTAATACCAATTCTGTCAAAACTTTCTAGTGCTGTATTTTGCGGATCCCATAATAACGGATCATATCTATTGATTCCTGTTTCTTTTAATGTACATGGAGGATTTGATAAGCGACATGATTCAGTCGGTATAGTGCATTTACGTGTATTGCCGTCATATTTTGTTTTGCATCCAGTAGAATTATAACTATTGGGAGAATAAGCATCTTTATTGCATTTAGAATTTTTATAATTTAATCCATATAATTCACTAGAATCATCTACTGCTGTTTTCATGGTGCAAGTGTTTTGCCCATATGCCTGAAATCTAATAAAAGGGTCGTCAGGCATTACAACACCACAATCGGTACAATCATTATATGGTGAATTTAATTGATATATACCTGGATATATTGAACGTGTTAATTCTTCTTTATAACTATCATTATCATATTTTAATCTTGTATCGTTCATATTTCTATTATTAACAATTATTTATTTTTAATGGAGGTGGTGCAGGTACAGAACGATACATTATAGATTGACAACTCGGCAAATGCATCATTTCCTTATTTATAGGTTCTGTTTTATCATTCGTTATTATTCCATCATCACTCGGTTTATATAAATTAGCAGGACATTTAGATATTATACGTGTTTGTCCTCGTAATTCACTATCCAAATCAACTAAATTTCCTTTTACATGCGAAACTGCAGTTCCACCAACAAAACCTAATTGATGCATACACTTACTATTATTTTCATATCTATATGGTGATAATATATATCCTAAAGTATCAACACTTGATTTTAAATCTACTTTATAAGAACAATTATCATATTTAGTTCTATTAAAACTCATTATTATTCTATCATTATAAAATATATTATTTAACATTTTTATTAAAATTTAATCGATTTATATATGATCTCGTATCTTCTCCTCCATTAGTCCATATTGGGACTATATGATCTGGATTTTGTATGTCTTTCATACAATCAATTAAGGGTATTGGTTGTTTTATTTGCTGTTCCATTATAGTCTTCTTACAAGCAACAGATGCACCAAATGACGAATCACTACCTGATAATATATCTAATTCTGTATTAATATCACCAACTGACCCTTTTAAAGCGGGACCGGCATCAAATAAACGACGAAATAATTGTAATTTACATCGATCACGTGTTAAAACATCTTTATTATTAATTAAACTACTATAATTATCTATTAAACATGAATCGGCTAAACCATAACCAGGGCGACCTCTTAAATTAACATGATCATACATAAATTCAGGCAATCTTACATTAGGAGCTATACAATCTACTAATTGTGTATCATATGTCATATAATTATTAATTTTGTTATTTTGGTAATTTTTAGCTTCACCCCAGCAAGAATCAGAGCACATACTATTTTGTTTATCAAAAAATGTTGTCATTATTCTATTATTATATTATATTATTATAACATTGGAAACCATTATTTTCTTTACATGTTTTATCACGATGATATAACCATTCTTCATAAGACTTTCTATCATTTGGTATAGTCGTTGCAGGCATCGTATAAAATTGTCTCGCTGAAAATTCACGTTCATAAATATCATTTATATCTTTGTAAACATTTTGCTGAAAATAATCATTAATATTATTATTAATTATATTATTATCAATTGGACAAGATTTTATATTATTGTTATTATTTGTATAATCAATTATAGATGGATTCATAAATGGATTTTCAATAGTTGGTATGACACATATATCATTATCAACTACTCCCAAATTTCTATTATTCAAACTTTCATTAATTTCTACTGAAACTTTATCATTATGCAAATAAATATAATAAATAAATATTATTAATATAATTCCAAATAACATATATGCTACATTTTTAGTTATTAATGAAATTACCAAACTAATAAATATAATTATATTAGTTATTGCAAGTAATTTATCCTTAAAACTCATATTCGTCAACGGAATAAAATTTATCATTATTCTAATGATAAATATGAAAAGAAAAAAAATAATTAAATTAAAACTTTTGTCTTAATTGTTGTTTTTTCATTAGGCTTCTTAGTGCTTCATTATTTACACCCGAACGCTGTTTTTTTCCACCACCACCCTGATTCATCATGCTCATCATATTCATCATAGCAGCCATATCAAAACCATCCTTTCCACCAGCAGCACCTTCGCCGCCATTATTTCCAAACAGACCAGGAAGAATTGATGCAAATTTTATAGCATCTTTCATTATGGCTTCCTGTGATAATTCACCATTCGATATTTTATTTGACATCTTTTGACTTACATTCGAAAATAATTCACCAAATCCACTATCCGGTTTAGCAATCGCCTTGAATATGTCTCCCTCTTCAGATATAGATTGCTTAATCTTAGTAAGATCGACATCATCAATTATTTCCTTAGCAATCTTACCGATTGTAGTATCTTTAAGACTATCCATACCGGCAAATGATGGATTTGATTTAATATTTTCTTCTTTTAGAGTATTTAGACGTGTAAGAACTTTCTTAATATTTTCGTCTTCAATATTTATTTCTGTTGTATTTTCAACCGATTGAAGTATATTTAGTATAGTTGTTATGTCTTCTTCATTAAGTTCACTTTTATATATATATAACACACTCAGATAATGATGACATAGAAAATTATTTCGCAATACTTTAACTATATCTTTGAGTGTTATATTTTTATAAATTTCTACTGAATTATTTTTATCATCATTTAGCCATTCATCGGCTTTTTCATTTTCAAGTTCAATAAATGAAGTCCAATAATCATTCGATATTTTTTCATTAAAAAATTCAACATATTCATTCGAAGTTTTATCATAAGTTCTGTAATTATCACTTACTGTCTTTAATATTCTTTTAGCGGTTTCACTCTTCGATTTATGTTTTTTTGAAATAGTCTTCAGCTTTTTTAGCAGATCAATATAATATTGATTGAATATATACGTAGTAGTTGGCATTCTTATGTTTAATTTAAATTAAATATCCTTAAATATATTTTCACGTTGTTTTTGTAATTCGTCAATAGACGGTAATGTCTTTTGAGGCTTTGAAAAATCTTTTTCAGTAGTGCTTATGGGTGGTGCTAATTCAACATTCTCAGTTTCAATTACACCCCATTTATATAATTTATCTTTATTTAAATTCATAGAATTAATATTATCATCTGTTATATCGCTAAAATTATCAGCAGATACAGATCCTAATACAAATGCCATAGGTTCATTACTTTCTTCATTTTTGTTTAATGGTATTGGTGAAATAATAGATGAATTGCTATCAGCTTTATCACGTGTACTATTAGTAGCAAATAAATAACCTCTATTTGGTAATAATAAATAATCGAATACAGCTTTTCCATATATAATTTCCTTAGACGGCATAAACATTAATGATGGAACAGCTTTAATTTTATGTTTAATTTTATCAATAATAGCGTCTATACAAACTAATTTTATTGTTTTTTTAGTATCATGTTTTTTTATTGTTTCTAATAAAATTGAACTGTGTTGACAACTATCACTATAGAAAAATATCATTTATTAAAATAATAATAAATTAATATAATAAAAATTGACATAAAATTAATATTATTTATTTTAAATAAGTAATGTTTAATAATTATCTATACGACCCAAAATCACAAAAACATTCATTTGATATTGAAAATTTGGATTTATCTATTGTTAATAGTATTAGAAGAATTATTTTAACAGAAATACCGGTCGTCGGGTTTTATGGTGAAGATGAACCTACTGTAGAAATTATTGAAAATACTGGTCCTCTTCATAATGAATTTATGAAACATAGAATTGGACTAATTCCTATTTATGTTAATGAAGATATTACTGATAATTATATTGATGATGATTATGAATTTTCATTAAATGTTAATAATACATCAACTATTACTAAAAATATTACAACTGCAGATTTTACAGGTAAATATAAAAATAAAGATTTAACACAAAAAGAATTAAGTGAATTATTCCCAGCCGATAACATCACTAAACAACATATTCTAATTACCCGCTTAAGAAGTGATGAAAAATTAGAATTACATGCAAAAGCAATTAAACGTACAGCTAAAACAAATGCATCATTTTCTTCTGTTTCTCTCGCAAACTTCTATTTTCTTGAAGATAAAAAAGAAGCCGATAAAGCTGATAATATTCTTGATAAACAACGATCATTCGTAAAAAATGCATATGGTGATCCGGTACTTATCAAATTTGAAATTGAATCAGTTAATAAATTATCATATAAATATTTATTCTCTAAAGCAATAGATATCCTCGTCGATAAATTAAAATTACTTATTAGCAATATTGATTCTAAAATTATTGTAATCGAACCAGTACCTAATAATCCTCATTCATTTAATTTCTTTGTTGAAAATGAAGATGATACTTTAGGAAATCTAATTCAATCTATTATGCATAATAAATATATTCGCGAAAATAAGAAGAATAAAGGAATTGTATGCAATTATGTTGGTTATATTTGTCCTCATCCTTTAAAACAATTAATGATTCTACGATTAACATTAGAATCACAAACAGAAAGTGACGTATTCTATCAATTTCTAACAGATAATTGTTATGAAATCATCCGGGAATTAGAAGCTATTAAAATTGAATGGGCTAAATTCAATTCAAAGAAAAAATAAGTTTTTATTTACATAGGAACAATTGTTTTATAATAACATCTATATGTTGGTTCAGCACCATTAAATAGCTCAAACACATGAGGATGAATATTAAATAGCGATGTTAGAATAAATGTTCTAGTTTTCTTACCATTTGCTTCATGATCTACGAATTTATATAAAGTATATGGACTATATCCACCAGTTGTAGCATCCATAATAGTTTTTGTAACTTTTTCACCAACTTCATTAACAGGGATTTCAATATTATATTCGAACATCTATTTTTAATAATATATATTTATAAATCTTTAAGTAATTTATTATATAGCTTATATTCTATTTCCGAATGCACTAATTTATCATCAGTATCAAATATAAAACTATTCATATCATATTTATATTTATATATAGGTTCATATATTTCATAATTATCATCTTCATCAAAACTTTTAATATCAGTTTCTAGCGATTGTTGATTTACAACACCAATAACTTTAGCGAATATAACATTAAAATAAATATTATTCGTGATTGTTATTATTTTAATATGTCGTGCTAATGGTTTATTTTTTCTATATATTAATAATTCAACATCCAATAATATAACATCTGGATTAGTTTTATTAGTTTTATATCGCACATATGAACTTTTTATTACTTCTAATTTATTACTTTCATTCGGTAAATCAAATGTCGATGATGCTAAACATTTCTTAAAATATTTCAAGAAATTATTATAATACTTACTATTATTTATAGGTTTATTCCATTTATTACTCCATTCAATTCCTTCAATTATTTGTATAATTTTAACATTATTAATATTAAAATATTTAATAAATTTTTCCTCCAATTCATCATTACCATAATCATAAAATTTGCTATTATTGTTTTTTAATACTATGTCATACGGTAATTGCGATTTTATTTTAAATCTATCTTCCGAATATTCATTTATATTTGTATAATTTTTACTAACAAACGTTTCAATATTAGCATTTATAATATAATAAAATAAAAATAGAATTATAATTATTATTATTATTTTATTTAACATCTATAATATAAATTATATTTATTTTATAGAGATTAGAATGTTATTTATAAGTATATTGTTATATATATTGATTATTTTATTATTATTTTTATTTAAACCTTCTTTTATGTTTGATATACACGGAAATATTAAACACTATAGCCCCAAATCATTATTAACATTAGATATTATGTATCCTATTATCGCTCTATTATCTTATTATTTTGTAATTGTTATAAAAATATTTCTTATTTCTTAATTATTATGAATTTTATTAAAGAGTGGATTATATCTAGTTATAATAATTCTAAATTATCCATTAAATCGTGTATATTTATTACTGGTAATTCGGGTATTGGTAAAACACACACTATTTTAAATATATGTAATGAATTAGATTTATTCGCTATTCATATTAATAGTTATAATTGCTGTTCTTCTAAACAATTAACAGATTTATTATATAAAGGTTTTGTATCATCCCTTATACAAAATTTAACGAATAATACGCAAAAAAAAATTATAATTATTGATGAGTTTGAAACGTTATTATCGTTTGATAGTACTATGAATATACAATTATTACATTTTTTAAATACTAATCATAAACATATTCCAATTATATGTATAAGTTCTAATGAAATTATTAAAAAATTGGGTGAAATTAAAAAATTATGTATGTTTTATGAACTACCTAATTTAAATGATGTCGAAATTCATAATATTCTAACTACTTATAAACCATCCATAACTTTTAAAGAAAGTTTAGAAATTATTGAACAATCCAATTATAATATTAAAAAATGTATTCAAATAGTTTCCAATACTTATTATAATAATATAGATGACGTATGTGATATTACTGACTTATATGCCGTAGATTTTAATAGAAATAAATTTAAACAACTGATAACCAAGGATCAGTGGATAATACCTCTTAAATTTCATGAAAATTTAATTATTGAATTAAATAATCGTATCGGTTTAAAAGCTAATAAATATAATTTTTATAAGAAATTTATATATAACTTTTGCTATTTTGATATAATAATGATGAAAAATAATGAAATAGCAATAGATTATTTTATTAGTAGCATTTACTTATTATTTAACTTCAAACAAAAAAAGAATACATCACACAATCTCAATAATTTTACAAAATTATTAAGTTATTTATCATTACAAAAGAAAAATAATAAAATTATATATAAATTGAATATCCCAAATAATCATTTTAGCGGTAATTATCATCTTTCAATAATAAATAGAAAATTTATTTATTAATAATAGATAGTTAATTATAAATATGAATACAGATAGTACTACTAATAATTCGCTTTACGATATCTTAAATAAGAATACTAGCGCGGTAACAAGTAAAGTATATACCAATATTACCGACAATACAGCAAATGCCATTAGTAATATTCGCAGTTTTTATGATAGTTCTTTAAATAATAACTCATTATTTATTGGATTATTTATAGTTATAGTAATTGCAATTGTAATTGCTTATGTTTTATACACTTATATCGGCGCTTCTCTATTTAATAAAGTTAGAAACGTGGTTGATGGAACTAGAATACCAGTAGTTTGCACTAAATTAAGTAAATTTGAAGCTAATATTAATACGACTGGTAATGGTTCTCGACGCAGTTATACTTTCTGGATTTATATAAATGATATGAATACTTATAAGAATTTATATAAAAATGTTGTTGCATTAAGTTCAACTAAAGATAAATTCGTCCCTGGCAATTGTTCTCCGCATATATTTTTAGATAAAACTGATAATAAATTATTTGTTCATTTTAGAGATTTAAAAAAACAACCAGTCGTCGAGTTTAAATCTGATGATAATAGTATGAATAATTATATGAAAACTGGTATAATCATTCCGTATGTTCCATTACAGCGATGGGTCCATGTTGCTATCGTATGTAATGTTAATTCATTCAATAGTACTATATATACTTATATTGATGGTGATATGGTAAAATCATATAATGATAAGGCTACTATGAGCGAATCCGTAGGGACAGCTAGTGCATCAATTAAAGCTGATTATAGCAATATTGATTTAAATACGAGTGGATTTTTATATACTGGAAATACTGAAGGATATGATGGTGCTGTTGGTGCTGGATTTTCTGGTTTAATATCTAAATTTACTAGTTTCAATTATGAATTAAATCAAACAGATATTTATAATGATTATAATGCGGGACCGATTGATGGTATTTTAGCTAAATTAGGTTTAGGTTTATATGGTATTCGCAATCCAATATACAAAATATAATATATATTTAAATTAGATATGCTAAATATATTTATACAAATAATATTATCTATTTTTTTAATTGCTGTAATGGCTTTGATTAGTTATTCAGTTTATAATAAAGAAATATTGAAAGGTATAAAAGTAAGTAATTCAACACGTAAAATAACTTCTATTTTTAATGGTATATTCAATTTTGACCGTTCTATAATAGAACAAGAAACACAAGATAAGAACGATTTGTCTTATTTAGATATTAATCCATCAATTAATCAAAATGGAGGTGCTGAATATTCATATAATTTTTGGCTATATTTTGATGTTGATGATACGAATACAATAATATCATCTGATAAGTATACTACTTTAGCATTATCAAATCCATCAAATTATCAATATGCATATATTAATTTATTATATAAAGGCGATAGAGTTTTACAATATGATGCAACACTATATCATACTCATAATTATGAATGTAATAAATTAACAGATGCTATTAAATTAGATCCTGTAGTATTAGTTAAAAATCCATTAGTTAAAATACGTAATGATGCTAAAGAAATTATTATTGAATATAATAATATTAATTTTCCAGAAACTTATAACAGTTCTTCCATGCCTTTAAATTGTGATGAAAGTTCTATGGCTAAAAGAAACATAAATAAATTTGGAATTAAAAACATCGATGTTAGTAAAACTAAGAAGTTATATAATATGATTACTATAGTTTTTCAAGAAGTTCCACCAAATGAAAATGCTATAAATGCCAATAAAGCTAATTGTAGAGTGTACTTTAATTCAACTCTAGTGGAAGATAGAGTCGCAAATGTATCCAGTATTGAAAATGTTAATAATGATAATGCTAGTTTTAAATCAAGAGTAATGAGAACTAATAGTAGTAAATTAAGAATTAATGATTATCGATTGAATAGTTCTCTTAATAATTCTGCAATTAAAGCAGAACCAAATCCTAGTGCGCCCGGTGGTAGAAAAGATGCAATAAAAATGGCAGATTTAACATATTTTAATTATGCATTAAGTCAAATGGAAATTAATAGTTTATACAAAGCCGGTTTTAATAAATATACTGCCCAATTAACAGAAATGCCAACAGATGCTTATGATACTTATACAAAAGGTGATAAAATTGATATTACAACTGATGAACGTATTGTACATCCTATATAAAAACTAAAAATATTATCTATTTATAAATGGGTGGTGGTTTAGTACAGTTAGCAATCGCGTCAAGTGCATTAGATGTATATTTGACACAAAATCCTGATATTAGTTTTTATAGATACGTTTTAAGAAAACATGTAAATTTTGCAATAGAAAATATTATACATAATTATCAAACCTCAGTATCTCCTGTAAATTTATTAAAACCATCAGTAAATGATAATACTATTATATTTGAGATTCAACAAGATACTACTGTAGACTATTTAACAGATTTAAATTTAGTATACACATTTCCAGATATATATTCATCCAGTAATTATAAATTTAAATGGGTTGAACATTTTGGAACATTACTTATAAAAGAAGCCCAATTATGTTATAATGGAACTAAAATTATTGAAAAAATTAATGGTGAATGGCTTATAATTTGGTTAGAATTAACAACACCTGTTAAAGATAGTTATAATAATATAACTGGAAATATTCCAGAAATGACAAATCCACGAACAAATGAAAATATTCGAAGAATTAAAAATAATATTATTAGTGAAAGTGATTATCCAGAAGGTAATAGAGAAACAAATATACCATCTATAAAATCAAGACAAGTTATAATACCTTTAGCTTTTTTCTTTACCAGAGATACATCTCTTGCATTACCTCTATTAAATATTCTCAAAAGTGAAACACCTATAACTTTAAGAATAACTTTAAGACCATTAGAAGAGTTATATACTATATACTCGCCTATTTTAAATATGAACGTAAATTCAACATATTATAATCAATTACATAATACGAATATATCTATTACTGATTTTTTATTATCAGTAAATGATTTTGCACCAAATATGTATATTTATGGAACTTATGCATGTATTGATACTAATGAAAGACAAATTATACAAGCTCAAAGTAGTATGGAATATGTTTATCAAAAAGTTGATTATTCAGATACTTTTACAAATTCATCAGCAACTATTCAACATAGTATAGGATATATAAATTTACCAATAAAAGAAATTATATGGACTTTACAACGTTTAGATAGTATTAATAATTTTAATGATTATTTTAATTATACAAATAGTATTCCTAGAAATAATGAAGATAATATAATGATATCAGCAGCTATAAAATGGAATAATATAGCAATTCCCGAAAGACAAATTATGGTAAATGCTAATGTCTATAATAATATGATTCCATACCAATATCATAGCTGCATTCCACGCCAAGGTATTTATTGCTATACTTTTGATATTATGCCTGAAAAATATTTTGCATCTGGTTCATGTAATGGATCACAGATTAATACTTCTCTTAATATGACTATAGGAGCATATAATAATTCAATAAATTATTATAAAAAACGATTTCCGACCGATTCGTATAATGTTGATAAAACCAAATATAGATTATCAGTATACGTATTACAACATAACATTATAAAAATAAACAATTCGGCTATAAATATTATTGGACAAGTTTAAATAAATAATAATGTTTATAATTATAAAATGGATTTTATATTATTTATAATATCAATTATTGTTATTATATTTATTTATTATTTAATCAGCGTAATTAAAGATTTACAATTAGAAATAAAAGAAATGACTTTAACATGTACTAATAATGCTGCTACAACAGACACTACTAAAACTACAAAACCAATACAAACTATTGATACTAAAATTAAAAATGATATCGTAGGATTATTAGATTTTGCAAAGAATTATTTTATTTAAGAATAAAACGTAATTATAATTAATATGCCTCGAAAAAAAACTATAACAGATAATACGGCTGTTAAAAAAGTGGTTAAAAAAAATATTATAGATTCTATGATTAAAAATAATTCAGGCGAAGATGATATTATATTACAATTACCAATATCACAGGCAAAAATAAATAGTATTATAAATAATGATAATTTAGATGTTAAAATTAATGAACCTACTCCTTATGAGTCTAATTCATATTTTATGAATGATGCGGAAAATATTTCATTCGATAACACGAAAGAATATCAAACTAGTTATACAAATAATAATAATAATTCATATTGTTTTTGGTGTTGTCATAGTATTACTAATACTACTTATAGTATGCCATATAATTATGATACATTAAATGATAGTTACTTTGTATATGGGTCATTCTGTTCCTTGCAGTGTGCAAATGCATATAATTTCTCCATACATGGAAGTAGTGATAAAGTCTGGGAAATTAATAGTTGGATACAAATGTTAGGAAATAGATATGGATTTAATTATACTATTCGTCCTGCACCATCTAGATATTTATTAAAAATGTTTGGTGGTAATTTAACAATCGAAGAATTTAGAGAAGCCCATATTAAGACTGATAAAACTTATGTATTAAATATACCACCTATGATTTCTATAAATAGTAGTTCAGAAGTTTTAAATACATCTTATTTAGCTAAAATGTCAGAAAATAAAAAAAAGAAAATATAATTTATGATGTTAATGTCTCAAATATTAATCTAATCGATTCAGTAGTTCCATATGCCATTTTATTCATTCCATTCAAATCAGTTATCCAACACATAAATACATCAGTATCATTAAATCCATTAAATTTTTTAACTTCGATTACAATCTGTTTAGATTTATATTCAACTACTTTAAAATTATGATAGATTGTATTAAAATTTGGTAAAGTCGATAATGCATTATTATGAACGCTATAATTAAGTTCTGGAAATGCAGTCTTAAGAATTCTATCAATAATATCATTAGAATTTTCAACAATATTCATTCTTAATTATTATATATAATGAGTTTGTCATTTTTTTATAAAAAAATGATTTAAACATTATAAATTGTTTATATATTGATATGCAAGATAATATTTATTTTACTAATTACAAAGTAAGCACAATTACTTGTAATGCAGATTTAGGATTATATTTAAATCTAGATTTATTATATGAAAATTTTAATATTGATGATAAATTTATATGGATTTATTATCCTAAAATAACAGACAGACAGAATTTTAGAGGTGTTTATCCTAAAAAGAAACGCACAACTAAGAAAAATAGTATTAAAAAAAATTTATTTGATAATCAAGTAACGACGATTTTCAAAATTAATGATGCATATTATCCAAATTTAAAAATTTTTAAGAATGGTAATATTCAAATTACAGGTATTAAAGAACAGGAAATAGTTAAATCAATTATAGATTTAATTATTCTTGAAATTAAAAGAATTTATGAAATTAATAATAATATTATTGTCAATAATGATATTACTAATATTAGTTTTAATAAATTTGTTATTAGAATGATAAATACCGATTTCAAATCATATTTAGATGATACGTGTGTAACTAAATTCTTAATTCGTAGAAAAATTTTACATAAAATTCTAATTAGCGAAGAATATAATAATAAATGTTCATTCGAACCTGGTAGATATCATGGTGTTAAATTAGAATATTTCTGGAATTCAAATAAAGAAATATTGGATGGTATTTGTGTATGTAAGAAACACTGCTTCGGCAAGGGTACAGGTAATGGAGAAAATAACTGTAAAAAAATAACAATCGCTATATTTGAAAGTGGTAGTGTTTTAATTACTGGAGGTATTTCATTCGAACAAATAAATGAAGCTTATAATTATATTACTACAATTTTAAATAAACATAAAAATGAAATACAAAAATCTGACTTAAATTTATTATTATTATAAAATTTCATCTATTTTTTTAATAATATTATCAAATCCACATATTACTTCCATATTATAATATAAGGTATAATCATCGTGTTGATATACGATTTTCATATGAATTTTTTTATTATCTTTTATGAATGTTCGATTACATACTAACATATCTTCATTATTATTATAACAATCATCATAAATATCCAGAATTTCAAATGATTTATTATGACTTTTTTTAATAATATAACAATCAATATATTCAATATTTTTATAATTCATCAATTCATATAATTCTAATTGAATATTATTTGTTCCATTAATTTCCATAGAATTATATTTCATAGCTGTAATTTCATTCTCATCATTTTCAATAAATTGAATAGTATAATTTACACCTAATGCATTAATAGTATATTCATAAATACTATATCCATCATCTGTATATTTCACAGAACTAGTAAGTATTTTTGAATTATTCTTAATAAAAGTTTTGATTTCGATAATCTCCATTTTTAATATCGTTTGAAATATAATATTAACATCATTTTTTTATATAAATAAATAATATTATTTAAATATATTATGAATAGGTCATTCTATTACGCCTTACTATCTATATATAAT
>Ga0078894_10002608_pt1 | contig 13674 bp, 13 predicted proteins | sample LauGreSu1BDMLBSD_2_FD_67506 | JGI IMG/M metagenome (GOLD analysis project Ga0078894, IMG submission 67506) | Freshwater lake microbial communities from Lake Michigan, USA - Su13.BD.MLB.SD (version 4) (version 4) | ecosystem: Environmental > Aquatic > Freshwater > Lake | place: Lake Michigan...
TATAAATCAATAAGTTATATCTGTTTCTTAAAAGCTCTCCGAGAAAAACTGAACAATTTCATGGAATTTGAAGGGTCGCCGACGAATAAAATTTTGCAATATGAAAAATAATTTCGTCCATTGCACTTAAGCGTGACGCCACGGCGCGATGAGCGGAAACCACGCCTGCGGCGATGTGCTTGGCCTGATGCATACAAAATGAGATTTCAGAGGAGAAAACCCGATTTTTGCTATGAAAAATCAATTTTCTACCTTAGGATATAGGGAGCCGACAAAAACAAAAAACTTGGCGGCTTTTCAATCACTTCTAGAAGGAAAATGAAAATGGCAACTGCAAAGAAAGCGGCTAAAAAAACCGCTGCAAAAAAATCCCCCGCTAAAAAAGCCGCAGCCAAAAAACCTGCAGCCAAAAAAGCGCCCGCAAAAAAAGTGGTAGCGAAAAAAGCACCGGCTAAAAAAGCCCCTGCCAAAAAAGCAGCAGCGAAGAAAGCCCCTGCCAAAAAAGCGGCCGCTAAAAAGCCCGCAGCCAAGAAAGCACCTGCAAAAAAGCGCACCCCTAACGCAGCTTTCATGAAGCCACTGACCCCCAGCGCCGCATTGGCTGCTGTGATTGGTTCAAGCCCCATGCCTCGCACAGAGGTGGTCAGCAAAATGTGGGTCTACATCAAGAAACACAATTTGCAAGACAAAGTCAACAAACGCAACATCAATGCAGACGACAAGCTCAAAGCCGTGTTTGGCAAAGCACAAGTCACCATGTTTGAGTTGGCCAGTTTGATTGGCAAACACTTGCACTGATACCTCAGCGCTTGTTTCAAACAAAAGGGCCGCATCGCGGCCCTTTTTTCGTTCAGGTGACCAACTGATCAGATGGCTTGGCTGTAGAGGTGAATGTGAACTCACCGGGCGCGCGGATCGGATCCACATTCACCGATACCATCACACCAGGTAAAAATTTGCCTTCAAGCAGCAATTTAGACAATGGATTTTCAATGCGTTGCTGTATGGCTCGCTTCAAAGGACGAGCACCGAAAATGGGGTCAAAACCGACCTTTGCCAATTCCAGCAAAGCCGCCTCTGACACATCCAAATGCAGGTCAATGCGTGCGAGTCGATCGCTCAAGGCATGCAACTGAATGCCCGCGATCTTCTCAATGTGCTGTGCGCTCAACGAATGGAACACCACGGTTTCATCGATGCGGTTCAGGAACTCCGGTCGGAAGTGGTTTTTCAATTCTTCAAACACCGCGTCTTTGATGTCTGCTGAATCTCTGTTGACCATGGACTGAATGATCTTTGAGCCGATGTTGGATGTCATGACGATGACCGTGTTTTTGAAGTCCACCGTCCTGCCTTGACCATCAGTCAGCCTGCCATCGTCCAACACTTGCAACAGAATATTGAACACATCTGGGTGGGCTTTTTCAATTTCATCCATCAAGATGACAGAGTAAGGTTTGCGCCTGACCAACTCGGTCAAGTACCCGCCTTCGTCGTACCCGACATACCCGGGCGGGGCACCAATCAGTTTGCTGACCGAGTGCTTCTCCATGAATTCACTCATGTCGATGCGTATCAAATGGTCTTCGCTGTCAAACAAAAAACCGGCCAATGATTTGCACAATTCTGTTTTGCCCACGCCAGTCGGACCCAAAAAGAGAAAAGAGCCTGTGGGTCTGGAAGGGTCACTGAGCCCGGCACGTGAGCGTCGAATGGCATTGGCCACGGCTTGGATGGCCTCGTCTTGACCCACCACGCTTTCATGCAAGCTGTCTTCCATGCGAAGCAATTTTTCGCGTTCGCCTTGCATCAATTTGGATACCGGGATGCCCGTGGCCCTGGCCACGACCTCGGCGATTTCTTCGGCACCCACTTGGGTTCTGAGCAACCTGGCAGTCAGGGGCTGAGCCGATGAATTTTGCTCATTTGCGTTGGCTTCTTTCAAGCGCTTTTCGAGCTCAGGCAATTTGCCATATTGCAGTTCAGCCACTTTGTTGAAGTTACCTTGGCGCTTGAATTCCTCCATCTGCATTTTGCAGCGCTCAATTTCTTCTTTCAGCAAGGCACCACCTTGCGCTTGGGCTTTTTCAGATTTCCAAATGTCTTCCAAGTCTGCATATTCCAATTGCAGCTTGACGATTTCTTCTTCAATGATGGCCATGCGCTTTTGCGAGGCTTCGTCCTGCTCCTTGCGAACAGCTTCACGCTCGATTTTCAGTTGTATCAATCGACGGTCAAGCTTGTCCATGACCTCAGGCTTTGAATCAATTTCAATTTTGATTTTCGCTGCGGCTTCATCGATCAAATCGATGGCCTTGTCCGGCAGAAAACGGTCTGTGATGTAACGATGCGACAACTCAGCAGCCGCCACGATCGCCGGGTCGGTGATTTCTACGCCGTGGTGAACTTCGTATTTTTCTTGCAAGCCACGCAAGATCGCGATCGTGGCTTCCACCGAGGGCTCACCCACGATGATCTTTTGGAATCTTCGCTCAAGCGCTGCGTCTTTCTCAATGAACTTTCTGTATTCGTCCAACGTGGTTGCGCCCACACAATGCAGTTCACCCCGAGCCAATGCAGGTTTGAGCATGTTGCCCGCGTCCATTGCGCCTTCGGCTTTGCCAGCGCCCACCATGGTGTGAAGCTCGTCAATGAAGACGATGGAATTGCCCTCGTCTTTGGCCAACTCACTCAGTACGTTCTTGAGCCTTTCTTCGAACTCACCCCTGAACTTCGCGCCTGCGAGCAATGACGCCATGTCCAGCGACAAAACGCGTTTACCTTTCAGCGAATCGGGGACTTCACCCGCCACAATGCGTTGCGCCAAGCCTTCCACAATCGCGGTTTTTCCGACGCCGGGTTCGCCTATCAACACAGGGTTGTTTTTGCTGCGACGCTGCAGCACTTGAATCGCGCGGCGAATTTCGTCATCACGGCCAATCACCGGGTCCAGTTTTCCCAACCGGGCCCGCTCTGTCAGGTCCAGGCAGTACTTCTGTAATGTTTCACGTTGACCTTCAGGGTCAGCGGTTTTCACAGCCTCCCCGCCTCGGACGGCTTCTATCGCTTTCAAGAGACTGGGTTTGTTGAGTCCGTGTGCTTTGGCTTTGGTGGCCAGATCAATCTTGGCATCACACAAGGCCAAAAAATACAGCTCGCTGGCAACGAACTGATCGCCTCGCTTGATCGCGTCCTTTTCCGCAGCTTGCAGCAACGTGACCAAGTCTCTGCCTACTTGAACTTGCTCTTGACCTTGCACGGTAGGGAGTTTGCTCATGGCTTCTTCGCTGTCTTTGAGCAAGCCGTTGATGTTGACCCCGGAACGCATCAACATCGCACGAGGACCGTCATCTTGCCGAAGCATGGCGACCACCAAGTGCGCGGGTTCAATGTAGCCGTGGTCAGCGCCCAGCGCCAAAGTCTGGGCGTCCGACAACGCTTCTTGAAATTTGGTGGTTAATTTGTCTAGCCGCATGGTTTCCTCGTTGATGAGTATCTGGTCAGGTAGTTGCGGCGATTTCCCTTGTTTTCAATGTAAATCGAAAGGGTTATAAGGCTTTACTGGCGTTTTGGATGTCGATACCCCAGCGTTTGAGTGCCAGGTCGTCGCTCACCCGTGCATCTACCCATCTGTGGCCTTGAGGCGTGGCCTCTTTTTTCCAAAATGGCGCTTGTGTTTTCAAGTAGTCCATCAAAAACTCACAGGCTTGGAAACTTTGACCACGGTGAGCAGAGGTGACCGCCACCAACACAATTTGGTCTAACGGCTTGAGCAAACCCACCCGGTGAATGACTTTTGCACCCTGTATGTCAAATCGACTGCGGGCTTCATCGACCATTTGGTGAATAGAGGCTTCGGTCATGCCAGGGTAATGTTCGAGTTCAAGGGACGACACCGCATCACCTTCATTTCGGTCACGCACCGTACCAATGAAACTGCAAACAGCACCTACCGCTTTGTCACCCTGCCGCAACAAGGCCACCTCCGTGCTGAGGTCGAAATCTTCGGTTTGTATCGATACATCAAATCGCATCATCAACCACCAGTGACCGGCGGGAAAAAAGCCACTTCCGCGTTGTCGGTCAAGCGAGTGGATTCATCACACACGGCTTGGTTCATGGCCATGCGAATGGCTTTGCCGTCAGATAAACCCAGGTTGTAGTTTTCACCCCGAGCGATCAATTCGTTTTTCAAGCCTGCCAAGTCGATGCTTTGGGTGTCGATGGTTTCCTGCGACAAACCAATGTGCTCACGCACAGAGGCGAAATAACGAACAGTGATTTTCATGGCATGCATTCAAAAAAAGGAATAAAGCTGACTGTGTCACCGGGGGCAATGGTATTTCCAGGTGGGTTGTCAACCAAACCATCCGCCCAAACGGCCGAGGTCAATACGCCAGAGCCTTGGTTTTCAAACAAATCTAACCCACCTGCAGTGTTGCGCTTGACTCGCAAAAACTCGCGGCGTTTATCGGCTTTGGGCCAAGCGAAATCAGCACGCAACGCATAAGCTCCCACGCCAATTTGTTGAACGCCTTGCAAGTTCAAAATGAATGGGCGAGCCAACAACAAGAAAGTGACAAAACTTGACACGGGATTGCCCGGCAACCCGATAAAGTGCGCTCTCTTTTGGTTGACATTCAGTTGACCGTAAGCAAAAGGCTTTCCGGGCTTGATGGCCAACGACCACAACTGCAACTCACCCAATGACTGGATGGCAGGTTTCACATGGTCTTCCTCACCGACAGAGACACCACCGCTGGTCAAAATCAAATCGTGGTTTTGGCAAGCATCGGCAAATGCAGTTCGGGTTTGCTGCAAGTCGTCAGGCAATATGCCCAAATCAGAAACCACACATCCCATGCGATGGAGAAGTGCTTTTAATAAGAAACGGTTGGAGTTGTAAATAGAACCAGGCGGCATGTCTGCGGGTGCCTTGTCGCCCGGCATGACCAATTCATCGCCGGTTGAAAAGAGTGCCACTTTGGGTCGTTTGAAAACAGTCAGTGATGCGCGACCGATGCTGGCAGCCAAGCCAACAGCCGCGGGGTTGAGCAATTCACCTTTGGAAAGTATGCGGGCATGCAAAGCGATGTCCTCGCCTTTGTACCGAATACATTGCCCCCATTTGGGTTGAGACCGAACATGGACTCGGCCATCAGCCTGAACTTGACATTCCTCTTGCATGACAACGGTGTCAGCGCCTTGAGGCACTGGTGCACCGGTGAATATTCTGTCCGCATGGCCATCGACCAAAGGCTCAGGGAAGTGCCCGGCAGGAATTCGCTGACCGGCTTGCAACATGCCTTGGTGTTGAAGGAAATCTGCATACCGAAAAGCATACCCATCCATGGCAGAGTTATCGAATCCAGGCACTTGAATTTCGGAGTGAACATCTTCTGCCAGCACGCGTCGGTCGGCATCAAATGTCGACACGGTTTCAACCTCGGGCGTCGAATTCGACAAATGGAGAATCTTCTCCAATGCGAGGTCTAGCGAAAGCAATTCAGGTTTGTTCATCGGACGTCAAGAAAGTATTGAAATCAACCACACTGTTGAGCGATGAAGTTTTTCACCATGGGTGTATCAGCTGGCATGGTCAAAAAACGCAAGGGACTGTTTGCCAACCCTTTGAATTTGTCTGGCACTGGCGGCACCTGACCGATGGCCTCTTGGATGACATCTGAAAACTTGATGGGCAAAGCCGTTTCAAGAACCACCATGGGAATGCCGGGCTCTAAAAATTGCTGGGCCACATTCAAACCATCGGCAGTGTGCGGGTCGATGAGTTGGCCGTACTTTTCGTGAATGGTTTTGATGGCTTGCAGTCGTTGCTGGTGGTGGCTGTTACCACTGACGAAACCGTAGACATGGCCTATCTTTGAGAATTGGGGATGGTGAGCGAGGGAGAATTCCCCCGTGGCTTGCAATTGGGTTGAAAACAACTCGGCGGTTTTTGAGGCGTCTCGATTGAGAAAGTCAAAAATGAAACGCTCAAAATTGCTGGCCTTGGAAATGTCCATGGAGGGGCTGGAGGTTTCATAAGTGTGCGAACTGTCGCGCACCTTGTAGAGGCCGGTTTTGAAGAAATCATCCAGCACATTGTTTTCATTGGTGGCAACCACCAATTTTGAAACCGGCAAACCCATCATTTTGGCCACATGGCCGGCACACACGTTGCCAAAGTTTCCACTTGGCACAGCAAAACTCACGCGCTGTGAATGGCTGCTGGTGGCTTGAAAGTAGCCTGCAAAGTAATAAACAACTTGCGCCAATAACCTGGCCCAATTGATGGAGTTGACCGTGCCAATTTTGTAGGCTTGCTTGAATGCCAAGTCAGAGGAAACCTCTTTGACAATGTCTTGGCAATCGTCAAACACCCCTTGGATGGCAATGTTGAAAATGTTTTCATCCATCAAGCTGAACATCTGGGCTTGCTGAAATTGACTCATGCGCCCCTCGGGGCTGGTCATGAACACCCGAACACCTTGCTTGCCTCGCATGGCGTATTCGGCAGCACTGCCGGTGTCCCCAGAGGTGGCGCCCAAAATATTGAGCTGTTGATTCTTTCTTTTCAACTCGTATTCAAACAAATGACCCAGCAATTGCATGGCCATGTCTTTGAATGCCAAGGTAGGGCCGTTGGACAAGGCAAGTATGGCCACTTGATCGTCTAACTTGCGAAGCGGCGTGATCAACCGACTGCCGAAAATGTCCTCGGTATAGGTTTTGACACACAAGGCCAGCAAGTCTTCAGGCGAAATGTCGTCAATGTACAAACTCAAAATTTCAAAGGCCAAGTGCGCGTAACCTTGGTTCGAATAAATTTGACGCAAACGCTGTAAATCATCTGCGCTCAACTGGGGATAGTGATCGGGCAAATACAAACCGCCATCAGGCGCCAAGCCTTCTAGCAAAATGTCGCAAAATTTCTTTTTGTCCGACTCGCCACGGGTAGACACATAAAACATCAGTTGAAATCTTCCTTGCGAATACGCACCACAGGCATCAGTACAGTGGGCAATGTCTGAATCTTGGCGATGGCTTGGTTCATCACGCCCTCTTTGGCCTCGTGGGTCAAGATGATGAGTTCGGTTTGTTTGCTGATCGAATCCGCAGGTTGTTGCAACATCGCATCGACACTGATGCTGTGCTGGGCCAAGATGCTCGTGATGCTGGCCAACACGCCAGACTGGTCAGCAACAGCAATTCTTAAATAATTGCATGTCGTGACCTCTTCCATGCCCAAAATCAAAGGTGATTCAATTGACTGCGCTTGGAAAGCCAAATGTGGGACGCGGTTGGCCACATCGGTTGAAGCCATGCGCGCGATGTCAATCAAATCTGCAATCACGGCGCTCGCCGTTGGCTCTCCGCCCGCCCCTTTGCCGTAGTACATGCTGGTGCCCAGCGCATCGGAATGCACCATCACCGCATTCATCGCGCCCTCGACATTGGCGATCAATGAACGCTCTGAAATCAAACAAGGATGAACCCGAACCTCCACCCCCGTGTCGGTGCGTTTTGCGATGCCGAGCAATTTGATTCGATAGCCCAACTGTGCGGCAAATTGCATGTCCTTCGACTGAAGTTGCGTGATGCCTTCGACGTACGCCTGGCTGAACGGAATGGGGATGCCGTAAGCAATGGCCGCGAGCAAACTGCATTTGTGCGCCGCGTCGATCCCCTCAATGTCAAAGGTAGGATCCGCTTCGGCATACCCCAACGACTGAGCTTGCTCGAGCGCTTGTGCAAATGTCCAAGACTTTTCATGCATTTGCGTGAGTATGAAATTCGTTGTTCCGTTGATGATGCCTGCGATCCATTCGATCTGGTTGGCCGCCAAGCCTTCACGCACCACTTTGATGATGGGGATGCCGCCAGCGACCGAGGACTCAAAACCCACCATGCATTGCTGTTGTCTGGCAGATTCAAAAATGGTTTCGCCATGGGTTGCCAACAATGCTTTGTTGGCTGTCACCACATGCTTACCGGCTTGTAAGGCTTTGGAAACCACTTCTAAAGCAAAACCGTAGCCACCAATCAATTCGATCACCACGTCAATGTCGGGGTTTGAAATGATGTCCTGGGCATCAGACACCACTTTGCAATCTGCATCCACCACCGCCTTGACTTTGGCAACGTCCAAGTCAGCGACCATGCTGATGTGCAAAGCTCGCCCCAAGCGGCGTTGAATTTGGTGCTGGTTACGTTTTAAAAGTTGATAAGTGCCGCTGCCTACCGTTCCAAAACCAACGAGGCCAATCTGCATAGGCTTTAGCATGTCGGGTTCTTCCGGTAGTTGTCTAAGAACTTGGCGATGCGTTCAATGGCAACACGCAGTTCATCCTCGTGCGGCAAAAATACGATACGAAAATGGTCTGGGGTGGGCCAATTGAATCCGGTACCTTGCACCAGCAAGACCTTGGTGTCTTGTAACAACTCGTTAATGAATAACTGATCGTTCTTGATCGGATACATCTTCGGGTCAAGCTTTGGAAACATGTACAAAGCCGCTTGCGGTTTGACACAAGTCACACCCGGAATGGCCGTGATCAATTCATAAGCCAAATCACGCTGCCGACGCAACCTGCCGCCTGGTTTGATCAAATCTTGGATGGTTTGGTAACCGCCGAGCGCGGTTTGAATGGCGCTTTGCCCTGGCACATTGGCGCACAAGCGCATGGACGAGAGCATGTTCAAGCCCTCGATGTAGTCCTTCGCAGGTTTTTTGTCGCCGGAGACAATCATCCAACCCGCGCGATAGCCGCACGAGCGGTAACTTTTTGACAGCGAATTAAAGGTCAGTGTCAACACGTCTTTCGACAAACTACCCAGCGCAGTGTGATGCACATCGTCGTACAGCACTTTGTCGTAAACCTCGTCCGCAAAAATGATGAGGTCATGTTCTCTTGCCAAATCAACAATGTCTTTCAATAGCTCATCCGAGTAAAGCGCGCCAGTTGGGTTGTTCGGATTGATTACCACAATGCCTTTGGTCTTCTTGGTGATTTTGGATTTGATATCTTGCAAATCTGGCATCCAACCATTGGCTTCATCGCAAAGGTAATGCACGGGCGTGCCACCTGACAAGCTGACGGCCGCTGTCCACAAGGGGTAGTCGGGCGCAGGCAACAACAATTCATCGCCGGTATTGAGCAACGCGTTGGTTGCCATCACGATCAATTCGCTGGCGCCGTTGCCTAAATAAATGTCATCTAAACCGACACCATCGATGCCCTGTTGCTGGCTGTATTGCATGACCGCTTTTCTCGCGGCAAAAATGCCTTTGCTGTCAGAGTAAGCCGCCGCCCCAGGTAAATTGCGGATGATGTCTTGCTGAATTTCTTCGGGCGCATCAAAACCGAAAACGGCAAGGTTGCCGATGTTGAGTTTGATGATCTTGTGCCCTTCTTCTTCCATCTGACGTGCTTTTTCTAGCACGGGGCCGCGAATGTCATAACAAACATTGTCCAGCTTGGATGATTTTTGGATGGTTTTCAACGCAACTCCAGGGTCAGATTTCACGAAAAGTCTATAATTTGAACATATTTCTGGGGGTTTTTCCCCATTTACTCTGGTTGACACGATGAAATTACAGCCTGATCGATCAGACCTCTTGTCCATCACCGCATATGGACCTGACTGGATCGCAGTCAACGGCAAATCTTATTCACACGCCATTTTTGTCAGCGCACACGGTTCTGTATTCCCTTGGACAGGAAGTCCTTCGTTGAATGACCTGCAAGATCATGTTGAATGGGTGCTCAACACAGGCTGCGAAATCCTGCTTTTCGGTTGCGGAAAAAAACAACGATTCATCCCCGCGCAACACTTGATGCCCTTCATGCAACAAGGCGTGGGGGTTGAATGCATGGACACGGCGGGCGCTTGTCGAACCTTCAATGTACTGGCTTCTGAAGGCCGCAAAGTCGCCGCTGTGTTGTTGCTGGAAGAAGCACAGCGCTGAGCCGTTTGTACAGGCTCAACAAGACGCAAAATCTTGAGCCAAATTGCTCAGGTTCATTTAGAGATAAAATGGTGTCTTACCGAGGCTTTTCTTCGGGCTTTTAAGTCATAACGGATTCAGAACCATGGCGATTGTTCTCAATAAACACCTTCCCGAATTTGAAGCAAACGCCACAGGCGGCATCAAGGTAACTCACCAGTCACACGTCGGTCAAACAGTCATTTTGTACTTTTATCCGAAAGACAATACCCCTGGTTGCACCACTGAAGCCATGCAGTTCAGGGACAAATTCAAAGACTTCACCAAAGCTGGTGCAGTCATTTTTGGAGTATCGCGTGACAACATGAGATCTCACGACAGCTTCAAAGAAAAATTAGAACTTCCCTTTGAGCTCATTGCTGACACTGAAGAAAAAATGTGCCATATGTTTGGCGTTGTCAAAAACAAGATCATGTACGGCAAGAAAGTCAAAGGCATTGAGCGCAGCACATTTCTCATCGGACCCGATGGTGTTTTGAAGCAAGAATGGCGTGGCCTGAAAGTACCCGGTCACGTTGACGAAGTCCTCAAAGCGGTGAAGGCCCTTAAAAAATCCACAGCTGCTGCTTGATACATGCCACTTCCGCCTGCGCCTCGTCAAAAAGCAGACTTACTTCAATCGAAGAACACCACCCAAAGATCCTCATCGGTCTCGGCTAAAAAAAGTCATGTTGCTGCAACACACAAGCCCGTGGGTCGGTCTGTGGTCGAACGCAAATCTGCCTCTGACTCGGCCATGCCAGTCATTTCAAAGCAACTTGAAAAAAAATCCGCTGACGCTGTTTTCAATGTCCACGACAGTGCATCCAAGCCTGAGCCCGCGCGCTCTGCGGCTTCGAAAAAGAAATCGTCGGTACAAAAACTGTTTGTTCTAGACACCAATGTGCTGATGCACGACCCCATGTGCTTGTTCCGCTTCGAGGAACACGACATCTTCCTGCCCATGATTGTGTTGGAAGAGCTAGACAGTCACAAAAAAGGCATGACCGAAGTCGCACGCAATGCGCGACAAACCAGCCGCACACTGGACGCACTGGTCGGCGTGAGCAACTCTGACATATCCAAGGGACTGGAGTTATCGGCCACCGGCAACAAAGAAGTGGGAGGAAAGCTTTTCTTCCAAACCATTCCTTTGGCGTTCGACCTGCCAACCAGTCTTCCTCAAGGGAAAGCCGACAACCAAATTTTGGGTGTGGTCAAAGCGCTGGGCGATGTCTACCCCAAGCGAGAAGTGGTGTTGGTGAGCAAAGACATCAACATGCGCGTCAAGGCACGTGCGTTGGGCTTGCTCGCAGAGGACTATCAAAACGACAAGACGCTTGAAGATGGCGATCTGCTGTACTCGGGCGCATTGGCTTTGTCGCAAGATTTTTGGTCCAAACAAGCCCAATCGGTTGAGAGTTGGCAAAGTGGCGGCCACACCTTTTATCGCATCAGTGGTTCGGTGGTTGCCCAGATGCACATCAATCAATTCATTTATTTTGAATCACCGGGTGAGCCCAGTCTTTACGCGCGGGTCACGGAAATACGAGGCAAATCTGCGGTCTTCAAAACCCTGAAAGACTACAGCCACCTGAAAAATGCGGCTTGGGGCATCACTACTCGAAACAGAGAACAAAATTTTGCGCTCAACATGCTGATGGACCCGGAAATTGATTTTGTGACTCTCACTGGCACAGCAGGCACAGGCAAAACATTGCTTGCATTGGCGGCCGGTTTGGTTCAAGTGCTGGATGAACGGCGTTACACAGAAATCATCATGACCCGAGCCACAGTCAGCGTGGGTGAGGACATTGGCTTTTTGCCAGGCACAGAAGAAGAAAAAATGGGGCCTTGGATGGGTGCCTTGGACGACAACTTGGAAGTGCTTGGAAAAACAGATACCAGCGCAGGCGAATGGGGTCGCGCGGCCACCAATGAATTGATCAAAAGCAAAATCAAAATCAAAAGCTTGAATTTCATGCGTGGTCGCACGTTTTTAAACAAGTTCGTCATCATTGATGAAGCGCAAAACTTAACGCCCAAACAAATGAAGACGCTGATCACACGTGCGGGGCCTGGTACCAAAATCATTTGCATGGGCAATATCGCCCAAATTGACACGCCTTATTTGACCGAGGGTTCTTCTGGTTTGACTTATGCCGTTGACCGCTTCAAAGGTTGGCCACACGGTGGACACATCACGTTGGCCAGAGGCGAGCGCTCTCGCTTGGCAGACTTCGCCAGCGAAGTGCTTTGACACTCAATAATCAGAACTCATTCCAGCATACGACTCAAATTTCGTGATCGGTTTGAGGAATGTCAGCTTCACGGTTCCCGTCGGCCCATTTCGTTGTTTGCCAATGATGATTTCTGCCACGCCAGGTTCTTTGGAGTCTTTGTTGTAGTAATCGTCTCGGTAAATGAACATGATGACGTCAGCATCTTGCTCGATGGCGCCTGATTCACGCAAATCACTCATCATGGGGCGTTTGTCGGTTCTTTGTTCTACCCCCCTGTTCAACTGAGACAAGGCAATGACAGGGCATTGCAATTCTTTGGCCAGCATCTTGAGGCCGCGTGAAATTTCACCCAATTCGGTGGCGCGATTGTCTCCATCGGCACCGCTGCTGCCGCTCATCAATTGCAAATAATCCACCACCACCAAACCCAACTTGCCACAGTTTCTCGCCAAGCGTCTGGCACTGGCACGAAGCTCGGAAGGCGTTAACCCCGGTGTTTCATCGATCGATAAAGACACATTGCGCAACCTTTCCACCGCTTCGGTCAGTCTTGGCCATTCTTCGTCGAGCAATTTCCCCGTTCTTAATCGAGATTGGTCAATCCGTCCAATGGAACCAACGATGCGAATGGCCAGTTGCGATGCGCCCATCTCCATGGAGAAAACCGCGACAGGCAAACCTTCATTGAGCGCGACGTTTTCTGCAATATTGATTGCCAGCGCCGTTTTACCCATTGAGGGTCTGGCGGCCAACACAATCAAATCGCCCGCCTGCATGCCAGATGTCATTCGGTCCAGGTCGAAAAACCCCGTGGGAACACCAGTGATGTCATTTGGATTTTGCGACATCTCCTCCACACGGTCCAAGAGTTGAACCACCAAATTCCCCATGGACTGAAAGCCTTGGCGCATGCGCGAGCCTTCTTCACCGATGTTGAATATTTTTTGCTCAGCCTCATCCAAAATGTTGGGAACAGGTCTGCCATTGGTGTTCATTGCCGAAGTGGCAATTTCATCGCTGACACTCACGAGCTTGCGAAGAATGGATCGCTCTCTGACGATTTCAGCGTACCGTCTGATGTTGGCCGAACTGGGCACATACTGCGCCAACGAATTCAAAAAAGCCAGACCGCCAATTTCATCTGCTTTGCCTTGGCTTTGAAGGTGTTCAAACACAGTGATGACATCTGCTGCCCGGCTGCTGTTGACCAGCGTGCTGATGGATGCAAATATCAGCCGGTGTTCGTACCTGTAAAAATCACCTTCGCTGAGAATGTCACCCAACTTGTCCCATGCAGCGTTGTCAAGCAACAAGCCCCCGAGCACACTCGATTCCGCCTCGACAGAGTTGGGTGGAATGCGCAGTTGCGCGATTTGACGGTCGATGGATGAAGAAGATTCTTCAAACTCCGGAAAAACGACAGACATGGTGATCCTCTCAAAC
>Ga0078894_10002609_pt1 | contig 13668 bp, 11 predicted proteins | sample LauGreSu1BDMLBSD_2_FD_67506 | JGI IMG/M metagenome (GOLD analysis project Ga0078894, IMG submission 67506) | Freshwater lake microbial communities from Lake Michigan, USA - Su13.BD.MLB.SD (version 4) (version 4) | ecosystem: Environmental > Aquatic > Freshwater > Lake | place: Lake Michigan...
GCGTATCCTTGGGTATCCCGATTTCCCCCTTCGGAGCTCCGATGTCCTTTCTATCCGTCCGTACGTCGTTCGCCCTGGCGCTCCTCAGCGCCGGCACTCTCCCCGCCCAGAACGCGGCGCCGGTCACACCGGCGACGGCGTGGGATCCCCAACAGACCCTGCGCACCGAAACATTCGTGCGGCCGCCCGCGAACATCGAGCGGATGATCATGGCGCCGCGCGTGGACATCTCGTTCACCAGCCAGAGCCCCGATGGCCGCTGGTTCCTGCGCACGAGCGGCACCGATCGCGGAGACATCAGGGCGTACGGTGCGCCGCACATCTGGCTTGGCGGGCTGCAAATCGACACGCGCGCCAACCGGGCGCGCAGTGTGACGACGAGCACGCGCACCGGCCTCACGCTCGTGGCACCGCAGAGTGGCGCGGCACGCACCATTCAGGTGCCGGCCCGTGCCACGATTTCGTCGCCGGTCTGGTCACCGCGCGGGACGCATGTGGCCTTCATCGCCAACTTTCCCTCGGCGAGCTACGCGTACGTGGCCGACGTAGCCACCGGCCGCAGCACGCGTCTCTCCGAGCGGCCGCTGCTGGCCACGCTGGTCACGGACCTCGACTTCACCGCCGACGGCCGTCACGTGGTAGCGGTACTGGTGCCCACTTCCCGCGGTCCCGAACCGCAGCACGGGGCCGATGGCATCGAAGATGGTCCGCAGGTTCGGCTCACGGAATCGCGCGCCGTGCCGCAGCCAGTGCACTTCTCGCTGCTGCAGGACCCGCACGACAAGGCACTCCTCACGTACCACACCACCGGGCAGGTGGCGCTGATTGACGTACGCAGCAAGGCGGTGAAGCCTGTGGGTGCGCCGACGATGGTTCGGGCCCTCGACGCCGCCCCCGATGGCCGCTACCTGCGGGTCACCCGCATGGCGGAGCCGTTCTCGTACCTCGTGCCGGTCAGCAGCTTCGGCGCGGTCCAGGAACTGTGGGACGCGACGGGCAAGGTGGTGGCGGTCCTGAGTACCACCACCACGCGGGAAGGGCGCGACGCTGACTTCGGCGCGGCCATGCGCACCGTCTCGAGCGATACCGGCAAGCGCAATGTGCAGTGGAATCCGATCGGCCCCGGGCTGATCTACCTCCAGAATGTCCCGGCAGCCGGAGCCCCGGTGCCGTCGGGCACGCGTAACGGGAGCGAAGGGGGAGCGTCGGCGCGCACCGCCGGCATGGCCCCCGTGCAGGTGCGGGCGCCCCGCGGACAGCTGGTGCTGTGGAAGGCCCCGTTCGGTCCGAACGACACCACGGTGCTGTATCAGGGGGGGCCGCAGCTTTCGGCCGCCATGTACAGTCTCGACAGCACGATGCTCTTCGTGAGCGACAGCGGCGCGGTGATTGCCGTGCGCGTGAAGAATCCCGCGGAACGCTACAACCTCGGGCGCAACGTGTCACTGCCATCGCTGCAGCGGGCCTTCGGCGATGGCGCCGCACCGCGTGGCTCGAGCGACAGCACCGCTGGCCAGCTGCTTACGCGCCGGGTGGGCAACGCGAGCTACGTACTGTTGGCGAAGGATGGCAAGCAGGTCGCCGTGAGCGGTACGCGCGTGCCCGGGGCCAACTGGGCCACGCAGGCGCCGCGGCCGTGGCTCGATCGTCTCGACCTGACCACGAAGACGCGCACGCGCCTCATGGACTCGCCGGCCGATGCGTACGAAGAGTTCGTGGCGGCACTCGACGCGGATGTGACCCAGTTCCTCGTCACGCGCGAATCGCGCACCACGATCCCCGATGCGTGGCTGCGCACCGCCGGCACGTCAGACGCGAAGCAGCTCACGAAGAACGTGGACGTGGGGCCCGAAGTGAGCGGCGCCATCTTCAAGCGGATCAAAGTCACGCGCCCGCGCGACGGCACCAGCTACTGGACCGACGTCACCCTGCCACGCGACTGGAAGCCCGGCCAGAAGCTCCCCGGCATCATCTGGTTCTATCCGCGCGAGTACACGAGCGCCACGGACTACGAGCGCTCGCGCTGGAACACGAACATCAACGCCTTTCCCACCGTACCGAGCGCCCGTCCGGCGTCGAGCATGCAGCTGTGGGCGGCAGCCGGCTATGCGCTCATTCAGCCCGACATCCCGATCTACGGCAGCGCCGGGCGCATGAACGACAATTACACCCGCGATCTCGAGGAGAATCTCGACGCGGTGCTCGACGCAGTCGTGGATTCCGGCTTCGTGGACCGCGACAAGATGGGGATCGGCGGGCATAGCTACGGCGCCTTCAGCACGGTCAACGCGATGACACTCATGCCGAACTTCAAGGCAGGCATCGCTGGTGACGGCATGTACAACCGGACGCTCACGCCGTTCGGGTTCCAGAGTGAGCGCCGCAACTTCTTCGAGGCCAAGGATACGTACCTCGACATGTCGCCGTTCCTGCGCGCCGACAAGATGTCGGGTGCCCTGCTGCTCTACCATGCCTGGGAAGATCAGAATCAGGGCACCGCGCCGATGTCATCCACGCGTATGTACGCCGCGCTGCAGGGGCTCGGCAAGCCCGCCGCGTTATACATGTATCCGTACGAGGATCATTCCGTCGCGACCTATGCCAGCGACCTCGATCTCTGGGCCCGCTGGGTGGCGTGGATGGATATCCACGTGAAGCATGGCGCGAAGGTGGGGGCGGTGAAGGCGATGGTACCGTGAGTCATTACTGACCACGGCGCATGTGCACTGAAGGCTCCCGGCTCGCCCCTATATTTCCCCGATGTCCGAACCCGTCGCTGCTCCCGTCCCCGGCTTCCGGCCCGTGCCCCGCACGGGCGTCATCTACGTCATGGATCGCGCCCGCGAGCTCGGTTTTCGCGCCGGCGCGGAGGGGTGGTGTAACCTGGGACAGGGACAGCCCGAGACAGGGCCGCTTCCGGGAGCACCGCCGAAACCCTCCGATGTGGCGATATCGGCCGACGACTACGAGTACGCGCCCGTCGGCGGCATCGAGGCGCTGCGCCGTGCGGTGGCCGACCTGTACAACGCACGCTATCGCCAGGGGAAGGCCAGTCAATACGGGCCGGAGAACGTCTGCATCTGCGGCGGTGGCCGTTCCTCGCTCACGCGCGTCGTCGCCAGCCTTGGCAACGTGAACCTCGGGCACGTGCTGCCCGACTACACGGCCTACGAGGAACTGCTCGAGATCTTCGGCACCTTCAGCGCGATCCCGCTGCTGCTCGAGCCCGAAGCAGGCTACGCGCTGAGCACCAAGAACCTCCGCCGCGAGATTACCGGCCGCGGACTGGGGGCCCTGCTGCTCTCCAACCCTGCCAACCCCACGGGGCGCGTGCTACGCGGCAGTGCTTTGAGCGCGTGGGTACATGAGGCCCGAGAGCTCAAGTGCACGCTCGTGCTGGACGAGTTCTATTCGCACTATTTGTGGGACGAGGGGCTCGCGAAGGGAGCGACGGTGAGCGCCGCCGAGTTTGTGGACGACGTGAACGGCGATCCCGTGGTGATCCTCGACGGCCTCACCAAAGGATGGCGCTGCCCCGGCTGGCGACTCAGCTGGATCGTGGGCCCGGCCAGTGTGATCGAGGCCGCCACCAGTGCCGGCAGCTTTCTTGACGGCGGCGGCAACCGGCCGTTGCAGGAGGCCGCGTGCACCCTGCTCGAGCCCGCGCGCGCCCGGCAGGAGGTGATCGCCATTCACGACGCGTTCGCGCGCAAGCGACGCATGCTCGTGGACGGGCTCCGGACCGCCGGCCTCACCGTCGAGCACGAACCCGATGGCGGCTTCTACGTGTGGGCCAACGTGTCGTCACTCCCTGCCCCGCTCAACGATGGCGAGGTGTTCTTCGAGGCCGCCCTGCGCGAACGGGTGATCACGGTGCCGGGGATCTTCTTCGACATCAACCCCGGCAAGCGCCGCGCGGATCACACGTCGCGATTCCGCCAGTACATGCGCTTCAGTTTCGGCCCCGACGAGGCGGCGGTGCGCGCGGCGGTGCAGCGTCTCCAGGCGATGGTGCAGCGCGGGGGCTGAGCGCGTCTCGTACCGCCACGGCGATCGGGAGCTCCCCGCAGTCGGGCGGCGGGCTCGCACGTGGCGGGGACGTTACCCCTGGTGCATGTAGGCGGCAAACAGCTCCACCATGTCGGGCGGGATGCGGGTGATGCGCCCGGTCTCGCGCGCCAGCAGGGTCCATAGGGACCGGCCGCGGCACAGCACGTGGTCATCGGAGGTTCGGACGATTTCGGTCAGGCGCTCGAAGCGCCGGGAATCGACCGTCCCGATCCAGGTGCGCGCCACGATCGGATCACCCATCACCGCTTCGCGGCGGTAGTCGATCTCGTGCCGTGTGGCCACCCACCCATACGCCTGCTTCATGGCCGGCGGGGCGCTCACATTCCAGTGCTCGAGCGCCACATCGAAGATCCAGCGTAGGTACACCACGTTGTTCACGTGGTCATTGTCGTCGATGTCCGATGGCACCACGGTGATGGGGAGCTCGAAAACCTGATGGCCGTGCTTCGCGAAAGACATGGCGCCCTGGACAAATGCTGAAAAAGACTGATCACGGGGGTTGAGCAACTCGCGCACGGGGCGGAATTTAGCGCCATGCGATTCTCCTCGGGGCGCGCCCTGCGCGATCAGCCGGCTCACGCCGTCACCTTCTTCGGGATGTCGGGGGTTGGCAAAACCACCCTCGCGGGCCTCCTGCAGAAACACGACTGGTTCCAGTACTCGGTCGACTACCGTATCGGCACGCGGTACATGGGCGAGCACATCGTGGACAACTTCAAGCGCGAAGCGATGAAGGTGCCGTTTCTCCGGCAGCTGCTACGCTCCGACTCGATCTACATTCGCTCCAACCTCTCCTTCGAGAATCTCAGTCCGCTCTCCACCTACCTCGGTAAGCCGGGACGTGAAGCGCTTGGTGGTATTCCCTTCACCGAGTACCGGCGCCGGCAGGCGCAGCACCGTGCGGCGGAGGTCCGCGCGCTGCTCGACATTCCCGAGTTCATCGAGCGGGCCAAGGACATTTACGGGTACGCACATTTCGTGTGCGACTCCGGCGGGAGTCTCTGCGAGGTGGTCGACCCATCGGATCCGTCCGATCCGGTGCTGCAGTGCCTGTCGCAGCACACGATGCTCGTGTACATCCGCGGTACCGCCGAGCACAGTCGCATGCTGGTGGAGCGGTTCCGCAGGCACCCGAAGCCGATGTACTACAATCCGGCCTTTCTCGATCAGAAGTGGGCGGAGTACATGGCGCTGCGTGACATCCGCGACGAAGCGCTCGTGGATCCCGACGAGTTTTCCGTGTGGGGCTTCGAGCAACTGCTCGCCCACCGCATCCCTCTCTACGAAGCGATCGCCGCGCGCTACGGCTACGTGATTGACATGGAGGACGTCCCCGGCGTGAAAACCGAAAGCGACCTACTCAGCCTTCTGGCGCGTACGATCGACCGGCAGGTGGATGCCACCGGCACGCACGGGAGCCCACGGCCATGAGCCAGACCACCTCACGGCTCCGCTCGATCGTCGGCGGGTCGATCGGCAACCTGGTCGAATGGTACGACTGGTACGCCTACTCGGCCTTTTCCCTCTACTTTGCCAAGGCCTTCTTCCCACCGGCCAGTCAGACGGCGCAGCTTCTCAACACGGCGGCCGTGTTTGCGGTGGGGTTCTTCATGCGTCCAATCGGCGGGTGGCTCATGGGCCGCTACGCCGACAAGCACGGCCGGCGCGCGGCACTGACGTTCAGCGTGATGCTCATGTGCGGCGGTTCGCTGCTGATCGCCATCTCGCCGAGCTACGCCACTATTGGTCTCGCGGCCCCCGCCCTGCTGCTCTTCGCCCGGTTGCTGCAAGGATTGAGCGTGGGCGGTGAGTACGGGGCGAGCGCCACCTACCTGAGCGAGATGGCCGGCCAACGGCACCGTGGGTTCTGGTCAAGCTTCCAGTACGTCACGCTCATCGGCGGTCAGCTCATCGCGCTCGCGGTCCTGCTGGTACTGCAACGGTTCCTCACCAAACCGGAACTGGAAGCGTGGGGGTGGCGCATCCCATTCGTGATCGGTGCGCTCTGCGCCGTGGTGGCGATCTGGCTGCGCCGGTCCATGGAGGAAACGAGCGACTTCACCAAGGACAAGGCGTCGCGTCCGCAGGCGAGTGCCGCGGCCACCATCCGCGGGCTGATGGAGCATCCGCGGGCCGTCCTCACGGTCGTGGGGCTCACCGCCGGCGGCACGGTGGCTTTCTACACGTTTACCACGTACGCCCAAAAGTTTCTGGTGAACACGGTGGGCTTCACCGCCCCGCAGGCCACGTTCATCAACGCCATCACGCTGCTGGTGTATCTCTGCCTACAGCCGGTCGTCGGGGCACTTTCTGATCGCATTGGCCGGCGCCCCGTCCTCACGGCCTTCGGCGTACTGGGCTCTCTTGGCACTGTGCCCCTCTTCCGCGCGCTCGAGACCACGCACTCGGTGAGCGGCGCCATCTGGCTCTTGCTCGCGGCGCTCACCGCGGTCAGCGGATACACGGCGATCAACGCCGTGGTGAAGGCCGAGCTCTTTCCCACGAGCATCCGTGCCCTCGGGGTCGGATTCCCCTACGCCGTCACGGTGGCGCTCTTCGGTGGCACCGCCGAGTATATCGCGCTGTACTTCAAGAACATCGGACACGAGCAGTGGTTCTACTGGTACGTGACCGCCTGCATCGTGGCGTCACTGCTCGTGTACGTGACCATGCGCGAGAGTTCGAAGCTCGGGCATATGAGCGACTGAATGCGTGGCTGGCGTCACGGCCGCCACACTGCGTCTGCGCTCGCATTGCCCACGCGGTCCACGGCATTCACCACCACGCCGTCCACTCCGCTCGCGGCGATATCGACCGTGCGCTGGGTGGATGGGACGAGGCGCTGCCGCCACGCACCGTTCACCCGCCAACGCAGCAGCCACCACCAGGCATCGCCCGACGCCGACGTGGTGACTTGCAGCGAACTCCCGCTCGGCACCACGGTCAGCGCCAGCGCCGCGGGGGCGGTGCCATCGAGCCAGGTGGTGGCGGGTGGGATGGCCCCTCCCGCATACAGTCCGCCGGCGAGAGCGGTCGCAAACCCGAGCCGATTGGTTCGCACGCTCGTGGCGTTGTACAGAATGCTCCCAGTGGCACCACCCGACGTGGCCGCCGCCTCACGAACGAGCGCCACCTGCGAGGGGATCTCGGCGGCCGAGAAGGGGCCGGGATCCGTCCCGATCCGATAGGACGCCAGCCCAGGCCACAGGTGTCGCCGCATCGTGTTCTGTTGTGCCCACCATCCCAACAGCGCCGGAAAGCTCTGCCCCGAGCTGGCAATGCTCCAGTACAGCTGTGGCGCGAAGTAATCCACCCACCCGCTCTGCAGCCAGCGCCGCGAATCGGCGTAGATCGTGCCGAAAGCGTCGAGCCCCGTGATGCCGGCGGGATTCCCCGGTCGCCAGATCCCGAAGGGGCTGATCCCCACGCGGGCGGTGGCCCGCTCCTCATGGACCGCACGATACATGCGCTCCACGAACCGGTTCACGTTGTCGCGCCGCCAGTCACCCAGGGAGAGCGCACCACCGCCCTGTTGGTAGCGCCGATACGTGGCACTATCGGGGAAACTCGTGCAGGTATCGGGATACGGGTAGAAGAAGTCGTCGATGTGGACCGCGTCGACGTCGTAACGCCGCACCACATCGCGCATGACCGCGATCGCCTGATCGTGTACCGCCGGTTCCCCCGGATCGAACCACAGCTGCCCGCACTTGCGTACGAGGTCGGGGCGTCGCACAGCGAAATGCGATGGGGCCAGCGTGAGGGTGTCACGCAGGTTCCCCGCGCGGAACGGGTTGAACCAGGCGTGGAGCTCAAGTCCACGCAGGCGCGCCTGCTGGACGGCGTACGCCAGCGGATCGTAGCCGGGGTCGGCCCCCTGCACCCCGTTGAACACCCGCGACCACGGCTCGAGCGACGAGGGATACAGGGCATCACCGGCAGCACGCACCTGCAGCACAATCGCATTGAGGCCCGTCTGCTGCGCCACATCCATGAGCAGGCCGAGTTCCGCCTGCTGCTGCGCCGCCGTGAGTCCGGTACGCGACGGCCAGTCGATATTGGCGACCGTCGCGATCCACATGCCGCGGAACTCCCGCCCGATGGCCGGCACCGAAAAGACCGGAGGAGGTGGCGGGGGTGGCGGGGAGACGGGCCCCGGCTCGACCGGTGTCGTCTCCCCGCGGCAGGCTGCAACGCCCCACGCCGCGGCCAACAGGAGCGCGAGGCGTGCGCTGCGGGTCACTGCCCCTGACCGAGGGAGAAGCCCGACTGCCCGTCGAACGTGTACAGGTTCTCCGTTTTCACGAAGTCGAACCCGGCGTTTCCGACCCGCATCAGCAGGGACAGCAGCTGCATCAGCGTGACGGTCGATCCGGCCGGCGCCTGGAACCGGCAGCGCCAGTGGTCGGTGCAGAACGTTTCCGGCAATCCCCCCGGATACACCTTCACGCCCCGATTGGTGACCATCGTCAGCGCCAGGCCATCACCGTCCAACGCCGCAAGCTGCGGCCCCAGCAGCTCAGGGCGGCCGCGCCAGTGGAGAAACACGTCCACGCCGGTGAGTTCCTTGCGTGCCGGATGCAGCGTGGACACGCGCCCGGCCACGGCGATCGGAGAGCCCCCGGCATATGCCACCGGGGTAAAACGTGAGGGCTTCTTGCCGAGGCGATCGATGACGGCCTGCGCAAACGCGTCCGTCCCGACCTGCAACTCCGATACCTTCTCATGGTAGATGTCGCCCGTATGGACGCCGTCTTCCAGCGTGGCGAGCCACGCATTGTGAATGCGCTCGGCCACCTCACCCTGACCGATGTGCACGAGCATCATCACCGCTGCGAGGAGCAGTCCGCTCGGGTTGGCGATCCCCCTCCCCGCAATGTCCGGCGCGCTCCCATGAACCGCTTCGAACATCGCGCAATGCTCGCCGATGTTGGCTGATCCGCCCAGTCCCACGGAGCCTGTCACTTCGGCCACGATGTCGGAAATGATGTCGCCGTAGAGGTTGAGCGTCACGATCACATCGAACGTCTCGGGGCGCGTGGCCAAACGCGCGGCCCCGATGTCGATGATCATGTGATCGCTGGCGATATCCGGATATTCCTTCGCGATCTCGTTGAAGACCTGATGGAACAACCCGTCGGTCAGCTTCATGATGTTGTCCTTCGTCATGCACGTCACGCGCTTGCGGCCGTTGGCGCGGGCATACTCGAAGGCGTAGCGGACGATCTTCTCGCACCCGGGACGAGACACCAGTTTGAGACACTGGTAGACCTCGTCGCTCTGGCGATGCTCGATGCCGGCGTAGAGGTCCTCCTCGTTCTCGCGCACGATGACCACATCCACGCCCGGATGCTTCGTGGCCACATAGGGGTCATAGCTCACGCTGGGGCGCACGTTGGCGTAGAGCCCCAGCGTCTTGCGCACGGTCACGTTGAGGCTTTTGAAGCCGCCGCCCTGGGGGGTCGTGATGGGGGCCTTGAGAAACACCTTGGTGCGACGCAGGCTCTCCCAGCTCGTGGCTTCAATCCCGCTCGACTGACCACGGGCGTACACGGCCTCCCCGATCTCGATGGTTTCGGGGGCGATGCGCGCGCCGGCGGCCTCCAGCACGCGGAGGGTGGCACGCATGATCTCGGGGCCGATGCCGTCGCCGTGGGCGATCGTAATGGGAACGTTCTGCATGTGGAATGCTCTGAGTCGGTGGGAAGAGGGGAGACAGGCACGATGTACGGCTGCACGCCTGTGTGCCAGTGCCCGCCCGGGCGCTCCTCTTGCGACGGCCGCGGACTTCGGCGAACGTCGCGACATGCACTCCACACGGACCGTGCGCATCGGGATCGATCTCGGTGGCACCAAGATCGAAGCCGTCGCCATCGACCATGCGGGCGAGGTGGTCGCACGCCAGCGCGTGCCCACCCCCCGGAACTACGACGAGACGCTGGCGACCATCGTCAGCCTCGTGCAGGCGCTCGAGCACACGCTGGGGCAGCCGGGCACGGTCGGCATGGGCATTCCGGGCACCGTGGTGCCGGAGACGGGGCTCGTGAAGAACGCCAACTCCACCTGGCTGATCGGCCGGCCCCTCACGAAGGACCTGGAGAGGGCACTTGGTCGTGAGGTGCGTATCGAGAATGACGCGAACTGTTTCGCCCTCTCCGAAGCGACCGACGGCGCCGCGGCCGGGGCGCCCGTGGTGTTCGGCGTGATCCTGGGGACCGGCGTGGGTGGCGGCGTAGTGATCGACGGGCGGGTGCTGCGCGGGCGCAACCTCATTGGCGGCGAATGGGGCCACAATCCCCTGCCCTGGCCACAGCCCGGAGAGGAGCCCGGCCCCGCCTGCTACTGTGGAAAGCCCGGATGCATCGAAACGTGGATCTCCGGCCCCGGTGTGGCGGCCGATCACGCTCGCGTATCAGGGGCCGTCCTCACCGCCCCCGAGATCATGACGGCCGCCGCCCACGGCGAACCGGCCGCCGTGCTCACGCGCACCCGCCTCGTGCACCGGGCCGCCCGCAGTTTGGCCACGATCATCAATGTGCTCGATCCGCACGTAATCGTGCTGGGAGGAGGGCTGTCAAACGCGGAGGGGCTCGCCGAGGACCTCGAGCGCGAAGTGGCGCCCTGGGTGTTCTCCGACGCGGTCCAGACGCGGATCGTGGTCAATCGGCACGGCGACTCGAGCGGCGTGCGCGGCGCGGCCTGGCTGTGGCCGGCGGACAGCGCAGGCGGGTCAGGCGCGCAATAGGCCCACTTGGAATCGAACCAAGATCTTCGGCTCCAAAGGCCGAGGTAATAGCCGTTATACGATGGGCCAGCAGACAACGCTGCAAACTATCGTGAACGGGGCGGCAGAGGGAGGGGCCGCCAGGCGCCGGTTCCCCCGCATTCGGGGGCAGCACTCGTCGCGCCCGCCCCGCTGCATCGGGTAGCGGCTGGTGCATCCTCCCCCGACGGCAGGGTCGCGCCGCCCTGTCGTCGACCGGTTCCGGCGGCGAGCGGAAAGAGACGGGGAGATCACCACACCGTCCGACCGTACCGCCCCCCAACGGGTTCCACTGCTGAGCGCCCTCGGCTACCTTACGGGGCTGCGGGGTACCGGTGCTCCACCGGCCGGTCTCCCCGCCGACCGTGGTTCCGGCTTTCACGACCTTCACTCACGCGAGACTCGCATGAGCCCCGATTCGGGCGTTCCGTCCCCGTCCCATCATCGCGGATTCAAGATCCTCTCCGGCACGGCCAACCGGCCCTTGGCAGAGGAAGTGGCTCGTTCGTTGGGGACGGAGCTGTGCAAGGTCACCTGCACCCGCTTTGCCGACGGGGAGGTGTTCGTGCGCATCGACGAGAACATCCGCGGCGAAGACGTGTTCGTGGTGCAGCCGACCAACCCGCCCGGCGAGAACATGCTCGAGCTGCTCCTGTTGATTGACGCGGCGCGCCGTGCTTCGGCCGCGCGCGTGACCGCGGTGTTGCCGTACACCGGCTATGCCCGTCAGGATCGCAAGGACCAGCCACGGGTGGCCATCGGCGCCAAGCTCATGGCCAACCTCCTCGAAACGGCCGGCGCCGACCGGGTGCTCGGTCTCGATTTCCATGCGCATCAGATGCAGGGGTTCTTCGACGTCCCCGTCGACCACCTGTATGCCGCCCCGGTCTTCACGAACTACTTCCGCAAGAAGGAACTCAAGGACCTCGTGGTGGTCGCCCCCGACGTGGGATCGGCCAAGATGGCGCGCGGCTTTGCCAAGCGGCTCGACGCCACCTTCGCCATCATCGACAAGCGTCGCCCCAAGGCCAACGTGGCCGAGGTGATGAACGTGGTCGGCGAGGTCGAAGGGCGCGACTGCCTGATTCCCGATGACATGATCGACACCGCGGGCACCGTCTCCGAGGCGGCGCGCGCGCTCAAGAATCTCGGGGCCAACGACATCTACGTGTGCGCCACGCATGCGCTGTTCAGCGGCCCCGCTGTGGAGCGCCTGTCCAAGGCGCCCATCAAAGAAGTGGTGGTGACCGACACCATCAACCTGCCCCCCGAGCGGCGCTTCGACACGTTGCGCATTCTCTCGGTGGGTGACCTGCTCGCCAAGGCCATCCGCTTCACGCACGCGGATCAGTCGGTGAGTGTGCTGTTCGAGTAATTGCAGGACCCGCAGGACCGGCCGGGACGACCACTTCCGGTTACTCCCGAACCACTTTTTTCATTCGAGGCATTCCATGGCTACCGCCACGCTCAATGCGAACGTCCGCGCCGAGACCGGCAAGGGCGCCGCGCGCAAGATCCGTCAGGCTGGTGACATCCCCGCGGTCATCTACGGCCACAACCGTGACCCGCAGTCGCTCGTCCTCAACGCGCGCGAAACCGAAAAGCTCGTGAAGAGCATCGCCGTGAGCAGCACGGTCATCGAACTGGCCATCGAAGGCAAGACGGCCCGTACGCTCATCCGCGAAATCCAGCGCCACCCCTTCAAGCGCCACATCCTGCACATCGACTTCCAGGAGCTGGTGGCCGGTGAGACGGTGACGGTGAAGTGCCCGATCGTCTACATCGGCACGCCGGAAGGCGTGCGTCTCGACGGCGGCATCCTCGACCAGATCATGCACGAACTGCAGATCCAGGTCGATCCGAGCAACATCCCGAACCACATCGACATCGACATCTCGGCCCTCAAGGTCGGCAAGTCGCTGCACGTGTCCGACCTCAAGGTGCCCGCGGGCATCAAGATCGTTGATGACGCGAGCAGCACGGTGTGCATCGTGCAGCAGTCCAAGACGCACGCGGACGCCCCGGCCGCAGAAGGCGCCGCCGAGCCCGAACTCATTCGCAAGCCGAAGCCCGACGACACGAAGTAAGTCGTTCCTGGATTCACCCGCGGGGCGCGGTTTCCGTTCAGCATGGTCACTCCACGCTGGCGCATTCCGCGCCCCGCGCGTTTGCCCCTCCGCATGAAAGTCATCGTAGGACTCGGCAACCCCGGCCGCGAGTATGAGGCCACCCGTCACAACGTGGGCTGGTGGTTGGTGGACCATCTCGCCCGCCGCTGGCACTTCGAGCCGTTCCGCAAGGACGGCGAGGCCGTAAGCACCTCCGGCCTCGTGGGCACGAAGAAGGTCAAGTTGGTCAAGCCGCACACGTACATGAACAAGAGCGGCGAAGTGCTGCGCACGTACCTCAAGCGCGAGGGGTGGAGCGCCGCGCAGGACCTGCTCGTGATCGTCGACGAAGTGGCGGTACCCTGTGGCGAGTACCGGCTGCGCGCCGCCGGCAGCCCCGGCGGCCACAATGGACTCAAGAGCGTGGAAGCCCACCTCAAGTCGCCCGCATACCCGCGGCTGCGTATCGGCATCAAGCCGGTCGACGAGCGCCGGCAGATTGGCGATCTCGCCGATTTCGTGCTGCACCCCATGCCGCGCGACGAGCGCGAACTGGTGGACGGTCTCCTGGACCGAATGGCCACGGCGGTCGAACTGTGGATCGCCGAGGGCACGGAAAAGGCGGTCAGCACCATGGGGCGCTGACCGCCGTTCACCCGAAGCGACGTGGCGCGGCGACCGCTCAGCGCAGCCGTGGCTGTGTCTTGCGCGGCGCCTTCTGACAGG
>Ga0078894_10002610_pt1 | contig 13665 bp, 25 predicted proteins | sample LauGreSu1BDMLBSD_2_FD_67506 | JGI IMG/M metagenome (GOLD analysis project Ga0078894, IMG submission 67506) | Freshwater lake microbial communities from Lake Michigan, USA - Su13.BD.MLB.SD (version 4) (version 4) | ecosystem: Environmental > Aquatic > Freshwater > Lake | place: Lake Michigan...
ATAATTGATCAGACACGTCTAGGAGCACAGATGCGCATCACTGAGGCACAGGTTCGTCAGATCGTAAGGAGCAAGCTGAACAGCCTCAATGAGGCGACGCTGCAGCAGATTGGCGACGCCTACGCGTCGTCCAATAAGGGCGATCCCATACGCCTACACCTTCGCATGGCCAGGAGGATCCTCTACCCAGAGCACGACCCGGCACTGGGCGGTGAGGTCTACAACCTCAATTCCCTGAACCTCGACACTGGCATGGACGTCTACCTCCAGAGGCTGGGCGTCTTTTCGAAGACTTTTGAGGCTGGGTTCATCGACCTGTACAAGAAGGGAAACAAGTCGCGGATCGCGCCAAGCGTCATGCAGGCGATTCAGACAGGCGCAACCCCAGTCGACCAGATGTACAACATTCTGTACACGATTGGCTACAGCGGTGCGACAAACGCCATAGCGCCAACGGGCGGATCGTCTCTGCAGGCGATCCTGACAGACAAGGGCGTTGAGAGTGTCGCGGGAATCACAAGCGGGCCTAACATTCGCACGAAGCGTGCGAGCCTGACCGGCATGAGCTCAAAGCAGCTCGCTGGGCTCGACATCACAGACGACATCATCAGCGCGATGTCTGACTACCAGCGCACCGATGCTGCGCAAGGCGCTTCTATGACGGCCGAGGACTTCGTCGCGACAATGAACTACTTCGCGCAGGTCGACGTCGACGCGCTGGTGAAGAAGCCCGACGCCCAGAAGCCTCCTGTCGCTCCCCCGCAGGGCGGCGGCGATGACGGCGGCGGCAAGGGACCCGGTCCGACTCCTGCGCCCAAGCCCAAGCCCCGCGGCGGTGGCAAGCCTGATCCGACATGGCAGGAGTTTGCCGATCGCAGCCCGGCTCACGCCGCCCTCTCGCGGGTCTGGGTCACTTTCGTCGGCTTCCTCCAGCAGGTTGGGGACGACTCGCTCCTGCCGGGCGGCATGAAGGTGGCCGATCTCTCGCCCAGCTTCGACACGTTCAAGAAGTGGTGGGGCGCGACGAACAGAAGCGGCGGGTTCAAGTCCGGCGGAAAGGTCGCTGAGACTTCCGCCCTGATGGACAAGATCATGAAGGACAACCAGGGCAAGCTTGTCGCGGCTGCTGGCGCGGCCTCAAAGCCCGGCACTGACATGGCCGCCGCTGTCGCGGGCCTGAAGGCTCCCGGGCGGCTCAAGGCTCCCGGCCTGAGCGATCGTGTCCGCTGATTGATCTTTCTGAATAATCACTAAAAATAAAGTATACTTTTAAGGGCGAGTGTGGTATCATGGAAACATGACAACCACACTCACTCTCCTTTTAGCCTGCTCCAACCTCTCCAGCGAGAGCGGCGTGCCTGATGGCACCCCTCCCGACTTCGGGCATCCTGTCGAGGACGAGATCACCTCGCTCGACTCAGTCATTCGCTACGGCGTCCTAACATGGGATGTCGACCAGACGGTTCCCGATGGGATGCGCGTGTCCCTCGTCGCTGCTGCCCAGCTCTGGACTGACACGTCCCGCGGGACCACCCGCCTCCTGGAGCTCGACGACTCGAGCGCGAACATCACGTTCAGCTGCGAGGACGCAAGCTCCAAGGACATGAGCGCGCAGGACTTCGGACGGATCACCCTGGCCGGACACTACCCACGCCTCAGGGTCACAATTGGAGACGGATCCTGTGAGGCAGCAAACAGGCGTGTCGCTGTCCACGCGATGGGGCACGCCCTGGGATTTGGGCACTTCACCGGCTTCGGAGTCATGGATCCTACCGGATCACTGAACTACTCCGGCATTGAGCACCGGTGGCAGTTCTACGACAGGGAGGCAGAAGTCATCGGTGCGTTGTACGATCGCATCAGGCTTCATGCTGCCAACTCTGCCAAACACGCAGACGCTATGTGAGGGTGACCTAGTACTCTACAGGTGGTGGGATGCTTCCTCGTCGATGTGGATGACAGGATTCACTCCTCATCTCATTGTCGGCGCAGGCGAGTGCGACAAGACCGCCGCCGTCCTCATGCAGGGAGAGATCGTGCAGGTGCCCAGGGTCCTGCTCGTGAGGGTCAGGGACGAGGTCCCACAGGGCCCACCATCCGCGCCTAGTTATAGGCAGGAAAGGGGGGATGGCACGAGAGAGGATTCTGACGGGCGACCTGGTGTGGGCGGTCCCAAAGAGGATCGCTGGCATGGGCAACACGCTGATCCTCCTTCGCCTCGGAAGCCCACCCTCTGAGGTGGTCCAGCTCTCGACCCAGGCCCTCAGCGTGTTCCTCAGGCGCGAGAGGATAGACATGTCAGTCAACCGCGCAATTTTTCCCATCATCCTTCTCGACGGCTGCGAGTACACAATCATCCACGGACACATGAGGTTGTGCAAGTGAGCGAGGAAACAATCAGTCAGATGTACGCGGGATCACTTCTCCGCTTCATTCCATGGGACTGCGAGGGCATTGAGATGCCGTGGGGATTCCCGCGTCAGCTCTCTATCGTGGACAGGCTCCTCGACAAGGAGCGGATCTCTGGATCTCTCTTTCGCACAGCTGTGCGCCACAATCGTGTGAGCCTCACGCCGGGCGACACATGCATCCTCCTCGAGAAGATGTCCTTCGCGCACCCGTCGATTGACAGCTTCTATGTGGTCCTCCACGAGGGGCAGAGGATCTGCGTCTTCGCAAGGTTTCTAGACGTCCCTTGACAGGGGCGGCCGCGCCTACCTACTCGCAGAATGACGCCGACGGACGACATCGCGGATCCCACCTGGCACGACATCTTCGATCGAGATCGCGAGATAAAGCGCCTGCGTGATGCCCTTCAGGAGCGGGACGCCACAATCCGTGAGCTGCGAGAGCAGCTGCAGGCTGCGCAGTGCGCGTCATCCTGCGAGGAGTCGGGAGGCTGATGTTCGGCAGGATCTCATGGGAAATTTTACGCGTCCTCCAGAAAATGTGGGATCGTCGTAAATAATGTGATATAATAAACGCAGGAGGTGCCCGTGTTTCTTCTGCGTCTCATCATCTCGTCACCCAGCCCAGTTCTCGTCATGATCACTGACGAGATGAATCCGCAGACAGTGCAGGAGACGCAGGAGGACACAGAGTACCTCCTGGGCTATCTCGCGCGAGAGCGACGTGCGCTGGGTGAGGATCATCCTCGTGTCCCCTGCGACACAGCCGAGGTGGGCAGGGAGATCGCCTCCTGGCAGCACGGAGACAGGGAACTCGCCTATGACCTCATGATGCAGGCCGCGAAGGGAACGGGAAGGTGCTCAGCCTCCCCTCTTCGCTTGCGCTTCTGATTCCCGCAAATAGATAAGGGAAGCGGAGCGAACATGAGAAGGCATATGCTGAGCGACATTGTGAGAGGCGTGCTGCTTGAGGGAGAGCGCATCACACCCGCTGACGTTGCACGAGGCGCCGAGTACGAGCGCTTCTCTGACGACCCCTACACAGACGTCGCCATCAAGCTCGCGATCATCTACGGCCTGCCCATCCTGACGAAGTACCTCATCGGAGCGCTTGCAACAATCGGCGCGATCTCCGTGATCAGCGCCATGCAGAACGCGTCTGCCGATCGCAACTTCGCGCTCTCAGAGTACATGCGAAGGAAGCAGTCAGAGGCGGGCGGAAAGATCACGATCAGCTTCAAGAACGACTCCGACAGCACCGTGAGGATCACCAAGGTGTACGGCGGATATCTCGTCATGGGATCAGCCGCGGGAAAGCCGCCGCCAGCGCCGGGTGAGAAGACGGGCGCAGTCGAGACCCAGGGGATTATGGGCAACACGATGATCAGCGCCTTCCGCGTCCTCTTCAACGACAAGCCCCACAAGGACGCGATCGAGATCGACGTTCCCAGCGTTGAGGTGCCTCCCAAGCTCACCGTCGACGTGACTGTCAACCACCCGGGGGAAGTCGAGATCGACGGCCCCTTTGTCGCAGTCCACGCGCTCGCCACAATGGGCGAGGCTGGTCACGAGGCAAGCACGTACCTCCCGATTGGGTTCATTGGCAGGACCAAGCCCGAGCACGTCGCCGTGGTCACCCAGGACGTCGCCGCAGAGCTCAGCAGGGAGGCTGACAAGGTGATGAGTCGGGACGTGAAGAAGGCGAGAAAAGACGTCAGAAATCCCTATCTTCCCGTTCCCAGTCCAGTCGCTAGGGAGGCGCAGACTCCGGAGTCGCAGGCCAAGTATGAGGAGGCGATGGACTTCATGGACAAGGGCGCCTTCATGGACGCTGTTTTGTCCTTCGGCGAGTCTGAGGCTGCAGGAGGCGGCGTTCCGGCTGCCCTCATGGGTATTCGGGCGCGGATTCGACTCGCTGGGGAGTTCAGCTCAAAGGCAGACGCCGACATCTACTACAGGCACACTCTTGTTACTCTCGAGGGGATCGAGAGAAGCAGGATGACGCGCGAGCAGCGCGCAGAGGCGACGATGCTTGAGCGTGAGATCCTCCGCAAGCTCGGAAAAATTTAGTTAAAGTATATTTACGCTAATTGTTCAATGAGTTATAATAGCGCCAGAGGTGCTCTATGGCGGACTCACTGGACGAGATGGTCAACCGGCTCTATCGCGTTAAGCTTCTGCTCGCTGACTACCAGGCGCGGAAGCCGGACTCTAGAGAGACACAGTTCCTCGCGGCGTGCGCCGACATGATCGAGCGGCGCGGCGGCGTCACCGCGCGCATGGACGGGTGGCTTGAGCAGCTCCTCGCGCAGGGCGCGCCGAGGCAGCCCACGCAGGAGGATCTTGACCTGGCGGAGAGGGCGGAGTCTTCTGCTCCCATCGCTGGTGTGCAGGGCGAGTTCCTCCTCGAGATGGCCCAGAAGCTCAAAGTGGGAGACAAGATCACCGACAGGCAGCGCGCAGCGGTCTCGACGCTGGTCGAGAAGCTGTCGGCCGAAACCGCTCCGCTCACGGCTGACGAGCTTCGCGCGGTGGACATGGCACGCAGGATCGAGCTTGGGTACAGCACCTACTACCTCCAGGAGCGCCCCACCGCCTACAGTCGAGCGCGAGCCGTGATCAACGCTCGCGAGGAGGGGCGCGATGTGACCCGGGCGGACTTCGACGCGCTGCTGTCGGTCTTTGGCAGGCTGAGGGACGTCGCGTATCCCAAGATCAAGAAGGGCGACCTCGTCTTCCAGCGCGGGACCGAGGACGCGGTCCTCGTCGTCAGCCTGCCCTACGTTCCCGACTACAGTCGAAGGGATCCCGTGGTCCACGTCGACGTCCTGACGCCCGCGGGTGAGAAGACTGCCGTGCCGATCTCTGGCCTCCTCAAGAGGAGGAAGAGTGCCAAAGTTTAGCCCAAAGCCGGGGGACCTCGCGATGATCTCGCCGAACATGTCCGGCAGGCTCGTGAGCGGCTACGTGTTCTGCAAGTCTCGCATTCTCACGCACGAGCCGCCTGAGAGGCGCGTCTGGCTGACGGGTGATCTGCTCGACAGTGAGATCGCGTCTCTGCCCGCTGACGCGACGCAGTGGATGATCGACGTCCGCACGCACTCCCACTGGGCTGTGTGGTCGGTTGCGCACAGGTTCTCGCTGGGCGACCTCGTCATTGTCATGCACGAGCCGACCCGCGTCTCTAACAGCAGCGTCCGATCCGCGCTCGGCATGAAGCCCCTCTCAACGCTGACTGAGGTCCTGCTCCCCTCGCTTGGGAGGCGCGTGTGGGTTAAGTCAGGCAGCCTGCGCGCTCCCAAGTGAGGGTGCGCATGCCGAGGAGGAGCATCCCCTCCTGCTGCGATGATCCCATCTCTCCCGGCGACCTCGTCGAGATCCTGGACATCGCCTACCTGGTCCCTGTGCGCCCGTCAGAGGAGCGCGATGGTTACGAGCTGCTGGGCCAGACTCCCCACCGCAGCTCCGTCTCAGGAGTCGCCATGGTCGTCGCGTCCAACGCGATGATCAACCTAAGTGTCGACTGGGAGCGGTGCGTGGTCCTGCTCTTCGAGGGTGTGACTTATGGGCTTCTCCGGGGAAAGATCCGACTTGTCGCGTCTGCCGGATCTTGAGGCGGGTGACCTCGTCTGCATCACGGGGTCCGACTGGTTCGGCAGGAGCGAGGCTTGTGAGCTGGGCGTTGTCGTCGCTCGTGTGACGGGCAAGGCCTTCTACTACACTGTCCTGCTGCGCGGTGTAATGTACACCATACACATCTCCGACCTGACACTGGAGAGGCGCGCTGGACAAGAATGACGTTCTATTTCGCCTCCACGGCGTTCCGATCTGCGTGGGAAGCCTCGTCGTCTATCAGGCAGACAACGACACGGTCGAGCGGCAGGATGAGCTCGTCTGCATGGTCCTGGGCTTCGTCTACGAGCCCGACCTGGAGATGCACGTCGTCGAGGTCCTCCTGGACGGCCAGGTGACGCAAATGCTCCGTTCAGACCTCAGGCCATTCGGCGTGTAAATGGCGGTTCAGTCCGCGTAGACTCAGCCTGTGCCCGGAGGTCGCGTGCTGAGATTTCGCAGGGGATCGCTCGCTCATCACTACCACGACGGCATTGAGAAGGGCCTTGTGATCGTGGTTGAGCGAGTAGACGACGCGCAGACCGACGTGATAGACGCCAGCACGGGCAAGCAGATCAGGGTCTTCTATCCTCGCGACGATCTCGTCCCAGTGCAGGAGGAGGACGTCCTGCGAGAATGATGATCGGCGACCTGGTGGAGCTCAGCGGCCGCGACTGGCATCCTCCGTGGCGGGGAAAGCTTGGAATTGTCGTGTGCGCGTACACCGCGAGCAGGCGCCGCGCTGGAGGGTCAGGTAGGTCAATTTTGCGCCGCTGGATCGCACTTGTGGACAGCGAGCGCGTGGTGGTCACAGAGGACGACACGAAAGTGTTGCAAGGGAGCCAGATATGAGCAGTGAGGTCGATCATCCCCAGCACTACCGCGCCGACACGGGCTACGAGGCCATAGATGTCATCGAGGCGTGGGGGCTGGGTTTCTGCCTGGGCAACACCGTCAAGTACATTTCTAGGGCTGGCCGCAAGGACCGGGAGAAGGAGATCCAGGACCTCGAGAAGGCCCAGTGGTACCTGGCGCGTCACATCACGCGCCTTCGCGGCGGCAGGAGCAAGACATGAGAATCGCCAAGACGCTCACGTACATGGACATCGTGCAGTTTCCCGACGGATACGCCCACAAGACCGTCGTCATGGTCGAGGACGGCAGGCACTTCGTCATCAGCGAGGTGCATAGGGATCGCATCGACGAGGTCCTCGTCTTTCCCTGCACAGCGGAGGGTGAGGTCACAGACTGGACAGAGGTCTATGGAGAGCGCCAGTCGTCGACTCCCGAAGTTCTCGCGAGATTCGACGACTGGCGCCTTGATGACGTCAGCTGATCAGGTGATCTTCTGGCCGCGCACGACCAGGGGCATCCTCAGCTCCCAGTTGCCCGCGTCGATGATCACCTTGAACGCGTCGGGGCGGTAAACCGTCCCCTGCACGATCGGGTTGGGGAAGGCCGCGAGCCATCCGCGGCGGGCGTTGACGTAGGCCTTCACCCACTCCTTCTCGTCGCCGCCGTTGATGGGGGCCTTCGCCGCGAACATGTTGCGGATCTTGCCCACCATGCCCGGGCCGCTGTGGATGCAGGTGTCGTAGATCACGAGGTGTCCGAGAGCGGTGACGACGCCCGCGCCCTTCGCGATGTTCACCGCGGGGTTCCAGTACACCTCGTCGAACACCTGGTCCTGTGCAGCGTGCATGATCGGATCCTGGCCCGCCAGCTTGAGGAGGTTCACCAGGTCCGTGCACCACTGGGGCCACGGCCCCTTGGGCGGGACGGTGGTGGAGGCGTTCGAGGCGAGGTAGGACTCGTACTTCTCGAGCTCTGCAGCGTGCTTGCCGCCCAGGTCGATGTAGCGACGGACGACCTTGTCCAGCGATCCGCTGTGGTCCGTGCACTGGTGCTTGCCGTAGCTGATGCCTGCCTTGTCGGGCAGGATCGTGCATGTCGAGTAGCTCGCTGCCGTTGGGACCCTTCCGGTCTCAAAGATCGCGAGGACGCAATCGATCACGTGCTTTTGCTCTGGGGTTACTGCCATGTGGCCTCCGCTCCTAAGTATTTGCAATCCTTGAGACACGGGTCGAATGTTCGCGAGGGACGCCGCGCAGTGTAAAAGCCTCACGACGCAGACGAGGATAGATTGCGAGGAGCTGCTAATGAACTGCGACAACAATGACGTGAGGTTTGGCAGCCTTGTCGAGGTCCTGCCTGGGCCGCTCAGGGTGTCGGAGGACGCCCACAACCTGGGCATCGTCACAGACATGCCAGAGATACTCGGCACGACGTACGCGGGCGTGATCACAAACACAGGGAAGCACAGGCTGATCATGCCTGAGCACCTGCAGGTTCTAAGCCAGATGCTGGAGGAGGAGAGATGAAGATTCCCATAGTCGTCGAGGACAGCCTGATTCCGAGGGCCCTGTCATGGGTGATCAAGATCTGGGGCATCACGCTCTGGCCCTTCATCCTCATTCGCGGCAAGGCAGACGCGATGACAGTTCAGCACGAGACGATCCACATCAGGCAGCAGGCTGAGCTCCTGGTCGTCCCGTTCTATGTGCTGTACATCGGCTTCTGGCTGTACCGCTGGTGGCAGCTCGGCGACAAGCGCGCCGCATACTTCGCCATCCCCTTCGAGCGGGAGGCCTACAGCAACCACGACGATCCAGCCTACCTCGCGCTTCGCAAGCCGTTCGCCTGGCGGCACTACGTCGACCTGCAGTCGCCCACGGGAAGAACTACTTAGGGCATGTCCCTAAGCCAGATCGTTCGAGAGGTGCTGCTTGAGCGCGCCTTTCGCTTCGATCCCAACAGCACGGAGAACCAGGGCCGTTTTCGGCTGAAGGATCCCGACCTGTTCAAGCGCGTGTGGACCCGCAGGGACCCGCGCGCTGACGGGATCACGCACATCATCGGCATCATGCGCGACGGCCGGTACGGCACCCAGGCGATCAGGTTCGACCGGGACAAGTGGACCGAGGGCGAGGCGTCCAGGTGGTGGTCTCGCAACGCGGACAGGTTTCGCAAGGTGTGGCGGCCCAAGGACTGGAAGGGCAGGCTTGACGAGAAGAAGGCCTTCCTCGACCGCGAGCACAACTGGGACCAGGTGATCATCGACAGGGACGGCGAGCGCTGGACCCGCGGCAAGATCAGGGACCACTACAAGCGCGTGGGACCCCGCCTCCTGCGGTCCCTCCGCGGGCACGACGTCATCATCATCCTGGGCATGGGGCGCAACAGGTTCGTGCTCAAGCGGAACAGGGACGAGCGCGGCACGCGCATACGGATCGACAAGCTGCGCGGAATCGAGGATCCCAGCGCCCTGGAGTACTGGATCAACCGACGCGCTGTCGAGTTCCACATCGCCCTGCACGGTCCGAGGACCGACGTCGCGTGGGTGGACATCGACATCCACAAGCCCAAGAATCTGGGACCCGACCGACAGCGAGCGAAGTCGATCGTCCCACGCGTCTCCCGCGTCGTGAGGCGCGTGTCCGGCGGGTCGATCTCGACCTGGGACAGCGGCAGGACGGGGTTCCACGTCATGTCCAACCTGCGCGAGGAGCAGGACGTGAACTCCCTCAGGCGCGACCTCAAGCGCGCCCTTGACGCTGAGTTCGGCGACCGAGACGACATCACCACGTCGATCGCCAAGACGGGACAGATCAGGCTCGACGTCACGACGCTCAAGAACACGGGCTCCCTCCGCGCACCGTACAGTCTCTCCGTGCACGGTCGCGTGAAGCGACCAATTGGGGGCGCAAAGTGAAGCCGGGTCCCATCGCGTTCATGCGCCTGCACCAGGTGGACGATCCCAAGGAGGCCGTCGAGGGGCGCGATCCCGATGAGCTCGTCGTCCAGGAGAAGTACGACGGCTGGAAGATCCTCGCAGTGCGGGACAGGGGCGGCGTCAGGCTCTACACGCGGCACGGGAACGACGCGTCAGAGAACTTTCCCGACCTCGCGGATGAGCTGACCTACCTTCCGGTCGGCACGGCGCTGCTGGGCGAGATCGTTGGGTTCGACAAGGAGGGCAAGCAGAGGCTCGCCCTCGTCCAGTCAATCGCGGGATCCGGACCGGTTGAGGCGGACCAGAAGACGCGAGACCTACGCGAGGGCGGAGGCATACTCGCGTACTACGTGTACGACATGCTCTGGGACGGCGGCGAGGACATCATGTCTGAGCCCTGGGAGTACAGGGACTCGCGCCTGCGGGAGTTGGTCGAGGACGGAGACCTCGTTCGTCTCGTGGTGAGCTATCCCTGGGAGGAGCACGAGAGTGTGATCCAGCGGTCTCTGGCAGCTGGCGGAGAGGGCCTGGTGATCAAGCCGAAGGACAGCCTCTACGTCCATGGCGGGCCGGGCGAGGACGAGCCGCACGGGGAGTGGATCAAGTACAAGAAGTCCTACACAGAGGACGTGATCCTCGACGGATATGAGCTGGGCGATCCCGACCCACGGGGGTTCAGGAAGGCGTCCTTCAACGCCGTCCAGATGCGGGATGGCAGCAGGGTCCGCGTGGGCAACCTCACCAACGTCAGCCACGAGGTCCAGCAGGAGCTGATGGACATGGTTGACTCGGGCGACGATCCCGTCGTTGAGGTGCGGTACCAGGAGCGGCACCCGAAGACGGGCCTCATGCGTCACATGCGGTTCGTCAGGCTCCGCCCGGACAAGCCTGCAACGTCTGCCACGCTTCGCGAGGAGTGGTCCATGAGGTACAGGCGGTCGATTGACTGCGATCGGCCGAGGGGCTTCGGACAGAGAAACTTCTGCAAGGGACTCAGGATGAGGGGACATCGACGAGGCCCAACAGACGAATGAAAACTGGGCTGGGTGGGGTTAGTATTGCGCAGGAGGTCGTGCATGACCGTCAGCCAGGTCTTCTACAGCAGGTGGGGAACTGAGACGTCGAGCCATCCCGGCTACTTCGACGACATCGACAGGATCGCGCAGTGGATAGCGTGGGGCCTCGAGGCGCAGATGACGGGCTTCAGCCTGAGCACATACCAGATGTCGACGATCGCCGTCCATCAGCACAAGGAGAAGTTCGGCACAGTGCGCGTCTACTGCACGCTCGCCAGCCGCAGCAAGGTGGACAGGCAGTGGCGCGCCCACCTCGCCTCGTGGCGCAAGAAGGGAGAGGGCGAGGGCGTGCCCAGGCCCAGCAAGAAGAAGTTCGCTGAGGACTGCCTCTCTCGCGACATGCGCTGGTATCGCAGCGTCTACAAGTCGGCGATCGCCAGCTGGCCCCACTACGAGGCAGCGATCAGGAAGTGCGCAGACAGCGACCTCCTGCTGATGGACGAGGCTGATCTGGAGCGGGCAGTTCTCAGCGGGCAGATCACGAAGGCGCAGTCCGACGCTTACTTCGCGATCATAAGGGAGATCCCGTGATGGACGCGGACAAGCCTGAGCTGCTCGAGGAGGCCGTTCGCGTGAAGGAGGGCAGTCCGCTCCTCTTCCTCGGCGTCCTGAACACGGGCACCAAGTTCAAGTCGGACAGCGTCCTGCTGGACCACCAGACTGCTGGCATATTCTGCAGCTGCATCACCGCGCGCGGCATCCTGCTGCGTCCCAAGGCGAGAACCCTTGCGGGCATGCAGCTGATCGAGCGTCACTGGTTCGACACCAGCCTCGGCGGCTTCGGAGCCACGCTGGACGAGGTCCTCTTCTACAGGATGCAGCTTCGCGACCTCATCCACCCGAATGCGGACTGCAACCTGTCCTATTCCCTCCTTCAGGAGGGCGCTTACCCGATCGATCCCACCCTCGAGGTCCTCAGGGAGATCTGCGAGGACGACCTCCCAGACTCCCTAGACGACATGCTGAGCTTTGCCAGCCCGCTTGCGAGCGTTGTAGGCTGCGTGGGTCGCTGGAAGTGCATGATCATCGCGGAGAACTCCGACTAATTTTTTATGTACAACTATAGTAAAGTTGTATATAATATAAACAGGAGGCAAGATGATCGCAATCGCACTGATGGCCCAGCTCGCACACGCTTACACTGTCGATGACTTCGCGGGATACGCGGACCGGTCCCTGGCACAGGGGACAGCGCGGTTCGCAACGACATACTCACCGTGCCTGGACGCGCTGGTGGTGAACTTCAGCATTGCCGGCTGCGACAGCATCTCCCGCAGCGTCGGGGTGCTCGGCGTCGGGAGCATCGGTCTGTCGTGCGTCGGCATGGATGAGCGCGGAATCAACGGATGGACGCTCAACGAGCACGCCATCTTCTACACTCGGACCCACACACCCACGGACATTCCCGGATGGGACGTCTTCTGCTTCGATCCCCACATCACGATGTACATCCCAGAGGGACCGCGGCTCGCCAAGTAGAATCGCGGCAGGAGAAGACGCAATGGTCAAGGTCAACGACAAGGTCTACCACGTCTACAACCTCTCCCTTCGGGGCGTGGTTGTGGGCATCCAGCAGGAGAAGGCGCGCGCCTGGATGGTGGGAGGCGCGTCCCAGGGAAAGATCGTCGCCAACGTGCAGCTGAGCGACGGCAAGGTGGTGAGCGTGCCCGCTGAAGACCTCATGCGGGAGGACTAGCTCGCGCCCTCGCTACTTATGGGGTGAAGGCTCCCCCGCCGAGAACAGCGCACGCCACCGCCTGTCAGGTGGTGTCCCTCGTCATGCGCATGGTAAAGGAGCCCACAAGCAAGACCGGCAGGTATGTGCGCTGGGTTCCCATTGGTTGGTCCCCCATTCCGCACGCCGGAAAGTCACTCGCGCCGCTGCAGGACCGCTTCAGGCTGAAGGTGCGTGTCCTGCACGAGGAGGGCTCGCAGCCCGACACGTGGGCGACAGTGGGCGAGGCGGAGAACGAGGCGATGCCCCACATGGAGGTGTGCCTCCACGTCGTCCTCGATCCCGCCCTCGTCCCCCGCTGCTACGCAGCCCTGTGCGGATCTCTCCACCAGACCGTCAGGCACGAGCTTGAGCACCTCATGGATGAGGGCTACCTCGCCCTGCCCGGTCCTAGAATCCGCGGCATGATATGCAGGTCGCAGCTCGAGATGTGGCAGCGCGGCGTGCGCCTCGCCCACTGGCACGCAATCAGGCGCAAGCTGTTCACGTCCGACCGCATCACCAGGTGGGAGTGGATGAGGCGTGAGCGGCAGCTCGACAACTCCTCCCACAGCGGGAGGTTCATCAGCTACATGGCGTGCGCCCGAGAGCTGCACCCCTTCGTCAAGGGGTTCCAGGCGGAGGCGAAGTACCGGCACGTCGAGTGGGACGTTCCCGCCCTTGAGTACGTCATGGGAATGACGCAGTCCGGCGTCATGTCCGAGGAGGAGGCCGAGGCGATCATGGTCATGCTCGTCCGCTGGGCGGTGCACGTGATCCCGCACGCTCCCATCAGGGAGACCACCGTGTCGCGCTTCCTATAGTTACCCAGGGAGGACACATGTCGCAGGACGACAGGCTGCTGGCAGAGGTGGTCATCACCATACTTCTCGAGGCCAGACGACGCCGCCGGCGACCGACTCCCTGGCCGAACCTCACGGACCTCGCTGCAGCGAGGCGTCTGGCGGCAGTCAAGCGCAGGAGGGGCAGGAGGATCGCGAAGCAGCTCCTCTCTTTCAGGTGGGCAGACGATCCCGTGAGCGCGCTCCGAGACCTTAAAAT
>Ga0078894_10002611_pt1 | contig 13659 bp, 13 predicted proteins | sample LauGreSu1BDMLBSD_2_FD_67506 | JGI IMG/M metagenome (GOLD analysis project Ga0078894, IMG submission 67506) | Freshwater lake microbial communities from Lake Michigan, USA - Su13.BD.MLB.SD (version 4) (version 4) | ecosystem: Environmental > Aquatic > Freshwater > Lake | place: Lake Michigan...
ATATGTAGTTCTGACCTCTGATAATATTCAGGATAATATCAAATCTTTAAATGCATAACCCAAATAATTACTTAAATTAAATGATTGATTAGTTCGCGTTTTTAAACAATGAAGCAACTTTTATTGATCATAATAAAATTATACTGGAAGTTCATTCCAGAAAATAAAAGAAGAAATTGCCTTTTTAAAGAATCATGCTCAAATTATGTGTTTAGGCACACAAAAGAGCATGGTTTTTTAAAGGGCATTTTTGCTTTTAATAACAGGGTAAAAAAATGCAGAGGAGGTTACGAAATATATACCAGACAAAATGGTTTTGAAATGAGGCTTGCCGATGGTTCAATAGTTATGGAGAAAGAAATTTCGCTCAATATCATGGAACCATTTTATAAAAATATTGAAACCTATAGCGATTCTAAAAATTTGAGATAATCTTGCATTAAATTAAAATGAATATATCGAAGGTAAACTCTTAACCACTTCCATAGGTTGAACCAATATAATCCTTAACAAAAAAATACCAAAATGAGCTACACAAAAGATGAAAAGGACTGGCTAGGACGAGAAAGAAAAGGGCATTATGATGATAGCGGAAAGAAAATAGGCACTTCAAAACAGGAAAAAGATTGGCTTGGAAGGGAAAGAACTGCAAATTTTGATAGTCAGGGCAATAAAATTGGAATATCCAAGGACGAGAAGGATTGGCTTGGGAATGAAAAGACTGTACACTATGATGCCGATGGAAAGAAAAGCGGTAGCTCAAAATCTGAAAAGGACTGGAAGGGGGATGATATCATCCAACACTATGATGAAAAAGGAAATAAAACCGGTCAATCCAAATACGAAAAAGACTGGCTAGGGAGAAGAGTGCTGAGACATAGTAAAACCTCAAATAGTGGCAATTCAGCCATAGGGTACCTGATCCTCTTTGCTATAGTAGTAATTGTTGTATTAGGGACTTTTTCCTTCCCATATAAACTGATAGATTCAGAATTACAACCTTTCAAATTGGGCTGGCTTAAAAACAGAAATGTATGGATTTTTTGTACATCTATTTGGATATTAGTAATCACATTGATTAGCACTTTGAAAAGTCTATTCGCTGACAAAGAGGGTGTCAAGGCCAATGAATATATTGTTTCAAACAACTTCATCACAACCCTTTTACTAATTGGCTCATCTGCTATAACAGCAGCTTTTTTTATCAAAGCTAAATTTCCACAGGAATTCTTGCCATGGGGAATATCAGCGATGGCCATATTACTTCTCATCTATGGTCTCATCTTTTTCAAAACTTCTAAAGTTCTTCATACAGCCATAACATTTGTTGTATTAGCGTTTGCTTCTATTTTTTACCTTAACCAGGAACCATTTCTGAGTACATATAGTGAAACTATAGCTGTATCACCCACAGTAAAACCTGAGGTAAATAAGACAGTTTCTAAACTAGAAGAAACCGGGAATTATATTATTGATGAAGAAACAGCAAAAGAACAATTTAGATCTTTTAATACAATTATGGTAAATGGGAACCCGGAAGAGCTGAACAATTTACTTTCCGAACAGCTTGATGTATATATGAGCCTGAAAAATCAATCTAAAAATAGTGTAATAAAGGATAAGATTTTGTATCAGAAAAAATGGCAAATTACAAATGTTAGTGCTCAAGAATTTAAACGATTGAATGATCATGAATTTGAGTATACAACTATTGTAAGTTTATTCAAAAAAAGCGATCCTGATTTTAAAAGGGATTTTCTGATTTCAGGAGTTCTCGGATTTGACAGAAACAACAAAATCAAATCTATGGTTGATAAAGAAACCATCAGCTTACACGTAGAGAATCCAATTAAAACAGATAACTACAATGATATATCTGGTACAAGCTGGTCAATATTGCATAATGAGACCGTGCCAGCAGGTTTTTTCTCATTTAAGCCCGATGGTTTATTCAATTACAACCTTTCAGATGACCAAAACTACAATTGGAACATTGAGGACGAAACGTTGATCATCAACATATCTGATTTCGCAACTTTGACATGTACTCTCACTGATGGTGATCTTTTATGCAATGGTGAAAATAAAGAAGGAGCAAATTGGTCAATGAAAATGGTCAGGAAGAAATAGTTGATATTTCATTGCTGAATAAGAAAAACATGTTCAGACCAAAATTGCTTACACTTATCAAACAATAATTGATTCATTGAACTATCTGGAAGTGGCATTGCAGGCTTTCCTGGGAAAGCGGTAATAAATGTATGATGAGAATCGCGGGGTAAAAGAATTACAGTAAAATCATTGCAAACAGGTAAGTTTTCAACTTTCAGATGCAACAGAGCTACCCCTCTGTTAGTGTCTTCGTATACCAAATCTCTTTCCAGAGATGAAAGCTGATCCAATGCCACGACTCCTTTACTTCCGATACCCTTGGGAAAATCTGAATTCGGAACAGTGCAGTGAAGAATCAGATTTCTATTATCCCCAATTGAAGAAGTAAAACCATACAAAAATAAAGCATTAACAAGCTGTTCTATGTTTGAAGCAAATTGAGCAAAAAAACGTGAGCCAGGTCTAGACATTTCAATATCAATAGTAGCCTTCGTGATACCTTCTGACTCAAATTTATCTATCTGTTCATCCGTAACAGATGAGAAATGCCTCAACATATGAAAATGACTGCTTTGTGTTATGACTAAGCTTTCTTTTTCCATATGGCTTGTAATTTTTCAGGTACAAGAAAATAAAGTACCCCAAATCCTAGAGTCAGGATTAGTATACTTAAAACTGTGTAAAAAACACTATCAGACCAACCTAAATATTGCTCAAACTGTGACAATACCTCAAATATGGGTCCAATTGATGTAATACTTGTTAAAACAGTTACGGCTTGAAGCAGTAAATTAGTTCGTGCCTGCTTTTCCTCCTGGATAGTTTTTGACAAATTATTAATGGTCTCGCGAAAAGAGACCAATTCACTTTCTAATTCAAGCGCACTCCCAACTTTTTTGAAAATTTCATTTGCAAGAAAATTAAATGAGATATGACTGATATTGTATCGATTTAGAAATTTTTCAAACTGATCTCTTAACTTAACTGTGTCTTCCTCTTCAGAATGAATGGCTGAATTATACTTGTAAAGGGTATATTTGAAAAAAAGCCGATACATATATATCCTAAAGTAAGTCTGATCCCATGTATCGTATTGCCATTGATTTGTGATTTGACCTTTTCCCACACAAGTCATGCTGTCAAATAAGGCAAGTGCTTCCCAATTAGTAAATACTGCAATTCGATTTTGAAAAAGTTCCTGATAGTAATTAGGATCTGGTGACGAAAATGTTTTGCCAGAAGCCGAACCTAAAGGAGAAGAAGTTGCAAGATCATACAGCAGGTGAGCTCTATCATCAATCTGATCTTTTAAATCAATAACTGTAAAAAGTTTAAACTTTGAGCCAGAGTACTCATCCGCTTTCACTCCTGGCCCTCTCAATGGCATGTTACACAATACGTATTTTGAAAGCCATTCGTGCCACTCAATATTAGCTGTTGTTAAAGTATTAAAATTTCTAACTACACTTAGAAAGTTGCTTAAATCAATAGTTGACAACAAAGTATCACCTACGATAGGATTAATCTTGATCGAAACTGAGAAAAAAGCAAAATTCTCTTCGAAAACAAAGATTTCAGAAGAAAGGATACTCAAATGGTATGGAATTTTCTTTTCCTCAGGAAATTTTTGAGGATAAAGCAATCCAGGACTATCAAAACCATGTTTAATAAACCGGTAAGTTCCTGATTGCGTATCATCAAGAAACATGATTTTTCTAAAATTGGGATAAAAGTAATCCCTCAAAAATTGTTCTTTTTTTATGTCTGAATTACCTAATTCATCAACGGGGGATAGATCTTTTTTATACCCAGATTTCAAAAAGAGGGGAAAATCTTTTTTGGGGTTAATATCACCTAATAATCCGATAATCTTAATTATATAGTTATTGATTTGAACTTCTGCCATAATTTAAAAATTTAATTGAAGACCGGTTGAAAAGGTATAATAGAATTTATCTATGGGCACTGCCCTGTTGCCATCAAGAATATGATCCCAATGAATTATGAATGATATTTTCTTACCCAAACCAAGGAATAAATTTGCATCTGTATACCATCTAGGCTGAAAGAAATGTCCTTTCAAAGGAAATTGCAAGTATGAAATTGCTGAAAAATCTACCTGATCAGAAAGTTTGATTGCGTATTTCAAGTATTGATTTAACCTAAACATAGTACGCTGTATAATTGGCCTGTTGGGCTGTTGTTGAGCCTCCTTTACCCCTGACCAATTCCATTTTTCCCATTCATAAAAAATACCTGAACCGAGATAAAGATCTGATTTTCTTTGTTCTAAGAATTTCATCCTAAGGTTATTACCAGCAACATAACGATAATCCATTCCCCAGGCGCCATTCCACTGATATTGCAAGTATCCTTCCCAACTGAAGCGTCTGCTGTCTTGATCTCTAAAACGCAAATGTGCCAATCCTTCATTCTGAATGACCTCTTTTCCATTAAAAACAGCATCATTTTTTAAAGCCCCAATTAATACATACCTATTAGGAAAAATCTTGTTTAGTTCGACACTGGAGGAAACATCAAAAACACTCTTTTTCTGTTTATCCGAAGATAAATTCAAGCCAGCGATCAGGGACAAGGGTTGATATGTGCTATCAGCTTTAACCTCTCGGTCAACATTGAAAATCTGAGCTTGCAAATTCATACACAAAAAAGTAAATAAGCTCAGCAGTGTAATATTAACCCGTTGTTCCATAAAAACAGACAGTTTACCTGATTTGAAGCACTGAAGGATAGGGAATCAATGCTTCACAGAGGTGCCCAATATAATCATCCATTATCAATGACATACCAAGAATTAAAGCTGCTGATATCAATGCTGTGGGAATATTATTGTTTTTGATTTCCTGCCACTCATTTATATGAGTGAGTTGAAAAAAAGCCCCCATGCTGACGAAAATTACGATGAGGGTAAAAATCAATCCTATGGCCAAAAAAGCAAGCACATAAATAAAAGAAGAGGTAAATGTTGATACATTGAAGTCCTTTCCTTGGTTTAAGAACTGAATCGCATTGACTGCAGGATCCATGACAGAAGAAAGAATCAATGCTCCTGAAAACAAAATACCAACCTGAAAAATGGCAAAAGCTGTATTGGTCTCCTGGATTTCAAATCTTTTGCGCATTACATTGTTCAGAATCCGATAAAGGAGAAAAAGGCAGGATAAGCCTGCAACAAATGCAATGAGGACTTGAATGACGATGATTGATTTCATGGTATTATAAATGATTGTTGTATAATGTAATTTCCCAATTATTGGGTCTAGCTTGTTCCGGAGATACCATCCCCAACCTGAATCCTTTTGCGGTAAGTTCTACTGCATAGTGCTTCACACCCTCAACTTCCTTATACATGCCATGACCGACAGGAACGGCAACTCCTAATATACTATGCCCATAAACATTACTCACCCAAACTGAGCTTACTATATTCAGCTTGCTTAAAATGGCATGGCCAAGAAGGCTACGGGTATCGCAATCCCCTTTTAAATTGTGTAAAAACTCATAAGGCGATTGTACTCCACCAGAAACATTGGGCAAACACGGCTTTCCTTCACGATGATAGTCCTGCAAAAACTCATTTCCGCTAGCAATGGCTTTTTCACAATTTTCTTCATGCACAAGGTAATAGGGTATTTCTTGAATAAACGTCACCACCATTTCTGCAGTTTGGAGAGGATCCATTTTTTTATTTGCAGCTGAATCACTGAATATTTTAGCTACTTGTGAAATTTTTTCTTCATCCATGCTGAACAACCCTTTGTAAAGCTGTGTATAGTATTCAGTTGAAGAATTGACATTCGTAATTGAACCAGCTAGCTGATCTTGGTTTTTTACTGAGTTTTCAAATGAAGCTTGAGAAGTCAGATACTTTGCAAGATAACTTTGATTGGAAAAGTCAAACCATTGAATTTCCTTTTCGGTTGCGTAATCAGGGTTACCATCCTTGGTATCGTTCGTTCTTTTGGGAGGAGAAACCTTTACCTTTCCATCACGTGTTTTGACAGGATTCATGTCATCTGGAATACCCCCACGAAGATTAGCAAATAAATAATACCCAATGAAGCCCAATACTGCAAAAATACCAAGCACACGCAGAAAGCCAAATTTTCTAAATACCCTTCCAATCAAATTTAAGAGTAGGATAACAAAGAATATATATGCGATTGTCCTAAAATGTGTCCACAGATAATACCCAATGAGGCCATAAATAATTAATTCAAACAGCCAACCAATCCATTTCGACCAATTGCCAGCAGATTGTGCTGTACTAATGGGTGTTGAAGAGTTTCCTGAATTTACTGGGGTGAGAATATTAGTACCAGCAATATTGGTATTCCCTGCAGAGGATGTTGCAATAATTGTAACAGGATCTGATTTTATAATCGGATTGCCCAGAATATTTGTTCCTGAAACCTGATTATCAACTTTAGGTGCTAGCGTTTTTTCAACCTTGGGAGGCAATGTCAACTGGAAAAAAATGTCACCAGAAGCTTCATGCCAATCCTTTTGAAGAAAATAAGATTTGCTATGATTGATTTTCAGGTTTTTGATCAATACATTATGCAAATCCCCGGAATAAAAGGCTTCTGGACCATGCGGGATGAATACATCCGTCTTTTTTCGGAAAGGATTTGATCCATTTGTACTAAATATGGTTTCTGCAAAAAGATAATCACCCGTTTTTTGAGAAGCAGCATCGAAGTTGTCAATCTTTTTATAATCCTCAATCCTTAAATATGTCCAATGCATTTCTGAAAACACAAAATCACCATTGTGTTTCTTGTTTGATTGTTTGAACAATCCCGTAAACTTACCCATCAAATAGGGCTGTCCCTTTACATCAGTGGCCATGGCTCATTCGTTTTCTTGTTTTACTCTTTATTGTTTTTGCCCTGATCTTTTTCCTTCTTTGTCCTTGTCGTTGACACAAACTCAGTATTTGTCAATTGTACTTCAACACGTCTGTTCATGAGCCTACCCTCTTCGAGACTATTATCCGCTTTGGGCTCTTTATCACCCTTACCCACGGCAGTTAGCCTTTGGGAATCAACCCCCAAACTAGCCAAGAAATTTTTGACACTCTCCGCTCTTCTTTGAGAGAGAAGAAGATTTTCTTCCGGCTTCCCAACGTTATCAGTATGCCCATAAATTGTTGCTGTAAGGCTATCATTTTTGATCAGGTATTCAGCAAGCTTTTGCAAATCAGATGCAGAAGATGGCAACAAAACGTCACTGTTTGTAATGAACTGTACATTAGGCAGATTGACCGTTTCATAGTTGAGCTTGGTTGTAGAATCAACATAAGAAACTGTATCTGTTTTCACTATTGTCAGTGTATCAATCTTTTGTACTTCCACCAGTATTGTATCGTGAATGACAATTGGTTGAGGAGGGGTATTGTTTTGGCATCCTTTCATGCCCAGCAGCCACCATAACAATCCTGCCAACAAAAGTAAAAGCAATGGCAACATGCAGCCCATTCTGTTCATTCCGAAGCCATTAAAGCAACCCGGACGGCTGTTTTGTGCGCCAAAACAACCACCTGTCTGCCCAGGTGCTGCACCACCCAGATTAAACCCGGCCACGCTGTTTTTTGAACCAAAACAACCACCTTGATCAGCTGCTAAAATAGGGCCTCCTTGGCCTGAAGGTAATGTGAGACCAACTGGAACTTGTACAGTTTCCCCAGTCACAATGGGTTTACTTACAACAGTTTTTACAGGAGCGCTTTCCTCAACTATTACATCCTCCTCCTTACAATAAGCCAGACCCTTGATTCGTCCGTGTGAAACTTTTCCTGTATATGCATCGAAAGGGGAATAAAACTTGTTGCCCGTTTCAGATCCAAGATGTTTAAATTCCTTTTCCCTCAGCTTTTCATCAATATCATAATAAATATCCCTTGGCGGATCTGTTTCCGGTTTAGTGAAATGATCCAGAAGCCTGGTTTTTGCATAAATTGCATCATCCGGTTTTTCCAGAATCAATACAATCTCCTGGATTTGCTTGAGCATTGAAGAGTAGAGTGGATCTGTGCTATTTTTAAAAGTAAACTCTACATCTGATTTTTCAATTCTTTTGATAAAAAGCTCCCCTTTAGGGAAGGCCTTTTCTAAATACTCTGCTTCCGTAATCTCTTCAACATCATCATACCTGAACCTCGGTTCCAGCAAAAGAGTAGACTGCTTGGTGAATACAGTGCTGGACCCTATCTTTTTTGAATCAACCGTCTGAAATTGACACCTCAGGCTTCCCTTGTAATATTTTGTACTAGTCTTCAATTGATTGTTTCAGTTTCAAATGATTTGAGCAAGACCTCTTTGGTAATAGGTTTTCTATCAGCAAAAGGTTTATTAGGTAAAGTGCAATATGGAAGATTCGCCCAGTATACATTCTTATGGCCTTGAGGGTCGTAGTAGCCCTGGGGGTCGTATTTGAACTTGCTCATTAAATGAGCATATCCCTCTTGGGTTGTTTTCTCATATTGCTTCTTGATGATTTCCCGGTAGCGATCTGTAGACAAAGAAGAATAGGTAGACCCTGACTTTGTCTTTAACCTATACAATAAAAGATGGGGCATTAAAAGCAAAAATGCGATCAGGACCAGGGCAAAATAAAAAAATGGTAAGCCTGTTACAGCCGTGAAAGACAAAGACAAGAAATACTTTTCTTTTATGTCAGTTTTATATCGCTCCAATTGAGAAGAATACTCAAGGTTGTGGTTGGCAATTTCAACATCCATCAACTTTTTTAAGCTGGCAATGGCAGATCTCTTTTCTGTTAAAAGCCCTCCTTCCTGGTAAATGTTTATGTTCTTACTTAGGTCAGCTTCTATCAATGTGATTTCTCTTTGCAACAGACTTGTTTTGACCAAAAGGGTTTTTTGTCCATCTGCTTCAAATTGACTGATGTAATATTGCCTTTTGTCCTCATTCAATTTCTCGATAGCCGATTTGTGCAAAAGGCATGACAATGGAAACAAAACGATTAATCCCATTACAGTAATGATGACCAACCGAATAAGCGCTGCAAGACCTGGAACTGCTGAATTGCTTCCCACGGTCCACTTGAAGCGTGTCTTACTGAATCGCCCAAGGATATTTGCTTTGGTTTTGAGAAAAGAAGAATCAGCCTTGGCAACAGGTTTATCTTCTACAACAGGGTCTGGCAACTTTTGCTGAGGTGCTGCTACCTTGGGTTCGTCAAAAATGGATCTTCTCAAAATAATGAGCGAAAACCTCACTACACTTCCAATAATCAATGCCAGCATAAGTCCGGCAAAAATTGAGACCAGATACGATCCTGAAATCAAGTAGAGCAAATAAACAGAAGCAATACAGGCCAGGGAGAAGAAAGCTGCAAAATAAAGCATGGCACTTCCATAGGACTTGCGTTCACCGTCATCAGTCTTGTCCCACAGATCTTTTTCCAGACCCAGAAGATTAATCGCCATATTTTCAGTCAAAGTACTCATCAGGCATTGTTCGTCTTTATGCTTTCATCGCCTTCAGTAAAATATTTTTCCGGTGCAGCCTTTACATCAGCCACCTTTGCAGTTTCCCACTGGTGGATGATTTCATTGTTGATTGTCTCCTGAGATTGTACTTTTTTCTGTTTCTCCAACTTGGAAAGTTCAACATCCAGGAAGCGCCATTTTTCCATGTGAACAAGCCCCTTGCTACCTTCATAAATATGATCTTCCCTGTATATGCCATTTTCGACATTCCGCTGGTTGTTGTGGTTCTCAACCATGAAATCATAAACACCTTTTGTCATCATCATTTTGAAAAATATGGGTCCCATTTCTATACAGAGAAATACAAGCAATATGACCCAGGGTACAATTCCTCCAATTTCATGGCTGATCTGGATCCGCTTTAATAAACCATCGTATCCGTGCGCTTTCTTTTCATTTTGCTTGTACTCATTGCGAAGATCATCAGACAATTTGTTGAGCTGGTCGTTGACAAAATCCAATTGTTTCTGCCAGGCCGTAACTTCTGATTTTTTCAGTTCAATGAACTTGTCTTTTTCTGCTCGCTTGGTTTCAATATCAGCTTGCATTTTTTTGGCAACCGGTCCAAAACCATAGGCCCTTTTGTCCTGCATCTCAGCTTGTTGAACTTTGACCAGTTCATCAATCTGCTGATCAAACAGGGCTATATTGGCTTCATAATCAGTCTTTTTGCCTTCATATTCTTTCTTCTCGTTTTCGAGACCTACTCTCTTTTGCTTGAAGACTGAGTCCGTTGCAATATTCAACTCCTGTGCGTATTCACTCTGGAACTTACTCAATTCAGAATTAATTTCGGACTCAAGAATCCTGATCTCCAAAGGAGATGAAATTGCAAATCCCAATATGAGCGCTATGATAATCCTTGGTACCGCCTGACCCACTTCCTTCCAGGTAATGGCATCAGTTCCATCTCCCTTACCGGTACTGGAAACGATAAATCGATCAAGATTAAAAATGATGGTTCCCCAGACTATGGCAAAAATGAAAGTAAAGACGTTGACTGCGATACTTGCCGTCAACGAATAATCGTTTGCATCACCCTTGGGGCCGAAAATGGTAGAAAACGCATATCCTCCAGAGACCGCTGCCAGCAATCCTGTACAAAAAACTATTCCTCCAATTCCAGCATATTTTACCCTATCCTGCATAGGGGCCAGCCGCATAAAATAAGGGTCTGCACCTGCTGACCACCAAAGAAATTTTGTTAAACGATGCGGCTCTTTTTGCATGTAGTTTGGACTTTCCATAAGTCATTTAATTGTTTGAAACTTGGGATGTTGTTGCTTAAATCCCGTAAAGTCATCGTATGATTGAATATGTAATTGATTGTTAACCAGCAAAGGCATTACTCCCGTATTGATTTTTACACGTGGGAACTGAATCTTATTCCTGTATCTCCTCACGCTTACTGCAGGCATGGGTCTAAGGCCAGGAGTCAGGGCACGCATCATCTGCGTTCTGGTATTAAAAAAATTAATGCGAAACCGATGGTGCAAAAGTTTTTTAACACCCCATCCTATTCCCCATAATTTGATTTCAGGACTGTATACGTTGGTAACCGTTTCAAAAATGCCATTGGCTTTCCTGAAAAATAGACGCTTAAAAAAAGAAGAACCGTTGTTATAAGAAATAGCAATAAACCAGCAACCCTCAGTATGGTATTCCAGTTTTAAGGGTTGGCCATGAATCAAATATGCCAATTCTTTATCATTCAGTAAAAACCTTCCTTTCATGCTGTTTAAAAATAATTGATTTATTGCGTAAACGCAAATTGAATTCTCATATGATATTAATTTATCATATGAGAAAAGCGGGTATCTGTTAACCTATAATTGGATATTTTAATGCCTGTTCAATTGATTGGTTTCTTTGCCTAGCCCGGAGAGGTAATTGCATTCAAAAAGTTGCTGCATGCTCTCAAAAGAAACGGGATCTTTTTCGTATTTGAAAGCTTGCTCCAAGGTTATGGTCCTGTTGTTGTCGCCACAACTGATGTCTATGTCTTTCATTTTGACCTGACAAGGGTGCTCATAACCGCAGGCATGTGCCATTTCCAGGGTTTCTTTCCGGAGGGCATTGACATACTTTGCAAAACGAACTGACTTAAGTGCAGGATCAATTCCTCCGCTCAGCCACTTGTTTTGCGTTGCTATTCCTGTGGGGCATTTGTCCGTATGGCATTCCTGGGCCTGAATACATCCAATGGCCAGCATGGCCTCCCTTGCTATATTGACAATATCTGCCCCCATGGCAAAGGCTTTCATGATTTCACTGGGGAAGCCAAGTTTTCCGGAACCGATGAAAACAACATCATTTGTAAGCCCCTTTTGCTTGAATAATTGATAGATTTCTGTAAAACCATATACCCAGGGAAGTGATACGTGGTCTGCAAAAGAAGGTGGTGCAGCACCAGTACCTCCTTCGCCTCCATCTATTGTGATGAAATCCGGACCCTTGTTTTCATTTTTCATTATATCTGTCAGTTCATGCCATTGTTCAAGGTCTCCAATAGCTGACTTGATACCCACAGGCAATCCTGTTTTCTGGGCCAGCTCTTCAATAAAGTCAACCAGCTCTCTTACATTGGTAAATGCTGAATGATAAGCTGGCGATATTACGTCGGTATGTGGGGTTACACCTCTGATGATGGCAATTTCTGGAGTGTTCTTTTTTGCAGGTAAAACACCCCCCTTCCCTGGCTTGGCCCCCTGGGAAAGCTTTATTTCAATTGCCCTAACCTTATCATACTTGTTCAAAACAAGCTGCTGAAACTGTTCAAAACTAAAGCGGCGTACTCCATGTTCATCGGTAACTCCGCAACCAAAATACCCTGTGCCAATCTGGAATATTACGTCAGCGCCCAGTTGATGAAAAGGAGACAGTCCACCTTCTCCGGTATTGTGGAAACTGCCGACCATTGCAGCACCTTGGTTAAGGGATGTCTGGGCTTGTTGTGACAATGAGCCATAACTCATGGCAGAAACATTCACTACTGAATATGGCCTGAATGGCTTTTTCCTGTTTTTTGACAACCCGATCACTTTGGCACAAGGGAGAAAATAAGGGTCGTTATCTTTATGGTTGATATGTGAAGGGGTAATCCTGTAAGGGAACATCTTCGGATTGATGAAAATATAATTGGCAGCATAAATATCCTTGTCCGTACCAAAGCCTTCATAGTTATTGCTCCCTTTTGCTGAGGCGTAAATCCATGAGCGCTGGCTCCTGTTAAAGGGTAACTCTTCCCTGTTATTGGCAATAAAATATTGTCGTATTGGAGGGCCCAAGCTTTCCGCGATGTAACGGAAACGCCCAAGCAAAGGGAAGTTGCGTTTAAGAGTATGTTTCTTTTGACTTATATCCGATAATACAACGGCAAGCAAGAAAAAGACAATGAGGATGGCGTAAATCATATAAGGTGTTTTGGAGAATCAAGGTAAATTGAAATTTTGAATTTTACACTTATCAGATTTACACTGGTCAACAAGCGCTGCAATATTGAATTCTCCTAAATCAGAACGCAAAACATTCCTTCTCTCCAATGACATTTTTTTTAGGTACTTTCCCTCACAAAATCTTCTCAATTGGGCTTCGTTTTCTATCATTAAGCCCGGCACTCCAACATGTTCACCAGCATCATTTTTTGCCAGCATCGTAAAAAAGCAAGAATTGGTATGTGTATGTTTGCCAGTTCGGGGATTCTGGGCTTCAACCCTCATACCAACAATCATTGTAGTGTTGCCTACATAATTAATGCTGGCCTTTATGGTAAGCAAGTCACCAACTTCCACCGGATGCAGGAATTCTACCCCTTCTACAGCCACTGTAACACAATAAGCCTGACTATGCTTGGTGGCACATACATACGCTACCTTATCCATTAGGGATAAAAGAACTCCTCCATGGACTTTACCCCCAAAATTGGCATAAGAAGGAACCATGAGTTCCGTGATAGTTGTTTCTGAATCAGAAATGGATTTAAAGTTGGTCATTATAAAAATATATTAGTG
>Ga0078894_10002612_pt1 | contig 13652 bp, 9 predicted proteins | sample LauGreSu1BDMLBSD_2_FD_67506 | JGI IMG/M metagenome (GOLD analysis project Ga0078894, IMG submission 67506) | Freshwater lake microbial communities from Lake Michigan, USA - Su13.BD.MLB.SD (version 4) (version 4) | ecosystem: Environmental > Aquatic > Freshwater > Lake | place: Lake Michigan, USA...
GCCCCTTCTTGATCGCCTCCGGTGGGAGGAAAGACGCCCGTGTGCCGAGTCTGGCCACGGCCTCCGGGGAATCGATCTGCACTCGACCGGGCACGATGTGTGGATCGCCGACGAGCGGAAACTGAAGGAGCCGGATCGCCCCGTCGGTCTCCGCCGAACCGGTGTCGGGGGTGGAGCGGCGGACGGTGTCGAGGGAGATGGCGCCGTGGACGAGTCCGAGACGGTGGAGTTCCGCGACCGCGCGGGCAACGGAGAGCGTGATCGCCCCCGCTTCCTCGGCCGGGATCGGGCCGCGTTTCGAGAGTTCGTCGGCAAGCGCCGCGCCGACGACGTCGTCGGAGAGAACGAAACGCTGCGATCCGGCCTTCTCGAGCGCCCAGGTCCTCGTGAGCGTCGGGTCAGTGACCTCGGTGGCGGCTTTGGTGCGCTTGAGGATGTCGCTCCACACCTCCGGTTGCTGACAGTATTTGTTGTTCAGGGCAGCGAGGCCGACGAGCCGGCCGCTCGGCTCGTGGCGGGCCCGGAACACCGTTCCTCCCCGGCCGGTCTCGAAACGATCGAGCAACCTGTAGTCGCCGAGGAAAAACGGCCCCTTCTCCCCGCGCAGCAGACGCTTCGCCTGCCACTCCGTGATCGCGTTGCGCTTCACGAGCCACCGGGCCACCAACTCGGTGGCCGTCGCTGCCGAAGCGCCGGGGGGAACGGCAGCCCCTCGAACTCGCGGCGAAGCTTTCCGAGCGCCGCCGTCTCACCGAGTTTCGATTCGGCGAGGAGCGTCCAGAACTCGTCGGGGTTCGGCGTCGGCATGCGGGGAATCCTGTCTCCGGGTGAGTCGTTCAATCGTAGCCGTTCCCGTGCCGACCGCCATCGCCCCACCGCCGCGGCCGCGAGGGAATCGCCCCGGGAGGGGGCGGTCGGCAGTGCTGCCGATCGACTATGATCGCGGCCAATCCCGGAGGCTCCCATGTCCGCCGACGCCACACGCATCTATTTCCAACGTGCCGCCGACCACCTCGGCCTCTCCGACGCGATGCGTCGCCTCCTGCTCACCGCGAAGCGGGAGGTGCAAGTGCAGATCCCGGTCGAACTCGACTCGGGCGAAGTGGCGACGTTCATCGGCTACCGCGTCCAGCACAACAACGCCCGCGGTCCGATGAAGGGGGGATTGCGCTATCATCCCCAGGTCGACCTCGACGAGGTCCGGGGGCTCGCAGCCCTCATGACCTGGAAGACCGCCGTCGTGAACATCCCCTACGGGGGGGCCAAGGGGGGCATCGCCCTCGATCCCAAGCAGCGGTCGAACCACGAACTCGAGCGGATCACGCGCCGCTTCGTCGACTCGATCCACGATCTCTTCGGCCCGGACGTCGACATCCCCGCCCCCGACATGGGGACGACGGCCGACATGATGGCCTGGATCATGAATCAGTACGGGAAGTACCACGGGTTCGCCCCCGCGTGCGTGACCGGAAAACCTGTCGACTACCACGGCCTCCCCGGCCGCGAGGAGGCCACCGGGCGGGGCGTCGGCGCACTGACGCTCAAGGTCCTCTCCCGCACCGGCCGGGGATTCCCCGGCACGCGGATCGCGTTGCAGGGCTTCGGGAATGTCGGCACGTTCACCGCCCGCTTTCTCCACGACGCCGAGTGCCGATTCGTCGCCGTCAGCGACGCCGGCGGCGCCTACCACCGTGCCGAAGGCCTCGACATCCCTGGCATGCTCAAATACGCGCTCGCGCATGGTGGCCGGCTCGACGGCTACACCGAAGCCGACAGGATCAGCGGCGACGAGTTGCTCGCCGCCGACTGCGATGTCCTCATCCCGGCCGCCCTCGGCGGCGTTCTCACAAAAGCCAACGCCGCGACCGTCAAGGCGCCGATCATCATCGAGGCCGCCAACGCCCCGGTCACTCCGGAGGCCGACGCGGTGTTCGACGCCAAGGGGGTGGTGGTCCTCCCCGATATCCTCGCCAATGCCGGTGGCGTGACGGCGAGCTGGTTCGAGTGGGTGCAGAACCGGCAGCACTACCAGTGGGGCATCAACCGCGTGCGACAGGAGCTCGACCAGATGCTCGGTGCAGCCTTCGAGCAGGTCTGGCAGCTCGCCCAGGATCGGAAGGTGTCGCTCCGCACGGCGGCCTACATGCTCGGGGTGGGGCGTGTCGGCAAGGCGACCGCCCTCGGCGGGCTCGGGTGAGGGGCAGTCCGCCGCGATGCGCGTCATGCAGATCGTGTCGGGTGCCCACGTCAACGGCGCCGTCGTCCACGCCACACTCCTCTGCCGCGCACTCGCCTCGCGCGGCCACGAGGTGACGCTCGTGTGCCGCCCCGGGGCCTGGATCGCCGCCGAAGTGGCCCCCGCGGGCGTCGCCATACTCGAATCCCCTCAGCATCGCAGCCCTGCGGAGCTGTGGCGGATTTCACGCGAGGCCCGGCTTCGTCGCGTCGACGTGATCCACACCCACCAGACCCGCTCGCACATCTTCGGCGTCCTCATGCGCAGGCTTCTCCACCGCATCCCCACCGTCGCCACGGCCCACGCCCGGAGGTTTCAGCCACAGTGGTGCCTCAATGACGCCGTCATCGCCCCGTCGCGGGCGACGGCCCGGTTTCTCCACCGTCCGAACCTCGTCCCCTGGTCGCGGCTCGAGGTCATCCACAATTTCCTCGACACCGCTCCGTTCGAAGACCTCGCCGGCGACACGAGGCAGCGGTTGCGCCGGGTGCTCGACGCCACTGACGACGACCTGCTCGTCGGCGTGGTCGGCGCGGTGATCCCCGGCAAGGGGCTCGACGTCGTCGTCCGCGCGCTGCCGGCTTTGCGGGCCGCCTGTCCGCGGGCCAGGGTCGTCGTCATCGGTGATGGCGAGACTCCCCACGGTCGGTCGGTGCGCGACCTTGCATCCCGGCTCGGCGTCGCCGATGCGATCCGGTGGTTGGGCTTCCGGCAGGACGTGCCGGAATGCCTCGCGGCCCTCGACCTCGTGGCTCATGCCTCGCGCGACGAACAGATGCCGATGGCAGTCCTCGAGGCGATGGCTGCGGGACTTCCCGTCGTCGCCACCGCCGTCGGGGGAGTGCCGGAGTGCGTCATCGACGGCGAGACGGGCCTCCTCGTTGCCGTCGATGACGTCGCCGCCCTGTCCGCGGCGCTCGTCGCATTGGCTGGCGACGGCGCACGGCGGGGGGCGTTCGCCCGGGCCGCCGCCCGCCGGGTACGTCAGTCGTTCACGGCCGACGCGATCCTGCCGGCGATCGAGCGGATCTATGCCCGGGTCGCCGCGCCGCCGGGGGCCTGACCGTGGGCTGTGTCACGGCGTGGGGAGGAGGATCGTGCCGTTCTCGCCGATCTTCGCCGTCCCAGCCTTGCCGTCGATCGTGTAGTCGATCGTCAGGTGCTTCTCGGCGTTCGGAGCCGGGTCGCCGCCAAAAACCTTGTTGAAGCCGTCGCCGGGGATGAAGATCAGTGGCAGGCTGCCGGCGTTCTTGCGGACGACGTCGGTGACGTCCTTCTGGCGGTCGCCGGAGCCGTAGCTTGCCTTGACGATCTCGAGCTTCACCTTCTCCAGGCCCAGTCCCTTGGCGAGCGCGTAGGCCTCGGCCGACTCCTCGGGGAGTTTCTTGACGATCGCCGCGGCGGCGATCCGAGCCTCGGGCTTGAGATCCTCCTCGGCCCCCGCCTTGGCGGCAAGCTTGAGCATCTCCATGTCGGGGTAGCGGCGAGCCACCTCGAGAACGAGCTTCCGTTCGGCCGGCGTCTTCGCTGCCGTATAGGCCTCGACGGCCATCTTCGCCCGCTCCGCCTGCTCGAGCTTGAACTGCCTGGCGATGCGGATGAATCCACGGATCGCCCGGCCGCGGAACTTGTCCTCGGAGAGCGTCTTGGCAAGGTCGAGGAGCACAGGCGCCGCGTCGGGGGTCATCCATTCGCCGAGGAGCCGACTGGCGACATCCTTCTGGGCCTCATCCCCATTTTTGGCAGCGGCAGCGACTGCAGCGAGTGCCTTGGTGCCCCCCACCTGGCCGAGCGTCTCCAGGAGCACCTGCTTCGCCGGGGCCGACGCTTGGGCGAGCGGGCCGGTGACCGCTGCCGCACAGGCTTCGCGATCGGGCATGCGGATCGCCGCGGTCAGCAGGGCCTTCTTGGCATTGGCGGCATCGGCGTCGTCACGCGGCTTCACGACCTGGGCCACGAGCACCGGCAGTCGCTCGACGTCGACGATGTTGCCGAGCGCCGCCAGGGCCGCGGCACGCGTGGCCGGATCCTGGGAATCGACGGCGGCGAGCGCCGGCGGAATGGCATCGATGCGCCGCTGGCCGACGAGCCCGAGCAACATCGGCAGGAGCTTGCCCGTCGCTGCCGGGAGTCGCTTCTTGATCTCGGCGTCGACCTCGGCGCCCGACAGACTCGAGATCGAGGCGGCGGCCGCCTTGGCGAGGTCGGCATCGGCATCGACGGCTCCTTCGAGGAGCACGGCGAGGGCCTTGGCATTGCCGGCGCTGCCGAGCGACTCGAGCGCCGCAAGCCTCGTCTCCTTGCTCCCCTTCGCCGCCGCGGCGACGAGCGCGTCGACAGCCGCCGGGCTCTTCCGGTCAGCCAGCGCCCGGAGAACGAGCGCGGCACGGTTGGCGGGGAGCTTCGACAGCTCGGCGACGAGTGCCGTGTCGCACTTCCCTGGCTTCACCTCACGGGCCGTGCTGAGCCCGAGACGAAAGGTCGACTGATCGGGCGATTGGAGTTGCTCGACAAGAAGCGGCGCCCCGTCGTCGCCGCGGGCCAAGATCGCGCCTCTCGTCGCCTCGAGCTTCCGCTGCGCCGACACCGGGGCCTTCCGGACCTCGTCGAAGAGTGCGGCGGCGTCGCTCCCCTTGCCTGCAGCCAGAAGCCCCTCGGCGGCGAGAATGCAGCCCTCGGCGATCGCCGACTGGACCGCGCCGTTGGCACGTGGCAGAGCGGCTTTGAGGGCCGAGACGGCCGTGAGCGTGCCGACACGGCCGAGGGCCACGGCCGCCGCGGAGGCGACCTCCGGATCACGGTCGGTGAGCCGTTGCATGAGCACCTGCTGGGCACCGGCATCCTTGCGAACGCCGATCGAATTGATCGTGCCGACGAGCAATTGGCCGGAGAGCGTTGCGGCAGCCGCGCGGAGGGCGGCATCGGCCTCGGTGCCGGGAATCGCCTCCAGGCCGGTCCGGGCCCATGAATGGAGCCGCTCGTTGTCGAGGAGTTTGGCGAGATCGGGCACCGCATCGGCGGAGCCGAAGATCGCCAGTTGCTTGCAGGCGAGCGCCTTGTCGGCTTCGGCGGCGTCACTCCGAAGGACCGCGATCGCGGCCTTTTCCTTGTCGTTGCGCCCATCGGCGGCATGGGCCGGGGAAAGGCAGAGGAGAGCGGCCACGGTGGCAGCCACGGCGACACGGTGGAAGAGGATCTGGAGCTTCATCGTGAGGTGTCCTGAACGGGAAGTGTGGGGTGGGGATGGCGCGAAGGTGGGGCGATGGCGGGATCAGATCCGCCACGGCTCGCGGAGCGCCTCCGAACGGAGCCGGTTGGCCTCGACGTCGTCGACGAACGCATTGGTGGCGTTGTCGAACTTCACCGGCCGGCCGAGGAACAGGGCGACGTTGGCGGCATGGCAGGCGATGTGGGCGTTGCAGGCGGCATCGGCATTCCCCTTCGGCTTGCCGCGAGTCTTCACGCAGTCGAGGAAGTCGCGGACATGGAACGTCGCCGGATAGCCGCCGATCTCCTCGACGGTCCGCCCGGCGAGGAGTTCAGGGGAGGAAAGAACGAGCTTGCCCGAATCACCGGCCTCGACCCAGCCATCCTCCCCCTCGAAGCGAACGGGGCAGGAGCCGAGCGGGATCCAGTCCTTCTCGCGGAAGATGAGCTCCACGCCGTCGTCGTACTTGCAGACGATCTGGCCATCGACCGGCGGGGCGTATTCGACCGGCGGCGGGCAATCGTTGACCGCCCACTGGCAGAGATCGACGCAGTGCGAGCCCCACTCGAGAACGCCGCCACCGACGAGCCCGCCCCCCTTCTCGAAGTTGAAGCCGTCGAGGAGCTTGGCATTGAACGGCCGCCAGGCCGCCGGGCCGAGGTACATGTTCCAATCGACGACCTCCTTCGGCGGCTCGTTCTCCGCCGGCAGCCAGCCGCTCGTGCTCGCCGTCATCCCGGCCGGATGGGCGAAGACCCGCTTCATCTTCCCGAGCCGACCGGTGCGGGCGAGCTCACAGGCGAAGGCGAAGTGGGGCAGATTGCGACGCTGCGTGCCGGCCTGGAAGACGCGGCCGGTGCGGCGGATCGTGTCGCGGAGAAGGAGGCTCTGGGCGATGTTCTTCGAGCAGGGCTTCTCGCAGTAGATATCCTTGCCGGCCTTCGCCGCGTAGACGCTCGCGGTGGTGTGCCAGTTGGGGCCGGTGGCGATGAGGACGGCGTCGATGTCGCTGCGGTCGAGCAGTTCGCGGAAGTCCTGGTACATCGCGCAGGAGTCGTTGCCGTACTTGTCGTCGGCCATTTTCTTGATGCCGACCCGCCGGTTCTCCTTCACGTCGCAGATCGCCGTGAACTGAACGTCGTTCTGCTCGAGGAAGCAGCCGAGGTCGTAGGTGCCGCGGTTGCCGATGCCGATGCCACCGAGAACGACACGCTCGCTCGGCGGGATCGTGCCGTCGAGGCCGAGGGCGGAGCCGGGGATCACGGTGGGGGCGATCGCGGCGGCCGACAGCGAGAGGCCGGTCTTGAGGAAGCGGCGGCGCGAGGCGCCGGGGCGGGTGACGGACCTGGCCATACGGATGACTCCTGGTGATGTCGTGGTGGTGCGCCGGCGCTTGAGAAGCGTCGACCGGAAGACCCCCTGGCGGTCGAGGAAAGGTCTCGGCCGCGGCAACCACTATAGCAGGAGGCGGCGATGGTCGGACGGGAGCCGTCGGTGCCCGGGCGCTCGTCGTGGCTTCGGGGGCACCCGTGCCATGTCGCCGGACGTTCGCTCAGGCCATCCATGGCCTTCGCTCACTCGGGTGCCGGCTACGCTCCGCAATCCTTGCTGCGCTTGCCTGCAACGCCGGCTCTCATGGCACCGGCGCCCCCTCGCTGCATGCTCGGTTGGCGGGAACCCTCGCAAATGCTTGCCGCCGAGGTCCGTCGATAAACCGGATCAGGGATCGATTCTGCCCGAGTCAGCAGACGTCGAGGACCGTGCCGTCGGAGAGTTGGATCGGCCGGTTGAGGCGATCGCGGAGTTCGGTCTTCGGCGGGATGCCGAGCCGATCGTAGACGGTGGCGAGGACGTCGGCCGGGGTCACCGGGCGATCGGCGGGCTCACTCCCCTTGGCGTCACTCGCGCCATACACCACGCCGCCGCGCACCCCGCCGCCGGCGAGGACGGTAGAATAGACGTTCGGCCAGTGGTCGCGCCCGGCGTCCTTGTTGACCTGCGGCGTGCGGCCGAACTCGCCGGTGTTGACGACAATCGTCCGCTCGAGGAGGCCTCGGTCGGCCAGATCGGCCACGAGCGCCGCGAACGCCCGGTCCATCGGCGGAACGATTTGCTGGTAGCGGCCGACGAGGCCGCCGTGGGTGTCCCACTCCTGATTGAAGGCGTTGTAGGCGACGAACTGCACCCCCACCTCCACGAGCCTCCGCGCCAGAAGGAGCGATTGGCCGAACTTCGTCCGGCCGTAGGCCTCGCGGACGCTTCCCGGTTCCTCGGAAAGATCGAGCGCGCGACGGAAGCGGCCGTCGGTGACGAGGTCGTAGGCGCTCTGTTGGAGGCGGTCGTATTGCTGCCGCTTCTCCTTTTCGAGGAGCCTGGCGACGCCGTCGAGGCGGCGGTTGAGTTCGAGGCGGCTGCCGAGCCGGTCGTTGGTCATCCCCTCGGGGGGCGTGAGGGCGAGCGGTTTGTAGCCCGCCGCATTCGGATCCCCCTCGATGATGAACGGATCATGGACCGCGCCGAGGAAGCCGCCGTACTGCCCCGGCATCCGATTTGAAGGGCCGGGGATACTCAGCCAGTTGGGGAGTGACACGCTTCGTGGCACGCCGGGGGGCGAGGTCTGCAGCGCGTTGAGCACGGCGCCTGGGCCGGGGAAGTCGTCGGAGTGGGCTTCGCGGTCCTGGTCACGCTGATTGTTGGAGCCGGTGAGCGTGACATAGGTGCCGGCGATGTGGTTGGAGAACTTGTGCGTCATCGAGCGGATGACGCAGAGCTTGTCGGCAACCGTCGCCGTCCGCTCCATCAATTCGCCGAACTCGATCCCCGGAACGTTCGTGGCGATCGGCCGGAAGGGGCCGCGGATCTCGGCCACCGCCCGTGGCTTCGGGTCCCACAGATCGATGTGGCTCGCGCCCCCCTGGAGCAGAATGAAGATGCACTGCCGCTGCCAGCCGTCAGCCGGAGCGTTGGCGGTGGCCGCAGAAGCGACACGCTGTCCGAAGGCATCGCCGCCGGCGCAGCCGAGGATGGAGAGCGCCCCGACCCTGAGCAACTCGCGGCGGCCGAGGCCGGCGGAGGGAACCTGGATGGAGGGCATGGGGGCTTCTCGGAGGAACGAAGGAGATGTCCCCATCGTACGTTGGCCCGCAAAGCCCGGTCGAGGCCGGCGGTGTCTCGTCGCAGTTCCCCGACTCGCTCCCCAATCGGACCGGCCCGCAGCACCATGGGCGAGGCATCGTGGGGCCGTGGGATTGCGGGCAGAGGGGCGTCCGCCCCTTCCCTTCACGCGGCCCGGAGGAGGGGCGAGCCGGTGTCGTCGCCCGGCATGCCGCAGTGGCGGCGTTCGATCTCGTCCATGATCGCCAGGAGGATCTCCTCGCGGATCGTGTGCATCTCGCCATCGTCGGCCGTCAGGGCGAGCGCCGAGATCTCGATCATGTAGGCCGCAGAGGATTGCCCGGTGAGCCGGACGCGCGGCGAGCCGGGGTCGAGGCGGGCGTGGTCGCCGAGGAGATCGCGGAAGCGCGAGAGGAGATCGCGGACTTGCGCGGGGCTCGCGTCGGGGCGGATCTCGACCGGGAGCGTGATCGGGATCCGGTCGCGGCGCGTGTAATTGACCAGCTGCACTTTCGCGAACTCGGCGTTGGGGATCGTGATCAGGGAGCGGTCGACCCCGCGGATCCGCGTCGACCGCAGGCCGATCTGCTCCACCCGACCGCGGACATCCCCATACTGGCATTCGTCGCCGATCCGCACCGGCTTGTCGGTGAACAGGACCACGCCGGCGATCAGGTTCTCGATCGAGTATTGCGCGGCCAGGGCCACCGCCAAGCCGCTCGCACCGAGCCCGGCCAGGAGCGGCGCCACCGGCACGCCGAGGGAATCGGCCGCTTGGATACCGATCCAGGCGACGACGACGAACGTGCAGACGCGACACGCCAGCCGGATGAGCTGCACGTCGACCCCGTCGCCCCGCCGGTTGCGGGCCCGCACGAGAATATCGGTGATCCTCGACATGACCGCCATCACCGCGGCGATGGCGCCAGCGTAGAGGGTGAGGCGGAGCGAGAGCTTGGCAGCGATGAGCGAGTCGCCGGTGAGCCGCACCTGGAAGGTCACGAGCCAGTCGGCGACGAGGCTGCCCACGGCGAGCACGACGGGGAGGAGGAAGCTCGTGATCGATCGCGCCCAGCCGGGGCGGAAGACGTGCGGCAGCGACGAGGCGAGGAAGGCCACGAGGCCGAAGGTGACGGCGAGAAGAACCGCGGCGCACCACTGCCAGACCGTCTCGCCGAGGACGACGGAGTGAGCCCAGGCGGGCAGGCTGCGGATGAACGACTCGGGGATCAGATTGCCGCCGACGGTCACGTAGGCCTCGTAGAGACCGGGGCTGCCGGCGTCGGGCTTGTAGGGACGGCTCCGCACCCGGGCAAAAAAGCTCTCGGCCCTCGTCACCGTTTCGGGGGCGAAAACGAAGTCTCCCTGACGCGGGCCGGTGTCGATCCGCACGAGCATGATCTCGGTGCCGGGGATCCGCCAACGCGTGATCGAGTCGGTCTTCACGGCAGCGGCATCGGGAATCGCCGCATCCGCGGGGAGCGGGATCCGGTCGAAGACTTCCTTGAGGCAGGTAGCCGCTTCACGCCCCTTCGAGGTGGCGAGCGACGGCGCGAACTCGGTGAGGTCGAGGCAGGTGAGCGTCTGGGTGATGAGATGGTTGTTCTCGACGCGTGTCTCGGCGCCGAGGCCACCGCGCATGTTGCGGAAGATACGATCGGTGGTGTCGCGGAAACTGCGGAGCGTCGCCCGCGGGCTCGAGGTGTCGAGGGGCGCCAGCGGCGACGTGGCGGCGGTGAGGGGCGCGTTCGGATCGCCGGGAGGGGGCATGTTGAGCGCCACGGTCATGACGGCGTTCTCGTGTTGCTCCACCGGCCGTTCGGACGACTGAGAAGCCGCGCCGGAGACGATCTCGGCAGGCTCGTTGGCAGCGCCGCGTGGGGAAAGCGGGGCGGGAGGAGCGGCTTCCGCGCGGGGGGCCGTGCCAGGAAGATCCGCCGGCCCGGTTTCGACCGGGATGGGCGTCGCCGTCGACGCATGGTTCTCGCTGATCCCCTCATCGATGAGCAGCGAAGGGGGCAGGTCGAAGATCTCGCTCACACTTTCCGTGAGGGGGGCGAGAAACGACAGCGAATGGTGGGTGAGCCGGTGCCAGATGTGGGAATCCTGCCAGGCCGAGAGTGCGGCCCACGTCAGGCTGCCCACGCCGACAGCGACAAGCATCGGCGTGAGAGCCGAGGGACGGCGGCGGGGGGCGGGGCGACGGGCCATGCGAAAAACTTCGGTGTGGCAAGCAGGAGCGGCCGGCAGGGCACGCGGCCGGAGTCGCCCCGTGGGGCGGCAGAGGTACCACAGCGCCCCGCACGCAGACAAGGCCGAACGTGGGTCGTGAATCGCCCGCAATGCCCAGCTTGCCTCGCTCGCCGGTGTTCAGGCACGCTCGACGGGGTATCGTGGGGCTTGCTTGTCGCTCGACCTGCGTGACGTCTCGTGGCTGCCCCGGAGCGACTGCGAGTCGCGTGTGGCAGATGGTTTCCCCGAGGACATCGATGACGCAACCGCTCACCTTCCGCCGGGGCATGTCTGACGATGCCGAAGCCCTCGCCCGCCTAGCCGCCCGGACGTTCCTCGAAACGTACCGTGACTTCGAAGAGGTGCAGGACAACGCCGACTACGTCGCCAAGCATTTCCAGGTGCCGGCGGTCGCGGCGCTCCTCGAAGATCCACAGGCCACCACGCTCCTGGCCGAATCGGGCCCGGACCTCGCCGGCTACGCCGTCCTTCGGGCGGCAGCGTTCCCCCCCTGCGTGACTGGCGCCAATCCGCTCCAACTGGAACGCTTCTACCTCGGCACGGAGGCGACCGGCCGGGGCGAGGGGACCAGGTTTCTCCGCGCCGTTCAGGCCGAGGCCCGTTCGCTCGGTGCCCTCACTCTCTGGCTCGGCGTCTACCATCGCAACGCGCGGGCCATCCGGTTTTACGAGTCGCGCGGTTTCCGCCGGATCGGCGAGCGCGATTTCCCTTTCGGCGGCACGATCTTCGTCGACCCGGTGTACGCCGTCGCGCTCGAGGAGATTCGATTTCCGCCGAGCGACGCAGGCGAGCGGCAAGCGCCGTGATCAAAAGGGAATCTCCAAAAGGCGAGTGACGCGAAGGCGTCCTGCCCCGAAGGCGCGGTCACGCCCGCGGGCGCGGATGAGAGAAGTGCTCGATCGCTTCATCGGTGAAGCGCACGCCGTAGCCGGGCATCTCCGGCGGCATGTAGCAGCCGTCCTGCATCACGACCGGATCGTGGAGGTGGTCGTGGAGGTGGTCGGAATACTCGGCGACGCGATCGTCGAGCGTGCCCGACACGCAGACGTAGTCGATCATGCTGATGTGCTGGACATATTCACACAGGCCGACGCCGCCGGCATGGGGGCAGACGGGGATCGAAAACCGCTCGGCGAGCAACAGCACCGCCATCACCTCGTTGACCCCGCCGAGCCGGCAGCTGTCGAGCTGGCAGACCTGGAGCGCGCCCGACGCCATGAACTGCTTGAACATGATCCGGTTGTGGCACATCTCCCCGGTGGCGACCCGGAGCGGCGCAATCGCGCGGGCGATCGCCCGATGGCCGAGGATGTCGTCGGGGTGCGTCGGCTCCTCGACGAACCAGGGATCGAACGTGGCAAGCGCGCCGATCCAGCGAATCGCCTCCGGCACGTCCCACACCTGGTTGGCATCGATCATCATCCGTGCTTCCGGCCCCATCTCGTCGCGGAGGACGCGGCAGCGGCGGAGATCGTCGTCGAGATCGCGGCCGACCTTGATCTTGAAGTGCGACCAGCCGCGGCGTTTCAGGTCCCGGCACTTCTCCCGCAGCGCTTTGTCGCTGTAGCCGAGCCAGCCGGCCGACGTCGTGTAGCTGGGGTAGCCCGCGTCGAGGAGGCGCGCGATCCGGTCGGGCTTGCCGGGAAGCCTGGCGCGGAGGAGCTCGAGCGCTTGAGGCTCCGTCAGGGCGTCGGCGAGGTAGCGGAAGTCGACCGAGGCGACGAACTCCTCCGGCGACATCTCGCACACCAATCGCCACACGGGCTTGCCTTGGACGCGGGCCCACAGGTCCCAGACGGCGTTGATGACCGCGGCGGCCGCGAGATGGATCACCCCTTTCTCCGGGCCGACCCAGCGCAATTGCGAATCGGCCGTCAGGCGGCGATAGAGGTCGACCGGTCGACGCATGAGGGCCTCGAGCGGCTGGCCGACGAGGAGGCTCGCAAGCGAGATGATCGCCTCAACGCACAGCTCGTTGCCCCGGCCGATCGTGAACGTCATGCCGTGGCCGCACAGTCCTGCGGCATTGGTGCGAAGGATGACGTACGCCGCCGAGTAGTCCGGATCGGGGTTCATCGCGTCCGACCCGTCGAGGTGCTGCGACGTCGGAAAGCGGAGATCGTAGGTGTCGAACTCGGTGATCGTGAGCGGAGCGGCCATGCGTCGTTCAGCCCGCCGCCCAGGCGGCGTCGACGGCCGCGGTGACCTTCGCGAACGCATCATCAAATGGCCCGGGGAGGATTGCACCCGCGGCTGCCTTGTGGCCGCCGCCGTTGAAGGTGGCGGCGAGGAGATTGCAGTCGACCTTGCCGCGGCTGCGGAAGCTCACCTTCACCCGCGCATCGGGCTGCTCGATGAGGATCACGGCGACCTCCGTCCCCTTCACTGCGAGCGTCAGATTGACGAGGTCTTCGGTGTCGCTCGGGAGGGCGTTGACTTCCTTGATGTCGGACTGGCGGACGGCGGAATAGATCACCTTGCCGTCGTGGGCTGGCTTCGCCCCGGCGAGCGTCCGCCCGACGAGATGGATCCGGGCGAGCGAATCCTGCTCGAAAAGCTCCCGGTAGACCGCCGGGGGGCTCGCGCCAGCGTCGACGAGGCGACCGGCGACGCGGAAGGTCTCGGCCGAGGTCGAGGGGAAGCGGAAGCCGCCGGTGTCGGTCGAGAGGCCAGCGTAGAGCGGCGTGGCGATCCGCTCGGTGAGCGGCACTTTGAGCCGCAGTGCCACCTCGCTGATGATCCGGGCGGTCGCCTCGGCGGTGGTGTCCTTGAACCAGCGGTCGGAGAGATCGTCCTCGCTGACGTGATGATCGATGACGAGGACCTTGGCCCGCATCTCCT
>Ga0078894_10002613_pt1 | contig 13652 bp, 14 predicted proteins | sample LauGreSu1BDMLBSD_2_FD_67506 | JGI IMG/M metagenome (GOLD analysis project Ga0078894, IMG submission 67506) | Freshwater lake microbial communities from Lake Michigan, USA - Su13.BD.MLB.SD (version 4) (version 4) | ecosystem: Environmental > Aquatic > Freshwater > Lake | place: Lake Michigan...
GTCCCGGAAGGGGTAAATCGTGCCCGATTGGCTTCGGTGTTAATGGGATTGGGCGGGGCGAGTCAGAGCGCATCTCTCTTAATTTTGGCGATAGTGAGATTTCTAGAGAGCGTCATGCCGTAGTGACTTATGACCATAAAGGGCGGCGATTCTTTATCCAACACGGGGGCGGTGCGAATCTCACGTATGTGGGCGATGAACCGGTGTTGCAGCCACTGGAGTTGAAGGGGCGGGAAGTAATTGGCATCGGTCAAACAAAGCTTTGCTTTGTCCCGTTTTGTAGTTCCGAGTTTGGCTGGTAGCAACCAACTCCATCTATGGGAGGACACTAACTATATGAACGCGGGTCTTGTTCGCGCAAATGACGGAGTGTTCTCGGACCAAATACTGGGTGCGCGGGAGCGCCAAGAGGATGCGGTCACGTATCGATCTTTCAACGACGGCAAGTCGTTGTTGTTGGTTCTCGCGGATGGAATGGGGGGTCACCAGGGTGGGGAAGTCGCCTCCCGTACGAGCGTAGATGCATTTGTCAGCGCTTTTTTCACCGACTTCTCTCAGATAAAGACGCCGTTCCGTTTATTCGGATCTTTAGAGCGCGCCAATAAGGATCTCGAAGCGCTCGGCAGGAAGAACGCGGAACTGGAGGGTATGGGGAGTACCCTTGTCGCTGCGGTGGTCTCTCAAGAGGGCGTGTCGTGGATTAGCGTTGGCGATTCACTACTACTACGGGTAAGGAGCGGGAAGACTCACCGCCTTAACGAAGATCATTCGATGGCGCCCTTGCTGGACGACGCAGTAAAAAAAGGAAAATTGACATTAGAGGAGGCTGCAGGGCACAGAGACCGAAACGCACTGCGTTCTGCAGTGTCTGGTGCGCCAATTGATTTAGTTGATGTCACGGATGAACCCGAGCCGCTTCGAGGGGGGGATGTCTTACTTCTTGCGTCGGACGGTTTGCTTACTTTGACTGAAAACGAGATTGCTGCTTTAGTTACTTCACAGAAGTCGGAAGGTGCGCGAGCAATTGTGAGTAAGTTGCTCGATGCTGTGAGTGATAAAAATAAGCGACGTCAAGACAACACCACAGTCGCGGCAGTTCTAATTGAGCAGTCCTCGAGCGGCGGCGTTCGCCGTCGCGACACTTCGTCACGGCGTTTGGCGCTTGGAGTCAGCGCTACTGTCATTTCGCTACTTGTTGGCATGGCTTTGGGAAGCGGTGTTTTCTCTGTAGCGTCGCCCTCAGGGGCTTTGTCAACCGTAGCAGATAAGGTCCGAGCGTTCGAAATTCCTAAGATAAGTGGTGAGGCACCGGACTCCAGTATGCTGCAGCCTGTTGATATTCCCGATTCGACAACACGTGACGAGGGTGTCTTGCCGAACATGCCGGCTGTGAAACCTTCTGCGTCGAACGTATCGGAGCGACGTCCTGAGAGCGCTGGTAAGGGAGGCTCGGTTAGCGCGAGGTCGGAAAGGAGTGAAGATGAGAAATCAAAGCCGGTTGAAGAAGGTGACGCTGGAGCACGTCAATCGTTAGGAGGGGAGCCGATACCATCCGACGCGCCCTCGACCGGCGTAGCGCCAAAACCCACGTCGATCCAACGAGAGTTGTCCCCAAAAAAAGAGGAGCCAGTCGAAACCGCAACGAGGCCATCGAGAGATCCGATGGGTAGTAACGCTAACGCGTCGGAGGAGGCTAGTGCTCCACAACCAGCCCATGGAGTCTCGAGAGTCCCGCAAAGTAAGCCATCAAATACCTCGCCAGATATCGGCGCCCTAGCGCCTGGTTCGGAGCCTGTAATGAGTTCTCCGTCGCAAGGTGATGGAAAAGCGGATGATAAAAAAGACTAAAGCAGCGACCTACATAGCGCTCACTGCAATCAACTGTATCCTCTCGACGGCGACATTTGGATTGTCGGCGACTGAACAGGCTGAACAAGGTGTAGTTCGAGTGCTTAACCTCGATCAGCAAGCAGACGGTCTCTATTTCAATGGATTTGGGTCCGGGGTAGTGATCGACAGCAAAGGCTGGATCCTCACGAACGCACACGTCTTGCGAGGTCACGACAAGATTCACGTCCAGTGGAAGACTGAAACAGGCAAAGTGCAAAGTGAAGAGGCGGAAGTTATAAAGCAAGACCAGCAAAAAGACTTAGCGCTGCTTCGCGTCCCTGGTTTGTCCATACGGCCCATCGCCATCGCATCACAACTGCCAGCTAAGGGGACTGCGGTTTATGCAATAGGGTTCCCCGGTGTAGCAGATACTGGTGCTACCGCCGACGATGTTAACGAAGGGTTTGTTGAGGCAACGGTTACACAAGGCGTCGTTGGTAGAGTTTTGACCCGGGACACTTCGAAAGATAACAAGTGGTCGATGGTACAGCACAGCGCGGTGATCAGCGAAGGCAGTAGCGGTGGCGCCTTAGTCAATCAATGCGGATATCTCGTTGGGATAAATACAAGTGGGGCGCTGGCAGATACAAAAAAAGGCGATCAAGTAGTGGCGAGCGGCTTCAGCTTCGCGATACAGGCTCCCCAAGCTTATATTTTCGCCCTCGAAAACGGAGCTAAGCCTTTAAATAAAGAAGGTTCCTGTGACCCCGTCAATACTTCGAAGCAGTCGGTGGCCGAGAGCTCCGTGGGTGGCTGGCAGGCATCCCCGTCGATTTTAGCGTTTGCTTTGGGGGCAATAATCGTTTTCGGGGCAGCGGTTGCCGGTTTACTCAGCGGTAGACAGCGTAGGTCTGTTTCCGGGCAGGCGCCTGTTGAACGACGATCGAACCAGTGGGAGCTTGTGGGGTTCACGACTTCTAATGACAGTGTGCGAATCATCGTTATCGAGCATCTACATACTGAGTCGAATCCATTGGTTGTTGGTCGAGATATCTCGTGCGGCGCTGTGATTTCAGATCCGACGGTATCGCGTCGTCACGCAAAATTGTTTGTTGCGCAAGGCGAGCTTTGGTGTTCGGATCTTGGCTCAAGTAACGGGACTAAAGTAAACGACCAGTCTTGTGGTCAGTCGCCGATACCCCTTACAAGGTCAGGAGTCGTGACCTTAGGTACGCTTGCCCTGCAGGTTAGAGTCGGTCCTGCGAGGAAGCGACAATGAAGTTCGGCAATGCAGTCAAGTCAGGTTTCAAAAAATATTTTGACTTTAGCGGTCGGGCATCACGGTCTGAATTTTGGTTTTGGATTCTGTTTACAATAATTTTGGCGTTATTTGGATTTATGCTTGATGTTGCGTTCGGGTGGGGCAATAGACCTCTAGAGGGGACCGGGCCGCTTGTAACACTCGCGTATGTAGGAACGTTGATTCCAACTTATGCCGTAATGGTTCGTCGTTTACACGATACCAACAGGAGTGCGTGGTGGCTTGGCGGAGTCGTGCTCGGGTCAATCGCTTTGATCGTTATGCTCTTGTTAATCGTTCAAAGTGGGGGGCAAGAAACCGAGTCCCTCAATATTTTCGTCGGAATTGCCGGTCTGGTTCTAATCGGGTTTTCCATCACTATCACTGTTTTTTTATGCTCACGCGGGACTCAGGGTGCTAACCGGTTTGGTTTGCTCGAATCCGCTCATGGTGGGACTCCAGACGCGTTTCCCCAAGGATCCGCTCATCGGGCGACTGCAATTGATTTAGGGGTAAGTCGATGGGTTCTTTCCGGATTCGACTCGGTAGGCAACATTATCCGGTTCGAGTTCAATGTAACGAGTGGTCGAAGCCAAAACTTTGTTATCGGGCGAAATCGAGAGGTCTGTGATTTAGTTATTTCGGATCAAGGTGTCTCTCGGCAGCATGCCGAGATATCGGTGAGTAGTTCGGGTATTTACATTCGCGATCTGGGGTCATCAAATGGCACCTTCGTAGACGGTCAGAGATTGACGGGGGAGTTTCTCCCGTTTCCTATGAATGCAACTCTGACACTAGGTCCAATTGAGTTAAGTGTTTTCGGATCGTAAACATGCCAAGAGAGCTTAGTCCCGGAACGATGATTGGAGAGTACTCGGTCAAGAGGGTGCTTGGTCAGGGTGGCTTCGGGATCACTTATCTCGCGTACGATGAGAGCTTAGATCGCGATGTCGCTATTAAAGAGTATTTTCCGAAGGAGTTCGCGCACAGGGATTCGGGGCGTACAGTTATTCCGAATCAAGACGACCAAGATCGGGCAGACTTCGATTGGGGAATGAAACATTTCGGTGAGGAAGCGCGAAGCTTAACGCGATTTCGGCATAAAAATATTGTTGGAGCGATTCGATTCATCAGAGACAACGCGACCGCATACCTTGTGATGGAGTACTGTGATGGGGAGTCGCTCGACTCGCTGGCGAAAAATCGAGGACCACTGCCGGAACACGTTTTACTTCCAATCGTTAACCAATTGCTCGATGGCCTCGACGAAGTACATCGCACCCGCCTACTGCACCTTGACATAAAGCCGTCGAATATCTTTCTGAAGGGCGATGGCACTGTCGTCCTGCTTGATTTCGGGTCGGCACGACAGGCGATATCCAGTCACACCAAGAGTGTGAAGGTCGCGTCAGCCGGCTACGCAGCTATTGAGCAAGAGAGTGTGGACATCGATATTGGCAAGCTTGGTCCGTGGACTGATCTCTACGGTCTGGGCGCCACGCTGTATCGGCTGATAACCGGTACCCGTCCGCCGTCTGCTTCATCTCGAGCCTTCCAAGAGTCAGTGGTTTCTCTTGAGGAAACAAAAATAGGACAATATGGCGTAGGCCTTCTAAGAGCGATCGATGCATCTTTGGCTTTCAAGCCGTCAGATCGACCGCAAACGGTGGCAGACTTTCGTCAAATGATGCGTGTGGAGCCGTTGCGCACGCCCGTTCCCGAGCCATCGCCTGATCCCGTGCCTGCGGCGAGGAAGGATCGCTGGCTCCTTGGGGCTGTCGTCGTCGTATTTTTTGTTGCAGCAGTTTGGTTTACGCAGAACCGTTCCTCGCCTACGGATGTGGAAGCGGGGACCCTGCCAGATTCAGCGCCGGTGCCAATCCCAGGCGCTAGTGATCCAGGTGAATCCGATACATCACAGTGTCCTTCAGACGCCTCACTCGTCTGGAATAACTGTATTGGCGACGGTACGTACGACCCTCCTTATGTTAGCGGTGCTGGAGAGGTGAAGCGATACGAGGGGGTTTTCGAAAACGATCGACCGGCAAAGAATGGGAAAATTACGTACGTTGATGGTCGAGTTTATGAGGGCGAGCACCAGTCCCTCACGCTTACTGGTCAAGGGGCTCTTTGGTTCCCTGACGGTACAAAGTATGTGGGCGCTTTCAAAAATAACGCACAGACCGGACAGGGGAAGAAGACATGGCGCACTGGCACCGTTGCAGAGGGTCGGTTCGTTAACGGGGTTTTAATGGGAAAAGGTTCAATCCGAGAGATAGATGGAACTCGTTATTTTGGATCGTTCGCGCGAAATAAGCTTAATGGCTCAGGCGTTAAGGTTACTCGAAGTAATGGTAGCGAGATTCGACAAGTTGGCGATTGGAAAGATGGGGACCTAAAGGTCGGTATTCTTTACGTCGATTGCGTTGCTACATTAAGAGGAATTTTCGAGGACGGTAAGATGTTGAGTTCGATGGAATTGAGTGAAGCTGACTACCCATGTAAGTAGTATGCGGGCGAAATTGTCGATTACATCAGCTTCAATCGTGTACGTATCGTTAACTCAGAGATAGCTCGTGAGCGGTTTTAGGATCTGCGTTTGTCTGCTTTTGTTGTTGCCTGTATCGATTTACGGACAGTCGTCGCCGCCATCGTCGCTCCCGCCGTGTCCGAGCGATAACTCGGTTATCTGGAGAAATTGTTTTGGGACGTACGTATTTTCCGACGGCGAAAGGTACGTCGGGGAGTGGAGCGACGGCAAGCGAAGCGGTGAGGGGATAAACACATTGCCCAACGGCGAAAAGTACGTCGGGGAGTGGAGTGACGGCGAGCGAAGCGGTCATGGGACAAACACATTTTTTAACGGCGAAAAGTACGTCGGGGAGTGGAAGAATGACAAGCGAAGCGGTCATGGGACGCATACATCTCCTAACGGCGCCAAGTACGTCGGGGAGTGGAAGAATGACAAGCGGAATGGTCAGGGTATTGAGTACGACCTAGTCGGCGCGGTTAAGGCGTCTGGGATGTGGCGCGATGACCAGTTGTCTCAATCATTCACTATTGATACGCGACGGTTATCCTCCAGTGCTAGTAGAGGGGAAGAGGCTAAAGATCCACTCAACCGAGAGCCAAACAAAAAAACGAGTTTAGAAATCGTAACCGACTGCTTAGCGAAGGGGTTTAAGCCAGGATCAGAACGGTTCACAAGGTGTATTGCTGAAGGCTAACTTATTGGAGTGAGCCAGAAAGATGAGTCGAACGTTGATGTATGAATTGTGTTTGCGCGAGACCGTTGGGTGTGTCATCAAGCAATTTGGCGCTATTTTGCCGCTCGCATTGTTGTTGCTGGGTGCAGGTTGTGCCGCAACTCCTCCACAAAACGGTATCGCAAGGTTTGTGTGGTCCGATGGCAGCTCATATTTTGGCGCATGGCGGAACGGTCAACAGTTCGGTCGCGGCGTTTTTATTGGCGCCAGCGGACAACGGTACGAGGGATCTTGGGCCTATGGCTTGCCGGACGGTCAAGGAATATACACCTGGCCCGATGGACGCCGATACGTCGGGACGTTCCAGAGAGACAAGTTCCATGGACAAGGGAAGCAGACGTGGCCCTCAGGCGAGAGTTACGAAGGAGCGTTTGATAGTGGTGAAATCTCTGGCTACGGTGTTTATCGCTGGCCAAGCGGCGATCAATATGAAGGTTACGTTACTAAGGGGCTTAGATCCGGTCAGGGTGTTTTCACGTGGGCCGACGGAGGCTTTCACCGCGGTAGTTGGAAGAATGATGCCCGTGATGGTGATGGTACGGAGTACTCGAAAGATGGTTCGATTGTGCGAAGTGGTCGATGGTCAAATAATAAATTCATCTCCGATAAAGTGAGCGATAAGGCCGCTCCAACTCGGGAAGTACCGAAGACGGATCAAGTGAATCGAATCCCGATTTTAATCTCGAAGTGCTTTGAGAAAGGCTTGAGGCCCGGCACCAAGGAGTTCTCCGCCTGTATAGCAGGGAGTTAAAGAGGCAGTAGGCGATGCAGTGTGTTCGTACCTTTTTCGTAATAGCATCACTGGTCGTGATGCTGGTTGACTCGATTGATGGGTTCGCGCAAAGCTCGGATAGAGAGCGTTTATGGCGGGAAGTGCAAGACGCAAGAGCGGTCAATGACGATGTGAAATTGACTGTGGCGTACGACCAGCTGGTGCGTGTGTATAACGATCCACTGGCGATGAATAGTTTGGCGCTGCACTATCTAAGGGGCGATGGAGTTTCGCGTAATGTGTCGCTCGCGCTCACTTTGCTACAGCGGTCTATACAGTTCGGACATGAGCGATATGACTTTGGTTCAAGCGAGCTAAATATGGCCCATAGAGGTTCTCCGGCGACCACCTTGGGTTTTAGATACTTAACCGGTATCGCGCCAGAACTTCAACCGGATCCGAAGCTTGCGCTCGAATGGAATCTTCGAGGGGCCAAGTTTGGGAATACGAACGCCTACTCAAATCTCGCTTTGATTTATACGATGGGTTTTGGTGTCGATAAAAACTACCCCGTGGCAGTAAGTAATTTAATAAAAAGTGTCGAAACTTACACCGATCACCATGCCTGGTTGCTCGGGCAGCCGGATGAGTGGAAAGAGATGGTCAAAGATGCGCCTCCCGACGTTTGGAGAGCACGCCAGCTTTATTGGACGGCTCTAAGGACTGGCGATAAGCAGTCAAGCATTAGGGAAATGAGGCGAATAGAAGCCCGATTACTCGGTAAACGCTCCGTTGCTGGGCGTGATTCTAGGACGGGCGAGAACATCGCTAAAGAGTGCCTCTCCCGAGGTCTTAAACCGGGTACGCCGATGTTCTCTGCGTGTATCGCGGGTAATTGACTTTACTGCGGTACACCCGCCACCAATCTGAGTCACACTTTCCCTAGTTCTTGTGACCGGTACGATTTGATCTGACCGTGAGACATGATCCAGGTTTTCTACCCGGCGTTCGTTTGGCGGTGGTGAAGCCAAATAGGTGCATCAGATTCTCGAGTTGTCGAAGTCGGATTGAGCCTTCCCGTCGGGCTTGGCGTCGTTGCTGGGTCTCGCGACCGTGTTGGAAGTTTGGGTGGCCTGACCCGTGCAGGATTGATCGTCGCCGGCGAGCGCCGTGGAACCGGCAAGTTTTACAGCCGAAGGCAGCAGGATTTTTACACCGTTCTAGGCCGCGTTTGGATCGCGCTGTGCATTGCGCGGTTCGGCCGGATACTACGTTTGGCAGGGGCATGGTTGTTCCACTCAGATAGGCACTTAAACGGGCGGAGATGGGCGTATTACGCGCTGACGTCAAGGAAGTATCGGACCTAGCCAGTCCGTACCTTCGGATGGGGTTGGAAAAATTCACTTCGATCATCGTCCGACAACCGTCTCGGCAGGTGCTCATCAACGAGACGAAGCCCAACCTCGGTCATTGCGAGGAAGCTGACACTTGGCTCCAGAAGGACCGACTCGCCTCGTTTCCAGAGTTCGTACTCGTGCTTAATTCCCCAGCTTCGCAGTTGCCAGTCGGCGTGCTCCAACGCTGACAGAAGATCGTGCTCCCGCTGCCGTAGCCCGGCCATGTGAGGGTGCATCACCTCTGCAGATAACCCGTCACCGGTTAGGGCCTCAATACTGGGCAGAAGGTCCTTTCCAAGCCGGTACGCAAACTCCTTTATCCATCCGCGTGCCCAGACTTTCGGTGAATCCCCGTACAGGGCGTAAAGCGGTTGTTTGTATCTCTTCGCTTTCATCAGATCGTCGAGGGTGTCGAGCACCCGATCTGGGTAACGTCGGACCTCCTTGAGCTTGTACAGTCCGAAAGGCAGTGGCGACTCGACGCGGGCACGACGCCCTTTGTCGAAATTCTCGCGGATGACTGATTTCATATGAGTTGCTCCTCTGCACGTGCAGTAATGCGCCAATGGTCGATATCGTGAGTGCCTTCCTGTTTCGGACCAGACGGACCACCCAGATCAGCGTTTTTTGGAAGAAACCTCCGACAGCTCTTGCTGGTGTACTTATTTCTATTTCTTTTTATAAAGAGGTGGTCCAGATGGTCCAGAGTGAAAAGCCCTTGAAAATAGGCGCTCTCATAGGACCACCTACGACGGTCTGCGCTGGACCGGCTGGTCACTTTTTGGGTTCCTCGGGAAGATCGGGTACGTCCCAGTCGATGTCGCTGCCAAGATGGGCGGCAAACTCCTTACGGGCGACCGTGAGTTCCGGCAGGACGTAACCTCGTTGCTTACCGCCTTGAAAGTTACGGCGAGCGCGGGTCGCGGACGGGCAATACTTCTTGAGCGTTACAGCAATCTGGTCGTCTTGCAGTGGACGGTATCGCTGGGCTTGCGAATCAAACTTATGGAAACCATCCTTTAATTCTGCGGTGGATACAAAGCCCTCATCCCAGTTGCGGTGGCTCCATTCTGTACAGGACTGGCCTAACCTCAGTTTTTCATACAGGAACCGTTCAAACCCACCCAGTGACTGAAGCCGTTGGCTGAGATGCTCAGGAGTTTTGGGACGTTGCCTCGGGTTGAAGTTGGCAAGATCCAGTTGAAGCAGGTCGTGGACCATCGCCCCCATACACGCGTCATCGTCGATGGCTGTATGTACACCTTCAAAGTACGAGAGATCGGTTTGGTGTTGATCAGATACACGAAGGAATAGGAATCGACGGTCGTCCGCGTCGACTTGACCAAAAAAGTCGTTGTTGCTCGTAGCAAAGAATCGATGGAAAGACTCGATTGAGCGTGACGGTTGGTACTTCTGTTCGATATGGATGACTGGCTCGGTGACCAGCGACTTCAAGCGCTCGATGGACTTCTTGTCGCCAGCAAACAAAGCCTCATCCATGCAGATCACAAAATTGCGCTCCAGCGAGGCATTGAACGTGCCAACGATCTGGTTAACGTCGGAGACGATAAGGGTGGTGCGTGACCAAATCCTGTAAAGAATTCGAAAAAACGTTCCTTTGCCGGTGCCTTGCCCGCCGAGAAGAACGATGATGATTCCCGGTTTGACGTGCGGCTGCTGCAGCATGTGAGCCAGATACATCATCAGATAACTAAACAGCGCCATGTTTCCCGCACAAATCACGTTAAGCAGGAACTCACCGATTACCTGCCAGTCACCACCCGCCGCAGGTTTGATAGTTGGAGGAACCCAGTAGTTAATGGTTGTCGGCGCAGCGGGATCTGGCGTAAAGGCAACACTGTCAAATATTTTCGTGTTTGGATCTACCCAGAACTGCTTAGTCTCAATTTTTGAATCCGAGCGTAGCGGTAGAGCCTCAAGAGCGCGTGCTATCTTGATATTCCCATCTGTTCGGGAATAGAACGCGAGGTCTGATTTCGCGGCGCCTTCAATAACCTGCGAGAGTTGTTCCAAGTCGATTAGTCGAAGCTCACCACCAAGATCTACGATCCCGAATTTTGCTTGCAGGTGTTTCAGTGGCGTGAGCGGAGTGTCTTCATCCGCAGGCCCTTGGATCAGAGCTAAAGCAGGGCTAGCCACCGTAGCCTCCTTGTCGGGCAAGGTATACCAAAGTGCCGTAGGTAACAGCGTCGGGATGGTCAGGTTCGTAACTATTGATAAGCGCATCGAAGGTTGACTGCTCAAATCGATCTTCCGCAGTAAGGCTCCAGTCGAGAGCGATTTGCTCCGCACATTTCCAACCAGTACTGCAGATTGCCCAGATCACATTCCGGTAGATTTCGTAATCGCAGTCCGCGGCGATGTAATTCAACAGATCTTTCAGTGTTGCTACTGCACGAGGTGTTTCGGCTTGCGCACGCTTGAGAGAGCACGGTCGAAAGATCGATTTGCGACACGGTCGCGTTTTGATGGTTAGAATCAAACTCAGGAGCCATTCGGGCAGTGGGGCTACCGGACTGTGGTCAATCACTCCGTACCAACCGGCGGGACCCTTGTTATCTGCATCAACCCAACTGGTAGGGCCAACAACGTAGCCTCCGGTCGCGCGGATATCGATGCCCGGTGCAATTCGGCTTGCCGAGCATTTAATGTCGACCCCGTCAGGTGCCTCGAAATAATAATGAAAGCCCCCCGCACGCGTACGTACGGTGAATGTCTGGGGCAGTCCGTGCGTCTTGACCAAGTCAATGAGCCACTTGTGTCCAGCCTCTCCATCTACGTCGAGGACCACCAGTTTCGACGGGCCCGTAGCAATGCCAATATTTAACTGCCCGTGATTGAACAGTCGCAGCGCGGTCGGAACGTCATTCGTCGCGTTCTTATGACCGTTTGGTGTAATCGGCGTTTTTCTACCGGGAGCGAGCGGAAATACAAGCCACCCCCACCCGCACAGCGTTTTGACCGTTTCGTGACGATAGACCAGGTCAAGTTCAGCGCTCATTGATGAACGCCTCGATATCTTGTTCCCGCCAAACCGTAATGCGCTTGCCGAGTGTCCGGACCGGCTGGGGGTAGCGCCCTTCTCGAACACCTTTCCACCAAGTCGTCTTTGATACGGGTACTTTTGCGGGAATAGGGGGCTCGACTGAATGGTCCCCGATTATTTGTTGTAATCGAAGAAATCTAACGTCTTTCTGCGAACTCATGTGATCCACCTCGCACTAAAATCGATGCGTTAATGGTCGCTCACAGAAGTAACCGTTAGAAGTGCAGGACGCGAACTATTGAATTACATAAATCAAAAACACCGTCACATTATTCAACTAATTTATTTCCTTTTTATCTCAATTGTTTTTGGTATTAGCCCGATCAAGCCAGTTCGAGCAGGCGCTTTTTTCAGAGCCCCATGCGCTTTGTCGCCAATTTGTTCCGGCGTCAGGTAGCGGGATAAATTTTTGAAGTCTCCCGGGGGTAGCTCGCCGCGGGCCTGTAGCGCTTTGATAGCAGCGTTATCCGATAAATTCGGTTTTTCTCGTCTGATTTCTGCGACACGTAATTGGATCGCTAGTTTGATCATGTTCGAATACTTTGTTTTTCTACCGGCGCCAGGCCGCTTCCCGCCACGGCTACTCATGCGACTCTCGCGAGGGAAAGAGCGGGCATTTCGCGGTTGGCAAGCTGATCGAGATAGTCAGCCCAGCGTTGCATCATTACGGATCGTTCCGGCAAAAACGTTGTGCGATTGTAGGCGCGTCCCAGCGAATCTCGGACGGAGTGGGCAAGTTGATGCTCTACCAACTCAGCCCGGAATCCTAGTTGTTCACAGATTAGCGTTCGTGCGATAGCGCGGAATCCATGACCGCATAGCTCGTCGTTCGAGATCTGTAGACTTCTAAGGGCAGCCAAAACAGCGTTATTCGACATTGGCCGGCGCTTGGATCGAGCGGACGGAAACACGTATTCACTGTCGCCAGTGAGGGCTTTGAGCTCTATGAGAGCCTGAACAGCTTGCTCAGCTAGTGGGACAAGATGAGGCGTTTTTGTCTTGCTCGCGGTGAAGCTCCAGAGTCGATTTTCGAGATCGATGTCGCTCCATCGGGCGGTGCGAAGCTCACCGGGTCTAACGAATGTGAGTAAGCCGACATGGATCGCAGTTCGAACGACCAAGCTTCCGGTGTAGCCCAGCAGCGTCCGGATTAGCGGGGCGAGGCGGACAGGGTCTACGGTAGCCGCGCGGTGGCGGACCGGGGCTGGCGGAAGAGCGCCGCGCAGATCGGTTGTTACGTCACGAGAGGCTCGGCCGGTGGCGACTGCAAATCGGAAAATCTGCGAGCAGGTGTTTAGCGCGCGATGGGCAGACTCAAGGGTTCCCCGATCCTGCATGCGGCGCAGTACCGGAAGAATATCCATTGCTGAGATCGCCGCAATAGGGCGGGAGCCGAGCCAAGGGAGTACATGATGCTCGAGGCGGCTAAATAGCCGCGTGCCGTGATCTGCCACCCAAACAGATTTGCGCTGCTCGAACCATTCGGTCGCAACCGCGAGGAAGGTCGATGACATTTCTGCCGCTCCAGCGGCGCGTCCTGCTTTCCTGATGGCAGCGGGGTCTCGCCCTTCAGTAAGGTGCTTACGAAACTGATCACGGATTTCTCGGGCCTCGGCGAGCGAGACTAGCGGGTACTCGCCCAAGGAGAGGAGTTTTTCCTTCTTCGCGTAGTGGTACTTGATCCGCCAGTGCTTCGAGCCATTTGGTGAGACCAGAAGGTACAGCCCTCGGGCGTCGAATAGCTTCTGAGGTTTGTGTGAAGGTTTGGCGCTTCGGATCGCGCGATCGGTAAGACTCATTGGGGTAGCGCTCCAAGGGGAAGAGTTGTTACCCCAAAAGCTACCCCGACTCGCTGCCGGATGTCACCGGACTTTGGCGCACCGTACCGGACTAAACCGTTACAAAATTCAAAGCGTTACGCCCTGATTCGCACTCCGCCGGTCCTTGGCGGAGCATCAATTGGTGGAGGCGGCGGGAATCGAACCCGCGTCCGCAAGCACTAGACTTCAGGATCTACGCGCGTAGCTCTCTCATTGGATCTCGCCTTGCGCTACCCGAGGAGCAGGGAAGACGCTCAGCC
>Ga0078894_10002614_pt1 | contig 13639 bp, 13 predicted proteins | sample LauGreSu1BDMLBSD_2_FD_67506 | JGI IMG/M metagenome (GOLD analysis project Ga0078894, IMG submission 67506) | Freshwater lake microbial communities from Lake Michigan, USA - Su13.BD.MLB.SD (version 4) (version 4) | ecosystem: Environmental > Aquatic > Freshwater > Lake | place: Lake Michigan...
GCCTTGGAAACAGGCGCAATGGTTCTCACTGGTTTGAATGTTTCAAATCTCATTCAATCCGTCGAGCTGGTTCGCGATCAGGCGGCGAATTCAGCGATGCCTGAGGGGTATGAAATCACCGACTTCTCAGATCGCGTTTTGAAGTTCGTCTTTTCAACTGCAAGGCTGCACCACAGCTGGGCCAACTTGAGGAAGTGAGCTTCTGACTGGCAGGCAGCCGCCTAAACTAATCGATTTGCCGTATCTTAGCCTCTTCACGTTAGGCTCGTCGGATATAGGCAGTCGGCTTTTGCGTCAACACTTGTTCGAAAAAACAGGTGGCGCAGGCACCGTTGACGTATCCTGAGAATTTGAGAATCCAACACTTCAGTTTTATTACACACACTTGGACAGCGTAGAACTTACAACCACGACAAGCCCTCCAAGATAGGCCTTTTGAACCATTCCTGAGCTATATTTGGAGAACAAAAAGACAAGGTCCAAACTGTTGAAGAATCCCAAAAAGGGTGTATTGACGACTGGTATGCGCCGACCAACTGCGATTATTCTTTCGTACTCGAGGGTGAATTCCGACCCCAGGCTTTTGCGGCAAATTGAGTGGCTGCAGGATCTCGGCTTTGAGTTGACGATTCTGGGTTACGGGCTTGGCGGATTAAAGTCAATTTCAGGACACGAGGTCCCTATTCAGAGAGCCGCAAAAAGATTTTTCCATTACCTGAAACCAAACACATCGAGATTCCAGTCTTTGTTTGGCAATTACATTCCGGAGCATCTATCAAACCAAATTGCTTCGGCCGACCTTCTTGTAGTAAACGAGTTGGAGTTCGTTCCTTATTTGAATTCCATTGAATTTCAAACACCCGTCTATTTGGATCTGCATGAAAACCACGTAGATCCACTGCCCGGAAGTTTTCTGGAGCAAATCTTTTTTGGAAAGTACTGGAAATGGCAAGTCTCAGAGGCTGGAAAATTCGTTGGCAAACATAAGGAGAGCATTTTCATAACCACCGTGGAGGCGAGAATTGCGGCCAAGTACAAAGATTTTTTTGACTTCGAGAAAGTATCGATTATTTTCAATGCCCCCAAGGTAATTGAATTACCTCAAAGCTCGGTAGAGATTCCCGTCAAGTTGGTTCATCATGGGATGACCAAATCCAATCGAGGAATCGAAACCATAGTTGCCTCTATGACTGCGCTAAGGGATAGCTTTCAACTGACTTTGATGTTGGTCAAAGAGCCTACGATTCCTTTTGTGGCTGCCAAAATCCAAGCAATGAAAATCATGAGGAATCTTGGTGCCACCGTCCGCAATGAGCCGCCAGTTAATGTTGCGAGCGTCTCCCAAGCCCTCTGTCAGCATGACATTGCCTTAGTTCTCGGATCAAACAGGACCGGTAATGATCTCTATGCTTTGCCTAACAAGTTCTTCCAGTCTATTCAGGCTGGTTTAATGATTATTTGCGGCCCAAACCCCGCCGTCGCAGAAATAGTTAGGGAATACGGTCTCGGAATCGTTTTACCTGATTGGAAACGAAAGTCATTGGTTCGAGCGATTTTGAGCCTGGAGCTAGATCAAATTGAGCACTTTAAAGCGAACGTCAGAGCTTCAAGGTTCGACCTGTCAGAAAGCAAAAGCAAGCAAGTATTCGTAGATGGGGTAAAAGAGATTCTGGAATCGAGAGTGCGCGACAGGAGCTTTTCTTGAATAGAGTCACCATTATTGATGCGGGAATAGGGAATCTTCCCTCACTTGTAAGCGCATTTAATCGCCTGGATTTGGAATGCAAGGTAGTCAGCAAGCCCGAGGATCTCAAAACGACAATGCTTACTGTGTTTCCAGGGGTTGGGCACTGGGGTCAGGCAACAAGCCGCTTATTGGAATCAGGCTGGAGTAATGCAATCCAGGAATATGTGCAACGGGGCGGTAACCTCTTGGGGATTTGTCTCGGTATGCAACTTCTCGGGCGAACTAGTGAGGAGGCAGAGGGCCTCGGTCTTGGATTGCTACCAATGAGCACTGAGCTAAACGAGGCACATGGAACTCGCGTTGAGAACTTAGGCTGGAATAGAGTTCACTCCCCAGAATGGAGCGCACATGATTGGCTTGGGGTAGAAAACGGCAGAGCTTTCTATTTCACGCACAAGTATTCTGTGTCACCGTTGAATCCACAGCAGTCTAAGCTTCTTTCCACAGACTTTCCTGGTGTCATAGCGGCAGTTCAGCTAGATAATGTAATTGGCGTCCAGTTTCATCCGGAACGCAGCGGTAAGTCAGGTTTAGACCTTTTGGCTAAAGTCGTGGAATGGGCAGAGGCGTGAAGCGTTTAGCACCAGTCGTTCTTATGAAGAATGAATTGGCCTTCACCACAAGGTCTTTCACGATCGACACTTACCTCGGAGAACCTCAAAATCTTGTGAGAATTTTTTCCGAACTTGATGCGCATGAAATTGTGGTCATCAACTTGGGCGATCTCAACTCGGAGATGATGAAAATTCTGGAAGCAATGAGCAAGGGAAGTTATGTGCCATTGCATTTCGCCGGCGGGATCAATTCGGCAAGCGACGCGGCTTTGGTCGTCGGACTGGGATTTGAAAAAATTGGCCTAGAACTCCGATCTCTAGATCTTGACTTGCCTAAAATTCAGTCCATAGCAGAAAGAGTCGGATCGACTTCCACTTCTGCTTCGATATCAGTGGTTTGCAACAACCTGGGGGATTACATATTGTGGGATTGGAAGAGCGGAACACGGTCGTCGATTGGATTGCAGGAGGCGGTAAATGCACTCAATGGTTCTGGCTGCGGGGAGCTGAAGGTTAATTCCGTAGACAGAGATGGTAGTGGCCTGGGACCAGACATTAAGCTTGCAAGTCAGGTCAGGGAGTTTACGGATCTACCGCTTGTATATCAGGGAGGCGTCAAGACCCAGGCGGACGTTGATTTTTTGTGGAGTCTTGGCATCGATTGTGTCGCAACGGGAACAATGTTGTCGACCTATGGTCCTCACAAGGCCGCACTAGCGCACTACCCACTTTCTGACGAGATGGAGCTCCGATGGAGATAGTGGAGTGCAAACGATGTGTTATGAACAATACTGCCCAACCCTTCCGAGTCAACTCGGAAGGGTGCAACTATTGCACACCTGCCATCCTCAGAATTAAAAACGTGTTAGGGAAATCAAGATCTGATTTGCTCAACATCGTCAGCAGTATTGACAGAAAAGAATCTAATCCACATGGCTATAACTGTGTTGTTGGAGTTAGCGGAGGCGTAGATAGCTCTTGGCTCTTGGCAAAGGCAGTTAAGTTGGGACTCAAGCCCCTAGCGGTGCACATGGACAATGGCTGGAATTCTGCTCAGGGGTCGCACAACATATACAAATTGTTAAGTACTCTGGGAGTTCCACTTCACACAGTTGTCCTTGACTGGCACCAACAGCGGCGGGCACAGCTAGCTTTTCTAAATGCAAACGTCGTTGATGTTGAACTTTTGTATGACAATGCCCTCCAGGAAGTCTGCTACTCAGTTGCTCGACAATATGGCATCAAGACAATCCTCGGGGGCAATAACTCCCTTTCCGAAGGGGTCGAAGTTGGACGCAACTGGGTCTGGCACAAATGGGATGGGGTAAACATCCGCGCTATCCTCAAGAAATCGAGAGTCAGTTCTGCAAATTACCCCATTTTTTCTTTTTATCGGTATCTCGTTTACCGATACGTTTGGGGCATCCAGTGGATCAATCTCTTAGACTTTATTCCAGAATTTGGCAAAGAGGTCGCACTCGCTGAACTTCAGAGAGATTACCAGTACCTTCCCTACGGAAATAAACACTTTGAAAATGTCTTCACAAGGTTTTACCAGGGGGTTATTCTTCCGGAAAAATTTGGCGTAGACAAGCGAAGGTCACATCTCTCAAGTCAAATAGTAAGAGGAGAAATTACGAGGTCTGAAGCGGAGGCCCTACTGCGCTTGGATATTTACCCATCCAGAGCGCTTAGGAGACAAGACATTGAATCAATTTGCGTGAAACTTGGAGTTACCGAAGCCTGGCTTCAAGACTATCTCGCTCAAGAAAAGGGCAGCCACAGAACTTACATGCATGACCCGACAGTCAACTATCTGATTCCCTTGTATTCGAAAGCAAAGAGCGTGATTCGGCAACTGACGTCTCGACAATCCGAGCGCAATAATTGATTTTCCTCTCAGAGACATTTAGGCATGTGAACCCCTTGAAAATTCGATTCGAGAACAGGTGGTGTAGTTTGAGTCTTTGTAACGATGGGGTGCCGATTGGGCACAAGGGTGATGATTAAATGGCCGGCGTGATTGACTGTGAACTTGGTGAGGGAGTTCGAATCATAGATCCGGTAAACATTTACGGAGCGGTCTTGCATTCAGGCGTCTTCGTCGGGCCATTCTGCGAGATTCAGAACGACGTGAGCATTGGAGCAAACACCCGAGTCCAATCACATACGTTTATTTGTTCGATGGTGTCTATTGGTGAGGATTGTTTTATAGGGCACGGTGTCATGTTTACCAATGACCTCTTGCAAAACGGGCCCGCACGTGGAGACAAAAGTAAGTGGTTGCCCACCACAGTGGGGAACAGGGTTTCGATAGGTTCTAACGCCACGATACTACCGATTTCCATTTGCGATAACGTTGTCATTGGGGCTGGATCGGTTGTAACAAAACACATCACCAAGCCAGGTGTTTACGCTGGCAACCCGGCCCGATTGATTAGGGATGCTTCATGACCAAAATTGCTTTAGTCGGCTGCGGACGTATTTCTGAACGTCATTTCCAGGCCATTCAAGAACTAGCGGATCATTTTGAATTAGTGGCTGTCTGTGACACTAACTTCGCGAGGGCCGAAAGCTTGGGTAAAAGAGCGGGCTGCCCTAGCTACGCAAATCACGTTGACATGCTTAGTTCCGGACTGAAAATAGACCTAATCGCAGTCCTCGTGGAATCCGGTAAGCATTTTGAGATAGCAATGGATTTGGTTAAGTATGGAGTCCCAGTCCTTGTCGAAAAACCTCTCACATTGAGCACTGCTAGTGCATACGCCTTAGTCGATGAATTCAATGCCCATGACGTCCCACTATTTGTGGTCAAGCAAAACAGGCTAAATCCGCCTGTTGTTGAAGCCCTGGAGTCAATTAGAAATGGAGAATGTGGGCGAGTTCTTGCCGTTAACGCATCTGTTCTTTGGTGTCGCCCCATGGAGTACTATCTCCAGGATTCTTGGAGACTTTTGCGTGAGCAAGACGGTGGTGTGATTTGGAACCAGGCAAGCCACTATGTGGACCTTGTTTCTCTCATCTTAGGAGAAGTGGACACGGTGTTTGCCTTTGGCGATAACTTCCAATCTCCGGCAGAATCCGAAGATACAGTTCATGCAGTCATTAGGGCAAAATCGGGGATAATCTCCTCGATACAAGCGTCAACATGTGCTCGGCCCAGTAACTTCGAAGGAACTATAACTATCTTGACAGAGAAGGAGGTAATCCGAATAGGAGGGCATGCTCTAAACAACCTCGAGCGAAGTTCAACCAGCGCTAGATCAAGCGATATTCTAAAAACTGCCGAAGAGAACCCAAATGAAGTTTACGGTAAGGGGCACGCGGGGGTTTACAGCAGCGTAGCTCTCGATTTGCACGGCGTGAAAACATCCCAATTCAGAGCCGAGCTCGGCGTTCAGGTTATCGCAATAATGGAGTCAATTCATTTGTCGATCTCAGAGGGAGCACCAGTCGCAATTAGCCGTTTATCCAAGACAACGATTTGAGTGATGAGCATGAGACAAGTTAGGTTTTCTAACCTCAACCGCCAATTTCAGTTAGTCGAAAAGGGAGTTATGGCTGCCTGGGCTGACATTCTGCGGTCGAGCTCATTTATTGGAGGGCCCCAAGTAAAGGCGTTTGAATCTGAGTTTGCAAGCTATTTGGGGATTTCACATTGCATTGGGATGGCAAACGGGACGGATGCTTTGGAGATTGCCTTCAGCGCACTTGACTTACCAGCAGGTTCAGTTGTTCTCGTGCCGGCAAATAGCTTTGTAGCAACCGCCGAGGCCGTCGTGAATGTGGGCCTAAGGGTTCGATTCGTTGACGTTAGGGAAGATTTCGCAATTGATCTTGACGACCTTCGCAGTAAGGTCGATGACGAGGTCTCGTGTATCGCTGTTGTCCATTTGTATGGACATCCAGCGCCAATGGCTGAAATTCTAGCAATCGCCAACGCGGCTGAAGTAAAAGTGGTCGAAGACTGCGCCCAGGCACATGGCGCAGAAATCGATGGAAGAAAAGTCGGCACATTCGGACAATTCGGAGCATTCAGTTTTTATCCCGGGAAGAATCTTGGCGCTGCTGGCGACGCTGGCGCGCTAGTCACGGACGATGAAGACCTAGCCGAGAAAGCTAGAAGGATCGCAAACCATGGAAGGCTCTCCAAATTTGACCACAATTTGGTCGGAAGAAACAGCCGTCTAGATTCTATCCAAGCGGCTCTTTTATCAGAAAAGTTGAAGCATCTCGATACTTGGAACGCACAGCGCAATGAGAATGCAGAAACATACAGAAATTGGCTCGAGGTGTCACCCTTGTTGAGCTTACCTCCTAAGGTCTCAGGATCGGTTTATCATCATTTTGTAGTCCGAACCAACTCAAGAGACCAACTTAGAGATTTTCTATCTAGCCATCAAATCGAGACCGGTGTCCATTACCCGCAGGCCATACATGAAATGCCACCTTTTTTGGATACTCCAAAGTCTCATTGCCCAAGTGCCGCAAAAATGAGCAATAAGTTGATCAGTCTTCCTGTGGCAGAGCACCTCACATCTTCAGATATTCAATATGTTGCCCAAAAGATAAAACACTTCTTTAACTTCTAATAGGCTCTCTCGCTAGCCATTCCGCAGAGATGTGACTCAACCAAGTTTGAATGAGATTCCAACGGGTGTTAAATCTCGAGTCTTCGCAGTCTCAATCAGTGGACCCCTGGATTACTCGCCGACCACATCTATCTGAGAGGATTTGGTTCCAGATTCCGCTGGTTGACTTGCCGCCAACACCGAATGTTGATTCTGGGAATTAGAATCCAAATTCAGATGAAAGTTGAGCCAGGCAAAGGTAGTTACGATGGCCTAATGAGAATTACAATCTTAGTATCGCTGTTGGATTTCCAATCGCGCGGGAGTCGCGGTTTCCTTCTCGATAAGGCGCATCATTTGGTTGAACACCTTGTTGGCTCTAAAGACATTGCCGTCGAAGTTCTTTCACACATTGAGTCCCCTAGACTCCCAGCGCATAATCCTTATCAAGCTAAAGAGCAACACAGAAGATGGTCTGATCTTGCCCTCCTGGGGTTCAATTTTATTGCACTTGCACTTGGAACAAACATCAACAAAAAAGTAGGCCTGAAGTGCCATCTTCAGCAATCATGGCTTCAGGCTAGGAAGAGATTTTGGAGCAGATTGTTTTCTCGAAGCAATCCAAGATTCTTGTTGGGGATCGGGCTCAGCGATTCTGAGATACTGGCAGCGCGAGAACTCGGTATTCCATCTTTTGAAATTCAACATGGAGATTTTACTGTAGGCGACTTGCAAACATATTGGCCCCGGCAACGTCCAGATTTCTTTCTCGTCTGGGGAGAAGGTGCCGCCAAAATTGTGGAGTCTTTCAGCATTAAACCAATCATGATTCCGCCACCGCTAACTGAGCGAATAGACAGGGATTGTTTTGAAGCAGACGTCCTAGCACCCCTCACTCACAGTTCAAAATCAGCGCAACCTGGATCCCTAGGCACGGTCTCAAGAGAGCTGCATCAACTCCTTGAAGCAATAGTTGATATGAAATTGAAGTTACTGTTTCGGCCTCACCCGGTATTTCCTAGAAAGAGTCTTCAAGGGCTTGAGCGCTCTCTTGGCAGTGTCTATTCGACAAGCAATTTTTCGGATGCGCCACAGTTGTATCAGTTTCTTAGCAAAGCTCCAATGCTAATTGTGGACAACAGCTCAATCTGGTTCGATGGTCTAAGAGCGGGAAACATTCTCCTGATTGTGGACATTGATAACTGGGAGAGGGTTAAACTCATCCACCCGGCTGGAGAGAACAAGCAGTACTTCTATACTCCCAACGTTGCAAGTCTCAAACAAGTACTGGCCCAAGTTCATTGCAACGGGTTGGACTTCAAAGAAATTGATGAACTTTTAGTCAACATATCCTGGGGTGACTGGAACCAGCTAAACGCCCAGCTGGAAATTTAAGGACACTTCGCGGTTAGCCTCACAGCTGCTAAGTGTTTTACTAAGTAGGCTCTTCAGCATGGAAATTGTGGCTTTGGTGCCCGCACGGGGTGGGTCCAAAGGTATACCCAGAAAAAATCTAAGCGAAGTCAACGGGCTAACTCTAGTTGAGCACGCTGTGCTGAGGGCTCAACAAGCGAACTGCTTTTCAAAAATCTTCGTCTCAACTGACGATCCTGAAATCGCGCGTAATGCGGAAGGCGCCGGCGCGCTTGTGAGTTTGCGCAGCTCCAAATCATCTTCCGATTTAGCTTCGGCTAATGATGTAGTCAAGGAGTTCTGTGACGCTGAATCCATCTCCTTAGGGTTTTCAATTTGTTATCTTCAGCCCACATCGCCACTGCTGCATCACGAGATGGTGGCTCAGGGGGTAAGACTTCACTCTGAATCGGGAGAGAGACCTGTGGTTGGAGTTCGTAAAGTGACAGAGCCGCTTGAAAAACAGCTTGAGCTCTCCCCTCAAGGAAATCTGATTGCAGCCGTGTCGAACGGCTTACCTACTGCAAACAGGCAAGCGCTGAGAAGCAGATTCATCCCCACCGGAGGATTATATGTGTTTAGTCGGAGAACTTTTTTGGAGGAAGGCGTAGTGCCTGTGATCGGGGCCATTGGGTTAGAAATTCCACCCGAGCAAGCATTAGATATCGACTCTTACTTTGATTTACAGGTCGCTAGACTCATAGCAAGAGGGCGGGATGAAACTAATAATTGAAGGAATTGAGATTGGCGAGGGTCTTGAGCCTAAGATAATCGCCGAAATCGGAATCAATCACGGCGGGGATGTTGATGTTGCAATTCAAATGGCGGATGCTGCAATCGACAACGGCGCACATCTAATAAAGCATCAGACTCACATCCCTGACAAGGAAATGTCGCGGGAGGCAGAAAAAGCGATACCAGGTAACTCCCACCTCTCCATTTTTGAGATTATGCAAAACTGTCATTTGAGCGAAGACCATGAGTTTCAGCTCATGCAGCACGTGAGATCGAAGAAAGGTGTGTTTATAAGCACTCCCTTCAGCCGAGAGGCTGCCGACAGGCTGGAATCTTGGGGAGTCGCAGCATACAAAATCGGCTCAGGAGAGTGCAACAACTATCCCTTCGTTCAATACGTGGCCAAGAAAGGTAAACCGATTCTCCTCAGTACGGGCATGAATTCCATTGAATCTATTTGCCGTAGTGTCGAGATTTTGCGTTCCTACAACGTCCCGTTCGCCCTTCTCCACACTACCAACCTTTACCCGACTCCTCATCACCTGTTGAGGCTGGGCGCTCTTAACGACATGAAACAAGCCTTTCCGGATGTCCCTTTGGGCCTTTCAGATCACAGCACCTCTAATGCCGCGTGTCTCGCCTCTATTCCCCTGGGTGCCACCGTTCTTGAGCGACATTTCACCGACAGCAAACTCAGAGAGGGCCCCGATATTGTCTGCTCAATGGACGGCAATGAATTGCGTGACCTTCTTTCTATGAGCAGGGAAGTCTTTCAGGCCTTGGGGGGAAGAAAAGAAGCGACTGATCAAGAATCTGTTACAGCAAATTTTGCATTCGCATCTGTTGCTACAACAAGAGAAATCAGTGCGGGGGAAGTGTTTACCGAGGAGAACATTTTTCCCATAAGGCCTTCGGGTGGTGAGTTTGGACCTAAGGATTACGAATCCCTGATTGGAAAAAGGGCGACGGGAAATTTAGATGCGCGAGTCCAACTCCGAAGAAAAGATGTGGATGCACTTTGAAGCGAGTACTTTTTCTGACGGGAACTCGAGCTGACTACAGCAAAATTCGACCCCTAATTAGCTCACTAAAATCCTCCGGCCAATTCGAAGTCTGCATTTTTATTACAGGGATGCACCTACTCTCACAGTACGGTTCAACGCACCTTGAGATTGAAACTTCGAGCGAGTTCGATTTCAAGTTCATCAACCAAGCTCCGGTGGACGCTGAGTACTCGAAACTCGCAAAAACCATTCAAGGGTTTGGAGATTACGTCAGAGAAATTCAACCAGACCTGATTGTGGTTCACGGAGACAGGATTGAGGCGATAGCCGGTGCTTTGGTTGCTGCATCTAGCAACTCACTTCTCGCACACATTGAGGGTGGCGAGGTTTCTGGAACAATAGACGACTCCTATCGGCATTCAATTAGCAAACTCGCTCAAATCCATTTTGTCGCTAATCAAGATGCCCAACGCAGGCTCCTCCAGCTTGGGGAGTTGGAATCTAGTGTCCACATAATTGGTTCCCCTGAACTTGATCTTATGCATTCGGCCACTCTTCCAGCGATCAACGATGTCAGGGAAAGATACGGCATAGAGTTTGATACATTTTCAATAGTTATATTTCATCCAGTTGCTACTGAGTGGATGGACGCAAAAGCACAGGCTGAAATTCTTTTCACCTCGCTCAAGTCTTCAGGTAGAAACTTCGTTGTTATCGAGTCCAATAACGATCTAGGGTCCGACGGTATTCGTGACGAGCTCAGAAATCTCAGGGACTTGAGGCAGTTCAGAGTCCTTCCCTCCATGAGGTACGATTTCTTTCTAACACTTCTCCAGAATTGCGAGTTCGTGATTGGCAACTCATCTGTCGGAGTTCGAGAAGCCCCTCATTACGGTATCCCCGCTATCAATTTAGGTTCGAGGCAAAGTGGACGAACCGATTCAAAAATGGTCTACAACGCAGGTTTTGAAGTGAAGGAGATCTTGAATAACATGCGGCTATCCATCAAGCAACCCAAATTCAAAGATGAGAAATTTGGTGACGGCAGGAGCGCTGAGAGATTCCTGTCCATCCTGTCTGATAAAGCTTTTTGGGAAACTTCTATTCAAAAAAAGTTCATTGAGAGAGGTTGGACGCGATGAATTATGGGCGATATGGATTGCCTCTAGAGGTCAAGTATTGCGTAAGGTGCGTAATTAGCAATCAACGTCCGAGTTCGGTTGTTGAATTCGCTGCAAGCACCAGCGATCGCAAGGAGACAATCAACTTCAGTGCAGATGGGGTTTGTGATGCTTGTCTTTTTAACGACACAAAAGAGTTCAACATCGACTGGGCTGCTCGTGAGCAAGAGCTTTTTCGACTAGCTGAAGAGTATGACAAGATTCCTGGCTACAACGTGGTCGTCCCGGGTAGTGGGGGAAAGGATAGTGCTTTCACCTCACACGTGCTCAAATACAAATTTGGCTTTCGACCTCTTACGGTTACTTGGTCTCCACATCTATACACGGACATTGGAAGACAGAATTTCGACTCCTGGATTCACGAGGGTGGGTTCGATAACATCCTGTTTACTCCGAACGGCAGACTTCACCGGCACCTGACAAAGCTAGCGTTCCAAAACTTGTTGCATCCGTTCCAGCCTTTCATTATTGGACAGAGGTTGATCGGACCGAAAATTGCCGCAAAATTCGGTATCCCTCTTATCTTCTATGGCGAAAACCAAGCTGAGTATGGAAACAAGGTAAGCGAAAATTCATCACCCCTCATGCGAGAAGAGTTCTTTTCTGGCGAAGCTTCCAACTTGCGATTTGGCGGCGAGAGCATAAAGTCAATCCTTGAAACGACATCTTTTGGGGCGGGGGACTTTGAGCCCTACCTTCCCCTTAGTTCGGAAGAGTTGAGGCAGAAGCAAATTGAAGTTCGGTACTTGGGCTACTACTTGAAATGGGACCCTCAGGAGTGCTATTACTACGCGGTGGAGAACACTGGATTTTTGCCTAATCCGTCTCGCACGGAAGGCTCTTATTCAAAGTACAGCTCTCTCGACGACAAAATCGATCCATTCCACTACTACACGACTTTGGCGAAATTCGGTCTCGGAAGAGCAAGTTACGATGCCGCACAAGAGATTAGAAATGGCAAAATAACGCGTGAAGAAGGCGTTGAGCTCGTGAGGAAATTTGACCTAGAGTTCCCAGAAAAGTATTTCGAAGAGTTCCTGTCCTACATTGACATTTCAAGGGGGGAATTTTCTCGATTAATTGATGCGGCAAGACCTGAACACCTTTGGAGGGAAAAGAACGGCACTTGGGACCTGAAGCATCCTGTTTGGGGAGAGCGGTGACATTTAGTCGGCCGCGACTCATCGCCAGACTAGATGTAAAAGGGGCAGCTGTCGTCAAAGGAATTCAGTTGGATGGACTGCGGGTGGTCGGTGCAGTTGAAGAGAAGGCGAAATTTTACTTTGAACAAGGCGCAGACGAAATTCTCATCATGGACGCTGTAGCCACCTTGTACCGTAATCAGGGAGCTATTGAAGCAATTCGGTTGGCGGCTGAATCGACCTTCGTACCGATAACCGTAGGGGGGGGCATCAGAAGCCTTGAAGATGCCAAATCCATGTTCCAACTTGGCGTTGACAGAGTAGCCGTTAATTCCAGCGCACTAGCAGACCCTCAAATTTTACGGCAGCTATCAGACACATTTGGGGAGCAGGCCGTCGTTCTCTCTATTGAGGCCAAAAAAGTAAGCCATGGAAATTGGAGATGTTTTTACGAATCCGGGCGAGAAGACTCTGGAAAATCTGTGATGAATTGGATTCAGGAGGCAGCAGAATTGGGAGTCGGTGAGATACTTTTGACTTCTGTTGATAGGGACGGACTCATGAAAGGCGCTGATTTAGAGCTAATCAGTGAAGTTGTTTCAGGGGCTCCTACCGGTGTGGTTTATTCTGGGGGCCTCATCGATCCGAAGCAAATACTGGAACTGCTATCTATCCCCAACCTCTGTGGTGTAGCCATCGCTTCGGCTTTTCACTATGAACGCCTACGCATTTCAGACCTGAAGGCAAGCTTTAAAGCCAACTGGGAGTCAAAGGAGGGTTGAGATGATCTCAGTAATTGACTATGGAGCAGGAAATCTAGGATCAATCTCTAGCGCGCTTAATTTTCTAAAGAGAGATTTCATCCTTGTAGATTCTCTCGAGAAGTTGGGGGAGCCTAGGTTAATACTGTTGCCAGGTGTTGGCCATTTCGGTCAAGCGATGAAAAGTCTCGAGACTACAGGGGTTGGGAATAGACTTGTGGAGATGGCCAACGCTGGTGTTCCAGTGCTAGGGATTTGCCTTGGCATGCAACTTCTATTTGAATCGAGTGACGAAGCTCCGAACGTCACAGGGCTCAACCTCCTTAAAGGTAAGGTCTTGACTAATCGAAAAACTGCGATACCAAGTACCCGTATAGGTTGGTTTGACGTCGAATTTTCCGGGCCGTCTACAAAGTTTTCGAATGAATATTTTTTTGCTCATTCTTTCCAAGTTGTGCCGGAAGATGCTTCGCTTACGACCGCAACCTACGCTGCAGGACAAGAGTTGGTGGTTGCTCAGGTTACGAAGGG
>Ga0078894_10002616_pt1 | contig 13632 bp, 9 predicted proteins | sample LauGreSu1BDMLBSD_2_FD_67506 | JGI IMG/M metagenome (GOLD analysis project Ga0078894, IMG submission 67506) | Freshwater lake microbial communities from Lake Michigan, USA - Su13.BD.MLB.SD (version 4) (version 4) | ecosystem: Environmental > Aquatic > Freshwater > Lake | place: Lake Michigan, USA...
TGTTAAATCAGTGACGTTTAGTCCATTTACTGCAATAATATTTAATACATTTTGATTTGGTGTTCCAAGACCTGTCCCATTAAAACATGTTGAATAGACTGCAAACAGTGTTGATGAGCCTGACGGTATAACACTACTTATACTTATTTGGCTTGGTGGATTTGGTGTTGCAAATGCATTAAAATATGGAGAATTTGTTGTTTCTGGAACACGGAGAATAGGGACAACAATTATAATATATTCAGACCGATTACTTCCAAGATTAGTGTATGAAAATGTTAAAATTATGTCCTCTTGATTATTTGTACTTGAGCTTCGTGATGTAATCCATGTCTGATGTGTTGGACTTGTTATCTGCACCGATTCTAAGTCATATGACAATCCGTTATAACGTAATATAGACCTATTTGGCTCATTAATCATACCATTTTGCCCATCTTCAAATTGTGGATTTGTAGTACGAGTGCCCCATTCAAAATCAAATAATAGAGGTTGTAATACACTTGTATAAAGTTCTGCAGTCGGTACAATAGATGATAAACCAACTGGAAACGATTGTATAGAAGTTGATGAACATGTGGACATAACTACTCTATCTAAATAATGGGTACATACGTCGGACCTGATAAACGATACAGGGTGATTGATGCTCTTTCTCCAGTTGGAACAAGGGAAATCGTATCACCATCAAATAATTCGTTGCATCCTACGTCATCAACACAGTTGTAATTATTGTATCGTATAGGGAGTTGAACTGGATTATAGCCGTCTGTTCGTGAATAATACTGGAATCTATCAGACCGGGATGCAGTTGGACGACCGTAAAGGGGTAGGATAGAACCAGAATCAGTTTTAAGAATTCCCATCTGTTGATATGTTTCTGGTATTCCTCTTGTTGGAATTGTTGGTAGGTTTCTGAGAGAGGGGCGAATTGAACTTAGATCAGGGCTACTCATCCAATCGCGTTCAGGTTTGGGGGCACGTGTAAATCTATCATCTCCACCGCCACCTCCAACAATCGGTGCTAGAACCTGCACATTAACATCAGGTACATTGTTTTCTACAGCCTGTGGAATCCTACTGAGCAAATCAATGTACATAATGTAGAGTATCGCAAAAAATACAACTATAGCACTCACTAGAAGTAGAGTATTATAAGATATATATAAACCGTTCGCCTTTTTATAACGAGCCATTCTCCTATTTAAGGAGCAGAAGGTCCGCTTGTTGAGGTAGCTGGAACATTTGATGAAGGATTGCCCCTGAAAAGTGAAGTGCCCTTTGCAATAAGGGCGGTGAATACACCTTCATTATCCTGTCCATTCTGAAGGACCGGATTTGATACCGGTTGACTGACAACACTCTTTTCAGATGGCGGTGTAAGCTCAGGAGGTGTTGGGATTATTTCAGGAGCCTTTAGTGACGCGGGGCGCGTCTTCATTGCACCACCCTGTTCTACAGGGCGCACCTCCGCAATCTGTAGGGCATCAAGAATCTCTGGAGACTCTAGGACACCTGTTACAGTATCGACCTTGGGTTTAAGAGGTCCCATGCCTTTTTCTGTCGTAATACGTTGATGAATTGTAATAGGATCCTTCGCTTGGAATCCTTCTCGTTCCTGCTCAGTATATCTCGATACTTCCACGTCAGCCTTCGCCGGTTTTACAAGTGTTGTATCAGCTTTAGGACTAATGAATAAGCGTAGGAAATTAGCACCAATAAATATTCCAAGAACAGTGACTAAGGATCTTGACATAAGATATGCAATAACTGATAGTACTACAGTTGCTGTCATGTAGTTTGTTGGAAATGTAACTAAAGAAAATAATACAACGCAGACAAGAATTAAAACTTCAGTTCCACTCTTTACCATCTTTCTATTATCGGTATTCACTTAATTTAGATACTAAATAATGGAACAATTACTCTGTGTATAATCCAAAACGAGATTCCTGCTATAATAGACTTTATTACTGTTCCAATAAGTGTAAGTTGACCCGTAGGTAATGCCATTGATGGGAGGTAATGTAGGAAAAGGAAATTTACAACCGGAAGGGAGAATACAAAAACAAGAATTGCAACAATAAGAGGGACTTTCATTTCATCCATAAAACGTTGCATGAGACTCTTTCTCATTTTGTAGGGCATCGTAGGAGGAGGGGGGAGAGGATCATTCGCAGATGCGTAGGAATTACCACCACCGTGCATTGCTGCTGCAAAATCGGCAGGTGTTGGCTGTGAATTTCCAATCATGTGTGAGCGTGCTGGTGCAGTGTCCATTACATGGGAATTTACAATTGTGTTCTGAGTTGGAGATGATATTACACCTGGATTACCGGGAAAGCCGGAAGGCGTAGGTGGTGGAATTGTGTTACCACCGCCTCCGCCTGAATTCATTTCATTCAAAATTTGGTCTACAAGGTCACCATCTCGTTGTGATGGTGGAGAACTCTCTAAATCTGAAAGGAGTGTGCTCATATTCTGAATTGCACTTGTGAAAGGTTTTTTCTTGATTCGCGCAGTTAATTACATGGTGTAAAATGGTTCTATTACCCCACGTTCAGGACATGTAATTGGGGTCGTTTTGAACTGATAGCATTTACTACCAGTCTGGTATGTCGATTTTGTAACCTCATCAACTGAGGGAGCCTTTTGTATAATACAATCATCGCCCTTACAGATTGGCTTTAAAACTGCTATAATACCAATTCCCAATATTAAACTTCCTACAATATTAAATGTATCTGACTTTAAAAACTCAAACATTCCTTTCTAGACTACATTTAGATGTTTAAGCATTTTAAACTAGTTCCATTCATTGGAGGGATTGGTATTGGAATAGTTCTCTTTTTCTTTTATAAAACTCCTCCTCAAATTGTCTATAAATATCCTCACCCCGATACTGTAAAAGATAGGGTCTATAGGGATAAGGATGGAATCTGTTATTCTTATACGTCTTTGGAGGTTGACTGTGATAAGAATGAGGACACTTTAAAGGAGTATCCCTTGCAGAGTTAACAAGCCCTAGGACTTTCTAAATTGAAACTTCTTCTTTGCATTAATAATCGCTGCAACTTTTGCAGCAGACTGTTCATCTGTTGAAATGACTGAATTCAGAGGTTTAGAATTTTTAGATGATTCTTTTGCAGTTCCTTCTCGTAACTGATATCTAAGTGTTTCTAGTGCAGAACCAACTGCATTCTCATACAACCATCTTGATTGTGTGAGAATACCAGCATCACGCTCACCAATACCAGTTCCAGATGGTCCCTTTCTTACATCGGCAAATACAAGAGTATCCGTTTCAGTCTTTAAGAGTTTATCCTTTAATTCTGGATGTTGTTGATAGATTGCTGTAAATATACGAAGCCATGCCTCCTTTGGATTTTTAGGATCAACCTGTATACTTCTTGTTAAATAACGCATTGTACGGGTTGAACGGGTTTTAAGAAGTTGTGCCTTTATATCTGCTTTACCAGCCTCTTGTGCTCTCATTGTTTCATACGCCTGTAAACCAGTAAAATATTTCGTGTTTTCGTATGTGAACTCAACAGGGAAGAAGGGACTTAAAAATCCATTTGGACCATCATTGGATTCAAAAAAGACACGGGCGTATTTTCCATTTTTCATTAGTTGTCGAACACCTGATTCAGATGTAGTTGGAGCGTCATTAAATTGGGAATCAGCATCAAGAGATTGTTCTGCATCCTCAGATTCAACGTAATTTCCATAAAACTCGGTATAGGGGACTTCGAGCACAATAAGGCGCACAAGTTCTTTGTTAAAGGGGTCATTGTTGGGAAATAACTTTCTATCTTCATTTGGTTGATCAAACATTATATCCTTAATGCTGGGATTTGGAAGAGATTGTATGTTTCTTAAGCGATATCGTACGCGACTAAGTAACTGATCTGCTTCCGCCATTTGAAGTTGGGCGAGTAAGAGGGGTCGTTTATCACCTGTTATGTCATATTTCTCTTTTGCGTCTCTTAAAAGTTTAAATGCATTTTCGTATTCATATTCGGCTTCACCTATAAAATCAAGTCGTATTTGTTCCATTTCAGAATATACAACTTTATCATGGTTTACGTAGGTTTTAAGATTTAAGGTTGATTCTTCAACACCTGACTTCGACTTTGTAAGAAGATTTCCTTCAGGAGTATAGGTATACCTTTCCGTATTTTTACTACGACCTTTGAAGAACACCTTCATCTTACGGATTTCATCGTCTGAATATGGCTGTTTTGTTTGAATATAGTCATTTATATCTAAGGGCGGATTCGTTTCAACTGCTGATGTGTTAGTATTGGTAACTGAGTTAGTTGCCGTGTTAACATTAGTAGTCGGTTTTGCCGTGTTAGCATTAGTACTACCCGACGAACTATTGACACCTATGACAAGATTTCTAGCATTTGTAGAATTTGCTGGAAAGATATTTTCTGCGTTTTCTCTTGTCTGTTCTAAGTCTGCCATCTCTCTAAAGAAGCGCTCTACTATGATTAAAAATGAAAATGATCCACTCCACTACGCCATGCAACATACATTTGGTATTGTACATGCCGTAATTCTTACTTTAGTTACATTTAGCTTAATTGTTTCATTTCCGTCATTAATGGATTCCTCATTTTCATTTTTAGGATTTATAATTCTTCCCTTTATTTCACTGTGTTTAACATTCTTATGCACGAGTTGTATTCAATATGTATGTAAAGGTTATATACATGTTAAATCAATATTACAGACAGTTTGGATTCCAGCCTTCGGAATTTTTGTATTGAATCTTTTGATACTTCCTCTTAAATTTATGCATGCAACTGCATTTGGACCATTCTCAGCCTTGATGGCTACATCAATCTTTATGAACGGAATAATTACATGGCTATTACAGGTTTATTCTTCTTCAGATGAAGACTCATCCTTATTGCCAACATAATCATATTTGGGTTTGGACTGATTCGTTGCTGAAGTATTCAACATGTAATAGCCGGGCTTCTTTAATGGTGTATCTCCAACATAGATGTATTGTGGAACTCCAGACTTCTCAGTAGCATCCCTGTTTAACATGTGATATCCAACTTCAGCCCTATCAATAATGTTCTTTCGTTTTGTTCGTGTCTTTAAAGGGAGTTGTTCTACCAAATCTTCCGGAGAGGATTCACTTACACTGTTAAGAGCTGCAGCAGTAACAGTTCCTACAGCACAAGCTGGTGTAGCATCTTTAACATCTGTATACTCTCCAACAATCAACAGAGTTATAATATAAGATACAATCGCCCAAATAATGCAGAAGAGCCAGAACGGAAATACAGTGTGCTGAGATGATTCAGTTCCAAACTCCTTCCAAGTTCCATCAGCTTTAAACATAAGTTCTGGTTTAAATAAAAGTACAACAGAAATACCTAATAAATATAAGACTGCGCTGAGAATTAGGGTTCTCATCTCTGCTTTGTAGAACGGGTAATATTTTCACAAAAAATTAGTAATCTTCTGGAGCCATTTGACTATTATCGTATCCACCTTCTACACCTTCACCAACTTCCCCAAAGCCCATAGATTTACGTTCATTCCTTTCAATGATATACTGATCAACATCATATTGAAAAATCGCCTTTGTTCCTCCAACAGCCCACTCATTTAATCCAATTCGTTTTATCATCAATTCTAGTTTTCTAGCCTCTGGTGTTAAGACATCAAACCGATTTATGAAAAGTGTTTTTTCCTTCGTTTCTCTTTCTATAATTCTTTGCCGAATCTGTTCATCTGTAAAATTCATTCCCTCCACCATTATGCGGTCTAGCAATACATTCATAATCTGAAGGGCTGCGCGTGAATCTAATGAATCTTCGACAGTGTCATTCATCCCTGGCGGTATTACATTTGAATCTATAAATTCAGACATGATTCCTCCAAAAAGTGCTGTAGTTATATACTGAAGTCCAGTACTCCCTCCAGGAATGTATGGAGCACGAAGTGATTCCTTTAATATTCTATGTGCATCAACAAGTCGCGAATGCGTCCATTTCAATTTATGAATAATATATGAATTTTTCCTCTTCTGTAGGTCATTCAAATACTTAAGATGATTGTTCATAAAATCATAAATATCGGTCAATGTTTCACTACTTAATTTATATGTATCATGTACTCGCAGAGTCTCTGTTTTAAATCCACAGATAATGCGATACATTGGTACAATAAAATATGTATTAATACTTTCAATACACTTTATTGAATTGCCCTTTAAAATGTTCTTGAAAACAGTAATCTTGTCTTCCGTGAAGTGTTCTCCAATTTTTTCAAATATATCATCAACATCTCTTGAAAGATTGTCATAAACACTGTGATAACTACCACCTTCCACATTAAGTATATTTATAGTTTCATTCATTATCCGTTTCCATCCATTGAATGGTTCAGGATTCATTTCACTAAATTGTTTTAGGAGGTCTAAACCAGTAACTGGTTTTTTAACAAGTTTTGGAGGCACTTTAAATGCCTTGTGAGATGAATCAAGAATTTCTTCAAATGTGTCAACATCTACTTTAATATTTTGAGCATCAATCGCGAGTTTTCCCTTTGTAATGAGGGCTGCAATTTCTTCATTATACGCCTTTGTTAATTCCTTCTGCACCTTAGAGTCAATAGATATTGGAGGAAAGGGCGATAGACTGTATGGACTCTCTGCGTAGGTAAATCCACAGTATGTGCACATATTCGTGTAACCTGGTGAATGAGGCAAGCCCTTGCGTGGTCCATCGTAGCATATGTTTAAGAAAATTTTATACATAACTTCTGGAGATATGGTTCCCTCTAAGATTGAAGACTGTCTTGGACTAAATGGGAATGATAAATGACTTCCAATCGGTCCTCTTGGAGGAGATTTAACTTCTAAGGAAGTCATTGAATCCTTTTTTTCCCTCCAAAAACTATTTGGATATTCTATTTGAGAAATACAGCATGTTGTTTCTAAAAATAGACTATCGCTCGTGTATTTTCCATTTTCTTTTCCATACTTATGCGATTCTAGAATCCAAGCACGAGCAACCTGTGTTGGATTTGCTGCCCGTGAGATGATGCTTTCTTTCACTTCATCCTTGTTATTCAGATTAACTGGTATTGGATTGAAGCGCGATGGAATTTGCTCTGAAAGCTGGTCTGAAAACGATACAGTTCCAAACACATCTTTGAGATAGGCTCTTTTAAGAGTCATTTGGTGTTGGGCTGAAGAGTTAGTAAGTAGGGAAGACGTGGTTAGACTTTTCATTAAGCTTAGTATAGCATCTTCTCTTGTCTTCTCAGGCTGTGTTTGAAATCCTGTGAGATTCCATGGAGGAATCGGCTCAGAAACGCGTGCAACAGCACATGCAATATATTTCATACCAACCATATCCTTTTCATCTCCCAGAGGGTAACCGCTAAATCCAGCAGCACATCCAGGCATTTTGTAGCGCATTGTGTATCCAGGAATGTTTGTTTGAACTTCAAGCAGGCAATTTATTGCAGTAAAACATATGAGTATGCGATTTATATATTTATCGTAGTCTAAGAGTTTTTTACCGTCTGGACCCTTCGTTGGATATTTATCTCTTGGAGGAATCTTGTTAATTTCAGATTCTACGCGATCAATTATAATTTTATACACATCTTCATTAACGCGAATACCCACCATATCAAAAATCTTTACTGCGGTACTATAAATCACTGTCTTTATAATTGAGGTTTCCTTATCAATCATATCAGAAGATTCTAAGAGCATATCAGCGTAATTAACAGTGTCTGCCTCATCTTGCAATACAGCTCTTCCTGACATAGGAACACCTTCATCTGTATATTCAATACTTGTATCGTAATCAAAATCTGAAATTATTTGTCCGCAATTATTACATGTATGTTTTCCATTAAATCGTTCGCCATTAAATTTAATAATAAGCTCTTTATGAATTGTATCCTTCTCTCTCGGATGTAAATATTCATGTAGGACGAGAAATTCATGATAGCAGATGAGATGGCTTGAGCATGCAGCACATTCAATCCAATTTTCATTTCGTTCTCCTTGAAATTTTACAATAAACTTCGCGAACAATTGCATACGCATATCAATATCTTTGACCTTGTATATTGCATTCAAACTTTTTACATGTGGGCACTTATTTCTTACAGGTTCTTCACCGGAATTTTTCTGTATCTTTGCCTTTGTTATAGCCGCATTTAATGTGTCTAGAAATTGTTCTCTTACCCTACGATTCCGTTCAAGTGCGAGAGAGTTTGGAATCTGTGCTACAGCTCTGATTAGGAGCTCCTGTGTTGTGCTCAGTAAGTATGCGATTGTTGCAATATCACTATCTTTATACAATGGTGTAATTTTTTGCATGTCAGTTATGTAGTTGGTGAGAATCGGTTCTGTTTGAAGGATTTCCATCAAAGTTTCATATGACTCGTCTGAAATAAAGGGATTCGGTTCAATCACATGTTCAGATGATGCCTTATTTGAAGCTTCACGAATATCAGTAATGTATTGCTTTAAGAGTGCGTGCATGGTATTAATTTTTTCAATAAATACATCCTGTTGGTCGACGTTGTACTCGTTTTGGGTTAGACCGTAATTTCGTAGCCATTTTGGAATATCTCCTAGACCAAAGGGATAAATAGGAAGTGTATGTAACCATTCTTCAAGCGTGATATTTCCATTTACTGACAGTCCTCCTAGAGATATAATTTTACCGGCTAAAGCCTCTTCAGACACGCCCTCTAGTCTTTCAATGATTGATTTCATGGTTTCGGAAACTTGATGGCTACGCGCCATATCATAGGCAAGCATACCAGAACGAGTTGCTCCTATATTTGTTTCCTCTGAAAGAGGAAAGAGAAGTGTGGCTGTAAGTTCTCCCTCTTCAGCAGATTCTACACGTTTTTGATTCGCATCCTTTTTCTTCAAACGCGTGCTACGTGGTCCTAAACCACGAAGCATACTGATGCTCACCTTGGAAATTAGGTCCGATGTCACCGCTATATCCCTGTCAGCAGATAGAACAGGAAGACCATCTATAGTATTGTCATCGACAGTTGGTTCCCCTCTAAAGAATTCCGTATCTCTCTTGAATTGAATAGTGTCATCGTCAATTTCTGAGGTCCATGAAGAACCATATTTTTGGTTGAGTGTATTCCAAGAAACAAACCAATTGGGAAGATCATCTTTAGCGATTTGTATTGATTGTACTCCACCGAGTTGACTATCCATAAAATTGACAGTTTCCTTAACAACTGTATCTAAATATTTTACAACAACATCATTGTATGTATTTGTATTTGTAGCATTAGTTATTTCATCTAAATACAATATGCGTTTTGCCTTGAGAACAGGGCGGGAAAGGGGGATATCACTAACATTTTCAATTAAATCATTTAATGTTGAATATGATGTTGGACGTGTGCCTATTGGGTCTCCATTATTTGAATATATAATTAGTGAATTACGCAGATTCATACATTGTTCCACAAATATTCTCAGTTTTTTATGTTCTCGTGGATTTTTCTGATCTACAGCGTCAAGTGTTAATAGGAAATCTTGCATCATATCATTTATTTGAACATCGTCTGGATATGAGCGATTTGCTGACGGAATTTCTTGGATACGGAACACATTATCTGCTTTTATTTCAGCATTAAGAATATCATCAAAGACATCATTAAACTCATCCTCTTCTTGTTCCTCTTCACCTTCTTCTCCTTCTTGTTCCTCTTGTTCATTGACATCCGAATCTAATTCATCGTCAGTCCTGCGTATTCGTATGACCTCAAAATGTTCATCAAGTGGTATACCTTTAAAGTCGCATTCAAGAAGAAGTTCTGAACCTGATTCATCCTTCAATAGGAGTGTATCATTCTTTTCATTAACTTCTCCTATAGTGTAAATAGTGTCAGGTTCACCGTCTTTATTAAAGGTTTCTGCCTTGTCACCAATATTTGCATCAATCTGTGCAACAAATGCTGGATTTGTTCGCTTTGATACAAGATAAGCTTGTTCAATCTTTAATTCTGGGTCAAAATCTCCATCAATAATTGCAATATCAATAAGACGATCTGATACACCATCTGGTAAAATTCGTATTAGTGATTCTTCATCAATATAATATATGCGACCTCTAAGTTTATGATGTCGTCCTCCAGATATAAGTATGCGATCTCCTAGTTCAAATGAAATGTCTTCCTCGTTCTTAGGAGGTGTATCAGTCATTCGTTCTCCCTATCGGCTAGTATGAAAATAGAGTAAAAGACTTCGCGACTAGGAAAAGAAGTCTTTAGTCTCCCCTTTAAAAAATAAAATTGATATTATTCTATGATAAGATAGAAGGTATACGATACAAATGGATATGTCTATGAATGAGTTTCAGCGTTTGCGATTGGAATACCCTGAGTGGTCAAAACTAAAGGAGTACCTTGTATCTGAGGCGAATCTGCGCATTATTGAGTCGGAGGATAATCCAGGACTAGCAATTATTAAATATGTTAAGGGGGAAACGAAAATGGATTCTGAAAAGATTAATGTTTCGTTCTTTCGTTCAGTCATTGTTGATGTAAATACGAATACTGTTGTATCGTATGCTCCACCGAAATCTGAGAAAGGACTCCCGCCTCTGAACACGAAATTTCCACAGATTGAGTCCTTTATTGATGGATTTATGATTCAGGCTTTCATTACATCAAATGATACGAGTCGGTTGCAGTTGGCAACTCGTACGAGTATTGGAGGGAAGAATGACTTTTACAGTAAGAAGTCATTTCAGCTACTCTTTGAAGAGGCACTCAGTTCTACGCCGATTGGTACAATTGAGAGCCTTAAGGATATTATGACGAAAGAGTTAACAGCTCGTAATGCAAAGTCAGTCTTTGCCAGTTTCGTCGTTCAGCATCCAGAGCACCGTATTGTTATTAAACATGACAAGGCGGATGCCAACATGGTTCATTTCGGCTGGTCCTTGGATGATGGTTCCATTGTCGTACAGGAGAATTCAAATGAATGGACTGATGCTCTTAAAGGACTGAAGATTCCCGAATTATCTGGCATCAGTAGTAAGATTGATACCTTTATCAATCATGATCAGCTTATTATGTTCATAAACTATACGGAAATGTCATATGGAATGTACTGGCAGGGGATTGTCTTTAAGGATGGAACGGGAAGGCGCTGGAAGTATCGTTCAAATCGCTACATCAATATTCGTGATCTTCGTGGTGCTGAAGCGAAGCCGATTGACCGTTTCCTCCGTCTAAGAAAGGATAGAAAGGTATCAAAATACATCAAGTATTATACGGAAGAGAGTGAAGTATTCTCGGAATATGAAAACACTCTTCGTGAGAGGACTGTTGACCTTCTTAATGCATACACGTGCGTGAACAAAATACACAATGTTAAATTTGCAGACATTGATGTAGGCTATAAGCCAGGAGTCTACACACTTCACAATCTTTACATGAAGGAGTTGCGTCCTAACAAAAGAGGGTCTATCAACTTTGCGCATACAATTTCTGTAGTGAACTCAATGAAGCCCTTTGAGCAATCGCGATTGATTAGGGCGCCGAAATTTGTGCCGCCTCCTGCTACAACAGTAGCTTCTACTGGTTAGTACTTAAATGGAAAGTCAATGACACAATATACAACAATAATAGGCTTAAAAAGGAGCCACCATATTTTTTACAGGTGAAGATGTCAACGACAGCCAAGGGTAAATACGTTATTGGATGCGATCTTGCAACATGCATGTCTATGGTTGCAGTATGGAAAAATGGAGGTGTTGAAATTATTGCGTCTGATACAGGTAATCGTACAGTTCCATCAGTTATTACATTTGGAGATGAGCGTCTTGTAGGAGAGGCAGCAAAGTCAATGAGTGCAACAAATCCCAAGAATACAATCTATGATGCGAAGCGTCTTATTGGGCGCACCTTTGATGATCCCCTTGTACAACGTGATATGAAGACCTGGCCATTCCAAGTTGTTGATGATGGTCACAATCGTCCGCAGATTGTTGTTGAGTGGAAGGGTGAGATGAAGAAGATGTATCCTGAGGAGGTGTCGGCAATGGTGCTTTCAAAGCTCAAGGCAATGGCTGAGTCGTATCTTGGTGAGGAGATTACTGATGCCGTTGTAACTGTCCCTGCCTATTTCAACGATGCTCAGCGCCAGGCTACGAAGGATGCAGGTCGTATTGCGGGACTAAATGTTCTGCGACTTCTTGCTGAGCCGACCTCAGCCTGTATTGCCTATGGTATGAATGAGGCGAAGACGACTGGTGAGCGCAAGGTCGTTATTTTTGACCTTGGTGGTGGTACCTTTGATGTTTCACTTCTCAAGGTTGAGGACGGAATCTTTGAGGTCTGTGCCACGAGTGGTGATACGCACCTTGGTGGTCAGGACTTTGATAATCGTATTGTAGAGTGGGCGATTGACGAATTCAAGAAGAAGACGAAGATTGATATACACTCAAATGCGAAGGCTCTTGCTCGTCTCCGCCTTGCTGCTGAGCGTGTCAAGAAGACTCTTTCTACTTCAAACCAGGCTGTCCTGGAGGTTGATAGTCTCGCAGAGGGCAATGACTTCCAGATGACGCTTACTCGTGCGAAGTTCGAGAGCTTGTGCGAGGACTTGTTCAAGAAGTGCATGGGACCGGTAGAGCAGGTTCTTCGTGATTCCAAGATGTCAAAGTCCGATATTAATGATGTTGTTATTGTCGGCGGTTCATCTCGTATCCCTCGCGTTCAGGCTCTCCTCAAGGACTACTTCAACGGCAAGGAACTCTGTCAGAGCATTCACCCTGATGAGGCGATTGCCTACGGTGCTGCAGTGCAGGCGCACATCTTGAGTGGAAACAACAAGGGTGATGCTACTGCGGATCTCCTTCTTCTTGATGTGACGCCTCTCTCTCTCGGTATTGAGACATCTGGTAATGTGATGACTGTTCTGATTAAACGAAATACGACGATTCCTGTGAAGAAGTCCCAGACCTTTTCTACATATTCTGATAATCAGGTTGCAGTTGATATCTGTGTCTTTGAGGGTGAGCGTCAATTTACGAAGGACAATCGCCTACTGGGTAAATTCCGTTTGGAGGGTCTTCCTCCAATGCCCCGTGGCGTTCCACAGATTGAGGTCTCGTATGATGTTGATGCAAATGGTATTCTAAATGTATCGGCATCAGAGAAGTCAACTGGTAAGTCGCAGAAGATTACGATTACAAATGAGAAGGGGTCTCTAAGCAAGGATGACATTGAGCGTATGGTGAAGGAGGCTGAGGCAGCTGCTGAGGATGATAAGAGGGCGATGGAGAAGATTGAGGCGAAGAATGGTCTTGAGGGATACTTGTACAACTCTCGTAATTCTTTTCGAGATGAAAAGGTCAAAGAAAAGCTTGATGCCGATACAATTTCCAAAGCTGAGGAGATTCTAAAGGAGCACATTGAGTGGCTTGAGTCGCATTCTGATGAAACGACGGAGGTCTACAAGGAGCGCCAGAAGGTTGCTGAGGATGCGATTCGTCCGATGCTAATGAAGCTTTATGGTGCTACTGATGCTTCTGGAGAGAAGGGGGATGATTCTGTTCCTTCTGAGCCGAAGGTTGAGGAGGTTGATTGATG
>Ga0078894_10002617_pt1 | contig 13630 bp, 20 predicted proteins | sample LauGreSu1BDMLBSD_2_FD_67506 | JGI IMG/M metagenome (GOLD analysis project Ga0078894, IMG submission 67506) | Freshwater lake microbial communities from Lake Michigan, USA - Su13.BD.MLB.SD (version 4) (version 4) | ecosystem: Environmental > Aquatic > Freshwater > Lake | place: Lake Michigan...
GCGGTTCTGTCGGGGTAGTCCGCAGTTGCAGTGTGTGCCGTTCTGGTCGGGGTCGGGTCGGAAGTCGTGCATGTCGATGATCAGGGGGGTGGTGGGTGCGGTTTCGGTGGTTCGTGCTGGCCGGGGCATGGGTCGGCGTTTCCTTCCGGTAGTTGCGGGTAACGCCCTGCGGGGGCGTTCCCCGCGTGCGCTGTTGTCTGGGCGGGTCCCGGGAATCCCCTGGAGGGGGATGCCCGTGCCCACCCCCGTGTTATGTGGTGTTGGGCAGTCCTCGCCTATTGGCTGGCGCCTGCCGCGAGGCCGGGAAGGATGTCTGGCACCCGGTCAATCGCGCCCCACGCGCTCCCCGTGTCGGGGTTTCCTGGCCTGTCGTGGGCGGTAGGCCGTTCGCTGGTTATCCGGTGTCGGTCATGGCCACACCGCTTCCGGGCAGGGCTTCCACGCGTCCAGGTGCCACACTTTCGCGTCACACTCCAGACACGTGGGTGTTCCGTCCACGCGCTCCCATGAATGGGTGGAGTAGGCGTGGGCCGTGGCGGGGTCGCAGGCGGGGCAGCGGCGGCCCTGGAGGCACCACAGGCCGCATTGGCGGCACCGCACCGGGACGACACCTGGGGGCCAGGACACGGGCGCGGTCACCACGGGTTCCCTGCGCGTTCCCACACGGCGATGACGGCGGCGTGGGACTCCGGGCGGCGAGACTGGGTGTAGCCGGTGCGGTGAATGACCCCGTGGCGGGACGCGGCCAGGATGGCGGCGCCCACCGCGTTATTGCGGTGCTGGCCGACCCCACCACGGGGCAGGCCCAGGGCCGCGGTCATGTCCTCGGACGTGAACACGGTCCCGGGGGCCTGGTCGCTGATCCAGGACTGGGCCAGTTCGGACCAGGTGGGGGTGTTGTCGGTGGCGGCCTGGGCGCCAGCGTCGCGGCGGGCGCGGGCGTCGTCCAGGTCGAACAGGGCGGCCTGCGCCGCGGTCATGGGTTCACCGCCTGGCGCACGACGCGGTCCAGTTGGACCAGCAGCAGGGCGGCCTGTTCGGCGGTGATGCCGTACGCGGACGACATGCCGTCCTCATGCACCCGCAGTTCCACGGGGGTGTCTGTGTCCTGGTGGCGTACCCGGAAAGTGAACATGGCCATGTCAGAACCCCGCCCCCGGTTCGCCTGCCCACGGGTCCTCATATTTGGCTTCGTTGGGGGCACTGTTCGCCTGCCGGTCTTCTTCTTCTTTCAGCGCGGTGATCAGGTCGGACGCCTGCCGCTTCGTCAAGGCTTCGAACGCGACAGGGCCGCCCAGCACGTCAGCGACGAACGTGCGGGCCAGGGCCGGGTCCGTTAGGCCGGTCTTGCGTAGGAGGACTTTCACTAGCCCTAGTTGTTTCTCAGACGGGGCGGCCTGTTCGTTCTGCGGTGCCACCCCCCACACCTGGTTGGGGTCCTGCGCGGGTGCCGGTGCGGGTGTCTCGCCCTGTTCGATGATGCGGGAACCGGGCATGGCGTCCACGACGTTCCCGATGGCCTCGCCCATCGTGGGGGCGGGGGTGACCGCGGACGATAGGGGGGTGTCTGCGGCCACCCCCTCATCACCGCGTCCGGGCGCGGTGGACTGTGGGGCGGCCTTCCGTGTCTTCACGGCGGCGGCCTTTTCCATTTCCTGACGGGACGGGCGCTGCCCAGTGGACGGGGCCAGGCCCGCGTTCACAATGGCGCGGCCTATGGCGCTGGTTTCGCAGTTCTCCAGCGCGAACGCCACATTCACCCCGCGGTCCGTGCGGTGTTCCTGCGCCAGACCTGTCCCGGCGGGCTGGGCGTCTTCCTGGTCCCGGTACACACTGGCGGACACCACGCACGACACCAGGCCGCCCTGGTCGTCGGTGTAGATGTGTTCCAGGCGCGTGGAGATTCGGGCGGTGGGGTGGTTGCCGTACCAGCGGGTGATCCGGGCTTGTACGTCTTCGTAGTTGTCTAGGTTCATCATCGGGTGGCCTCGTCTGTGTTGTCGGTGGAAGTGGTGGGGGAGTACCAGCGGCGGTTACGGGCCGCCCGGTCACGTGCGAGCGCGTCGCGGGCGCGTTGGAAGTCGTGGACCTGGCCCGCTACGTCATCGGGGTGGCGGCGGCGCCCATTCGTGGCGCGGTCCATGGCCTTGTTCACCAGCCACACCAGGGCCAGCAGGCCCACGAACACGGCGGCCCAGTAGAGGAACCCCATTAGCGCTTCACCGCCTGGGGCTTGAACACGCGCCGGGACAGGTTCACGGACTTGGCCACGGGTTCCATGTGTGTGGGTTTCACACACCGCGGGTTGCGGCACTGGTGGTCTAGTTCGACGGGTTCACCGTTGCGGGTCTTCGGGATGGCCACACCCGTGGCCACTTCGTAGATGAACCTGTGGGCCTGGATGGGCCGGGTGGTGTCGGTCATCCCTGCGACCCGGACCCGTAGGACCCCGTAGCCGCCGCGCAGTGTGCCCATCCACAGGTCACAGTCCTGGGGGGTGGCGCCGTAGGCGATCAGGGCGGCCAGTTCGTCCGGGAGGGCGGCGGGCCGGTACACGAATGTGGACGATGCGGGGTGGCGGGTCATTCGGTGGCCTCGCCGGGGAGCGCGTCGGCGGCGTCCAGCAGGCCCGCGGCCAGTTGCAGGGCGGCGGCGCGGGACAGGTCGAACGTGACCCGGGTGGTGTCGCCCACGGTGGCCTGGATGACGACGTGGGGCCAGGACGATTCCGTGTCGGCGTACGCCTTCACCCGGGTGCGGGTGCGGTGGCTGGTGGTGTAGGTGATGGTGGCCGCGGGGGCGGCGTGGGGGCGGGTCATGGCCGCCCACAGTGGTGCCCGTTGCGCTCCACTGTGGGCGATTCCTGACACGGTGTCAGGTACGGCGGTGATGTGTGGATGGTTCACGGCTGGTTCCCCTATCTGGGAACCAGCGGCGGCCTATCCGCTGTCGGACATAATCGGGGCTATCGGCGTGTGCCTGCCCTGTCCTCAGCGGGACCCTGCTAGATTCCCTGTCGGTGCCCCCGCCTATCGGGGGCATCACCATGTCAGGGTAGACCATAGCGCCGACAGTCCGGGGCAGTTTCGACTTTCCCGGCGTGTCCTAGTCCGCGGCCTGGTCCCCGCCGACGTTCCCGCGGAGCATCCAGCCACCCAGGCCACCAGCCACCGCGCCACCGATGCCAGCCAGCGCGGTCACCGCGTCCGCTTCCGCGTCGGACAGGCCCAGGACCACCAGCCCGATCACGGCGGCCAGGATGACCAGGCCGGCCACGCCCAGCCCGATCACGCCGAACAGTGCCACCATGTCCCGGTTCATCGTCCAGCCTCCACCCAGGTTCGCTTCACGGCCTTACGTATGTCGGCGGTGGGCCGCCACACATCATTTTTCCGCCCGGGTGTGGCCACGTGCCCGTCCACTCCGGCGGTGCCGTCTGTCCAGTCGGCGTGCCGGATGACGCGCTGGAAGTTGGGGAAGGCGTCAGAACCGGCCACTTCCCGGATGGCGCAACACACCGCGGCGGTGGACTCCCACTGGGCGTCTGTCATGTCGTCGGTGCCGTACCTGGTGGATGACAGGGGGCCTTCCATTTCCACACCCCACGCCATCAGGTGGGCGGAGTCGCGGGGGATGCCTGCGCGGGGCCACGGCCCGCCGCTGCCACTGTGCCAGGCGGACAGTGCGGACATGATGATGACCTGGCCGTCCTTGGATGTGTCGGTGCCGCGTCTCACGGTGCAGTTGGCGTAGGGGTATGTGCTGGTTCCGTTCTGTTCCATCCATGCCTGGCCGCCGTCGCCGGTTCCGGCCCAGTGGTGGATGAACACGGCGCGGATGCCGTGGGACCACGGCCTGCCGCGGTCTTTCCAGCCTGGCCGGAATGTCAGCAGGCGTTCGGGCACCCAGTCCCGTAGTGCGGCCTTGATGTCTTTCGGTGTCGGGTTCAGCATCGGTCCTCCGGGTGTTCCTCGAGGGTTTCGGGGTCGAGGTCGGCGGGGGGTGTGCCGGGGTCGGTGTCGTCGTCCAGGTCTTCCGGGTTCATGTCGTGGGTTCCTTCCATGTGTTGTCGGTGTAGGTCCAGCCGATGGTGGGCCACGCGGTGTCTGGTTGCGTAACCGCGTCGGGTCCCATGATTCCCGCGGGGAACGTGACCGTGCGTCCTGTCGGAACAGGGGCGGCGGGGTAGGGGACCGTGTTCGCTTGCCCGTCGCCCGCGGTCACGACGGCGTACAGTCCGGTGACTGTGCCGGTGTCGTCCAGGGCCGCGACCAGTTCGGGGACGGCGGGTGCGTATTCGTCGGTGGCGCGGCCCATCCGGGCCGGGGCCGGTTGCGCCGCGAATACCATCACCCGACCAGTACCGCCCGGCGGTGTCGGATACCCGCCACCCGACCCGCCGCCCAGCCCGTTCACACCGGGTTGCGCCTGTCGGTCCGCGGCGCCGGTCCCGTTCGGGTTCTGCCCACGGCCACCGCCACCGTCACCGCCCAGCACATTCCCAGCGGGACCGTTAGTGCTGATGTACCCGCCACCACCACCTCCGGCGTACCGGGTGCCGTTCACCAGCACCCCGGGATAGCCCGCGCGGTTATGCCCGACGCCACCCCCGGAGGGGCCGCCCTCAGAGGGGCGGTGCATCCAGTCGGCGGTATGCACCAGGTTTGGGGACCCAGACCCGCGTATCGGGTCCAGGGCGGCGGTGAATCCACCGGGCGCGGTGAGTGTCCCGAACGATGACGCGGTGCGTGAGCCGCCGACAGTTACCGCCACGGGTCCCGATACGGGCACGTCGTGGAACACCCGCACACCACCACCAGACCCACCCGGGTGACCAGTCATCGACCCCTCGGTGCCGGTGCCGCCGCCACCGATCACGACAACACTCACGACGGTGATACCCGCGGGGGGTGTGAATGTGCCGGACGCGGTGAACGTCTGCAACAGGGTCCCCGGGACCGTGTACGTGTCGGACAGGGCCACCGCGGACAGTGCCGTGTCGATTTTCTCCGCGAGGTCTTTCACGATGGCCGCGGATTCGGTGATCAGCGTGGTGGGTTCGGGGTACGGCAGGCCGTACTTAGGTGTGGTTCCCACTGTGTTAGCCCGCTTCCGTTAGTAGGTGTTCGACACGTTCGGCCAGCAGACGCAACACCGCGGGAACGTCGGCCATGGCCGTGTCGTCTGTCAGGTACGGGATGGCCCGCACTGGGGTGGTGGCGTAGTTCATGCGCCCACCCCCGGCGCCAGCGTCGGCGGTGTGAACGCGTAGGAACCCACCGGGGCCTGGCCCGCGTTCTGCCACGACATGGCCACGTTGCCCCACCGGGCGCGTTCCCTAATCAGTTCGTATTCCGCTACCGCCAGGTCCAGGGTGTGGCTGGTGCCGTCCAGGGTTTCAGTCCACCCCAGCACCACGTATGTTTCAGTTTCACCGGCGGGGGACTGGGCGGGGGCGCCTGTCACCCACACCACGTCCCCCACTTCCAGGGCCAGCACGTTCCCGGTTCGGGCAGGGTCGAACGCGGGGAACGCCAGGTCCACCGTCAGGGTTTCGGTGTGCCACATGCGGGCGGTTCGGCGGGGTAGTGCCGTGTCCACCGCTTCCTGGGCGTCCGCTTGCGTGGCGTACTGGTCCCCGATCAGGTACACGTCCGCGCGGCCCAGCGCGTCCCGCAGGGCCACGTCATCGGCGGCCACGAACGCCTGCGGGTTATCGGTGCCGTACTGGGCCACCACCGTGGTGGACAGGTCACCCACGGCCCGCGTCCACACTGCGTCCACGAACACACCAGACGCGGGTAGGACGGCCTTCACCAGTTGGGACGCGGCCAGGCGTTCCCGCCCGTGGTAGTGGATGCCACCGGCGCGGGTCGGTGCCAGTAGTCCCAGGTCATGGGCCGCGGCGGACGCGGCCAGGTCATAGGGGGTTGCGGCGTCTGCCGCGGCCAGCAGGGTCACCGACTCCGCCGGGTCCACCAGTAGGTCCTCAGTCAGTCCCGCTTCCAGGGCCACCGCCAGGATGCGGTCCGCGGCAGTTTCCCGCGGGCGGGCCGGAACCACAGTGGTACGTAGCGCCGTCCACCTGTTCACCGCGATCACGTCCAGCACCCACCCGGGACTGTCGTAGGTGGCCCGCATGTCTGCCACCCAGCCGGTGAACCGCACCTGGCCGGTCACGGTGATGGCCACCCGGGTGGTGAAGTCGAACAGGGACCGCATGGACCCGGTGGGGTCCAGGACTGTCAGGGACAGGGTGGACGGGTCCGCGGTGTCCCACAGGTCGCCTTGCCCGTGGTGGATGGTGGCGCCCACCAGAACGTCGTCCTGGATGGTCACAGGGGTCTGGCCGTCCGGGGTGATGGTGACCACGGCCTGGTGGATGGTCACGACGCCACCCGGACCTGGCCCATGCGCTGGGCGTCTTCCCGCAGGATGCGGCGTATCTGGCGGGCAGTGGCCACGGGGTCCAGGGCACCGTTCACGACGATGACCGGGGCCGTGGTTGCGGCGGCGGTAGCGGTAGCGGTCCCGGACGTGGCGAGCACGTTCCCGCGGGCTACACCCAGCGGCAGAACGGAACGGGTGGAACCACCGAACACGCCACCGACCACGGGGATGTTCTGGATGGCGGACTGGATGGCCCGCACTTTCTCAGTGATGAACACCCACGCGTTGTACACCGCGGTGCGGATGGCATCCCACGCACCGACGACGACACCGCGGAACGTCTGGAACGCGTCCCCCAGCACCTCGATGGCGCGGCGTAGCGGCGGGAACGCGGTATCACGAATCCACGCAACCACCGCCCGGATGGCGTCGCGGATGGCATCCCACACCGTGGACACGGCGCGCTTCAGTACGTCGAAGTGACCGCGGACGACACCCACCACCGTCTGGATGATGGGGGCCACCGTGTTCTGGAACCAGTCCACCACCGCCCGGATGGCGGCCTGGATGCCAGCCCATACCAGTTTCACGCCTTCCCACAGGGTCCGGTAATAGGCCACGATGAAGTCCACAACGCGGCGGATAATCGGCCACGCGGTGTTCTGGAACCAGGACACGACAACTTCCACCGCCCGCCAGATTCCATCCCACACGTACTTCACGGCGGTGAATAGGGCCTTGTAATAGGCCACCATGAAGTCAATGACGCGCCGAATGATGGGCCAGGCCGTGTCCATGAACCAGTCCACCACCGCCGAGATGGCCGCCTGGATGCCAGCCCAGGCCGCGTCCACGGCATCCCGGAACCATTCAACGTTCTGATACGCCAGCACCACCGCCGCGATCAGCGCGGCGATGGCGATCACCACCAGGCCGATGGGGTTAGCGGCCAGGGCCGCGTTCAGCGCCCACTGGACGGCGGCGGCGGCGGCGGTGGCGGCCTGCCACGCCACCATCCCCGCCTTGATCAGCACCACGGCACCCGCCAGGACACCGATACCGATGGCCAAAGCTTTCACCACGGACTGGTTCTCACGCGCCCAGCCCGCGAACGTCGCCAGGTACCCGGTGACGGCCTGCAACACCGGCAGGAGCGCGGTGCCCAGTTCCGTCTGTGTCTGCTCCAGTGTCGCTTTCAGGATGCGTTGCTGGTTCGCGGCGCCGTCCGCGGTCCGCGCGAAGTCGCCTTGTGCGTCCCCGGTCTGTTTCATAATGGCGGCCTGGGCGGCCAGGACTTTCTGTTGCGCGGTCAGTGACCCGGTGCCGTCGAAGATGCCCAGGGCCATGGCTTCCGCTTTCAGCGTGGCATCGTCCAGCATCACACCGAACCGGCGCATGGGTTCGGACTCACCGCGCAGGGCCGCGCCCAGCGCGTTCACCGCTTCCTGCGGTTCAGCATTGTGGAATGACGCCAGGTCACTGGACAGGTTCACCAGGTCAGTGGAGAACCCCACCAGGTCTTCCCCGGTCAGTCCCGCGGACTTCCCGAACGTGGCCATGGTGCTGGCCGCGTCCAGGGCGGCCTGTTGCGTCTGGCCCAGCGCTTGGGGCGCGGCCAGCGCCCACGCGTCCAGGGACTTGGAAGCGTCCCCGAAGATGACGCCCACCTTCGACTGGGTTTCGGCCAGGTCGGACGCTTTCTGGGCGGCGTCGAACGCGGCCACACCCAGCGCACCCAGCGCGGCCACCGCGGGCAGGAACGCCCGATCCACCCCGGCCCGAAACTTCTCCAGCCCGGTCATTTTCGACCCCAGGGCGGAGTTCACGCGGCTGATGCCGGATATGGCGCCCGCAGTGTCGGCACCGATTTTGACAATAATCTCCGGGCCGCTGGCCATTAGATCAGTCCCCACTTCCGCATGATGGACACCAGCGCGTTCTGGTAGTCGTCGGATGCCGTGGCCATGGACTGGTCCACCGCTGGTTCCACGAAGTACCCGCCCGTGTTGCGGGGCACCTGGTAATAGTTCACCGACCCGGCGGGGCCGTAGTTAGCGCCGAACGCCACCGCGCCGCGGCGGGTGCCACCCACCGATCCACGCGCGAACGGAATGTTCGTTCCTGGTAGTGCCACTTTCACGATGCGGTCATTTCGTGCGCGTGCGGTGCGCCGCACCGCGGCGGTCTGCGGGGCAGGCCCGGACGCGCCCTGGATCTTCACCTGGAGGCGGTCCGCAATCTTCCGCGCGGCCTGCCGTAGTTCCCCGTTCGCCTCCCGGCGTAGATCTTTCTCCAGGCCGTTGAACATTCGCAGAACGTCGGACAGGCCAACTATCTGCACGTTCCTGCCGTCGCCTGTGGGCAGTGCCACCACGTTGTCCAGGGAATCGCCAGCGCGTGGCGTGCTGTCGAATCCCAGGCCGGTCACCGTGCCGCCTTCCTGTTCTGTTCCTCCAGGACCGCCACCAGGGTGGCCAGGTCCCGCGGGTTCTGGTCCCACAGAACCGAAGGGGCTATGTGGGTGGCCACGGCCAGGGCGGCTATTAGTCGCCCGGGGTGACCGTCGGGGTAGGGTCCGCCGGTTCCGCGTCCTCCACGGCGACTTCCGCCACCTGGTCCGCCCACAGGTCGAAGTCCGGGCGCGGCCCGGTGCCTGGCCGGTGTAGGGCCGACCAGGCCACGAACCGCAGGAACGTCACGGGCATGTCTTGCATGACGGTGCGGTCAGGGGCGGACGCGCGTAGGCCGCGCTTCACCGTCCACATTTCCCACGCCGCCACGTCCGCCTGTGTTGTCGTCACGTCCGTGGTGGTGCCGTCCAGGTAGTTCACTGTGAGTGCCTGGGTGAACATGGTGTGTGCCTCGTCTTCCTGTTGTCGGTTACTTAGTGCTGGCCGGGGCCGGGGTCGCGGGGCCCGCCGCGCGGGCCACGTCACCGACCACCGCGAACGTGAATGATGTGGTCAGTTGGGAGGCAACGTCTCCGCCAATCTCCACCGCCGTGATCGTGCACTGGCCGGAGTAGGTGACGCCCTTCCCGGTGTTGGGCACCCATGAGAACGCCACGGTGGTGTTGTTGTTCGTGCGGCAATACTCCACGAACCCGTCCGCGTTCTCCCAGTCCTGGATGGCCTCGCCCTGCAACTCCCACGTGGTGGTGATCAGTGGGGGAGGGGTGGGGATGCCCAGGGTGGGGGTGCCGTCTGCGGTGTCATTCGACGGGACCAGTCGCACGTTCGACACCTGGGTGCCGTAGTCAGTGGAACCCAGGGACATGGTGCCCGGGCCCAGGCGCGAATCAGTCAGTGTTGGCATGTCTAGATGCTCCTCACGGTAATGGTGGCGGTGATGCGGTAAGACGGGAAGTTCTGCGTGCCGTTGGGGGAGTAGATACCCGGGTCGGCTTGGCGGGCCTGGCAGGCGTCCAGGGCCGCGGGTAGGTGCGCCAGTAGGAAGTCCAGCGCGGCGCGGTTCGCGGGCTGGGGTGCGACCAGTGACACGGGAACGGTGAGCGTGTACGCGCCCTGTGTCGCGCTGATCACGCTGGGCGCCTCGACCAGCAGACACGGCGGGGAGAACGTGCCCGGGTCAGTGCAGACCCGCACGCCTGTGGTGGCCAGTTCCGATTCCAGCGCGGTCAGCGCCTCACGTAGTCCCTCCATCACGCCACCACCGGGCGGCGTGCCCCCACCAGGCGGTACACCTGGCCCATGGACGCGCCGGGGTCGGTGTAGGACCCCAGGTCGTCATAGGCAGGCATCCCGGTAGGGGAGGCGGCCTGCTGGAATAGCAGGGCCGCGTACATGACCGCGCCCTGGTGAACGTCCACCGGCGTCGTGGCCGTGAAGTCCAGGTCAGGGCGGGCACGTTCCACCCACGCCGCCGCGGCACCGACGACGGGCGCCAGTCGCGCCTGTGTGGTGTCGTCCAGGATTAGTCCCAGGTACGCGGCCACCTGTGCGGTGGTTAGCCATTCGGCCATGGTCCTGGTTCCTTTCTGCGCGGGGGTGTGGGTGGTGTGGTGGGCGGTGACGAGGCACGTAACCGCCCACCACGCCGGGGGGTTACTTAGCGGCGGTGCCGCCGACGGCGGGGACCTTCACGACACCTGTGGGCCGCAGAACGGCGGCGGCGACGTAGCCGAACGCGGCGAACCGAATGTTCGCCGGGCCAGCGACTTCCTCCCAGCGCCACGTCCGCAGGCCGGACTCCCAGGTGGCGGCGTCAGCGGAACGCGCGACGACGAAGGCGGCGGTGGCGGCCCAGGCGTGGCGGACGGCCAGGCCGCCGACAGACAGGGCACTGGCGGCAGACGACACGGACCCGTCCGCGTTCATGGCACCCGCGAACGGGTTCATGGGGCGGTTGCCGCCGTCCTTCTCCGTGACCAGCGCGGTGAACGTGTCACCGCTGGCCAGGATGCGGTCCGCGGGGAGTCCGCGGGCCTGCATGAAGTCCGACGCGGCGCCCATGATGCCTAGCGTGGTGCTGGGGCCAGTCTTGGCTGTGGCACCGGCCTGGATGGCGTCAGCGCAAAGACCCTCAGACAGTGCCGCGTAGTCCTCACGAATGGCCGTCATAATGATGGCGTCCAGTGACGGGTTCGACGCGTCCAGCGCCTCCCGCGAGATGTCGTAGATGCCGGACACGGCCTGCGGGGTCACCGTCACGTCCGTGACCGTGAGCGTGCCCGCGGCGGGGTTCGTGCCTTCCACGTGACTGCGGACCATGTTCGCGGAATCCCCGAACGCGGGAACCTTGAACGGGGTGGCGTCGGTGATGCCGTAGCGGGCGAACGCGTCAATGAACGGGCGCGGGACAGGTTGCTCCGCCACGTACAGGTCCGGGCGGTAACCCGGGGGGATCACGTCGGCCACGTCCGCGGACTTAGCGGCGGCGGTGATCATGGCCTGGGCGGCGTGCACGCGGCGCGCGGCGTCGTCGTCGTAACGGGCCGCGATCATGTCGCGGAACATCGAATGGTCACCGTTGCCATACGGGAAAGCCTCGGCGGTAACGGTGATGCGGGGCAGGGCCGCGGCGACAACCTCGCCGCCGCTGGGGGTCGTGGTGTCGTCCACGGTGGGTTCCTCCTGTTGGGTGTCGTCCTCGCCGGATTCGGCGGGGACTGGTTCGGGGGTGGGGTCTGTGTGGGTGGCGGCCACGTCAGTGACGCGGGCCGCGTCGAACGCCGGGAACGTCACCAGGGAAACTTCCCGGAGCGTGGCGGCGGTGATGACCAGGGCGCCAGATTCGTCCACGCGGGACGTGTCCACGTCCAGGCCCACCGACAGGCCGTCGCGCACACCTTCCGCGGCCTCCAGTAGTGCAGAATCACCGGCGGACGTGCCAATGATGCGGAACGTGGCGGTGATGCCGTCTTCCGTGACCTGGTGCCCGGTCATGCGGCCCACGGGCCTGTCGTCATCGTGTGACACCAGCAGGGGCACGCGGTCCGGGACAGTGACGGCGGCGGCGTCCACCACGGTGGGGCCTGCACTGGTGTGGCCGGTGGCACCGAACGGCACCACCTGGCCGGTGATCGTGCGCGCCTCCAGGTCGGCGGCGGTCACGCGGTAGTTAGCGGTTAGGCGCATCGTCTGGTCCTCCAGGATTCGGTGACGCGGGCGCGGGCTGGGGATGGTCGGTGTCGGCCTTGGGTGTCAGGTCTTCCCATTCCCGCGCTTCCTGCACAGTGAGAACACCCAGCGGAATCAGTGAGTGGTATAACTGCGAACGCTCCATGGGGTTTCCGCGCAACATGGCGTCCAGTTCGAACCGCCACGTGTGACCGCGCGGTGTCACGTCCGCCATGCCCAGGCGCGATTCCAGCGCCGCCAGTAGCGGCTTCAGCCCGTAGTCCACCAGGGTGCGGGCTTCCTGTGACGCGTTCGCGTACGTCAGTGACGAACCGCCCACGTTCGACGCGGCGATGAAGTGCGCGGGGATGCCGCACAGGTTCGCTATGGCCGCGTTCGTGAACACGCGGGCCTCCACCAGTTGCAGTTGGGCCGCGTCCCACCCCATCGTGTCCAGTTCTGCACCGGCGTTCACGTAACCCACGGCGGACGCCTGGCGGGCACGCTTCACGCCTTCCAACAGTTCCGTAATCTCCGTGGGGGACAGTTCATAGTTCGACGTGTTGCGGACAATCAGGGACGGCAGGGGCGCGTCCGCGTAACGGCGGGCCGCGTTCTCCAGCGCCAGCGCGGTGCGGATGATGCGCCCGCCGTGGTTCACGATGCCGTCGTGCCACCCGTAGAACCCGATCACGTCAGTGGGTCGCACCGGCCTGCCGCGATACGTCACCACGCGGGTGTCCCCGTAATCATCGGTGGACACCGCAACGTCAGTTAGTGGCGCGTACTTCACGGACCGGGGGAACCCGTCCGCGTACCTGTCCGTGACAATCCAGAACGCGCGGCCCTCCAGAATCAGGTCCCGGGACGTGTCCACCAGGGTGGCGTAGCGGGGCCGGTCAGGTTCGGGCTGGTCCATGAACGTGGTGGGCCGGGTCCGCACCCGGGTGCCCTTCTCCGCGTCGGTCACGATGTGTTCCACCGGGAGCGCGGCCACCGTCGTGGCGGCCAGGTCCACCGCCCGGGACACCGCAGGAACGGACAGGGCCTCGCGGCGGGTCACGGGGCCATCCCCGGACGCGGGCTGGGACCAGCCCGGGGGGAACCCCACGGGAACAGGGTCAGGGGCCACCGCCATGGATGCCTGGACGGCGGATTGCGCCGCCTGCGCGCGAACGGGCCACAGTGCCACGGGCGCAACCCTACACCATTTCTTGCAGTTGCGTTGCAGTGTTACATGGCGTGTTTCATGAGGGAATCGGGCCTGGCCGGCGTGAGCTGCAGCCGCCGGCGCCGCTCGCGTTACATGCCGTTACGCGGTCACCACCACCGGCCTGGGGGACGCGGGCCGCAGGACTTCACCCACCGCCCACACCATGCACCGGGCCAGGGTTATGGGACCGGGGGACCGCCTGGCGTCCAACGTCAGCGCACCGTCCCCATTCCCCACGGCCACCGCCGTCAACACCTGAGTGGTCAGGGCCTCATCCGACTCCCGGAACGTCAGCCCACGTTCCGCCACCAGGCGCCCCACCGCCGGGACGTACTTCCGCAACGTGGCCGACGACACCAGGCCCACCGCCCTGGGGTCACCCGGATAGTGAACCGCCAACGTGTCCGGCAACAGAACCCGCACCGGCCCCAGCGCCGCAACCCGCCGC
>Ga0078894_10002620_pt1 | contig 13618 bp, 1 predicted proteins | sample LauGreSu1BDMLBSD_2_FD_67506 | JGI IMG/M metagenome (GOLD analysis project Ga0078894, IMG submission 67506) | Freshwater lake microbial communities from Lake Michigan, USA - Su13.BD.MLB.SD (version 4) (version 4) | ecosystem: Environmental > Aquatic > Freshwater > Lake | place: Lake Michigan, USA...
TAATAACAGGTGTAAGCGAAATTCCATCTCGTTCTTATATGATCAAGTTGATTATTAAATCTAACGTCACGGGAAGCAACGCAAATACTGCAGTAGTTGACAGTGAAATGTATCCGAATTCATATCCATATTCATCATCAGTGGTCTCTTACCAACCGACTTCTGCATCGTCTTCGGTATACAACAGTTATTCTCCTCCAGCACCAATCCCATTTACACGGTTTGGATTCAATGGTTGGTATTATATCAACAACAGTGCTTGGGTAAATGTTGCACCAGCGATTCGTAACCACATAAAATGGATAGTTCCATCAAATAATATCTCGTCAACAGTCGGAGGACTTAGTTATGTCCGCGTAAACTTGAAAATTTATAATAAAACTACACTCCCATATATCGTAGTATACACACAGTCTGGGTCATATCGTAAATACGGAGTACCGGGAGGAGGTAGTTCGCTTACAAATGGAACAAAATACACATTCTATATGAACTTCAACTCGTATACACGAGAACCAGCGGTTATAGGATATACGAATATTTCTCTTACAAACACAACTGGCGTAGGAAGTTTTGGAAATAATGAAGTTATCTCGTCTATTGCTCTTGAAACAGATAGTAACGCAACAACGAATTCAATTGAGTTCACGTTGAGTGGAATAATTGTTGGCGACATTGTATCCGGAGTTGTACAAGAGAAGGAATATGGGTTTTTGGCAGATGTTCCCGCAGCATATCCTTAAAAATATATATATTCGTGTAATATTTGTAAAAAAAATAATATCATAGATATACGTATATAACATATATCTGTGATATGGAGGTCAATGAATATTTCAAAGAAGAGGGAGGAACATCCTTTGAATTATACGCATTAGGTCACTATAGCGATGACACTGCCGATGCAAGTGCCGAGAGAAATATGCAACCCGACTACGACGCGGTTGCTGTATTTTATGTCAAATTAAGTGATATGCGTGCGGTGTTTCAGTTTCGTAGCAACACGGTGGGGGGCGACGTGTCATTGAACGATGCGATATTCGACGCATCATCTGATATTCAATATTATGTATTTCGCAAATATTGGCCGACAGCATTGAATTTAAACCCGTCTCACGCGATGTTGGACCGTGATGAGTCGGCGGGGATGCTTACGCCACCGGGCGGTGCGGGCGCGGGCGCATACAGCGCCAATAAATCTCTCGTCAAGCACGATTTCCTCCGATATATTGCGCTGAATTTATTCAATACAATCTACGGCGTTGACCTATTCCGCAATGAAGAAGACATTCGCGAAAACCTGGCGTATTATGGCGAGGTTGCGCGAGTCGGTATTATGGCAGTATTGGATACTGTAGGGACAATGTCGGCGAATATATCGTTGGCAGTGGACGGTTCCGGGAACCGGTATTCTACCAATGAGGATACAACGGTGACAAATATCTCTCGTGAATTAATGCGGCAAATCTCGGTGAGTGCGCCTGGGAGGTTAGTGGCGATCGACGAGGCGGGGGGCGACGACGTCGGCGTGATCCAGAGCGTCCCCCTCTCCGAAAATGATACATTGAATTTTAAAGTTGTGATGGAGGCATCGCCGGGCCAGCACGCATTGACAAATGTGGCGGCCATCCCCGCGCGAACCTATAATATCAAACTGATTATGAAGACCAGCGTAGCGGGGGGCGCTTACGTGAATACACCAGTTGCCGACAGTGCATCGTTTCCGAACGGGTATCCTTATGCCGCAAATGTATATGATATTTCCGCATCCAATGCGTCGGTTGCGTCGTCAGTCTATGCGGACGGGTCGCCACCTGTGCCGATTCCGTTGTTGCGATACGGGTATCAAGGCTGGTATTATACAAATTCGGCCTCGTGGGTAAATCCTGCGCCGTCGGTGCGTAATAAAATAAACTGGTATCTCTTACCGAACACGGAGACATCCACCGTGGGGGATTTGCGGTATATCCGGTTGAACTTACACGTGTTTTCGTCTGTTTCCACGCCGTTTTTGACGGTATATACGAAGGCGACGGGGGCGGGTGATGCGGGAGGATGGTATAAATCCAAGCGTGTCTATGTCGTCGCCGCCGCGTTGAGTAACAACAATTCATATTGTTTTTATATGAATTGGAACGGGTATTCGGTTGCGCCATTTACGGTCGCGCATACAAATGTGGCGTTATCGTTGACGGCGGTGAGTGGCGGTGCGGTGGGGGAGTTCGGTAGTGACGAGGTGTTGTTCGCGTATTCCATCGGGACGAATAGCGGGGCCGCGCCTGGAAATGTAGAGTTTATTCTCTCGGGTGCGGTGGTGGGGGAGGGCAGCGGAGGCGGCGAGAAGGAATACGGATATATACCCGCGTAATAATGAAATGTATCGTTTGCGATACACTTCATTCTGATTAGGCATCACCTCACTTGTCGTCGCCTTCGTATAACTTCTTTCGCAATTCCGCAATCTCTCGCTTCATCTCTTTGACTTCGTTGACGAGTAGCGCAAACATCGGTGTATAATGAATGGACTGATACTGATCGTCATCTTTATTTCCGACGACGAGGTTGGGGAATACTTCCTGGACTTCGTGTGCGATGAACCCGTATTCGTTCTTATTCAGAAGTCGGTTATAATACATCACCGGACGAAGTCGGTCAAGTGTGGGGAGGTTCGGTGTCGCGGAAAGTGAGGTAATGTGGTCCTTGATACGATAATCACTTACATTGTTGATGCCGAGTGTTTTGATGACACCGCTCACGTCGAGAGAATAGCTTATATCTGGTGTAGCGTGGCCGATACCGACGGTTCCGTTGGCGTAATAAATATGGGTGGATGCGGTGACAAACGCCCACGGGGACGCTGCGCCAGTTGATCCAGTTGAACCGTTGGGGCCGGTTGCGCCGATGGCCGCGAAAGCGCCGTTGAGACCGGTAGTTCCTTGGGGGCCTTGGGGTCCGGTGGGTCCGGTGTTTCCTCGTGGTCCGGTGGGTCCGGTGGGGCCTGTTCCACCCGTGGATCCAGTGGGTCCAGTCGTGCCGGTGTTGCCTTGAGGTCCGGTCGCGCCGGTATTCGCCGCAGTTCCTGGTGTTCCCTGAGGGCCGGTGTTGCCGGTATCGCCTTGGGGTCCTGTTGTGCCTGTGGGTCCAGTGGGTCCTGTGGCACCTGTCGGTCCTGTGGGTCCGGTGCCGCCTGTAGGGCCCGTGGGTCCGGTAGAGCCAGTGGGGCCTGTGCTGCCTGTAGGGCCGGTAGGGCCTGTGCTGCCTGTGGGTCCAGTAGGGCCGGTGCTGCCGGTAGGTCCAGTGCCGCCTGTAGGGCCGGTGGGTCCGGTGCCGCCTGTAGGGCCCGTAGGTCCAGTTGAACCCGTATTTGCAGCAGTTCCCGGCGTTCCTTGTGGTCCGGTGGGTCCGGTTGGGCCGGTAGGTCCGGTAGGTCCTGTGGGTCCAGCCTCGGCATAACCCACCGCGATATTTTGTATCGTATCGTTTTGCGCGGCGAGCGAGAAATAACCGCGCAATCGTCGCTGTGATGCGGGGGTTGCCGTATCGGTATATACTTCAGCGCCATTACGAAAGAACCTGGTATAAGAAGTGGTAACGATTAACGTGAAAATGTCATTGGCCGCGTAGGTTTCAGTGGTCGTCGTGACATTATTAACGACAGTGCTATAATTGGCGCTACCTGAAGCAAATAGAAAATTGTAATAGGGGGCGGTGGATGCGCTTATATCGGTAAAGCCAATGACACGGAGGTTACCTGTGGTGGCCGGCGAGAACGTGAGAAACGCGGTGAAATACGCCTCATCGGTGATAACATTTTCACTTGAACCTGTCGCCGATATTTTTTGAAAAGAGTTTCGGGTTGGGAATGTAAAACTGGCGGCACTTCCTGTTGCGGGGGTCAGCGTGAATAGGGCGGGGGCAGCCGCACCAGTTGGTCCTGTGCCACCGGTGGGTCCGGTGGGTCCTGTGCCACCTGTAGGTCCCGTGGGTCCGGTGGGTCCTGTAGGGCCGGTAGGTCCTGTCGGTCCCGTGCCACCGGTAGGTCCTGTCGGTCCGGTAGGTCCAGTAGGTCCTGTGCCACCTGTAGGTCCCGTCGGTCCGGTAGGTCCAGTCGGCCCGGTTCCTCCTGTGGGTCCGGTAGGTCCAGTAAAACCTTGTGGGCCGGTAGGTCCTGTGGGTCCGGTGGGGCCTGTGGGGCCGGTGCCGCCGGTAGGTCCCGTAGGCCCGGTGCCACCGGTAGGTCCGGTAGGGCCGGTGCCACCGGTAGGTCCGGTGGGGCCTGTGGGTCCAGTGCCACCAGTAGGTCCAGTTGGGCCGGTCCCGCCAGTGGGTCCGGTGCCACCAGTCGGTCCAGTGGGGCCGGTCGCGCCCTTTACACCCGCCAACCCGAAACTAACGTGACACGCGTGAGCGTTTGACATATTAGAATCGCTAATTAAATTCGTCACTGTAAACACATACCATCCGGTGGGATTCGCATCTTGGACGGTCACGCTTGTAAGACGAAACAATAGAAACCGGGAATAATCTTCCACGTCTTGGATTTTAATTGTTCCAAGGTCATTGGTTTGGCCGTATAAAGCGAGCGATGCGAAAAACGGTGAAATGATTGAACCTGCGCCTGCGCTATCGGTATTACTGATATAAATCTCGGTTGCGCCTGATTGCGTAGATTGATTATACTTGAAATTACCCGCACCTGGATTGGATGATTCGGTATTTACCGCATTAAGCGTATACCTGAATGTGTTTTCGGAAGTTGCCGCCGCACCTATGGCTCCCGTGGGGCCGGTGGGTCCTGTCGGTCCCGTGGGTCCGGTCGGCCCCGTTTCGCCGGTGGGTCCGGTGGGTCCAGTCGGTCCCGTGGGGCCGGTGCCACCCGTGGGGCCAGTGGGACCCGTTGCGCCGGTGGGTCCGGTGGGTCCTGTAGGGCCAGTTGGCCCCGTTTCGCCGGTGGGTCCAGTGGGTCCGGTGGGTCCCGTGGGGCCGGTGCCACCAGTGGGGCCGGTAGGTCCGGTGGGGCCCGTTGCGCCAGTAGGTCCCGTAGGTCCCGTTTCGCCTGTAGGTCCGGTGGGTCCCGTGGGGCCAGTAGGTCCGGTGCCACCGGTGGGTCCCGTGGGTCCGGTCGCACCAGTGGGACCCGTTGCGCCGGTAGGGCCGGTGGGTCCGGTGGCGCCGGTAGGTCCCGTGGGGCCCGTTGCGCCGGTAGGTCCGGTAGGTCCGGTGACGCCGGTGGGTCCCGTGGGCCCGGTAGGTCCTATCGGTAAATAACCATAGGATATATTTGTGACAGCGTCATTTTGCGCGAGCATTCCGAAAAATCCGCGGAATGTGGAGAGAATATTCGGCGTGGAATAAAGAAGCACCCCATTTTTATAAAAACCCGCGTGGATTGAAGTGACCAGAATCGTGAATGTGTCATTTATGGTATAACTGGTCGGATTATTCGCGGATGAAACGCTGACATTATTTACATAGATGAACAACTGGTTTGCGCCCGAGTTGGCAAAATTAAAGTGGTAATACGCTGTAGTTCCATCGTCGTCGGTGAGACCTACGATGCGCGATACATTTACTTGAGACACTTTAAATGTTATATACACAAACTGATAAGCTTCTAATGTAAGACATTTGTCAATAGACGTTGTTGTCGTCCCGGATTTAAACACCGTGTTTGACCTGGGAAATTCAAAGGCCGCTTCATATCCTGTGGCTGGGACAAGTGTGTATTGCGCAGGTCCGGCATTCCCCGTGGGTCCAGTCGGTCCGGTGGCGCCTGTAGGTCCGGTGGAACCAGTGGGACCAGTGGGACCAGTCGGTCCGGTGGCGCCTGTAGGACCGGTGGGTCCAGTCGGTCCGGTATTTCCGAGGAGACCCGCCGGTGTAAATGAAACAAGGATAGTTTCATCATTGTATGCGATATTGTCATAATCAATGAACGACAGTGTAAGTGTATAATACCCGGTTGAATTTACAACATTGGTAAGACGACCTACCCACCGACGGCTTGCGTCAGCATAGGATTGAAGTGTGATGGACCCGTAATAATTGGCTGATCCAAATGATGTCATTCCATTGAACCAACCACTACTTTCGCGACCATTTGCGTCATTTACATCAATAAAGAGAGATACGGTTCCTGGCGTCTGGTCGTTCCACGCGCGACTTAAGCGGGCGTATCCAGCTCCTGGGTCGGATGCCACTGTGCTGGTGCTGAAAGCATACATTTTGGTATATCCTGCGTAAGGTCCGCGTTCTCCTGTGGGTCCAGTGGGTCCGGTTGCGCCGGTCGGTCCGGTAGACCCTGTGGGTCCAGTTTCACCGGTGGGTCCGGTAGGTCCGGTAGGTCCGGTAGCGCCAGTGGGCCCTGTTGCGCCTGTGGGCCCTGTTGCGCCCGTGGGTCCGGTTGCGCCCGTGGGCCCTGTTGCGCCCGTGGGTCCGGTTGCGCCGGTGGGTCCGGTGGGTCCGGTAGCGCCGGTAGGTCCTGTTTCGCCAGTAGGTCCGGTGGGTCCTGTGGCACCGGTAGGGCCTGTAGACCCGGTAGGTCCGGTAGGGCCTGTAGACCCGGCGGGGCCTGTCGGACCCGTTCCACCATTCCCACTAAAATCAATCGTGAGAGATTTATTACCAGACGCATCCACTCCTCCAGTTATGGCGATATTATTCCCCGACTTGAAATTCACCGTATCTAATCCGTTGGCAGTTAATGCCAATTGACCGTCTACTTCCCAATATTTAAATGTGCTATTCATTGTCACTTTAACTGTATCGGCTGGACCTTGAACGATATCAAACCCGGCATCTTGGTCAAACAATAGATTCGTTATGGAATAATATCCGGTTACACCGCCATTCGCACCTGTAACTCCGACAAATAATGAATTTCCGACCCCCGTTGGTCCTTTTTGGCCGGTGGGGCCGGTGGTCCCGTTTTCGCCATTACTACCCGCTGGGCCTGCGCTTCCAGTGGGTCCAATGGGTCCAATGGGTCCAATCGGTCCGTCAATACCATCCAAATTCACATTATAAATCACCGATGATGTAAACACGCCATTTACATTTTGTATATTTGAAATATCAATGACACCAGTGCTGGTATTATAGCCATTGACAGTTCCTTCAAAATAGTTTGCGCGTGTAACCGATGAAACCACAATGACCGAATTCCCGGATATATACGACAATCCAGATGATACGGTGAGAGAAATCTGGCCGTTGGTAGCGGGTGTTATAATAACTGCGGTGGTTGTCGCAGTATTGAAAATATTTCCAGATAAACCAGTTGGGCCTTGTTGCCCTGTTGGGCCGTGCGCGCCGGTTGGACCATCAATACCGTCGAGATTTACGTTATATATTTTTGCGCCACCGCCGTATGTTCCATTGATATTTGTTATTCCAGTGATGGTGATGATGCCTGTGTTATTGTCGTAGGAGAGAACCGTCCCTTCAAACCGGTTATTGAAATTGATAGAATCCACGATCACGACGCTATTTCCGGAAATATACGCATAACCTGGTCCAATATTAAATGAAAGGTCCTGGTCGGATGAAGGGGATATTGTGATACTAGTGGTTGAACTTGTATTATATTTATCGCCCGCGATACCTTGGGGGCCGGTCCCTCCCATAGCACCGGTGGGGCCGGTGGGTCCGGTCTCTCCCGTAGGTCCCGTAGGTCCTGTGGGTCCAGTGGCGCCTGTGGGGCCGGTAGAACCCGTAGAACCTGTAGGACCGGTAGAACCTGTAGGACCTGTGGGGCCGGTGCATCCAGTGGGGCCTGTGTCACCCGTCGGCCCCGTGGGTCCTGTTTCGCCGGTAGGCCCCGTAGGCCCTGTGGCTCCAGTTGGTCCGGTGGGCCCGGTTTCGCCTTGAGGTCCTGTGGGGCCTGTGGCTCCAGTCGGACCTGTGGGTCCGGTGCCTCCAGTCGGTCCTGTGGGGCCTGTGGCTCCAGTCGGTCCTGTCGGACCTGTGCTTCCGGTGGGACCGGTAGATCCAGTCGGTCCAGTCGGCCCCGTCGGTCCCGTTTCGCCTGTTGGACCGGTGGGTCCGGTGGCGCCTGTGGGACCTGTGCATCCCGTTGGTCCAGTAGGTCCTGTTTCGCCGGTAGGCCCCGTAGGCCCTGTAGGCCCCGTAGGTCCCGTAGGCCCGGTTTCGCCGTTTAGACCAGTAGGACCGGTAGGACCGGTTGTACCGGTGGGGCCAGTAGGTCCGGTAGGGCCGGTTGCGCCGGTGGGGCCTGTGGGGCCAGTTGCGCCTTGAGGTCCAACCGGTCCAACTAGACCGAGTGATGTATGAACATGTGAATATGTGGCCGAACTTTGGAAATAAATCGTCCCGTGTAATATTTTGGTATTTGAATTATAAACATACATTTGGACCTGTAAGTAGGGTTGGACATAGATACCAATATTCGTATAAGGAACATATAAACTCGCCGTGTATTCGGTTATTATAGTAGATGATAATATCCCATAGGATGATATTCCACCAACCTGGATAACATTTGAGGGTAAATTAACAGGTGGTATGGTTGCTGCGTTTACTGTATCTACAATGGTCGTTCCTGGGACTTGTGGATGAACCAGTGCGCCTGCGTCAATGATATAGATTGAAAAATATACATTAATATTCGCATAATCTTGGGTTGTAGCCGCACGTGCGAAAAAGTTAACGTCCCATAATCCAGAAGTTAAAAATGGCTGACTGGTGAAATCAGAAATAAGTCCTGCCAAATTGGCCGCAACAACGTGTGTGCCTTTTACGATATTTATGGTATAACTGTTTTGCGCCGCCGCATTTGGAGACAGAGATAACTGGTTCAGTGTAGCCCCGCCACCGTTTTGACGGTTCATAAATAACACCAAACCGCCACTGCCTTGAATACCTTGGGGGCCGGTTGTTCCGGTTGAACCCACCGACCCAGTTTCGCCTTGTGGTCCTGTGGGGCCGGTTGCGCCGGTGGGTCCAGTAGGACCTGTTTCGCCTTGTGGTCCGGTGGGTCCGGTAGGACCGGTTGCGCCGGTAGGTCCGGTAGGACCCGTTTCGCCTTGAGGGCCTGTAGGTCCGGTGGGGCCTGTTGGTCCGGTGGATCCGGTGGGTCCGGTTTCGCCGGTGGGTCCGGTGGGTCCGGTGGGTCCGGTCGGTCCTGTTGCGCCAGTGGGACCGGTGGGTCCGGTTTCGCCGGTGGGTCCAGTAGGTCCAGTGGGTCCAGTTTCGCCAGTGGGTCCGGTCGGTCCTGTTGCTCCGGTAGGACCGGTAGGCCCGGTTGCGCCGGTGGGTCCAGTCGGACCGGTAGGGCCTGTTTCACCAGTGGGTCCGGTAGGTCCTGTTGCGCCGGTAGGACCGGTGGGCCCCGTTTCGCCGGTGGGACCAGTGGGTCCAGTGGGTCCAGTTTCGCCAGTAGGTCCGGTCGGTCCTGTTGCGCCGGTAGGACCGGTGGGCCCCGTTGCGCCGGTGGGTCCGGTCGGTCCTGTTTCACCAGTAGGCCCTGTGGGTCCGGTGCTACCAGTGGGTCCAGTAGGTCCGGTGCAACCAGTGGGTCCAGTTGGCCCGGTCGGTCCTGTTTCACCAGTAGGCCCAGTGGGGCCGGTGCTACCAGTGGGTCCAGTAGGTCCGGTGCTACCTGTGGGTCCGGTGGGTCCTGTAGGGCCAGTTTCACCGGTAGGGCCCGTGGGGCCAGTTGCGCCGGTTGGGCCGGTAGGTCCGGTGCTACCCGTAGGTCCTGTGGGTCCTGTTACGCCAGTTGGACCTGTGGGTCCGGTGGCTCCTGTGGATCCAGTGGGTCCAGTAACTCCTGTAGGACCAGTGGGTCCGGTGGGTCCCGTTGCACCGGTAGGCCCGGTGGGTCCTGTTGCGCCGGTAGGGCCAGTGGGTCCGGTTGCGCCGGTTGGGCCATCAATACCGTCCAAATTCACATTATACACGACCGTTATTGTGGAGCCAAACGCGCCCTCTATATTCTTTATATTGTTAATGGTAATCGCGCCGCTTTGTTTATTGTAAGCGGACACATATCCTTCAAATCGGTTAGTGGGGGTGACCGAATCCACAACAATAACCGAGTTGCCGATGATATACGCAAGGGTGTGGTCCACTGTAAACGATACACTTCCACCGATTATAGGGTCGGGAGAGGTAATGGCGATGGCTGTAGTGGTTTTCGTATTATATCTATCACCATCCATACCTGTGGGTCCGGTGGGTCCAGTAGGGCCGGTGGGTCCAGTCGGACCATCAATACCATCCAAATTCACATTATACACGACCGTTATTGTGGGTCCAAACTCGCCCTCTATATTCTTGATATTGTTAATGGTAATCGCGCCGCTTTGTTTATTGTAAGCGGACACGTATCCTTCAAATCGGTTAGTGGGGGTGACCGAATCCACAACAATAACAGAGTTGCCGATGATATACGCAAGGGTAGGGTCCACTGTAAACGATACACTTCCACCGATTATAGGGTCCGGAGGGGTAATGGTGATGGCTGTAGTGGTTTTCGTATTATATCTATCACCGTCCATACCTGTGGGTCCGGTAGGTCCAGTAGGTCCAGTAGGGCCGGTGGGTCCGGTCGGTCCAGTGCTTCCCGTGGGTCCAGTGGAACCTGTCGGGCCTGTGGGTCCGGTGGCGCCGGTTGGGCCCGTTGCGCCGGTTGGTCCGGTGGGTCCTGTGCATCCGGTGGGTCCCGTTGAACCGGTAGGACCCGTAACGCCGGTAGGACCCGTAGGTCCCGTTGGACCCGTGGCGCCGGTGGGCCCAGTAGCTCCTGTAGGACCCGTAGGGCCTGTGGGACCGGTTTCGCCGGTTGGGCCGGTGGCGCCGGTCGGTCCAGTGGGTCCTGTGGGTCCTGTTTCGCCGGTAGGACCGGTAGAACCTGTAGGACCTGTAGGGCCTGTGGGGCCGGTGCATCCAGTAGGGCCTGTGCCACCCGTCGGCCCCGTGGGGCCTGTTTCACCGGTCGGTCCTGTGGGGCCTGTGGCTCCAGTCGGTCCTGTGGGTCCAGTTCCACCTGTCGGTCCTGTCGGTCCTGTAGCGCCAGTAGGTCCTGTAGCTCCAGTCGGTCCTGTCGGACCTGTGCCACCTGTGGGACCGGTAGGTCCAGTCGGTCCTGTGCCACCTGTGCCACCTGTTGGACCGGTGGGTCCGGTGGCGCCTGTGGGACCAGTGCCTCCAGTTGGCCCAGTGGGTCCGGTTGCGCCGGTGGGACCAGTGGGTCCAGTAGGTCCGGTTTCCCCGGTAGGTCCAGTAGGTCCAGTAGGTCCGGTAGGCCCAGTGCCACCAGTGACGCCGGTAGGTCCAGTCGGGCCTGTTGCGCCTGTCGGGCCGGTGGATCCAGTCGGTCCAGTCGGTCCAGTGCCACCAGTGACGCCGGTGGGTCCAGTCGGGCCTGTAGGGCCAAAATCGGTAACGTGAATCGCGCCACTCATCGTGGAGTGAAACCTACAAGCATAATATAAGGGGGGCGCATCAAATGCCACCTCTATAATAATTATACCTGACTCGGCCCCATTATTTGTTAGAGATGTGTTGTTATAAATGTTATTTGCATCATACCCTCCAGGAACTGTCTGGATCCAAAATGGATGTCCGGGTGCGTTTACATTAATAATATAACGATGTCCTCTGATAAATGACAATCTCGGATTATTCGCACCGTTTATTATATACTCGCCGGAACCGTTATTTGTTACATTAAATGTAATACCTCCACTTAATCCCTTTTCACCGGTGGGTCCGGTGGGTCCAGTGGCTCCGGTAGGTCCCGTAGGGCCAGTAGGGCCGGTAGGGCCAGTTGAACCCGTCGGCCCATCCAACGCATCCAAATTAACATTATAATAGGTTGTAAATCCTAATGGGAAATCACCGCTTATTTTTTGGATTTTATATACAACCATCTCTCCAGTAACAACGTTGTAACTGTCAACAATACCTTCAAAGTATCGTTTATTCCCAACTGTATCATCATTTGGGTCAGCTACAACTACTGAATTACCCGTTATATAAGATAAATTAGTGGGCAATTGTAATGTCACACTTCCTCCCCATGTGGGTAAAATGTTTAAAGCCTGTGTGGTGGTTGTATTATACACATTACCGTCACGACCTATGGGTCCAGTCGATCCCGTCGTTCCAAGCCCACCCAACGGGCCAGTTGGACCGATATCACCGGTTGGGCCAGTGGGCCCGGTGGGGCCGGTAGTTCCGGTAGGTCCTGTGCCGCCGGTGGGGCCGGTAGGTCCTGTAGCGCCAGTAGGTCCTGTCGGTCCTGTGGTGCCGGTGGGTCCTGTGGGGCCTGTGCCGCCGGTGGGGCCTGTCGGTCCTGTGCTGCCGGTGGGGCCTGTGCTCCCGGTGGGTCCAGTGGGACCAGTACAGCCAGTGGGTCCTGTGTCGCCGGTGGGGCCTGTCGGTCCTGTGCCGCCGGTGGGGCCTGTCGGTCCTGTGCTTCCGGTGGGGCCTGTGGGGCCGGTGGGTCCGGTGGGACCTGTGGGGCCTGTTTCGCCGGTGGGCCCGGTGGGGCCGGTGGGACCTGTCTCGCCAGTGGGGCCGGTGGGGCCTGTGCTACCTGTAGGTCCGGTAGGTCCGGTAGGACCGGTAGATCCGGTAGGACCGGTAGAGCCAGTGGGTCCGGTTGAACCCGTATTCGCGGCCTTGCCATCGGCGCCCGTTACACCAGTAACACCTGTAGCACCGGTAGGGCCTACTCCGACAGAATAAATATCAAGCGTAGATTCGCCTAACCAGTTATTGGTATTGGATGTCATAATATTAAATGACAGATCCGCCGCAGGAGGTGCCGCCGGCGTTGCTACAATAGAAATACTCCTTATGTTTAACGGGTCATCCCCCAATTTTGCGTGATGAATGATATAGCACGACCATTTTTGAATAAACGGTGTTGAGAGATTGTTTGATACATCACTGAAATATCCACCTGTTCCTTCAATAACGTGTCCTTTTTGTTCTGGTGTGTTGTAAATACGAAACGTCATCACCATTGCAACGGAACTTAGATCAGTGGGTGGGGGAATAATCATAATCTGGCTACCTGAATTATCCATCCGATTCACATAGTTTGCGGTGCTGGATTCCGTCATATAGTAGTAGTTACTCATAATGAAATCATCGTTGATAATGACGCATACACTATACGGAACATTAAACGCGCGTCCACTCGTCAGGGTTGTCGCATCATTCCTCTTGCCACGAAAGGTCACGAAAAAGAAATTATTGGTTTGTCTAATATTTAGGTCGCTATTTCGCAGCCGCCATGTGGTCTGGCCTGCGAGAATAAATCCGGTTTTTACAAGACCCGCAACTGGGCCTTGTGGTCCGGTTGGACCGGTCGGACCTGTTGAACCCGTCGGACCGGTTGCACCTGTTGGACCATCAATACCATCCAAATTTACATTATAAACAACTGGAGCGTCCTGGTCGTCACCGTAATACCCGCCTTGTATATTTTGTGTACGATATAAGTCTAATTGACCGGTCGCGGATATATATTGTTTTACGGTTGCTTCAAAATAACGAATGGTCGGTTGTGTGCTATCTGTTACAACAACGGAATTTCCGGTGATATAGGATAAATAGGGTTCAACATATAAGGTCACTTCTCTAT
>Ga0078894_10002621_pt1 | contig 13610 bp, 15 predicted proteins | sample LauGreSu1BDMLBSD_2_FD_67506 | JGI IMG/M metagenome (GOLD analysis project Ga0078894, IMG submission 67506) | Freshwater lake microbial communities from Lake Michigan, USA - Su13.BD.MLB.SD (version 4) (version 4) | ecosystem: Environmental > Aquatic > Freshwater > Lake | place: Lake Michigan...
CTTTCGGGCGATATCCGGCAGTTTCAGCTGGGCAAGGTAGCTGAACGGGCTGATGAAATCGAAGTAGAAGTCGATCGTGCGGGTCATGCCGGCTCCAAGTCGAAGCCGACCATTTCGCGATAGTTGTCCCAGAACCCGATGATCGCGCCTTCGGTGACGAGGTGGTCGGCATCCTCGGCACGGCCACCGCCCATCGCGATGTAGGAGGTGGCGCGTTCTTCTCCGACGATGGCGTTCTGGACGATTTCCACCGCCTCGCCGTCTTCCATCGAGATCAGCCCGGCGGGTCCGATCAGGTTGGCCTGCTTGAGGCGGATGGCCTGCATCTCCTCGTCGTCATCCTGGTAGCCGAAATGGGTCCAGACGAGTTCAAAATCATCCGGCCCGTAGGTCACCGTCTGGCGCACCGCGAGAGTGTTCTGGATCTGCTGAAGGACCAGGTTGGGGTAGACCGCCAGGATGACCAGCGTGATATTGTCATCGAATTCCTGACGGCCCTTCAGCAGTGACATGTCCTGGAGCTTGAACTCGGTGTCGAAGGTGCGCGAATCGCCGTAGGCCTGCTTGTCGGCGGCATCGTCGTTGCTGGCGGCGATCGAATAGAGCAGCGAATGGCGCTTGCTCGAATCCATCAGCGCCTTGCCGGTCTGGGTCGAGCGGTAGAGACCGAATGTGTTGTGGAACAGGTGCAGCAGGCTCGCGTGATAGGGATCGCGGGTGTTTTCGGCATAGAGCTTCCAATTGCCGTGGATCCGCTGGCGCTGGTCGCCCAGCACGGTGATCGGCTTGCACATGATCCGCTCGATCTGTCCGACCACGATCGGGCCGAGGAAATCGCGGCAGGATTCGACAGTTTCGGAGAACGACGCGAAGACCAGCCCGCCAACCGTTTCAGTACGCAACTGGCGAAGATTGTGCTGGGACATGTCGAAATCGCCCGGCATCCCTCCTTGCCCCTTGAGGCCGCGGCGGAAGGGAACCCCGATCAGGTTCCCCTTCAGATCGTAGGCCCATTGGTGATAGACGCATTCCAGGCTTGCGCGGTTGCCGCGCATTTCGCGGCAGACCAGGGCTCCGCGATGGGCGCAGCGATTGACCACGACATGAACCCCACCATCGGTGTCGCGCGTCAGGATGACCGGCGTTTCGCCCACAAATGTCGACTTGAAGTCGCCTGCCTGCGGAACTTCGGCCTCAAGCCCAACGAACGACCAGCATTCGCCCTTGAAGATGTTTTCCTGCTCGCGTTCGTAGTATTGGCGATCGGTGAAAACACGGTACGGCACCCGGCATCCGGTAGCCGACGTATCTTGCTTCATATTGTCTGTTTGCGGGGCAGTGGCCATCGTTCGATGCTTTCAATTTTTCAGTTAGATCGGCCGGACCATCATTGTATCGATGAGGTGCGTGTCGAAAATCGCGGTCTTGGAAACGAAGCGCGGCGCGCCGCCTGAAAAGTCGATTTTATCGATGTATTTTCCGGAATTGTAGATCGAGGTCTGGCCATCATTACGCGTCATCAGGACGACGTAGTTCGTCTGCGCGGAAATGATTTGCTCGTTCGACGAGACCACGCGGGTCGGACCAAGAATGTGCCGATAGGCGTGGGCCGGGAAAATGTTGGCGCGGCGCAGTGAAACGATGCGGTCAACCAGCATCCCTCGGCTGTCGCAGAACACGGCGGCAAGGTTCAGCGAACGGTTGTGGTTCTCCGCCGAGATCACGCTGTACCGGCACTTTTCCTCGAACAGATCGGGCCATTCCTCAAGGCGGTCATCGTCGATCAGCTCGGCGTGCAGCGCATTGAGCTGCGCCGCGACGTGCTGGACTTGCATCTGTTCGAGGGAGGGAAGCGCCATCAGGCTGCTCCTTCCGGTTTCGTGATGCACACCCAGCCTTCGTCGATCTCGACCGGATAGGAGACGATCGCCACCTGGCAAGGAAAAGCCTTGGCTGCGCCGGTCTTGATGTCGAACGAGCCGCCATGGAACGGACACTCGATGATGTCGCCATCCTGATATCCGTCGGTCAGCATGGCATTGCCGTGGGTGCAAAGATTGTCGGTAACAAAAATCTCGCCATCGACATTGTAGACGGCAAGCGCCGGCATTCCCTCTGCGAATGCCGCAACCGGCTCGCCGTCTTTCACGCTGGCAGCTTCACAAAGGCGCAACTTGTTAGACATGGTTGACCTGTTTTCCTGTCAAGAATTGAGCAAAATGGGCGATTGTCAGAGCAGCGGAATGTCCATCCCGTAGCCAGCCGCCTCGTTGCCATGACCGAAGATGTCGCGGGTGTAGTATTCCTGCTGGCCGGTCGAGTGGCGGGCACCCCAGCCGAACTCCCACAACCAACCCGACGGATTGGCGCAATAGAAGGTCAGGGCCTGATCATTGGCGTGCTTGCCAAGCTGCAGCGCTACATCGATCTTCTTCCCGCGCACAATGTCGTGAGCCATGCCGAGATCGTCGAGATCGGTGTATTCGAACATCAGGTGGTTGATGCGCTTTTCCATCGGCCCGAGGCCGAAGGCGACCGAGTGCTGACGCTCGTTGCAATGCATGAAATAGGGCTGGGCGACCATGCCGTTGGGCAGTTGGAGGTGGTATTCGACCGACCCGCGCAGGCCGAGCAGTTCATAAAACCGGGCCGCCGCTTCGACATCGTCCTGGCGCAGGATGCAGTGCCCGATCCCTTGGGAGCCGGTCAGGAACTTGCCGAACATCGGGCGGCCAGGATGAAACGGCTTGTGCGTATCGACCTGGGGGCCGAAGAAGATCTCGGTCGGGTTGCCGCCCGGATCGGCCAGCTTGAGCAGCCCGAGAACCCGGCGTTCGCGCGCCTCGGCCTCGCTGCCTACGATGAAGGGGATGCCCGCCGCGCTCAGCTTTTCCTGCATCGCGGCGAATTCCTGCGGCCCGGCCACGCGCCAGCCCATGTAGGCCAGGTCATCGCTGCCATCGGCGTGCAGAACGATGCGGTGATGCCAAAGGTCCATCCGCAGATAGAGCCGATCTCCCTCGCCTTCATCGACGACTTCCATGCCGGCGACTTCGGCGGCGTAGGCGCGCCAGGCAGCGAGATCGGAAACTGAAAGGCCAAGATAGCCGAGTTCGGTGACGACCGACATAGTTCATATTCTCCCAACTCACCCCGATGCGGGGTCATTTCGCGATTTGCTGGCCGTCACGCTTCGGTTCGAGCTGCTGGTTTCAGCCATTCCTGCTGACTCACCCACCAGAACGTTTTTCATTGTGCAATACGTTGCACGAAATGGCGAGATGGGGTAATTCACAGTGTGCGATCCGCGCTTGATTCGCGGAGGCATGAGCGCCCGGCGCACAGAACGGAAGAGGATCGATGGAAATCGCTGAGAAAATCGGCGGCAGGATTGCCGACTTGCAGGGCTTGAAAGGGCGCATGCGCACTTGGCTCCGGAAGGATAACGAGCGCGGGATTTTCCAGCTGGACCGCGCCGCTTTCACCGAAGCTGCGCTGTTCGAGCTCGAGATGAAGTACATCTTCGAGCGGAACTGGGTCTTTCTCGCGCACGAGAGCCAGATTCCCAATCCGAACGACTTCATCACCACGAAAATCGGCCGCGTCCCCATCCTCGTCACCCGCGACAAGTCCGGCGATGTCCGCGCCTTCGTGAACGCCTGTTCGCACCGAGGCGCGCGCCTGTGCCGCGAGCGAGCTGGCAACAAGCGCAACCATATGTGCCCGTTCCATGGCTGGACGTTCTCTTCGGGGGGCGATCTGCTGGACGTTACCGACGAGAGCATCGGCGGCTATCCGGAAGCCTTCAACCGTGCCGACTTCGGACTGAATTCGGTCGCCCGGGTGGAAAGCTACCGCGGCTTTATCTTCGCCAGCCTTTCCGCGGATGTCGTCCCGCTGGTCGATCACCTCGCCGGGGCGAGGGACTTCATCGACTTGTTGGTCGATCAGTCGAAGACCGGCGAAATGGAAGTTCTACCGGGAACCAACCGTTACCGTTATCATGGCAACTGGAAGATGCAGGTCGAGAATGGGCTTGACGGATACCATGTCATGACCACCCACGCCAATTACTTCATGACAGTTCAGCGCCGCGTCGAAGGGATTTCGAGCAACGATACCAAGGCGATCAGTTTCGAGGGCTTCACCGCACGCGATGGCGGGTCGTTCTCGTTCCACAATGGCCATACGGTTCTGTGGGCAGATTATGCCAACTTCATGGATCGGCCCAACTTCGAAATCATCGACTGGCTGGAAGAATCCTTCGGCGCCGAAAAGGCGAAGTGGATGAACAAGCGGATCCGCAATCTGCAGCTGTTTCCGAACGTCTTCCTGATGGACCAGACGAGTACCCAGATCCGGATCATCCAGCCGCTGGCAGTGGACGAGACCGAAGTCAGCACCGTGTGCATCGCCCCAGTCGGCGAAAGCGCCGAGGCGCGGGCCGTGCGGCTGCGCCAGTATGAGGATTTCTTCAATTCGACCGGCATGGCGACCCCGGACGACCTGACCGAATTCAACAACTGCCAGACCGGCTATGGCGCGGGCGAAGGCCGTTTCAACGAAATGTCGCGCGGCTCGACACGGTGGGACACCGGCCCCGGCCGGTTCGGCGAGCCACTCGATCTCAACGTGGTCTTAAGCAGCCCGGCGGTTGCCGACGAAGGGCTGTATGTGGCGATCCATGACGAGTGGGTCTCGCTGATGGAGAAGGCGATCGACAGCGAGTGCAGCGAGCTTGCCGCCTTCCTCGAGCGTTCGTTGGAGAAAACGCAATGACCGCATTCCATTCGCGCTGGCTGGCGGTTTCGCGGTTCATTGGCCAGGAGGCCATGGCGCTGGATGACAAGGACTGGGATGCCTGGCTGGCGCTCTATCACGAAGAAGCGGAATACTGGGTTCCAGCCTGGGACGATCACGAACGTCCGACCGCAGATCCGCTGAACGAAGTCTCGCTCATTTTTTACCCCAACCGCGGGGGTCTCGAAGATCGGGTGTTCCGGATTAGAACTCGTCGCTCGGCTGCCAGCACTCCGGGACCCCGCACCGTTCACATGTTTACACTACTGTCTGCCGATGAAGGCGAAGGTCTGGTGCACGCCAGAACCTCTTGGACCACGACTTCGGTTCTGGAAGGCAAGGCGTCCGCGCTGAGCGGATGGGCGCAGTACGATCTTGAGCCGAGGGATGACACGTTCGTGATCCGGCGCAAGAAAACGATCATTGTGACGGACCTGTTCCATGAGATCGCCGATGTCTATAGCATCTAGCCAGGCGCGCCCGGTTGTCGGTACCATGATCGGCGATCCCGCCGGGATCGGACCCGAAGTCGTGGTCAGGGCACTGGCCGACGGATCGGTCCATGAGGATTCGGTCCCCGTGCTACTCGGATCGGCGGCTGCGGTAGAACGCGCACTGGACTTCACCGGCACCAAGGCCCGGCTGCGGGTCATGCGCAGCTTCGAAAAACCGAGCGACGATCCCGCGATCATCGATATCATCGACACGGGCGCTCTGCCGGTCGGCGTCCTTCCCCTGGGCGAGGACACCGAAGCCGCCGGACACGCCACCGCGCAATGGCTTGATGAACTTGATGCGCTGGCGCGCAATGGTTCTTTCGCTGCCACGATCATGGGGCCGATCAGCACCGGTTCGCTTAAAATGGCCAAGAAGCTCGACAGGGTCATCAGCCCGACCCCCGGCGAAAGCTATCTGGTACTGCTCACCGGGCCGCTCCGGGTTGCGCACCTGACCGATCACATGTCGTTGCGGCAAGTGATCGACGTCATTTCGGCAGACCTCGTCACCACGGCGCTGGTACAATTGCACGAGGCCATGCGATCGTGGGGCATCGCCCAACCCCGGATCGCGGTTGCCGGTCTCAACCCACATGCCATGGGCGACGAGGATCGCCTTGAAATTGCGCCTGGGATTGAAGCTGCGCGGGCCAGAGGCATCGATGTCGAAGGGCCGATCGCGCCCGACTCGGTCTTCCGCCACTGCATCGAGGGCCGCTATGACATGGTTCTGGCGATGTTCCACGATCAGGGCCACATCGCGGTCAAGACCTGGGGCTTTTCGGGCAACAGCGTGGTCATCATGGGGCCTCCGTACCTGCACATGTCGGTGGCGCATGGCACCGCCTACGACATCGTCGGTACCGGCAAAGCCGATGCCGCGATGATGCTGAGCGCGATGCGCACTTGCGGACGGCTCGCTTCGGGCCGCGGTTTCGAAAAAGCTTAGGGAGAAGGCCGTGAAAGCCGAAACCATGCCCGTCGCCGCTGAGTCGGAGCCGACTGCGGTCGATTACGCAGTCTACCACAGCCAGGCGATCTTCACTGCCGAACAGGAAAACATCTTTCGCGGACAGACCTGGTGCTATCTTGGCCTCGAAGCCGAGCTGGCCAAGAGCGGCGATTTCCGTTCGACCCATGTCGGCAACACCCCCGTGGTGGTCACGCGAGCGGCGGATGGCGCGATCCACGCCTGGGTCAATCGCTGCGCCCACAAGGGCGCGACTGTGTGCCGCTCGCTGCGTGGCAACCAGGCCGACGGGGCGTTCGTCTGCGTCTATCACCAGTGGGCCTACGACGCGACCGGTGCGCTTGTCGGCGTGCCGTTCCGGCGGGGGCTGAAAGGCGTGGGCGGCTATTCGAAGGAATTCAACATGGCCGAGCATTCGCTGGAGCGGTTGCGGGTTGAGACATTCGGCGGCCTCGTGTTCGGAACCTTCAGCACGTCCATTGCCCCGCTCGAGGACTTTCTGGGTCCTTTGATGCGCAAATACATTCAGCGCGTCTTCCAGCGCCCGGTCAAGGTGCTGGGCTATGCGCGGCAGTTCATGGCCGGCAACTGGAAGCTCTATTCGGAAAACAGTCGTGACAGCTACCACGGCGGTCTGTTGCACCTGTTCTATCCGACTTTCGGCATCTACCGTCAGAGCCAGGAAAGCGCAGGTCTGGTTTCGGACGAGGGCTACCACACCGTCTTTACCGTGTCGAAGCCCAAGGGCGATGTCGACTACGGCTCTTTCGGTGACGAGGCCAACCGCGAGATGCAGGGTGAGGCCAAGCTGCAGGACGAGCGCCTGCTGGCATTCCGCCCTGAGATCGCTGACGATGTCGGACTGCACATCCAGTCGATCTTCCCGTCGGTGGTCGTCCAGCAGATTCAGAACACACTCGCGACAAGGCAGATCGTGCCCCACGGGACCGACAAGACCGAGCTGGTCTGGACCTATTTCGGCTATGCCGACGATGACGAGGAAACGACCCGCCACCGCCTTCGCAACCTTAATCTGGTGGGACCGTCCGGGCTGATTTCGATGGAAGACGGCGAAGCGGTCGAGCTGTGCCAGCAGGGCACGATCGGTGCTGAAGGCAAGCGCAGTTTCGTAGAGATGGGCGGGGACGACGTCCGACCATCCTACGCGCCGATGGGCATGGATGAAAATTCCGTGCGCGGGTTCTGGAAGGGCTACCTCGGGCTTATGGGCAATGCCCTGGCCGATCTCGCGGCGGAGGGCCGGGCATGAGCGTGGCAGCCGCACGAGCACAAGGTGCGATCGACGATTTCAATGCGGCTTACGGGCTTTGCCTTGATGATGACCGGCTCGAGCAATGGCCCAACCTGTTCGTTGAAGATTGCCTGTACCAGGTGATTGCGCGCGAGAATGTCGATAACGGCTTGCCCGCAGCAGTCATGTATTGCGACAGCAAAGGGATGCTGGTCGACCGCGTGGTTGCGCTGCGCAAGGCCAACGTATTTCCCGAACATTTCAACCGCCATCTGATCGGGCGCGCGGTGATCACCGGCGTGGATGACGACGAGGTCTCCGCGGAGGCCAGTTACGTTGTTTTCCAGACCCGTAACGATGGCGAAACCCGCATCTACAATGCCGGCAAATACGTCGACCGGTTCGATCTGGGCGGCGGCCATGTCCGTCTGAAAAGCCGGACATGCATCTACGACACGCTGCGCATAGCGACCCTGCTCGCAACTCCGATCTGACCGGGTCCCGTTCACTGCATCCCTGAAGGAGACTATCTATGAAGTTGTTCATTAGCCCCGGTGCCTGCTCGCTCGCCCCGCACATCGCGCTTCGCGAAGCCGGCGCCACTTTCGATACGGTCAAGGTTGATCTGGCGACCCGAAAGGTCGAGACAGGCGAGGACTTCCTGGCGGTCAATCCGTCAGGCAAGGTTCCGGCCTTGACCCTCGACAGCGGCGAAACGCTGACCGAAAACCCCGCGATCCTGCTTTACATCGCCGACCAGAAGCCGGAGGCTGGCCTGGCGCCGCGCGACGGCACCATGGACCGGTACCGCCTGCTCAGCCGGCTGAGCTTCCTGGGTTCGGAGTTCCACAAGGCCTTCGTGCCCCTGTTTACGCCCGGCACCAGCGATGAAGCCAAGGCCGCCGCTACGACCGCAGTCAAGAATCACTTGGCCGCGCTCGATAAGGATCTCGCCGGCAAAGAGCACTATGCCGGTGCCGGTTTTAGCGTCGCGGACATCTATCTGTTCGTGATGCTGGGCTGGCCGGCTCATGTGGGGATCGACATGAGCGCCTATCCCGCGCTGGGCGCCTATTGCGGACGGATTGCGCAGCGGCCTGCGGTTGGGGCGGCCTTGCAGGCCGAAGGTCTCATCTGATCGAAGGCCGCGGGGCGGCGGCGATCGCCGTCGTCCACGTCGTTCTTCATTTGCAAATGCGTTTCAAATAGTGCAATGAACGACGCCGCTGGCGACAGAGACGACGATTCGGCGTCCAAGTTCAGCCGAATACAAAATCATCGAGGCGGGAAAGGATCGAATGGCTACCATGGCAAGCTCGACATTGGACGCGGCACGTCCGGAAATCGGTAGGTCGCTGGTTGTCGGCGGAAGCTCGACCAATTACCACGACGTCGGCGAAGGCGCCCCGGTGCTGCTGGTCCACGGTTCAGGCCCCGGCGTGACTGCCTGGGCTAACTGGCGGCTGAATATGCCGGTTCTCGCCGAGGATTTCCGGGTCATCGCGCCCGACATGTTCGGCTTCGGCTACTCGGACAGCAAGGGCCGGATCGAAGACAAGCAGGTTTGGGTCGACCAGCTGGCCGGTTTTCTTGACGGGCTGGGCATCGACAAGGTGTCGATGGTCGGCAATTCATTCGGTGGCGGCATCACGCTCGCATTCATGATCGCTCATCCTGATCGAGTCGAACGCGCGGTGCTGATGGGTCCGGCCGGGCTCAATTTCCCGATCACTCCGGCGCTCGACAAGGTCTGGGGTTATGAACCCTCGGTCGAGGCGATGCGCGAATCGCTCAAATACCTTGCCTGGGATCATGGCCGCTTGACCGAGGATCTGATCCAGTCGCGCTATGTCGCAAGCGCCCGGCCCGAAGCACATGAACCCTATCACGCTACGTTCGGCGGGGCCGACCGCCAGGGCAACGTGGCGATGCTCGCCAGCCGCGAAGAAGACATCGCCGCACTCGAGCACGAAACGCTGATCCTGCATGGCGTCGCTGATCAGGTGATCCCGTTGGATTCAACCGTGAAACTCGCCGGTTTGATGAAGCGTGCGGACTTGCACCTCTTCGCCGAGTGCGGACACTGGGTGCAGATCGAACGGATGGCAAGCTTCAACCGCATGGTTGCCGAGTTTTTTAAGAATGGCCTCAAGGCCTGATCGGAGAGGATAATCGTCATGGCTCTAACTGGTGTAATTCGTCCCGGTTATGTGCAACTCAGGGTCCTCGACCTCGATGAGGCCATTACCCATTATCGCGACCGGATTGGCCTGAACTTCGTCAATCGCGACGGCGACCGCGCCTTCTTCCAGGCGTTCGACGAATTCGATCGTCATAGCATCATCCTGCGTGAGGCCGATCAGGCTGGCATGGACGTGATGGGTTTCAAGGTCGCCAAGGATGCCGACCTCGATCATTTTGCCGAACGCCTTCTCGATATCGGCGTCAATGTCGACGTGATCCCGGCCGGATCGGACCCCGGTGTGGGTCGCAAGATCCGCTTCAACACGCCGACCCAGCACGTGTTCGAACTCTATGCCGAAATGGAACTGTCGGCCACCGGCCCGGCGGTCAAGAACCCCGATGTCTGGGTGGTCGAACCGCGCGGCATGCGCGCTACCCGCTTCGATCACTGCGCGCTGAATGGCGTGGACATCTCAGCATCCGCAAAGATCTTCGTCGACGCGCTCGATTTTGCGGTTACCGAGGAGCTGGTCGATGAAGGCAGCGGCACCCGCCTCGGCATCTTCCTGAGCTGCAGCAACAAGGCGCACGATGTTGCCTTCCTCGGCTATCCCGAAGACGGCAAGATCCACCACACCTCGTTCAATCTCGAATCCTGGCACGATGTCGGCCATGCTGCCGATATCATCAGCCGTTACGACATCTCGCTCGATATCGGACCGACGCGTCACGGAATCACCCGCGGCCAGACGATCTATTTCTTCGATCCGTCGGGCAACCGCAACGAGACTTTCAGCGGCGGTTACATCTACTACCCGGACAATCCGCAGCGGATGTGGCAGGCGGAGAGCGCCGGCAAAGCGATCTTCTACTACGAGAAAGCGCTTAACGACCGCTTCATGACGGTGAACACCTGATCATGGACGGGGTGATTACGATCCGGACAGTCGGTCACGAACTGGCGCTCAAGGCAGCAGCTGCGGCCGTTGCCAAGGGTGCCACTGTGGGCTGTCCGGTCGTCGTCGCCGTGGTCGGTGCCGGGGGGGATCTGGTTGCGCTTCTGTGCGCCAGCGGCGCCCCTTCACCGTCCGCGAAGATCGCGCAGGACAAGGCCTACAGCGCCGCCAGCTTCCGCGTCCCGACGCCGGAACTCTACGCGATGGTCTCGGGCAATCCCGCCTTGCGCGACGGGATCGTCGCGCAGCCGGGCATCGCTATGTTCGGTGGGGGGTTGCCGATTGAAATCGCCGGTGAATTCGTCGGTGCGATCGGTGTTTCCGGCGGAAGCGAAGCGATGGACGTCGAATGCGCCAATGCCGGTCTGGCCGCAGTCGGCGCAAAGAAATTTTGATCCAACATGGCCCTCTGGCCAACTTAGGTAATCCTGCACCAATGACCTCACCTTCTGTCACGGATACTATCCTGAACTTCATTGACGGTTCCTATCGCCAGGGAAGCGACGGCAAGTCGTTTCCCAATGTCGATCCGGCCACCGGATTGCAGATCGGACTTGTTCACGAAGCGAGCGAAGCTGACGTCGCCGACGCTGTTGCGGCGGCCAAGGCCGCGTTCAAGGGGCCGTGGGGCAAGATGACCACGGCCGAACGGGTCAAGCTGATCGCCGCCGTCGCGACCGAGATCGAACGCCGCGCCGACGATTTCCTTGCGGCCGAAGTGGCCGATACCGGCAAGCCGCAACATATTGCCTCGCATATCGACATCCCGCGCGGCGCCGCCAACTTCCGCATGTTCGCCGATGTCATCTCGACCATGCCGGGCGAGAGCTTCAACACCCCCACGCCCGATGGCGGGCAGGCGCTCAACTATACCGTTCGCAAGCCGAAGGGTGTCGTCGCGGTCGTCTGCCCGTGGAACTTTCCGCTGCTGCTGATGACCTGGAAGGTCGGCCCCGCCCTCGCCTGCGGCAATACCGTGGTGGTCAAGCCTTCGGAGGAAACGCCGCGCACCGCCGCGCTGCTTGGCGAAGTGATGAACGCCGTAGGCATGCCCAAGGGGGTCTACAATGTGGTCCACGGCTTCGGCCCCGGTTCCGCGGGCGAATTCCTCACGTCCAATCCCGATGTCGATGCTATCACCTTCACCGGCGAGACGGCGACCGGCCAGGCGATCATGCAGAAGGCCGCGGTCGGCGTGCGCGACATTTCGTTCGAGCTTGGCGGCAAGAACCCGGCGATCGTGTTTGCCGATGCCGATCTCGACAAGGCGGTCGAAGGCTTGTCGCGCTCGGTGTTTCTCAACACCGGCCAGGTCTGTCTGGGCACAGAGCGGGTCTATGTCGAACGTCCGATTTTCGATGCGTTCGTGGCGCGGATGGCCAAAGCGGCGCAGAGCTTCAAGCCAGGCGAAACCGGCGATCCCAGCTATCTTGGTCCATTGATCAGCGCCGAGCATCGCGACAAGGTGCTGGGCTATTACCGTCGCGCGGTCGAGGACGGGGCCACCGTGGTGACCGGCGGTGGCGTGCCGGAAGTCCCGGAAGAGGTGGCGGGCGGCTTCTACGTCGAACCCACGCTGTGGACCGGGCTTGCCCACGACGACACCGTGATGCGCGAGGAAATCTTCGGGCCCTGCTGCGGGATAGTGCCGTTCGACAGCGAGGACGAGGTGATCGAGCTCGCGAACGATACCCCCTACGGTCTGTGCGCCTCGGTCTGGACCGAAAACATGTCGCGCGGACACCGCGTGGCGGCGGCAATGGATGTAGGGGTGTGCTGGGTCAATTCCTGGTTCTTGCGCGACCTGCGCACCGCCTTCGGCGGGTCAGGCCATTCCGGGATCGGTCGCGAGGGCGGGGTGCACAGCCTCGAATTCTACACCGAGATCACCAACATTTGCGTGAAGCTGTAAGACGATGACAATCGACCCCAAGACTATCGAACAAGCGGCCCTGGCGCTGCGCGGCGCGGCCGAAACGGGGAAGCCGGTCAGCCCGATCCGCGACCTGATTTCGGCTGGTGGCGTTGAAGCAGCCTATGCCGTGCAGGAAGCCAACACCAAGCTCTACCTCGCCAACGGCCGGCGCTTGGTCGGCCGCAAGATCGGCCTGACCTCGCTCGCGGTGCAACGCCAGCTCGGGGTGGACCAGCCAGACTACGGGATGCTGTTCGCCGACATGGACGTGCCCGAAGGCATTCCGGTGTCGCTCGACCAGGTGATCCAGCCCAAGGTCGAGGCCGAGATCGCGATCGTGGTCGGCCGCGATCTGCCGCACCCCGACATGACGACAGCGGAGATGATTCGGGCGGTCGAATATGTCGTTCCCGCGATCGAGATCGTGGACAGCCGTGTTGCCAATTGGGATATCAAGATCTGGGACACGATCGCTGACAACGCCTCGAGCGGGCTGTTCGTGCTCGGCGCGGTGCCGCGCAAGCTCGACGGGCTCGATCTGCGCAGCTGCGGCATGGTCATGGAAGTCAAAGGCGAACCGATTTCGGTCGGTGCCGGGATTGCCTGTCTGGGCAGCCCGATCACCGCCTCGCTGTGGCTGGCGCGGGTGATGGCCAAAGCGGGGCGTCCGTTACTCGAAGGCGATGTAATCCTGTCGGGCGCGCTCGGGCCGATGGCCGGGGTTGCGCGCGGCGATGTGGTCGAAGCCCGGATCAACGGACTCGGAACGGTCCGCGCCGCGTTCGCCGCTGACTGAATTCAAATTGGAGGCTGGTCAAATGGCCAAGATGAAGTGCGCAATTATCGGCTCCGGCAATATCGGGACCGACCTGATGATCAAGCTGCTCAAGGGTTCGGATACGCTGGAGCTAGCGGCGGTTGTCGGGATCGATCCGGCCTCCGAAGGGCTGGCGATGGCCAGCGAACGCGGCGTCCCGACGACCCACGAAGGAATCGAGGGCCTGTGCCGGATGCCGCAATATGCCGATATCGGCAT
>Ga0078894_10002622_pt1 | contig 13609 bp, 2 predicted proteins | sample LauGreSu1BDMLBSD_2_FD_67506 | JGI IMG/M metagenome (GOLD analysis project Ga0078894, IMG submission 67506) | Freshwater lake microbial communities from Lake Michigan, USA - Su13.BD.MLB.SD (version 4) (version 4) | ecosystem: Environmental > Aquatic > Freshwater > Lake | place: Lake Michigan, USA...
GTGTTAGCCCGTCAACTATGTCAGCAGCCTCTGTCGTAGGGAAGGCACTTGGCGGCGCCGGATTACCAGCCGGCGGATTATCTGGCTTAACTTTAGGATCATCAGGCATCTTAGATGGAATTAAATCACAATCCGGATCTTTAATGTCTACAGCATCTTCTATACTTCCAAAGGGATTAGCATCACAACTTAATTCCGCTGTAAATGCCATAGCATCTGAGAATCCAGAGAAGCTAAAAGTTCCAATAGTAGCGGAAAATACAGTTAATAGAGGACCATTAGATTCACAGGTATCTAGTATCATTGGTAACCCAAAGATTCCCCCACCAACTTACGGAGATAAACAAACACAACTTCAAACAGAACAAGAAAGATTTGATGCGTTTAATCAAAAACTTAAAGAACAACAAGCAAGATTTAACGCACAACTTACTGTTACTAAACAAGCAAAACAAGAATATCAAGATGCCGCAAATCGTTTACCACCGGGCGACCCTACGGTAGCAGAATTAAAAGCCAAATTTGAACAAGAATATAAGAAGGTTCTAGAAATATCAGCAGAGTTAGCTTAATAAATAAGATAGAGGAACAAATATGCCAAATTATATAGGATTCAGCACTATTAATGCTAACAAACCAAAAACTACAGTAATGCCTGCAGGTATGGATGGTGGAAGCGGTAGCACTATAAAGCCTATTGTATTTGGTAAGAAGTTCAGACTAGTAGACCAACCACTAGTTATACAAGATTTTGTCAATGCATTAAGTATTCGTAGAGGCGAAAAAGTGGGTAAGCCTAGTTATGGAACAACACTTTGGAATTTTGTATTTGAACCTAATACAAGAGATGTTCAATTCCAGTTGGAAGACGAAATACGTAGAATTGCCGCACAAGACCCTAGAATGATATTAAACACAGTTAAGGCATATCCACAAGAAAATGGTATTTTGTTAGAAGTAGAATTAGCAATCTCACCGTTCAATCAAGCACAACTGTTAAGTGTTTTCTTTGATAGCGGAACAAATACCGCAAACATTCAGTAAGCAAAAAAATCGGCTTTTTAGGTTAGATAAATACTATAAAGAGTATTATACCTATGGCCACAAGTTCAAGACAATCAGCATTATTCGGGGTCAACGACTGGAAAACGATATATCAAACGTTCCGTCAAGCCGATTTTAGAAGCTATGATTATGAGACTTTGCGTAAAAGTTTCATTGATTATTTGCGACTTTATTATCCTGAAACATACAATGACTATACTGAATCAAGCGAATTTATTGCTTTGCTTGACGTTATTGCGTTTATGGGGCAGGGTTTAGCGTTTAGAAACGACCTTAACGCCCGTGAAAACTTTATCGATACCGCGGAACGTAGAGACAGTGTTATTAAGTTAGCTAACTTAGTTTCATATAATCCAAAGCGAAACTTGGCCGGTCAGGGTTATATTAAAATTACAAGTATTCAGACTACTCAAAGTATTGAAGATTTAAACGGAATTAATTTAAATAATACCGCTATTCTTTGGAATGATCCTGCTAACCCAAATTGGTTAGAGCAGTTTAATACTATCATTAATGCCGCATTGATTAACAGCCAACGCATCGGTAAGCCTGGTAATTCATCAGTTATTTTAGGTGTAAAAACAGACGAATATGCAATGAATATTCCAACTACTGCCTTACCAATTGTACCATTCAGTTCAACAGTCGATGGTACTAATATGAATTTTGAATTGGTTAGTGTTTCTAGTGTGGATTCAGAAAATCTATATGAAGTTCCACCTGCACCAACTGGACAATTCAATATGTTATATCGTAACGACAAATTAGGTTACGGTAGTCCTAACACAGGGTTTTTCTTTTATTTTAAACAAGGTACCCTACAAAACTTTGACTTTGTGTTGCAACAACAAATCAGTAACCAAGTAGTCGATATTGATATTCAAGGTATCAATAATACAGACACATGGTTATATCAACTTAATGCAAACAACGCTACAACTCCTAGAGTATTTTGGAAACAAGTAGAAAATGTATATGCTAATGCGTATCTACAAACAGAAAATAGTAATAAGAAAACATTTAGTGTAAACTCTAGATTCAATGACCAAGTCAGTTATGTATTTGGTGATGGGGTTTTCAGCGAGATTCCAGTTGGTAATTTCAGAGCATATGTACGTTCTGGTAATGCATTAACATATACAATTGACCCAACAGAGATGCAAGGACTAAGTGTTTCATTTAGTTACATTGGTCGTAACGGTCGTCAAGAACTATTAACACTTGGTTTAAGTTTACAAACACCTGTAAGTAACGCACAAGCACGTGAAAGTTTAATCAATATTAAACAACGTGCCCCAACTCGTTATTACTCACAGAATCGTATGGTTAATGGTGAAGATTATAATAACTTCCCATATACATTATACAGTTCTATCATTAAGTCAAACTCAATAAACCGTTCAAGTGTTGGTGTTAGTAAAAACTTAGATTTAACTGACCCTACGGGTAAGTATTCAAGTATTGATTGTGTTGCAACAGATGGTGCAATGTATTCTGATGACAGCAATGGTTATGGTCTATTACAAATTTATAACTCAGCAGATATTATTTCATATTTAAACAATGACGTATCTACAATTTTATCTAATATCAGAGCAAACCAATACTATGTTAATAATTATACCCGTTACTCTATAGACTCCGCTTCTGGTGATGGTACTGTATATTGGAATCTAAGTTCTGTGGACACAAATACTGACACTGGATATGTTTACAATCTGCAAGGTCAAGTTAAAATACCTATTGCTGTTGGTACATACAATACACATAACTTAAAATACTTAACAAAAGGCGCTCTTTTAAACTTTACTGCACCATCTGGTTATTATTTTGATAGTACTAACAGATTAGTATCAGGTGTTGCCGGCCCATCCGATACAACAAATATATGGGCTACAGTTTTAAATGTTATAGGCGATGGTTACAATAACGGTCAAGGTGATTTTGCTAATGGTTCTGGTCCTATTATATTAAACGTATACATCCCTCAAGGGGCTGTGTTGTCTACAATTATTCCTACGTTCAGCAATAAATTACCTAACTCATTAGTTCAAGAAGCTATTTCTAGAATGGAATTAAATCAAAACTTTAGTCTTGTGTTCAATAATAGTCTAACAATTGCAGAAGATAGATGGTCTATTGATTTGTATGAAACTACTAATTGGTTTGTAAAATTTGAATGTGTTGCAACTAATAGATATGTTATAACATATAGAAGCCTTGCATATTACTTTGGTAGTGTAGAGGATATAAGATTTACATTTGACGCCAATAAAGTAATTTATGATCCTTTCAGTGGTAAAGCATTGCAAGACTATGTAAAAGTATTAGCTACAAATACACAATTTGGAAACAACAACCCATTGGCAAAACCAGTTACTGTGTTTGTTGTAGGACAAACAACCGAAAGTGATGGCTATGTAGACGATTATAGTGTTGAAATTTCTAGTATTGATGTAAATGATAGAACTGTCACTGTTGATCCAGACTTTTTCTCTACAGTAACTGGTTATCAAAATGCTTCTACTAATATAGGTGTATATACATTTTTCCTACAGATTCAAGATTCTGCTAACTTAACACGTTATCAAATTGTACCTACATCTGATATAGTTTATACATATGGAACTTTAAATCAAATTGAAGTGGTTAAGTATGACTACCCAGAGGGTCAAGTCTTTTATGCATATAGTGAAAACAAGTTTTACACAACTTTACAAGACAATACAGTATTGACTCCATATTATTTGGTTATTCAACAACCACAATACTCAGTCTTACCAGGTCGTCAAGCATTGCAGTTCCAATACAAACATTTCAGTAACAACACAACACGCATTGACCCAGTTACTACAAATATTATTGATTTGTATGTAGTAACACAAGCATATTATACTGCATATCAAAACTACATTCAGGATACAACAAATACTGTACCGGAGCCAATTAAACCCACAATCAATCAGTTGACAACTGAATATAATCAAATTCAAAACTATAAGATGCTAAGTGATAGCGTGGTTGTTAATAGCGTAGTATTCAAACCATTGTTTGGACAAAAGGCTTCTCCTAAGTTAAGAGCGACAATTAAAGTAATTAAAAATTCTAATACCAATGCAAGTGATAGTGAAATTCGTAGTGCGGTATTGTCAAATATGAATGATTATTTTGATATTAATAATTGGAGTTTTGGTGATACATTCTATTTTAGCGAATTGAGTGCATACATACACAACCAAATTGGTGACTTGATAAGTTCAGCAATTTTAGTTCCTAACGACCCTACTATGAAGTTTGGTGATCTGTATGAGATTAAATGTGCTCCATACGAAATATTTGTTAATGCCGCAACATCAAATGATGTTTTAGTAATAGCCGCATTGACTCCCGCAGAAATGCAAATTGCATAAATGATAAGTAATATAATAACGCTGAGAATTATAGAATGGCAACACGAATCAGAACCTTAAATTTTCTACCAGAAGTTTTTAAAACAGCTACCAACAGTCAATTTTTACAAGGTAGTTTGGATCAAATTGTAGACCAACCGAATACAAAAAAGATTCAAGGATATGTAGGTAGTAAATTTGGTTATGGAATTAACGCAAAAGACTATTATGTTACTGAACCTACTAAGGTTAGAACAGATTATCAATTAGAACCAGGTGTTGTTTTTACAAAAGAAAACAATCAAACTGCTACTGACTTCATTAGCTACCCTGGTATACTTGATGCATTAAAGGTAGAAGGTGCTCTTACTGAAAATAATAGTAGATTGTTTGAGAGTGAGTTCTATTCATGGGATAGTTTTACTAACTTAGATCCATTGATTAACTTCAACCAATATTATTGGGTTCCTGACGGATTGCCTGCGGTAACTATTGGTACAGAGACAGTATTCTCAACCGGCGACTACACAGTAACAGATTTATCAAATGCTTATATTATTGCTGAATCAGGAACTAGTGGGGGCAGTCTAAATCCTACATTAACATTATTACGTGGCGGCACATATACCTTTGCTGTAAGTCAATCAACATCGTTTTGGATTCAAGGTGAACCCGGTGTTACAGGTTATAGCGTAACACAACCTAACTTACAGACACGTGATGTATATGGTGTTATTAACAACGGTGCAACACAGGGTATTGTAACGTTTACAGTTCCATATAAAGACGCACAAAACGAATATAACGTTCCAGGAAACAACTTCGTAGATTTAATTTCTACAAGACCGTTTGAAGATGTTGATGGTACATTGTTAAGTGAATTAGGTAGTATTGATGGTGTAACATCATTGGCTGGCTTAACAGTAATGTTTTATAACACCGGTGTTATAAATGAATATGGTTATGTTTCTAAGTATTATGCAGAGACTACATATGACCAAGACGGTGGCGTTCCATATGACCCAACTATAAATTTTCCAGGTACTGATGTATTTGATAATAACTATGAAGGTGGTTTTTACTCAGAAGTAAATTCTAATTTTTATACTATCGTATATGTAGGTGATCCTGCAGATCCAGTCATCAAATTAATTCCTACTGGCGAAATTTCAAGTAATCAAAAAATAACAGCGACATACGGAGTTCAGTATGGTAGTAGAAGTTTCTTTAAAAATACATCAGGTACTATTGTATTAATACCATACATAAGTTCAGTATTAGATACTTTATATTATCAAGATGGATCTAATCCTAACAAAGTGGGTGTTATTAAATTAATTGAAAGCAATGTTACTAATCAAATTGACGTTGAAACTTCTATCTTGGGTAAAAAACAATTTACCACTGGTAATGGTATTGTATTTACCAATGGTTTAAAGGTTGAGTTCCAAGGCGATGTTATACCTACAAGTTATCTAACAGGACAATATTATGTTCAGGGTGTTGGTACTGCTATAGAATTGATACTAGTATCAGATATGTTAGCGATTGAATCAACTTCAGGTGCTAGTTACATCCCCTATGATACTACAGCATATGATATTGGTAATTATGATTCTGGATTGTATATTCCTGTAGTACCTGATTACATTACTATTTCTAGAAATAGTAAAGACAAAAATGCTTGGTCACGCAGTAATCGTTGGTTTCATATTGATGTAATTACTTCGACCGCGACATATAATAATTCACCTGACATTGTATCACTATATGCCACTATAGAAAATAAGGCTAAAAGACCAATCATTGAATTTTATCCTAATATAAGATTATTTAATTCTGGTACTGTTGGTAAAGCACCTGTTGATTTTATTGATTATAGAGCAACTGATGCATTTACTGAAGTTGCAGGACAAACCGAATACTACCCTGATGTTATTGCATACTCTAGTCCAACTGCGTCTATTGCCGGAGTTGCAGGATCAACAACAGTAAACATTGCATCAACTGATTCATTCTCAAGTTTAGTTACGTTAGGATCTGGTAATACTAACAATTTTAATATAAATGATGAAATTGTTTTTGCTGCCGATATCGGCGGATTAACTGCCGGCTATATATATTACATTCAGTCAATAAACAGTAGCACTAAATTTACAGTATCAACTGAAATTAATGGCGCGCCTGTGCCGTTAACTGTTGATAGTTCTGCTACAACAGCCACAGTGTGGCCAAGAACAACTACAATAACTGTTGCGTATGATGAGATATTTGGTACACTAAAAATAGGGGAATACATTTCGGATTCGTCAAATGTATTACCAAATAATGCATACATCAGTGAAATTTCAGGTAGTACAACATTAACAATTTCTGTTTCATGGGAAACAAATACTACAGTTACAGCAGTGTCAGATGTTTCATTTGTCTGTTCAGAACAATACACTATTAATAACTATGGCGTGTTCCCAGGAGCACGTATTATTTTTGCATTAGATGAAGATGAAGATGTAAGAAACAAAATTTATGTCGTAGAATTTTCAACAGTAGTAGATAATGCTACCCCAGTTATTACATTAACAGTTGCACCAGACGGTGACGTGTTGCCAAATGATATGGCTGCTATATATCGTGGATACAACTATGCAGGACATAGTTTCTATTTTGATGGTATTGAATGGATTGACGGTCAACAAAAGACAACAGTAAATCAACCACCGTTGTTTGATATTTTTGATAGTGATGGTATTAGTTTAGGCAACAAAGAAGTATATGTTGGTTCTAGCTTTGCAGGAACTAAATTATTCTCTTATGGTATAGGCAGTGGAATAAATGATAGCATTTTGAGTTTCCCTATTCGTTATAGTTCTATTAATAACGTAGGTGATATTAGTTTTGATGTTTCATTAAATTCTGATACATTTAATTTTGTCAGAGGTACTTCTTCTATAACTGAAAACGTTAATATTGGTTATGTACATGTTTATCCAACCAGAGATATTCCAATACGTGAATTGGGATGGCAAACAGCAGTAAGCCCAAGCGTTCAATATCAAATTTTTAGCCTTGATTATGTTATAGGTGATGGACCTTCATTTACTTGTGATATACCCGCAGTTTCACAAAGTTCAACTAATTGGCCTGTGGTACAAGTGTATGTAAATAATCGACACTTGTTAGCTACTGATTACACAGTAACATATAATGAAACTAACACAGTTGTTACATTGAATACTAGTCCTCTATTAGATACTGTTGTTCAAATTTTGGTATTAAGTGATGAGACCAGTGCAAATGCATATTACGAGATACCAATTAACCTAAACAACAATCCGTTAAATCAAAATTTAACCTCAGTTAACGTTGGTGACATTCGCGGACAATACCAAAGTATTTTTTATAACAACCCAAATACAACAGGTGAAATATTTGGGCCTAATAACTATAGAGACTTGGGTAATTTAGTGCCATGGGGAAATCGTATTATTCAAAACAGCGCAAGTTTAGTATTGCCTGGAGTATTTTTACGTAAACAAAATCATAGCCTAAGTAATGCGTTGATGTTCAATAACAATCAATATATTACTTTCAAATCGCTATTGGTTCAAACAGTTAACGAAACAAATTACGATTATACATATACTCCTGCTAATATTTTAGATAATGCTTTATCTCAGATGGCAGCAAATAAAACTGAATCAGAATCTTTCTTCTGGTCAGATATGCTACCAAACAAGTCTGCATATATTACTAATACATATAGTTTTGCTACTAGCCTAGACGTTTCTATCTATTCATTAAACAGAATATACAATTACACTACAGCAAATTATTATGGAGTTCTCGTCTATCTTACACGAACAACAAATGGATACACCTCTATAACTCAATTGATTATAAATCAAGACTATATTGTAAGTTCAGATTCACCATCATTGACTGTTACTTTAGATTTGTTGCCAGGTGATCAGATTACTATCAATGAATACAATCAAACATATGGTTCGTTCGTACCTAACACTCCATCTAAATTAGGTTTGTACCCTGCAACAATACCTAATATTTTCTTAGATACTGATTATCAAAACCCTACATATTTTATTGTAGGTCACGATGGTTCATTCACTAAACTATACGGTACATATGATCCAGTAACTGGCGCACTAGATGATTATAGAGATCAGGCACTATTTGAATTTGAAAAAAGAGTTTTCAATAACTTGAAGTTAAGTAATGTTATCCCTGTACAGGAATATGAAATATTACCTAGCTTCTTTAGGTCATCTAGTTACTCATATCAAGAATTCTTACAAGTTTATAGCCAAAGCTTTTTAAATTGGATTGGTCAAAACAGAATTGAATACAAAGAACAATTCTATAACAAGAACAATGCGTATACTTATAATTACAGAACCACTGGCAACAAACTTAACGGTCAGCCAATCGAACAAGGTTACTGGAGAGGTATATATGAATATTTCTATGATACATTTACACCTAACTTAACGCCGTGGGAAATGATTGGCTACGCTAATCAACCAACATGGTGGGAAAATAGATACGGTGTGGCACCATACACAAGTGATAACTTGATTTTATGGAATGACATGGCTGAAGGTATTGATTGGAACAATGGTAATCCAATAATACTAGAACAATTTATTAGACCGGGGTTATTAGACATATTACCGGTAGACAGTCAGGGTAATTTAGTAAGTCCGTTTGTATCTATAGTAGGTAACTACAACAATAATACGTTCAGGCAAGATTGGATTGTAGGTGATGTTGCCCCGGCAGAATTAGCATTCCGTCGTTCTAGTTCATGGCCTTTCACGTTAATCCGTTTATTGTCATTGGCAAAACCTGCAAAGTTTTATAACTTAGCAGTAGACGTTGACAACTACAAATATAATGTAGAGTTTGACCAATATTTGGTTAATAATAGAAGTCACTTAGTTATAAGTGATATAGAAATTTATGGGTCTGGTACTGCTAAGACCAGCTACATTAACTGGATTGTTGATTACGAAAAACAAATTGGGGTTGATGCAACAGCACAACTTACCACATTATTAGATAACCTCGATGTTCGTCTAATCTATAGAATAGCAGGATTTAGCGATAAACAATTATTAAAATTCTATGTTGAAAAAGGTTCTCCTAATAGTAGAAACGCATCTTTGTTAATTCCTGATGAGAGTTATTCTGTATTATTGTATGATAACCAAGCATATGATAGAATCGTTTATAGTTCCGTAATTGTTCAACTAACAAGTACAGGTTTTAAAGTGTTTGGCAATAATCAAACAAATGCATTCTTCACAGTATCAGTGCCTAAACCAAGTATTGACTATACTGATGTAAAAGTAGAAAATTTATCAGCTAAAATTTATAATTCTTACTATGACACAACTACAACAGTTCCATATGGCACTGAATTTTATAGCATAGAACAAGTATCACAATTCTTAGCAAGCTATGGTGATTACCTAAATAAACAAGGTATGAAGTTTGAACAAATTTCAAACGGTATACAGGTTACCTGGGAACAAGTCGTTGCAGAATTCTTATATTGGGCGCAACAAGGTTGGGAAGTTGGTAGTATAATAACTGTTAACCCATCTGCGGAAATATTGCAAATTGACCAAGATAGTGTTATTGTTCAGCCTCTAGTTTTAAGACAACAAAACTTTGTCTTAAATCAAAACTTACTTCCAATTAATCTTAATGATTTGGCTATTGTGCGTGAAGGCACATCATTTACAGCACAACCCTTAAACACAGGTGATACTATTGCGTATGGTCAATTTAATATCAGTAACATTGAGCATGGTATTGTTTTTGATAACGTTACATTGTTTAATGATATTATCTATAATTTAATTACAGGTTTAAGACAAACACGTATCTATTTGAATGGTACCAAAACTGCTGAGTGGAATGGTACCGTTGACGCACAAGGCTTTATTCTTAATCAAGATAACGTTGTTGAATGGGACAAAACCTACAAGTACACTAAAGGTTCTATTGTAAAATACAAGAACAAATATTGGACTGCTGTTAAAATAGTACAACCAAAAGATAAGTTTGATGAAACAGATTGGCTTGTAACTGATTACAACGAAGTTCAAAAAGGTCTATTACCTAACTCTAGTACTAACTCATACGAAAGTACGTTGTACTATGATACCAATAAGGCTAACTTAAAATCTGACGCAGACTTGTTAAGTTTCAGTTTGATCGGCTACAGACCACGTGATTATTTGGCATTAGCAGATTTAACAGATGTTACCCAAGTTAATGTTTATCAAAACTTAATTAAGAACAAAGGTACATTAAATGCGGCAAGCGCATTTAAGGGTGCATTGTTACCGCAGGGTGGTATCGATTATAATATCTATGAAAACTGGGCTATTAAGTCTGGTGAGTTTGGTGGTGTAACTAACAATTCATTTATTGAATTACAATTAGATGAAACAAAGTTATCTAATAATCCAACAACTATTTCTGTTGTAGATAGTACTAGTGGATATGGTACTAACCAAGAAATACCAATATACAAAATTTACAACTATGATAAACCAGTTAATAGCGTAAACATATTAAAGACAATACCAAATGAAACACCATCTGTTTTATTCCCAGATGCAGGTTACGTAAACTTTAATGACGTTAAGATGGCTAGTTATTACTACTCATCGTTGCCTACTGCGGCCAACCAATATGGTGTTAACGTTACACTACAAGAACTATATGTAAGAGATTATGTATGGTTAGCAAACTACCTAAATAAATGGCAAGTGATGACACCTATATCTTTAGGTAGCATTATTAAAGCAAAAAATAATTTAAATAATACAGTAACTATTACTTTTGCTGAACCACAAACTATCAGTCAATATCAGATATTTGCTATTGTTAATTTTAATTCAGCTATTGACGGATATTATATTGCTTCTGCTGTAATAGATCCATACAATGTTGTAATTAATTTATCATTAAATCCTAGCGTCAAAACTGTAACAGGTTTAGGTGTAGGATTCAACTTCCAATCTCAGCGTGTAAATCAACCATCTGACATTATTAATCTTCCATTGATTGACAGCGAATTCTCAAAGAACAAAGTATGGGTTGATACTAATGACGATGGCTCATGGGCTGTTTACAGAAAAAGTATCAACTATGCATCATACTTAGATGTTACAAATGAAGATTCATCAACATTTGGTCAAGCAGTTGCACACACAAATAATTTAGGATACTTAATTAGCGATAGTGGTTTAGGTGAAGTATATCGCTACCTATATGATGTAGAAACACAATCATATAACATAAGACAGACATTAGCAAAAAATGTTACATTTGGTCATGCAATAACATATAGCGATGATATTTTTGTTATAAGTGAGACCAGCGGCAATGTATACATTTATCAATTGGTTGTATCAAATCAATATAACCAACTAAACTTGTTACAGACTATTGCAAGCCACGTTTCAACTTCTACGTTTGGACAAAGCCTAGCATTGTCCGGTGATCAAAATTGGTTATATGTAGGAGATTCTCAGAATAATGCGGTATATGTTTACAGAAAATCTCAAACAACAGATGCTTACGAATTAGTGAATACTATAACTGATGCTGGATCTGCGTCAGGTGACAATTTTGGTGCATCAGTAACTACTGATTATTATGGTGATGTTATTGTAGTTGGTGCACCAGAAGTTGAAATTCAAGGTGTTACCAACGCAGGTCGTTCATATGTCTTTAATAGATTAGTACAGAACATAGAAGCTCCGTTTACTAGCACACCGTTTGTCCCGCAAGTATTCACATTGGCTGATTCTCCGGTAGTAATAACTAGAACTGCTACAGATACTTCTGAAGTTGGTTATGCAAACTATATTAAAGTTTCTACTAACCTTACTGGTGTTGAAAACAGTGACCCTGTAATCTTCAGTGGTACGTTACTATCTGCTGGCGCAATTCAAGCTAACAAAGTTTATTATGTAATTAATAAATCAGGAACTAGATTCCAAGTATCGGAAACTTTAGGCGGATCAGCAGTTACACTGGCAACAGGCACAAGTGGAAGTATGGTATGTACATTCCAAACAGACCCTAGCTTTGTTAGTGTTAATGGAACATTACTAGACGATAATCAATATGCTATCTTTGATTCTAAATTAAATGTATATGCAACATTAACTGTTGGTGATATAGTTAACATAAGCCTAGACATTTTTGTAAAAGCACAAGAAATTGATACCGGCACTGATTCAGATATAGGTGAGTTATTAGGTAACAGCGTTACTACTACACGTTATGCTTCTGAAATTTTAATTGGTGCACCTTATAAATTAGACAGACAAGTTAACGGTGAGGGCGCAGTATATAGATATACAAATGGTGGCGCAAGCTATGGTACATTAATTGGTACTAGTACCTGCACTACTACAACTACAAGAAACATTTTATTAAATGGATATTTAGTAAGTGTTCCTGCAGGTGATGCTAATGACGTAGCAGACGCAATCAACACAAGTAAAATAACAAATATACAGGCCTCAGCTTCATCAGGAATATTGATAATATCATTGATTAACCAAGCATTAGGATCACCTAATAATAAATTAACATTGACTTGCACTAATACTAACACGTTTGCTGAGTTAGGTATTAGTGAATACACACTAACTCAAACAATTACTTGTCCTCATCCAGAGACACATTCAGAATTTGGATATACTGTTAAGTTTAATGAGCAAGATTCGTTTGTTGTAAGTGCACCTGCAGGATCAAGATATTCTGCAACAACATTTGATTTCATCGATGATGAATTAGATAATGATACTGTATTTGACAACAATGCAACTGTATTTGTTGATAGATTTGTAGGTGCTGGTGCAGTTTACATGTATGATTATTTGAATAATTATAATGAAAGTCTAGTTAACAGTGGAGCATTTGTATATGCTCAAAGTGTGAACACTACAGATTTAACATATGGTGTACAACCAATGTATGGCACCGCATTAGACTTTAATCAATATGCAGTAGTAGTTGGTACACCTGGATTTATGCCAGGTATAACAAATGGTCAAGTAGCCATTTATGAAAACATTACTGGTGTTAATGATTGGGTAGTATACAGA
>Ga0078894_10002623_pt1 | contig 13606 bp, 15 predicted proteins | sample LauGreSu1BDMLBSD_2_FD_67506 | JGI IMG/M metagenome (GOLD analysis project Ga0078894, IMG submission 67506) | Freshwater lake microbial communities from Lake Michigan, USA - Su13.BD.MLB.SD (version 4) (version 4) | ecosystem: Environmental > Aquatic > Freshwater > Lake | place: Lake Michigan...
CAGTTTTACAAAGAGCATATCGACAAATCATTTGAAAATGCCGAAAATCATGTTTCAAAAATTGATCAAGGTATCATTCGTATGGATGGAATGACTGGAACGAAGACACGACATTTTTACAACAATCTATTAGATATACCTGACGCAAGATATTTAGAGATTGGAACGTGGAAAGGTAGTTCGGTTTGCTCCGCGATGTGTAATAACAAAGCGACTGTTGTATGTGTTGATAATTGGAGTGAATTTGGAGGACCTAAATATGAGTTTTTGCGAAACTTTGATACGTATAAGGGTGAAAATAACGCGACATTTATCGAAAGTGACTGTTTTAAGGTTGACACCACCCAATTACCAAAATTCAATATATACATGTATGACGGAAATCATCTCGAAGAAAGTCATTACAAGGCATTACATCATTATTATGATTGCTTAGATGATATATTTATTTATATTGTTGATGATTGGAACTGGAATACTGCGAGAGATGGCACTACTCATTCAATCAAAAAGTTAAACTTGAATGTCTTGTATGAAAGATCAATTCGCTTGACATGGGATGAATCTCATACTCCCCAACCAGAAGCAAGAAACACTTGGCATAATGGTATATATGTCGCTGTTTTACAGAAACCATCCTCTTCTGGAAACGAGACAAACGAAATCGAATAAATTATAACCAAACTATATAATAATATGAACAATAATTACGTTGATATTATTATTGTCGGATGCGGGATCGCCGGTTTATATGCTGGATATCAAATCAAACGCCTCGCACCGGCGAATACAACATTTCTCATTTTAGAAAAAAACGATAAAACATGGATGGGTGGTCGCGCCGGTAATGAAACATTTTATGGCGCGGATGTCGTTGTTGGCGCAGGTGTCGGACGTAAGAACAAAGATCACGCGCTTATACAATTACTCAACGATACCAAGACGCCGTACTCGGAATTCAAATCCACACGAAATTACGGAGCATCGACGACCGCATTTCAACCAGTCGATATTCTTGGTATTGTTCGAGAGTTGAAAGACGCATATAAAAAAGACCCATCGTTTCATCAAGATAAAACATTCAAGCAATTTTTTATAGATGTTCTTGGTGCTGACAGATACAAAGAGTTTGTCATTAGTACCGGTTATACCGACTTCGAAGACGCCGATATATGCGAGACGTTATATCACTATGGAATGGATGATAATGTGAGTAGTGGATGGACCGCACTTCATGTGCCTTGGAGCGATCTGATTGAGAGATTGTATCACCTGATAGGTGAAACGCACTTCAAATTTTCATCGGAGGTGGTTAAGATAGACCCGCGAAAGAGCGGCGCAGGTAACGACAACGATAGTAAGCATCGGTTTGAAATAACTACCGCCAATCATAAGAAATACAAGGCGAATAAAGTAGTGATTGCGACAACGATACAGGGTATCCGAAAAATTGTTCCAGGTGCGTCATCGCCGACAAGTATATACCAACATATCAAAGGTCAGCCCTTTCTTATTGTGTATGCGAAGTTCGACCGAGCAAGCACAGAAATCATGAAAAGGTATGTTCAGGCATTCACGGTCGTCCAGGGCCCCCTTCAAAAATTGATACCGATGGATCCGGATAAAGGAGTATATATGGTGGCTTATACAGATAATCAACACGCGACGGCTCTGAAATCAAAGGGTGCGCTTGAAAATACGCCAGCAGTTCGCGAAATGTATTCAAAGTGGATAAAAAACGCACTTGGAATACCAAAAGATGATCCACCGCTTAACATAATAGCGATTCGGGATTATTACTGGAATGATGGAACACATTACTATACTCCGATTCATCCAACAGAATATAAAACCCGTCCGGAATTTATTCGTAAAGCGCAACACCCGATGCCTGGGATGGTCGTTGTTGGTGAGGTAGTGAGCCGACATCAAGGATGGGTCGAGGGTGCGCTTAAAAGTGTAGATGCGGTGTTTCGTGATAAATTCATATAATATATTACTACACCTTGAAAATGGTCCGACATAGGTTGTTGAATCGAGCATCGTCAGCCTGAGCAGACGCAATATTATGTATCTCAATACGATTTGACTCGCTTTTATACACTTTACTCGGATCAAAACAATCACCGCATACCAGTATTACAATTATTTTGTATGTTAAGTTCGGATATTTCGTTTGAAGAACGGTATCTAATTTTTCAGCATCATCAAGATCACTTGTAATATGAGTATATTTTCCGTTGTGTTCTTTATGTAAGTGAGAAGCATGTCCTTTTCTACAAAATATGACTTCTTCGCTTCCAGATCTAAGAATATCGAGTAAGCGGTTATATCGTCTAGTATATTTTTCTGTATCTTGGCTTAATAATTGAGGATTGACGAAATCGTGATGAAAATACATATCATATTTATTTATCTGTTTATCTAATGGCTGTGTAAAAAATTTGAAGTCGTCGTCTATACATGACGATACACCATTATATGTAACAGTCCAATCAAACGGAAACGAAGAGCTTCGTAGCTTATATTTTTGTAGAAATTCGGCCATCCCACAATCAACACCAATAGGCACAATCATTTCCGCACGTTATAATAATTATCTCTATTATTGCGTCTTTATATAATTTATAAGATCGATTGTTAGAACATATACCATATACCCACCCGCTGTTACTAATGGAAGAAATTCGATCATTACGCGTATTATATTATATTATTTTATATCATAATACAAAAAAATGTCTTCGCCAGTTATGAATTTTGCATCATCGACTAAACCTATTATCAATAATATCCGACGCACAGTAATACAGTCGGGTGTTTTGCGTCATGGGTTAAATGCCAACTATTATGCTCATCATAATCGCCCAGGAATGGCGATTCGGGAAGACGCCGCGGCAGCATGGGATGCGATAAGTGGCAGCCGTAAATAGTGAAATGATTAGACGCCCCCCGTGACCCCCGTCACCACCTGCTCCAATTCCGAAATCCGGATATGCGGCAACTCAGTATGTGCTTCCCAGAAATACTTACAATATGACCACTTAAAATCAAGCTTGTCACAGTAATAATGTGAGTAATAACGCTTCAACTTGTCCGCTATCGCTGCCGGTAAAAGGCCATGCGACGCCATCGGAAGAACATAGCAAAGTTGGACAAGGTCGCGAACCGGGTTTTTCACATCAGGGGTAGCGTTGGGAAATAGGGCCGTGTCTAAATGTGGCATATAACGCATCAAATCAACGAGTAGTGGTGCGTAAGGATATTTATATGTCCATCGCCAATCAATACAACCCGTCGAATAATATCGCATGGTCCATTCCAACCCTTCGATATAATTAACACATAACATTTGTACTCGGTCGATGCTGCCACTCTTAACACCTTTGCTGCGTTCGCCTTCACGCGGTCTAGCATAAATGTCGATTCCAAATAATGCGTCATAATAACGGAACTCCCAATTCTCTCGAAATGGATCGATATATTTCTCGGCGGCACGCTCTTGAAGTGGGATGGTCATGAATTCGTTCAATGAATGGCAACGCTCGATATTACCAACCAATTGAACCACCCGACTACATGCGATCTTCGTGAGATCGCGAATATCGACAGAGATGGGCGGTTGTGTTTTATCCGTGGTGGAAGCGGTAGCGGTGATCGTCGTTCCAACGTCTCGGCCTACGGCACGTTTATTTCCCGACATTCCATTATTACTACTGGAACCATCACTTCCGAATTTCATCTTTCCTTGCCGATCCCGTGTCTTATGTTCATTCATGAATCGATTATGCTCGGTTTCGGCCAACAATCCAATAAACGCGCGCATATGCTTCCAAACGATGACCGGTCGGCCGCATTCACGCGAAACCAAATAATCATTCGTCCCTTTAAACATATTCGCGTATGTTTGGAGTAATACGGTCATACCATTCGTGCGTAGATTCAACGATGGAAAATGCGGCATGAAATCGTTGCCAAGCATAAATGTCATCACGATATAATCATCGATTGCGGCAACCACTTCTGGTGTTATTTTCATGAGTTTATTATCAGTTCTAACCGTTGTCAGGGATGTAGTCGATACTGTTTTATAATCAGATATATAAGGAGTTTTATGCTGAGTTTCGCCGCCGCTTCCGCCGCTTTTCGTTTCACGCATGATCTCTTCTAACGAACATGCGAATTCTGGTATATCTAAATAGTATTGATCGTTACTCGATAATGTGCTGTCAAGTGACTGTATAAACTCTGGCGTGTCACGATACAAATAGATACGCTGAGAGATATCTAGATGATTCAAGCACAACATAATTAAGTCAGCATCTAGTCCATATATCAACGTTACCGCATCTTGGTGGTATTTCGAATTTTCACGGATATATTCGAAAATTTTATGTTCGCCTTCACCTGGAATGTCGCTTCCAGAATATACATAGGCGAGTTGATTTCCAATTACGCGCGCTTTTACTTCACAGTAATCGCGCATACGTGTGTTGAGTTTTGTCATAAACGTGGTGCCGGGTGTAATCGCAGAGGTATTCCATGCTTTCTCACTACCACGAGATTTGGCGAGTTCTGTTGCTCCTGCCACCGCCAACGGATCAATAAGCGCATTTTTTCGATGAATTGTATCTTCGACGACCGAAGTAAACCATGACTTATATCTTCGTTCGCGCTGTTGATTCAATTTAGCAACAGGAGCAACTCCGTCGAATGCGATCATGATTTTATTCTTTGGGCGGAACAAAGCGAGATACTCGTCGATTTTCTTACACACAGTATCAATAATAAGAGTTTCATATTCATCGTTTGACATACCGCGATTTGTTCCTACAACCCGAACCGCGTCATAAATAAGTCCGTTCGTATCCATATATAGGTTATGTATATCCGGTAATCCCGCCAATCTCTTAATAATGGATTTGTGGCGTTTTACGATGTTCGAAAAGTAGCTTGGAATGCCCATTTCGTCAGAATATATTATGAAGACAGAGCGTAACTACTATTCTATATCATGATGTGTTTAATATCAATTGTTTTGATATTAAAATACTACTATTATATAACGATAATAAAATGACACTACAACTTACATTTTCAAATGTTGTTCAGTTATTCAGTATATTCGCACCTTTATTTTTAGGAACTTTTCTTGTTCTCGTTTCGGTGTTCAACCAGAATATTAAAGGTATGATATACCTAGGTGGTGTATTGATTGCTTCTGTGTTAAACTATATGGTAAGTATGGTGATCGGAAGTGAGCCACTTGATAACGAAGGTTCAATTTGTAACCTAGTAGAGTTTCCTCTTATACCAAGTCGATACAACGTACCAAATTACAATAGTATGTTTATTGGTTTTACGCTGATGTATTTGTTGTTGCCGATGTTGTCAAATAACCAAATTAATTTCTGGATTGTTGGAACAATCGTAAGTATATTCGTGGTAGATGCTTATGTAAAACTCCAGTATTTCTGTACGGTCCCACGTGGTATTACAATTGGTGGTATTGTTGGGTTAACACTCGGCGCAATCTGGTATTTCTTGTTGAAATTCAACAACTTCGAGAGCCTTTTGTTTTTTAATGATTTGACAAGCAATAACGTTGTTTGTAAGCGTCCGCAGAACCAGACATTCAAATGCTCTGTCTATAAGAATGGACAGGTGATACAAGACTTGTAGTTTTTTGTTGATTATCCACTTCCTCATTTACGCAGTCGCGTAATTTCGGTTGTTGTGATTCAACAAAAACTGTGTGATTATTTGTATACATTATATTGTTATCATAATGTATATAAACTCCACTATATGGTTTCCAAAACAAGAAAAGCGCCAACAAATAGTGCGACATTATTTGAGAAAGGCACCGTTAAAAAAGGAAATGATGGAAATAAATGGATAATCGTGACGAATCATCGAGGTGTGAAGCGATGGCAACGAATGAAACCGACTACGATGAAGCGACGAGGTAAATCTGCGCGAGTATTAGCGATGGAGACTGACCCAGAAAGCGTATGGGGTAAGAATAAACCTCTCGAACGGTTCTGGAATGACTTAGCATCGGGGCGAAAGGTTGTGCTTATAAAGAAAAATGGAGATTATGAAATATTTACGATGCCGAAATCAACACATGACTATCTTAGTGATGACCATACAAAACAATATGAAAGATTTGAGAACGACCCTAATATTGTCGCAGTTTTAACATCATATAGGTCACAGGACGCGTATGAATTACATTTATACCCGAAAGCCAAGGACGCTACGGTAGAGTATGTTATTCAAAATTATAAGAAATTTTTCCCTACACGGGTGAAGAATACATATATGCCATGACGTGGCGTGATGTTACCGCATTATGGGTGAAATTTGCTGTAATTCCGTACCATCCATCCTGAAAAGTCTGATAGTAGTATTTGTTTTTGAAAACCGTTGACAAACATCTTCAAGTTGCCTCCATTTGATTTTTCGCCGTAAATTCGAAAAAAATATTGAACAATATCGGAGGTTTTTGCCCGGCTGTATTTATCGTTCGCTTCTTCATATGTGAATTTAGCTTTTTGCTTTCGCGCATTTACCGCATTATGAAAATCTACGAGAAAATAATGAAGCTGTTCTTTTGTTGTTATCGTGGATAGGACTCGTGCGTGTTGTTTCATATATTCGGTAGCATGTTGTGTACATTCTGGACACGGTAGATTGGCGCAAATACGCTGTATATATTGAATTAGATCATTCTTTATTTCAGCGAAGTTTTCAGGTATTGCTTTGTATGCCAGTGTATGAAATAAATACCAAACACATGGCCCCCATATACTTTTTGAGACCATTACAAAAATTATGTTATCACGTAATATATGAATTATATGAATATAAAAAAATGACGTTCTTATATTCATATATAGGTTCTTATGATGGATACGGATGTGACATATGAAATAGAAGGCGGAGTTGATTTTTTTAAAGAGCTGAAAAATATTACAGCCAAACCGCATGAAACGAGTATGCCTTCATTATCACTTAATATTGAAGATAAACCGGTTGATAGATGTTTGATAAGCGACGAGGTTTTGCGAAAAGATCATATTACATTAAAATGTGGTCATAAATTCAATTATGTTCCTCTGTTTAAGGAGGTCCTCTTTCAAAAATGCTCGATGTTGCCTAAAAACGTATCATCTAAGATCGTTACTACGTATATAAAAAATTCGCCACAGTCGAACATTTCTACTGTGATGTATAATAGTTCATACAATCTTGAAACTACGAAGGTATCATACAACGAAATAAAATGCCCATATTGTCGGACACTGACACCGCAACTTCTTCCATATTATCCATACCCTGACGTGAGTAAAATAAAGTATGTGAATACTCCTGCTGAATTAGGATTTCCTGCGTTGTCATGTGAATACTTTCGTAACCAAACTGAGGGGGCAACAACTTGTCGAACAAACTGTATTTATCATGAAAAATATGATATGATGTTGTGTAATAAGCATTTTAACAAATTGGAAACAAAGGTCGAATCTGAAAATGACGCACCGTTACCTATTGCTCGATCATCAAGACGTCAAACCGCGTCAAAACCTACCCAAGGTTCTGACGATAAGAATGTTATTATTTCACATAATAATCCAGCGACTAGTGTATGTTCATTCAAATTATTGTCTGGCCCGCGTAAAGGTTGTCCATGCGGAAAACCGATGTGGATTCCGAAAACATTAGTTTCATTACAAAATGGTTCAGAAACACCTCATGCTGCGTATTGTAAGACCCATTATGAGAGACAAAGTATATCATAATTTTTATTCTCATATTTCGAGTAATTACTTAAAGAAATTTTATTTATTATAAATAGTGATAACATGACTACTTATAAGCCGATACATATACCAAAATATAATATTTATGATATTTTACACAACGATAGAGGTAAGATTGTTATCATTAGAGCTAGTGAAACACCACCGGTGATGATTAAAATGACGGTTGATGATAAGCTAATAGCGTTTGATATAGAGTGTTGCCCGCATAATCATACACATGTATATACTTTGAATAGTGAAATAATGTATGATTCGAATAAAATATATAAATTCATGATAAATGATGAAGAAATAAATACAAAAATAAGTAAATATCCTAGTTTTGAAAATGAAATAATCATGTCAACCATCGTTAAAGGTGAAGACAAATATATTTTACAGTGGATTCAATACCATATTCACTTGGGAGTACAGCGGTTTATTATTTATGATAATTCACATGACAATACATTACCTAAGTTGTTGGAAAAATATATAAATGAAGGCATCGTGATAGTACTTGAATGGCGATATGCTTATATGTTAAAAATTAGTGGTATAAGCGGACAAACGACACAGCAAAATCATTCAATATACGCATTTAACAAATGTGATTATATCGGTCTATTTGATATTGACGAATATATTAACATTCAAGAACCGTATTGTAATATACGTGTGTTTTTGGATGATTTTGTCAAAATGAATGATCTAAATATAAATATGATTGGCGGATTTCAGTTTTTGAATAAATTTTTCTATAACCCGCACAATTTACCTGATGACAATAATAATTTTTTGAAAATTTACAATTGTAATCAGATTACTTTGTCTGGCAACGAAAAAAATTTTGTAATACCTAGAAATGTTAAAACATTTTCGGTTCATATGATAACAAAGGGATTACCAATTGTGAAGATAAACCATAAGATTGCGTATTTCAATCATTACATTTTTTTAAATAAAACAAACAGAGGGTTTGATAAAACAGATTTTACTGATAGTAGTATTCGTAGATTAACTACTTTGTTTTCTATTCTAGAATGAACATCTTTTTATATTTTTACATCTTCATAAAAACATTATTCACGCGAGAGTTGCCTGGAACAGGTTGAAGACGGCAAAGTGAAGCGACTGGGGGTGCCGCATTTTTCAATTTGGCACGTCGCACCGCAATCGAAGAAGCGCCTACACCGGAACCAGCAGTATATGACGCGTTCTTATTATTGTTATGGACATCTGCCATGAGTGTGAGTCTAGCGCGTTTCAACATAAGAGTTATACAAATTGGGTACTATATAATACAACAATAAAAATATAATACAACAATACATATAATAGTGTATTATTGTGACAATTCGTATTCGGGGAGTACGTCAGTCAATGCAATTCATAAAACGCTATCTACCAGATACCTTATCAAGACGTGATAAAACAAGACAGCGAAAAGAACTTACAAAATCTCGCAGATTATACAAACAGGGGAAGTATTATACTCGCAAGTCGTTGCGGTCATTCAAATCAAAACCGTCTAAACATCTCGAACACGCATCAACATTATATCATGTCGATAAAATAAGGCCAACAAAAGAATTGTCTCGAAGAACCGGGTGTTCGCTGAGAGGATTAAGGCAGATTGTAAAAAAAGGCGAAGGAGCTTATTATTCGTCAGGTTCTCGACCAAATCAGACGCCACAATCATGGGGGAACGCACGGTTAGCGAGTGCGATTACTGGCGGGAATGCGTCACTCGTCGATTTTCATATATTGGAAACAGAATGTGATCATCGAAAACCAGCATTTCGTTTAGCACAAAAGCCCGCGAAATAGTGACACATTTTTTTTATTGTTTATACATATAATCCAGGTAATGACTCAGCAAGTAGAACAACAATATCCTCTTCCAGTTAAAGAAGGTAATACGCCACAACCTGTATGTACAGATTTAGTTCATGTGTCGAAACAACAATCACAAGAACCTGCGTCTGGACTTTCGGTTACTCCGGCTGAATCTGGGATAACAAAAGAGCAATTGAAGGATTATTTACGCCAGTGGGTTCGTGTTGAAAATGAAATTAGTACGCTGTCGGCTGAAATAAAAAAGCGCAAACTGATCCATCAACAACTATCTAAGTCACTTTTAGATGTTATGCGTAAAAGTGAAATTGACTGTTTTGATATTGCGAATGGTCGTATTGTTTATTCAAAGACGAAAATACGCGCACCGCTAAATAATGGTCAATTGAAAACAGCACTTACAAATTATTACAAAGACGATGTCGAGAAAGCGAATAGTATTACTGAATTTTTACTTGCGTCTCGTGTTGAAAAAACCCGCGAATCTATCAAAATGAAGATTCCAAAAATCAAATAAACACATATGTTATAAGTATTTTTATATATCTATAACATGTTTTATGTGAATGGTGGCGCAAAAGGGAAGAAAAACGTGATACGAGATATTTTTAAGATGGTAGAAGAAAATGAAGACCGTGATACTGACGCAAATCCACGATCACGATCACGATCACGATCACGATCACGATCACGATCACGATCACGATCACGATCACGATCACGCGCAACAATACATTCCGCTATTGACAGTAATTCTGATACGAGTGATATTGATCTTGAAACAGACGATGACTCGATAATATCAAGCTCGGAAAAACATACCGACGAAGAGAATCATAACTATATTGTCGCGCTAGGCACGTCCGTAAAAGATAACGCGATACATTACCAGTACACTTTTGTTGATAATGAACTTGATTATGATATCGAAGAATTCACAGAAAAACATCCGGAAATAAAAGTATTTGAACTGCTGATATATCGAATTAATACGTTATCGACCCTTCCATTCACCGAGTTTCTTTTTTATAACGAAAAATCGGTTTGTAAATTACCATATTATAACCACTCTTCAAAAAAACACATACGAAAGGAATGTGACGCGATAATGAAAGAATTATTTAGTAGTAAGTTTAGGTTCAAAGGATATCTTTATGATGAGCCAACCGGTAAATGTATTATTTTTTATGAGAAATATTTCCGTAAGGAACAAGTGATTCCTGGGCAGTTGGATCTTACAAAACCGCATAACTGGTTTTGGGTTTGTTTTTCTGAAATCATAAACCGCAAGCGATACGTTACGCTTCCAATCGCCGAAGATGCAATAGATTTTTTCATGTCATATCCTTTGATTGGAGTATTACAGAATATTGTTCGTGTGAATAAAGATACCACTACCAGATTAGAAAATATTGAAGTGCCGTCTATTTTATATTATGGATCAACGTTGTGTTACGCTGAAAATACATCGATATATGGTTTGAAACGAGAACCGATTATTGCTCGTTTTGGCCCATTTTACTATTTTACAACTCTGGAACACTCCTATTATTGGGCATGTTATCACAATACAAGTAAAGGGTCGAAACAAGCAAAAAACGCGCAAGGTGGTATATCTAGATATGCTGTTTTTACTGGACGTATGAAAACGGTGTTTCAAGATGACGACTATGATGTTGATGTTGTAAAAAAATACACAGAACGGAAAAATATATTTGAAACACAGATAAATCAATACCGGCAAACACAAGAACAGTATCAACGTGGAACTTATGACAGTATATATAGTTATGACTATACATGGCCAGAGAATTATGATACGATATACAACGGGTTTTATTCCGAAAAGAAGACGATACGGCCGGTTTGGTGTGTATGTGATTATCGGCAGTTTCAATTGTTATCATATTATGAAGTGCTTACGGAACATATACCAGCATCATATGATCCTGAATTTACAGATTATATAATTACGTAAAATATTCATCACAGTAATATATAACACTACATCATTTCTTGAAATATTTTATCATCATCGATAATGGGTTTATTTGACAATAAGTTTTACAACTTTATTATGTTGTTTTTTGTGAGCGGTATTATTGTTCAAATCATGACATTTTTTGATATTGAGTTTGTTTTTTATATTAGTTATTTATTATGGTTTATAGCTATTGGTATATTCGTAATTGTGCTTCCGCGAGGTCAATCTTCGGTTATTTAGAGAGGAATATAATGTAAATAGTAGATATAAAGATTATCGTTCGAAGTTAATAATATATGGGGGATCAAGTCGTGAAAGATATTGCGAAAAAAGAGTCATATACTCCAAAACCGGTAACCTATAATACAAACCTTGAAAAATTATTAAAAGAGAATTCAGAAGAATGTGAATCATTATCAATATTACATAGAATGTCGTATGAGAAATACAATACGCGATCGAATTATATCAACATACCAGTGATAATATTAAGTAGCGCGATCGGGTTTATCACAGGTATCGACTTACAATACGCTCAAATGAACATCATACTAGGTGTTGGAAGTGTATTTGTTGGAATTATAAAATCAGTAGATACATATTTTCAGTTGGCAAAACGCGCAGAATCACACCGTATATGTTCGTTACAGTTTTCTCAGATATCAAAAAAGATGCAAGTTGAATTAACACTACATCGAAATCAGCGCATGACAGCCGAAAATATGATGAATATTATTAAGACGGATATTAAAAACATGCAAGATATTGCGCCCTTGATCGACGATGATATTATTAATATATATAATGCGAAATATCGTAAATACAAACGTGTTAAGAAGCCGAATTTTGTGAATGGTTTGACTGACGTTGTTGTCAATTCGAACAATAACGAATATGAGTATGAGTATTCGAGTCGGCACGGAAGTCGTGAAGCAAGTCCGGACAATACACAGCAGCAGCAACAACAACATCTATCAGCTCCGTCCCATGATCCTGAATATGATCAACAGATACGATCTCAGACACAAGCATTAACAACTACGTCTATTTCGAAAATTAACGAATCCAATATAATAAATGGTTCAACTCGTGCTGATGATGATGATGATAGTGTTGATCCTATACAGCCAACAATTATTCAAACTGTAAATAGTAATAATTCTGTCAAATCTGGGTCACAATCAATTCGTAAAGCGCCAGAAATATCGGTCCCAGTCACGATGACTGTCAATCCCCTGCCAACTTCTGTTGTGGAACAACCAAATCCGTTAGATTTGTTACGGTTACTTAATCAGTTACAACAGCAAGGTGTAGGCGCAGGGGCCGGGTTGGGTAGTGCGAATGTATTGTTGCAACCGCCACCTCCTATTATTACTCCAATACAGCCGACTACTCCAATACAACCATCGCCCTCACCGCCCCAATCTGATGCGGTGGTCCAATCATTCGATATTATAGTACCAATCGATGTTGACGCTGCCCCGTCTGTATCTCCATCTGGAAGCGTTCGAAGTAACGCATCACTTCCTTTGGGGTCTATACAAACTGACAATAGTGGAAATCAAATTGTAAATACATAATAAATTGAAGAATATTTATCATAAAATAGATATATACAACGTTGGTGTATATCTATTTAAAACTCATGGAACATTTACAGTCTGTATCTGCGACAACATCAATCCCCTCAGTATCTTCCAACGGTGGTATTCGATTGAATACTCGAAAAAAACAGTCATCGAAACAAGATGAAAGTGAAAAAATAACAGAAAAAGTGGAAGGTGGTATTATTGTTCGGCGATATAAGGGAAGAAAGATAGAAATAGAACCATAGAGGAGGAAAAGAAAGGAAGTGAAAAAAGGAAAGAAAGAGAGAGAAGAGGGGGAAGGAAGAGGAAAGTGAAAAAAATTGAAATACTATGAGAAGAAAAGAGTGAATGTAGCGATAAAGAGAAAG